>Ga0180009_10004418_pt1 | contig 15514 bp, 11 predicted proteins | sample OS_PC_MetaG_FD_123537 | JGI IMG/M metagenome (GOLD analysis project Ga0180009, IMG submission 123537) | Groundwater microbial communities from the Aspo Hard Rock Laboratory (HRL) deep subsurface site, Sweden - OS_PC_MetaG | ecosystem: Environmental > Aquatic > Deep subsurface > Groundwater...
CGGTGATTTCGGGAACCGTGAAGAGCGCGTTCAGCTCTTTGAGAAGGAAGAAGGCATTCAAACAGATGGCACTGGGCGCCAAGACCGGCACCATCAATGATACACAGGATCGCTTTAAATACGACTGGCTGATCGCCTATGCCCTCCCTGAAAATGGGGATGGAGGGCTTTCCCTCGCCATTCTCGCCGTCCACGGGGAAAAGCTGGGGATTCGGGCGAAAGATCTCGCCAGGTACATTTTAGACCACTACTTCGGTTCATAAGGGGGGCATAGAGAGATGTGCGGTATTGTCTGTTATGTGGGGAAGAAAGACGCCAGACCGATTCTGCTGGAGGGTTTGAAACGCTTGGAATATCGCGGTTATGATTCTGCAGGCCTGGCTGTACAAGATTGCGGAAACATTAGCTGCTTCAGGTCGGTTGGACGGATCGTAGAACTGGAGAAAAAGATCAGCGACGTGGAGATAAAGGGAACGATAGGCATCGCCCATACCCGATGGGCGACACATGGGGAGCCGAGCGAACAAAATGCGCACCCGCACCGTGACACGGCCGAGAACGTTTTTGTTATCCACAACGGCATCATCGAAAACTTTTATCCTCTCAAGAAAAAGCTGGAAAAGTCGGGCGTTGGTTTTCGCTCAGAGACGGATACGGAGATCCTGGCCCACCTGATTGCCTTGAATTTTGAAGGAGACCTCCACGAGGCCGTGAGAAAAACGATGTCCATGGTGGAGGGAACCTTTGGCATCGCGGTCATCCACAGGGGCGTACCGGGTGAGATCGTTGTGGCCAGAAGGGGAAGCCCGTTGATTATCGGGGTTGGGGAGGATGGACATTTCGCAGCCTCGGACGTCGCGGCCATGGTAAGATATACGAACAAGGTGGTTCACCTGAACGACAACGAACTGGCATCCATCCGGGAGGATGGCTTTCACATATCCACGGCCCAGGCCAAGGCCATTACCAGGGCGACCGAAACGGTCGAATGGCAGGCTGAAGACGCCGAGCTGAACGGCTTTCCCCATTTTATGCTCAAAGAGATCTACGAACAGCCGGAGACGATCATGAACGCCATCAGGGGTCGGCTGGAACCGGGCGAGGGAGTCCCAAAGCTGGGGGGCATTATTCCGGTCTGGGAGCAGTTAAAGGAATGCCGGCATATCGTCATCGTGGCCTGCGGCACGTCCTACCACGCGGGATGCGTGGGAAGGTATGCCTTTGAGAGGCTGACCGAGATCGATGTGGAGGTGGAGATCGCCTCCGAATTCCGCTACAGAAAACTCAATTTCCCCCCCAATACGTTCATCGTGGCCATCAGCCAGTCGGGGGAGACGGCCGATACCCTGGCTGCCATCAGGGAGGCACGCAGGAAGGGCGCACGCCTCCTTGGAATCGTTAATGTCGTCGGGAGTTCCATATCGAGGGAGACCGAAGCGGGCATATACAACCATGCAGGGCCTGAAATAGGCGTTGCCTCGACGAAGATCTTCGTTTCACAGCTCACCATCCTGATCCTCCTGGCCCTCCTTCTCGGCAGGCACCAAAAACTCTCCCTCACCGAAGGGGTCGAGGCGATAAAGGCCCTATCCGCCCTTCCGGACAAATTGCGAAAGGTCCTCTCTCAGGACAACCACATTCAGGCCGTGGCAGAGAAGTACTACCGATGCGACAACTGGCTCTTCTTGGGCAGGAAATACGGCTACCCCATCGCCCTGGAGGGGGCTCTCAAGCTGAAGGAGATCTCCTATATTCATGCGGAAGGCTATGCCGCAGGGGAGATGAAGCATGGGCCCATCGCGTTGATAAACCCGCAGATGCCCACGGTCGCCATCTGTCCGAGGGATTCCATGTACGAGAAGATGATCAGTAATATCCAAGAGATCAAGAGTAGAAAGGGCCCGGTCATCGCCATAACGACCGAGGGAGACACGAAGATCAGGGAGATGGTGGATGAGACCATTGAGATCCCCGAGACCCTGGAATACCTCTATCCCATTCTCACGGTCGTTCCCTGTCAACTGCTTGCCTACCACTGCGCCCGGTTTTTGGATCGGGACATTGACAAGCCCAGGAATCTGGCGAAGAGCGTCACTGTGGAGTGAAGGTCTTCTCTTTTCCATGGAGAATGTCGGTTGCAAAGGGATGATGCCTCACGAAAGAAAGGCCTCTCTTATCGGGTTGACGAGGATCGTGGCGAAGTTGTGCCTCTTTCCTTTTTTCAAGATTGAGGCGAGGGGCCAGGGACTTTTGCCTGAAAGAGGTGCTTTTGTTCTGCTCCCAAAACACCAACGCTGGGAAGACATTCCCATCTTAGCTCTTGCCACGCCCTCGCCCCTCTACTATGTGGCGAAGTATGAACTTTTCACCAATCCCCTCTCCCGATGGTTCATGACCGCCCTGGGAGGAATCCCCCTGAATCGTCGAAGACCCCTGGAAACCAGGGACTCGATCAAGAGCATGGTTGCCTTTATTGAAAGGGGAGAGGGGCTCGTCATCTTTCCTGAAGGCACGTATTACAAGAACCGTGTGGGTCCCGGTCAGGTGGGGCTCATCCGTATGATTCATTCACGCATGAGCCTCCCCTTTATTCCGGTTGGGATCTGCTACGAGCGAAAGGGCGCCCGGGTCCGGGCGCGGGTCACCTTCGGGCACCCCATCCATCCTGATCGATCGGCCGATGCTGGTGAAATCCTCGGGCGGATCATGAGAGAGATCGGAAGGCTCTCAGGGCTTTGAGAGCGAGGGGGAAAGCTAGACAATGACCGATAACCAGTGATAAATGGAAGGGGAAATAGCAACATGCCAGAGATTCATCAGGTCTTTGCAAAGATTGAGGACTCCAGGGATGACATCATTGTCCTCCAGAAGGAACTGACCAAAAGGGTCGCCCTTGGTCCGGACAACGGTGGTACGGGGGAGCATGAAAAGGCGGCGTACCTCAAAGAAAAGCTGGCGGCCATGAAGCCCCAGTTCTTTGAAGAGATCAAGGCCCCGGATGAGCGGGCTCAGGATGGTTATCGCCCCAATCTGGTCGCAAAATGGGAGGGGAGGAAAGACCTTCCAACCATTTGGGTGCTCAGTCACATGGACATCGTCCCTCCTGGGGACCTCGCCCTGTGGCAGAGTGACCCTTACCAGGTCGTGGTGGCCGGGGATAGAATCATCGGAAGAGGCGTCGAAGACAACCAGCACGGGATCATCAGCTCCTATCTCGCCCTGAAGGCCATTCTGGAATCAGGCGAGGGTCCCGAAAGACCCGTAGGCCTCGTCCTTGTCGCAGATGAAGAAACCGGGAGCAAGTACGGGCTCGATTATGTCCTCAAAAATCACAAAGGGTTTTTTAAATCGGACGATCTGATCATCGTCCCTGACGGGGGCAACTCAGAAGGGACGATGATCGAGGTGGCTGAGAAATCCATGCTCTGGCTCAAGGTCACGGTCACGGGCAGGCAATGCCACGGCAGCACCCCGGACAGGGGCAGAAACAGCCTTTACGGCGCAGCGCGCCTCATCGTGGACCTCCAGGAGCTGAAAAAGGTCTTTGGTGAAGCAGATCCCCTTTTCAGACCCCCCACCTCGACCTTCGAACCCACCAAGATGGAGGCCAATGTCCCCAACATCAATACCATTCCGGGGAGGGATGTTTTTTATATGGACTGTCGGATCCTGCCGACCTACCAGGTGGAGGAGATCCTCGATTTTGTCAGGGCCAGGGCGAAAAACGTGGCCAAAGAACTGGATCTCTCCATTGAGGTGGAACCGGTTTACCGGCAGCCTGCGGCCGATCCCACGGCCTCGGACGCACCGGTCGTCAAGGCCTTGGCCCGGGCGATCAAGTCGGTAAAGGGCCTTGAGGCTGCACCGATGGGGATCGGTGGCGGAACGGTGGCCGCCTTTTTCAGGCAGGCGGGTCTTTCGGCCGCGGTCTGGCTGACCGAGCAGGACACCCCTCACCAACCCAATGAATACTGCCTGATCAGCAATATCATCAGTGATGCGAAGGTCTTTGCCTGCCTCTACCTGGACGCTTACGGGGAAGAGTGAGTGGACCGACAGGGGGTTGTTCCAGGAAGGGGGGAAGGCTCAATCAACGTTGCCCATGCCGTGAAAGGCCCTGGAGGGAAGGGTGCCGTGCCAGATGAGGTCCTTGTTCAGTAAAGACTGGCAATCCTCCTGGGATGGTGGCTTGTAGACGATTCTAAAGCGTTCCGACCACGGGAGGGTCCCGGTTTCGACGGGCCCGGCTTTCTTTTTTACAAAACATCTCTTGCTGGTGAAATCAAAATCAAAGGACCTGCTCTCTTTAGGGCTTAGAAGGATGAGATCTTCATTCGACGGTCTTGCCGGTTCGCCGAGAGATTGGGCAAGGACCCAATCCTTGGTCCCCCAGGGCTCCAATGAGAAAGAACAATGATCCGGAAGATTGACGAGGGCCAGAGGGCTATCCGTACTTGACATTCAGTGACCTGGCCGTCCAATGCCCCATGGCACGCCCCTTGATAAACAGGCCGCCTTCAGGCGTTTCATCGGTAGCATAGACCAGTTCGGCCAGCCCCTTGGAGCCTTCAGCTAAGACGGCGTAGATCGGTCTGTCCTTGTCTCGATTGTTCAGGTTGAGTCCACCCCTCAGTTTCTTTATGGGAATACGAGATATTTCGTAATTGAGACGAACAAAATCCCCCCGGAACAAGTCATCCTCATGGACCTTGTCCTTCCTGAATTGGAGCTTTCTCAAAACGCCGGGTTAATTGCTATCGGGAAGGTTAAGACCTTTGATTTTCTTGCTCAATCCAAAATTACACCATTGAGGAGATACTACCTCATCTTGATTGCAACTCTGGATCAGGGTGCCACGATTGATTCATTACGAATAGGCTCGAGGCTAGAGCATTCGAAGAGGGCGATACTTCAAATAAAATTCATCAAACCCTTTTTCCGACAAGCGTGCTGGAGAAGCATTTATGAGTTTCTATCCTGAATTCTTAAAACAATTCCAATAGGTTCGTCTACCTGGTCCCAATCGAATTTAGTAACTGGAAGAAGGATCCGGGTATTGGCAATCAATTTACTGTAGGATCTTTTCCAAATGATCTTATCGCCAGACCTAGCCTCAAGCACTGGATTCTGTATAGTACCTTCCAACTGTATGGAATATCCAGGGTAGAGCCATGGAAAAAGATGGGATTTTATGTGTGCTGGCACTATTGTTTGCGGAACGACATATCGAATTGGCAGTTCCACACGAATACGAATAGGGTTGTTTTGATGTATCGGAGATTCACGGGCTTTCATTCTCTTTAGAATGCTCTGGGCAGCTATCCTTCCCTCAAGAGCGCATAAATCATGCATATCTGCTCCTCGCAATACATTTCCCGCGGCAAAAATGTTCGGCACTGAGGTCATCAGATTCATGTCGACAAAAGGTCCTTGCGTTGAAGGGTCCCTCTCAATTGGAGTGGCATCAATGAGCCGAGAGTCAGGACGGAACTTGCCCGTAATGATAACTGTATCGCATTGAACCTGAAAGGCCTTCTCATCTTCCTTTCTCACCAAATCGACTCCCTCTACCCGTTCCGCACCTAGGACATTTTTCACCGAGGTGCCTTTAAAGATGGGGAAGCCAGAATAGAAGCTCATGGTTTTAGCCGGAAGTTGATACGTCTGAATATTGGAATCCTCTTCCACAATCCCAGCTATCGAGACCCCTGCACGTCTGAGGGTAAGCAAACTGGAAAGAGCTATGTGCTCACTTCCTATAACCAAAGCCTTTCCCCCGGGTTTTTGGTGATAAATGTTAACCATTTGTTGGAGCGCTCCTGTTGTGTAAATCCCAGCCGGCCGTCGACTGGGTAATTGTCTAGCTCCAGCCGATATTTCGCAGCAACCCATAGCTAAAATGATGTATTGGGTGTTAAAAGACTTGAGGCCATTTTCCAAAAGGACATCAATGCGATGACGGTTACCTTGGGTCTCAGCCCTGATGTTAAGGACATGGGCGTTTGTGTGAATTGTAGTAGGCGTTCTACGAACTAATTTGATTAGTTCTTGGGCATAGTGTGGTCCTGTGTAGAGTCGTTTGCGGTCGCGCATTCCAAAGAAAATATGGCAAGAACGAGGGATTCCCCCTAACTCTGAATTAGTTTCGAAAAGAGCAATCTTTAAACCTGATGACTTTGCAAGTTCTATACAAGCGGAAGTGCCAGCCGGACCACTTCCAATAACAGCAACATCGATGTCTTCGTAAGCCATGCTATCCTCCCAATGTATCTCAACTTGATTTCTTGGATCCAAATTGCCTGAGCCTGCGGCCTCATTGGTCTGGAAGGAATTCTTTCAAAATGCAGCCACAACATTTACCAAAGGTCAACCTAATGCAACAAAAAAACTCAAAAAAAGTATCGGCTAGGTTGAAAAAACAAAAAAAGACTTCTCCCGAATTCACGGAGGTTGCCCCAATTGGTGAGGGTTAACGCAAAAAAGCACTTCAGAGGTTCAGAGATACCTATGAAGAAAGTTTTTTTGGGTCTTCTCCCAATCGAGTGGGTAACTTTTAATTTAATGTTGTTGCCTATCTATGACGCAGACTGGAGCAATAAACGGGAATTGCCTCCCTTCTTTGTCATTAGGTTAGCGGGCACATTTAATTCCCTAGCAAGGATCTCAACAACCCCGGTACCACAGAAATTACCCTGACACCCGCCCATCCCCGCCCTGGTTCTGTATTTAATCCCATCCAGAGTTGTGGCGCCCCGCCGGATAGCTTCAACTATTTCACCCTCAGTTACCGTCTCGCATCGGCAAATCACATGGCTGTACAAGGTATCTCGAGTAATGAGATCTACAGTTTCGGATTCCGAGAGTTCTCCAAAAGCCGGAATCGCCTTTCTGTAAGGATTAAAATTCCCTTTCTGAGTCAGGTAAAGGCCTTGGTTACTCAACAGTTCAACTACAGACTTAGCCGCAGCGGTGCAGAAAGCCATGCCGGGCAATCTAAGCACCACATTAATGAATTGTGGATTTGTACTCGATACTTCGACAATATGCTCATCAGGGTCACGTGTGTTCCACGCCCGCACCCCAACAAAGGAACAAATTACATCTTTATCCGAAATACTTGGCACTATGCCTTGACCTCTCTTCACATTTTCAATGAACCATTCTCGCCTTGTTGCAGTGTTCTCTCTTTCGGATTCCGGTGTTGGCTCGTAAGTGCCTGCGTATATGTAAACATTTCCGGAGAGAGTAGGCATGACGCCCTCATATACGCCCGGAGAAGGCGGTGTTTGAATCAAATGACTAATTAATCCTTTTAAACGCCTGTCCAGGATTATCGCCTGGCTTCTGTTGTATCTTAAGCCGAAGTCGCGCACTCCTGCTAGTTCGGCGACTACTGCTGCGTTCCTGCCTGCAGCATTAACAATAAATTGACTCTCAATATCTCCTTTAGCAGTTTTAACCACGAAGCCACGGGGCTTGCTTATTATTTCCTCCACTCCCGCGTTAAAAAATATGTTTACCCCGTTAGCTTTTGCACTTTCGCCCAATGCAATAACATATTCCCAGGGGTAAAAGGCTCTGATCCATTTCTCGTCATACAGTCCGCAAATGACTTCTGAGGTTAAATTTGGTTCCAACGCCAAAATTTCGTCTTTGCTCAAATACCTGGGGACACAGTCCCTTCCTGTCTGCTCTGCCATGATCTTCGTTAGCTCTATCATTTGCTTGATAACAGTTACTTCGTTATCGTCCCTCGCTATTATTAGGGCGCCGGGCGACGTATATCTCAGATCCAATTCTTTAGCAACGGAGTCGAATAATTCAAATCCCTCCAGACTTAGCCTTGCCCTCGGACTCCTAAAATCAAATAATGAATCAGTAGATGCCATTCCACTTTTCAAAATCGCTGAGAATGCACCCATTGCACCAATGCCGGGATGGATGTGTCCGTGGTTGGATTTTGACTGTCCGGCCGCGAAATCCGTGGCCTGTTCCACTAGAGTGACACTCACGTCGTATTTAGACAATTCCCTCGCCACACTTGTTCCTGCAACACCTCCGCCTATGATAAGTACCTGTGTTTCCATCCGCTTTTGCACCTTTTTCCTCCGGATGTAGCTATATCTTTGAGGCTTTTCGAGTCTTATTGGATTAAATGCAATGGAAAGACTCTTTGACCCCATAAGAAGAATTATTTCTCTAAATGCCTAGAGCCTCGATATTGCTGTCTACCCTTCCTACAAGGCAACAAGAGGTTCTTTGGAAAAAGTAGCCGGGAAGTAGCTGGCTGTGAAAAGTTGAAGTCCTGTTTTTTCAGTTGCTCAGGCGCGAAGTCTTCAGCATCGGTGTGCAGTGCTTGTAAAAGTGACCCAACAGAACAATTTAGCCGATTGTGTAATTGTTGTTCCTTCCTAGATCTTGATCTTTTCTCTCGCAAGCTTTTCACCCGTGATGTAATGATCACCCTTGATAGCGAGGGCTGCCTCCTCTTCCAGTTCCTCATCCCACTGGCCCAGGGAGTAACCGTACCATGGGTACTTTCTCTCAATCTTCGGGAGGCCGAGCTCTTCCCAGATTCGCGCGGCATTCTCCATGTATTCCCTTTTCGGAAGCGAGACGGGCGGGAAAGGCTGTTTCAGAATTGCATTAATCAGGAGTGCACTGTCGTTGGCCGGCTCTTCGAACTCGACTCGATGTTCCGTCAATCCCTTGAAATACTGGAAAGGAGGGGCATGCCCCTTCTCCTGACCCCTGACAATCTGAATGTCCTTGTGGGGAACACATCGGTAACTGATCGCCCAAAGGACCGAGTCCATATCGTCAGGATTGATGTCTTCATCGACAGTGACGAGAATTTTTCCCACCCCTTGGTGAAAGGATGTTGCAGCAAGAAGGGCCCGCCAGGCTTCGGCTTCACTTGGCTTCTTCATCTGAATGACGATCACCTTTCTCAGGTTCGTCAGGGGCTCGTGCATCATCACTCGGATGACGCTTTTTATGCCCACATCTTCCTTGAGAAATCGAAGGAACATCAGGTCATAACCCACCTTCTTTATCACGCTGCTCTCGCTCGGCGTCACCTGGCTGATGAAGGAGAGATAAATCATGTCCTTCCGGTGGGTGATGGCGGTCACGTCCATAAAGGGGCTTAGCTCGCGCGGATGCATATGGCCGTGGGATTCTCCAAAGGGCCCCTCTGGCTCCAAGAACTCTGTTGAGACCTTGCCTTCAATCACAAGCTCCGCTTCTGCAGGCACCTCGAGATCCACAGTCTTGCAGCGAACCATCCGGAGAGGCTCTCCGGCGAGCCCTCCTGCAACGGCCATTTCGTCCACTCCGTAGGGAACCTTCTGCACCGCGGCATAGGAGACAATAGGAGGTCCTCCGATCACCAGGGCGGCCTCGAAAGGGATCCCCTTTTCCTTGCACTTCCGAAGGTGGAGAGTGAAGTGCTGTCCCGGCTGATTGTAACAGCCGATTTTCCTCCTCCCCTTGATCTGTCCCCGGTAATTACCCACATTTCGTATCCCGCTCTCCGGATCCTTTGTAAACCATTGGGAGCAAGTCGTATAGGGAGCGTTGTCGAATCCCGGCGTCGACACTGGGACCGGGATCATATCGAGACCCCCTCCTTCCCTTTCCAGGTCTTTGCTCAGGTGGATCACCTCTTGGACCGGCCCCTGGTCCACCATCTCCGGAGCTATGGGATGGGACAGTGCCCTCTCCCATTTTTCCGGAATGGCTTCGATCGGGCATTGCAGCCCCACGGCGTAAATCTGGGGCGAGGAGGCCAGAACACCCACCGCCACAGGAAAGTCGTAATGCCTCCCCTTCGAGTCGACCACATTTTCGAAGAGAAATCCCTTCCTTTGTGATTCAGGCAGGTTGCTTCGAAATTGCCACCGTATTAGGGGATGGAGCTCGGTATTCTTGTTAATCGCCCGCTTGACCCGAAACAGCAACCCCTTCTCCTCCAAGGCCGTCAAATGTTGTCGCAGATCGTTGTAAGTTCTTGGCATCTCGTGCTCCCTTCGGGTTTTCACATTTGGAAAAAGCATTAGAAAATCACGCAGCTTATTGCTTTTCCAAGTGAACGTAAAACTCGCAATATGAAAGACTTCTTTTCGACCCATTCCGCAATTTGGGAGTGGGACTTAGAAAGCATCCTCATGCGAATCCAGGGTTCAATTCCTCATAAACTCCAGCCATCCAAAGCTTTTTGAAGAAGGTTCACGATCTCAGACGCATTTGCCTTGCGCGGATTCTGAGTAGCCAGGGGAGTAGATAGGACTATTTCACTTACTTTCATTAAATGCTCAAGGGGAACGCCCTGCCAAGGCAGTTTGCGAGGCGTATCAAGGGAAGCCAGCAATTCCTTCACTTTTTCTATACCTCGCTTGGATAAAGACAACGCATCCACGTCAACTTCTTTTACCCCGAGGGCCCTCGCCATCAAGGCATATTTGTTTTCGCAAGTAGGGAGATTGAAGTCCAGAACATGTGGAAGACATATTGCGTGAATCGTCCCATAGGGGACGGGTTCATAGCCGTGTTGTTTATAGAGCTGGGTAATGCCCAAATTCAAAGCATGGCTGAGACCCAGTCCCGCATTCCCACACGCGATATTGGCCATTGTGCTGGCAAACAGCATATGACCTTTCGCCTCAAGGTCATCTCCCAGGACGGCCGCACAAAAATTGCTCGCAATCATCTCGATCGCAGCCAAAGCGATAGCATCGGTAAGAGGTGTAGCCGGCGTTGCGCAAACAGCCTCAATAGCATGGGTCAAAGCATCCACGCCTGAGTCAACGGCCTGGCTCCTCGGAAGCGATCTTAATAAGAGAGGATCCAGGATAGCTACATTTGGTGCATTATTGGAACCTATTATCAGCATCTTAAGCTTCGTATGCTCATTGGTAATAACGGTGACTTTTGACACTTCGCTGCCCGAGCCGGCCGTGGTCGGGATTGCGATGCAGGGTAGAGGCGGGGTTCGATATTTATCGACTCCCGCATAGTCACGAATTGCTCCTCCGTTACTCCCTACCAAAGCCGTTGCCTTACCGGCAACTAGAGCACTGCCTCCTCCAGCCGTGATGACCCCGTCACAACTGTTTTTGTTCAGCAAACTTACTGAATTAGCGACCACTCGCTCATCGGGATCCGAAGGGACCTGGTCAAAGACATCGAAAGGGATTCCGCTCTTTTCAAGCGAGGTGAAGGCGTCTTTAAGAACACCGGCACTACTCACCCCTTTATCGGTCACTACCAGTGCTTTGCTTATGCCTAGTCGCTTAGACTCAAAACCAACCTGCGCGCTACTACCAAAACCAAATAGGATTTGCGTAGTTACGCTGAACACGCTCATGTCTGGAATCCTCATTTATTTGTTTCCTCCTTTCAATAGGACATTTAAATCTTCTCCCTAGCAAGTTTGAGCTCATTCTGCGTTATGCTTTTTAATTCGAATTGTTTCTCAGCTTCTTCAGTAGAAATAAACTCATTAACTATATCCTTGAGAATTAGCGCTCGCTCTCGTTCCATTGGATTACCATAGCCTCCTCCACCAGGGGTATGCAACACTATCACATCGCCTTTCCGTAAAACGAAGGCGCCTTTTGCACCGTGTGCAGGCTTCTCGATCTCTTTGTTATTTCTGACAACGTACACTTGATTCTTCACGCCATCCTTGCCACCGTGTACCCCTCGCGGCGCAAAGTTCGCCCGTTCACCCATAATTGTAGCTCTTGCTTCATCGCTTAAGATTTCTATTTCAACAATCCCACCCCATCCACCTCGGTACTTTCCTATTCCTCCCGAATTCTCTCGCAGGCTGAACCGACGGATTCTCAGAGGGTAAAGCATTTCGACAACCTCATATGGCTGGACCCTCGAAGTCCCAACCGGAGGTGCCCCGTAAGGGAATCCATCTCCTCCGTCGTAGCCCCCATAACCGCCCCCTGTGAATTGAAAACAAACATACTCTCTTCCTTTAAGATCTACCCCACTGATTACTAGGCTATTAATCGTGGAGTGCGGATTAGCAGGTATTCTTTGAGGTAGTACCTCGCAAAGGGCAAGGGCGCAGACATCATGCACCCTAGCTGCTGTTTCAGCTGCAGCTGCTGAAACCGGGCTGGGATATGAAACATTGAGAAACGTAGGGCGTGAAAAAACGAACCTGATGGGTTTGAAAATACCTGCATTAATTGGCACAGTGGGGAAAGTATGCATAAGGAGTGTATAGGTTCCTGATTTCGCTACGCTGATGCCTGCGTTTACAGGTCCCCTAACAGGGGGATCACTGTTGGAAAAGTCGAAAGTGATGTTATCTCCCTCAACCGTCACATCAACTGAAAGCTTCACCGGCTTTTCGTCATTGCCGCTATTGTCCATGAATTCATTTGCCGAATAAACACCATCTGGGATATCTCTTAAGTACGACCTCATGTGTTCTTCAGCCCGTTGCGTAAATTCATCAATATAAAGCTTTACCGTCTCCTCTCCCCACTTATCGAGCAACGCATTAAGTCTTTTCTCTCCGACGTTCAAACATCCCACCTGGGCCTGCAGATCACCGCGCCGCTCCTCAGAAACCCGAACGTTTGCCAGGAGAAATGCGATTAGGCCTTCGTTCAATTCGCCCTTATTATACACCTTGACGGGAGGGATTCGTAGACCCTCTTGAAGGACCGAAACAGCATTTGGATTAAAAGATCCAGGAGTGGCACCTCCAATATCGGCCCAATGCCCCGTATTACCCAACCAATAAGTCAATTTACCGTTTCGAAAGAAAGGCTTGAAAACTTTCATGTCTTGTAGATGTGTTCCACCATAGTATGGATCGTTAAACATAATTACATCGCCCGGATAGAATTCTCCTTGAAAAGCCTTGGTTATGACCTCCAAGGCATCTTGCATCGTTGCAATAAATATAGGCAACCCTTTTTGGCCTTGGGCGACTAATTTTCCGTTTTCTGTAAACAGGCAGCTTGCGCTATCATGTCCCTCTGAGATAACCGGCGAAAATGCAGATCTACAAAGCACTTCATCCACTTCATCAACTATCTGCTGAACCCAACCTAATATTACTGATAACGTAGCTGGGTCGATTCTGCGTTCATCCATTTCTTTCCTTCCTAATGACAATACTCCCGAACTCGTCTACGCTAGCCACCCATCCAGGCTCAATGAACGTAGTGGAAGTCAGCTCCGTTACTATCGCCGGGCCTCTTAATTGGGTTCCTATTGGGAGCATTGCCCGTTTATACATAGGACAATCTATCCAGCCACCATCATAATACGTCTTCGTGGTCCCTTTTTCTGCTTCTTTCAAAGAGCCCTTAATCTCACTTGCTGTCCTCTTGAAGTCCAGCTGCCGCCTCGTTCCCGTTGCAGTAGCACTTACGTACATAATATGAATCGGCACATTCTTAACAAGCTCTCCACGCTGGGTTCTGTGAGCATTTTCAAAAATGTCTATCAGCTCTTTTCTTGAGAGACGTGGCGACGGCAATGTCAAGTGAATGAAATGAGTCTGTCTTGTGTAATGAGCCTTAGCCTGGTACTCTACTGAGATGTTGTCAACAAACTCCATCTTCTTGGTTACCAAGTCCCTTGCTTTTCCGCCCAGATTAAAAAGAGTTCTTTCCAATTCAGTTAGGTCCAGCTCTTCTATCTCTTTGTTTACGGTCTCACCAAATTGGTACTGAAAGGGAATCACCAAGCCACCGAGCCCGCATGTGGCCCCCGGATAGGGGGGGATTATGCACTCCGCCGTATTCAATTCGGACATTAAAGAGTTAGCGTGCAGAGGTCCTGCGCCTCCAAAAGCCATCAAGGAAAATTCCCGAGGGTCATGTCCTCTTGCGACAGATAGCAATCGGATGCTAGCAGCCATATTTGCGTTTACAACTTTGATAATGGCTAATGCCGCCTCTTCGACAGATAATCGCAGTCTTTTTGCTATCTTTTCATGTATCGCTTCTCTTGCAGCGTCAGCATCTAACGTAAGTTCGCCTACTCTACCAATAGGGGAGTCCTTGTCGACACGCCCGAGGATAAGGTTGGCATCGGTAACGGTTGGATCTTTTCCCCCTCTTCCATAACAAGCAGGGCCTGGTTCTGCTCCAGCACTTTCAGGGCCGACTTGAAGGATTTCGGTCCTGTCTACGTAGGCGATGCTGCCTCCCCCGGCTCCTATGGTGACCATATCCACCTGCTGAACCAAGAGCGGAACAGCATAGGTGAGTTCCTTGTAATCGATGAGGTCAAAGCTCCCGTCCTTAATCAAGCCCACATCAAAACTTGTTCCGCCCATGTCACACGTGATTAAATTACGGCGATTAGTTTGATTAGCTAAAAAGGAGCCTACGGCGACACCGGCAGAGGGGCCTGAGAGGAGAGTGCGAACAGGGTACTGCCTCGCAACCTCCAGTGACATAATACCGCCACTGGAGTGGACAACCGTGATATCCCCTTCGAAGTTCGCCTCTTTCAGCTTTCGACTGAGGGACGCCAAGTAATTATCAACTTTCGGTAAAACATAGGCATTAGTGACTCCGGTACTTATCCGCTCAAATTCCCGAAACTCGTTCACGACATCGGAAGAAATAATTATGTGTCCATGCGGGTAATAGGAATGCAAGAGGTCCGCCGCCATGTGTTCGTTGGAAGGATTGGCATAGGAATTGAAGAAACCTACAACCACACACTCCACATTGTCAGCTAGGAGGTCCTCTGCGATTCTTTTGACTTCTTCCTCTTTTGGTTCTCTCAGAACCTCCCCACTGCTGGCAGTTCTCTCATCTACTTCATACCTCCTACACCTCGGAATCAGAGGCTCGAAAGTGCATTTAAGACCATATAAGTTAGGCCTATCACGCCTTTTTAGCTCGATAACATCTCTGAACCCTTTTGTAGTTATTAGAGCAATGCGAGCTCCTTTCCTTTCCAAGACAGCATTTGTCGCAACCGTTGTACCATGCACTATCAGGCCTATTTCGTTCAGTGGGATCTCTGCTGCCTTAAGGACGTTCAATATGCCTACCGATTGATCGGAGGCAGTCGAAAGGGCCTTGGCTGTACGAATCGTATTCCTTTTCTGATCCCACGCGAAAAGGTCGGTGAATGTTCCCCCAACGTCTATACCGACTACGTAACTCACGATCCCTCCGTTCTTCCTTACATTAAGGTTAGTCTTCCCGCCTTTTCAATATCAGAGATTACGAATTCCAAACCGAGTTCCTGAAGCGTCACTTTCTTGGGAAGGCCGTCTTCTCCTAGCCCAAGACTCTTGTACCACTGAGTAATTTCATTAACAAAATCGTCTCGATTTAGTTTTCGGGGTTGTCCATATTTATTGTAAATAACCTCGTCAAAGAATCGGTTCGGTAAAGTATCATGCTCTCGGGGCACATATCCTTCTCTAAGACAATAACACCTTTCGAGCATTACGATGCGACGAATCATGATGTCCCATTCTTTCTTATTCAATTCCCAGTCGCAGGCAGCA
>Ga0180009_10004419_pt1 | contig 15508 bp, 13 predicted proteins | sample OS_PC_MetaG_FD_123537 | JGI IMG/M metagenome (GOLD analysis project Ga0180009, IMG submission 123537) | Groundwater microbial communities from the Aspo Hard Rock Laboratory (HRL) deep subsurface site, Sweden - OS_PC_MetaG | ecosystem: Environmental > Aquatic > Deep subsurface > Groundwater...
ACGATGCCCACTGCTTTTCACGCGCACTGCTTGTTGCTTTATTTTGTCCAGCTTTTGTATTCCGTCGCGGGCTTCGAATCTATTGTTCGGATGCTTCCTCGACTGAGGTGAATCTTATCGGGCGAATATGTCAGGGCTTCGGGCTGAAATGCGCGCGGTAATGAGCTTTTCGGCTCATACCAGCGATGCGGCGAATCAGCGGACTCGTCGGCGCATCGCCGCGAGCAGGCCCGCACCCAGCAGCAGCAATGCCCACGGCGGGATCGGCACATCGCCATCGTTGACGCCGCCATCACTTGCGGATGCCACGCTGAAGGTCTGCATGAGCGATGGCGCGGCACTGTACTGGCTGTCGCCCGGCTGGGTGGCTTCGAGCGTGCAGAATCCCACTGTGAGCAGCGTGACGGTATTGCCGCTGATGCTGCATACCGTAGTCGTCAGCGAAGCAATGCTCACCGGCAAGCCGGAACTGGCGGTGGCGGTCACGCTGAATGGCGCGGTCCCCAGCGTTTGATCGACGATGGCGGGGAAATCGATGGTTTGCGCGAGCGGCGTCACCGAAAAGCTTTGCGTGACCGTGGGGGCGGCGGCATAGCTGGTGTTGCCCGACTGGTTGGCAGCGATCGTGCAGACGCCGGTGGCGATCAAACTGGCCTCGCTACCCGAAACCGTACATACCGATTGCGTCTGGCTGCTGAAGGTCACCGCCAGCCCCGAGCTGGCCGTGGCGCTCAGGCTGAAAATCGAGTTCACCGGCATATCGCCGATGGGGTTGAACGTAATGGTCTGCGCCTGCAGCAGCGTCCAGGCGAGCTTGACCGCCCCGCTCGCGCCCGACTTGCCGTCGACCGCGATGCGATAAGTCGTCCCCGCCGTGGCCGCGAAGCTGAGGCCACTGGCGTTTCCTGCCGAACCATCGTTGTCGTTCGAGGAAACGGCGGCGAGCGCCGTCACGCTGCTACCGGTGTACACCGCCAGCAGCGTATCGAAGCCGCTGCCGTGCGTGTCGAAGCTGGCCGTGCCGGAAGCGCCCGGCGTCCACTGCCACCACACCGATTTACCACCGCTGATACCGGCGTGAACGGGCTCGCCGGATTCCAGCGCCGCATTCAGGTTCCAGCCGGCGGCCGCGCCGCTGTTTCCATCCAGCACCGCGGCCTGGGCGAACGCATCGTTGAGCGGCGGACCCTGGGCGGCGAGCAGATCGACGCGCGGCTTGACGATGCCGTTGCGCGCATCGGCGACGGATTTTCCGTTGGCGGTGAGTCGGCTCAAGCGGCCCGTCGCGGTATCGCCCGGAAACGCCTGCGCCAGCACCGCGACCGCGCCGGTGACCACGGGCGCCGACAGCGAGGTGCCGGCGACCGTGGCGCCGGTCACCGTGGTCAGCGCGCCGGGCGCGAGCAGCGTCAGGAAAGAAGCGCTATTGGAAAAACACGCCACCTTGTCGGCCGCCGTGACGCTGTCGGTGCAATCCGGCTCCGGTCCGGTCCAGGTGAGCCCGCCCACGTTGGCGTCGTAGACCGCGCCGACGGACACCGCTTCGGGCGTGCAGGCGGGATTGGCGATGCCGTCGGTATAACCCTCGTTGCCGCTGGAGACGATGCTCAGGATGCCGGCATTGAGCGCATCGATAAAGGGCTGCCGATAGGGGTTTTGGGCCTTGACGCTGCACGCGGTAGTGTATTTGACGCCATTGCCCAGGCTCATGTTGAGGGCGACGATGTTGTAGGTTGCGCGGTTGGCGATGGCCCAGTCGATGCCCTCGATGACGTCGACGCTGTTGGCCGAATTGCCGTCGAACACGTCGATCGCGACAATGCCCGCGCCGGGCGCAACGGCGGTCGCGACGCCCGCCACCCAGGTGCCATGGCCGTTGGCATCGCGCGCATTGTCTGCAGGCGCGGTATCGAGCGCTGCCACCACGCGGCAGCCCGCCGGCACGCCGGGTGCGGTGCAGGCGCCGAATTCGCTGCGCGTGTAATCAACGCCGGTGTCGAGTACCGCCACCGCAGTGCCGCTGCCGGTGCGGCCCATGATCTGGTTGACCGGGGGCTGGCCAATCAGCGGCAGGGTTTCGTTCAGATGCGGATACAGCCGGGTGTCCTCGTACACGGCCACCACCTCTTCGCGCGCAAGCAGACGCAGCAGCGCAGCGGTGTCGCGGAAGCGCAGGAAGGCCATGGGAATGTGCCGATAGTCCCGCAGCAATTCCGTGTCCCCCTCTGGCAATGCCGACAGCGCCCGCGCCTTGAGCGCACGATAGCGCTCGGCGCGCAGGGCGGTCGCCGTCGCATCCTCCACCTTGAGCGCGCGCTGACTCAGATGGCGTTCAAGTTCGGCATCGATCGCGGCATCCCCGAACAGCACGAGCAATTCGCGCACCTCGCCCGCCTGCACCTTGCGCCAGATTTCCGGCGCGATCTTGTTCGCTACGGCGACTGGAACAGCGGATGCGCCTACCTCCGCCCGCACCTGCCCGAACGGCATAAGCACAATCACTGCAAGAAGCAGCCAAAAAACAAGCCGAAACGGACTCGCGATTAATCCCGTCGGCGTGCCTGAAAAAGTATTCATGCTCATCCAGCCGAGGCTAATCAATCTGTATGACAGCCATGCGTCATGGCGGCATGAGCCTGTTGCCTGAAAGGTCTGGCCGTGTCGCCAGACGGGATGCGATCGCTTGATGAAGCAGCGCAGCGACGAGCGCCATCGCGAGGCTCAAGGCAAAACGCCCACCTCCATCCATCACCCGTGTCCAGTCGACGCGCAGCGAGGCGGCGTCCGCCTGGGGGTTGACCATGTAGCTCAACAAGTCACTGACCGAACTCGCCAGCACCAACGGAACGTCGAGCACCTCCAGCACCAACAGGCAAGGCAGGCTCACCACCAGGCGCAGCAATCGCGCACGCCAGCCCTGCAGTGGCCAGACCAGCGCTGCCGTTGCCAGCACGATCGGATGGATGAGCGCGACATACATGGGCGTCGAAGCGTTCACCGTCAAGCCGGCTGGCAGAATCTGCCCCTGCACCAGCATCGCGCGCTCGGCCATCACCTGGGTGTCGAATACGTATTCATGGCTGAGCGCAATGCCCAGATAGACCACCCCGAAATCCGGCAGTGCCCAATCCAGTACGCGTTGATACAAGGGCAGCCAGAACTCAGCGTAATGCCAGCCCCACGCCCAGGCCGCCCACAGCAGAAAAGGCAACCAGATCAGCAGGCGCAGGATGATGCCTGATGCGACGTTCCGCCCGGCACTCATGGCACGCGCGGCGTCTCGCGTCCCAGGAAAGCGAGAAAGAAAATCAGACAGGCCGCCACCAGAAGCACCGGCAGTACCGTGCCATGCAAGATTCCGAACCAGGAACGATCATTCAGAAAGGCATGCCATAGCACCACGATGCGCGCCTGGTTGAGCGCAAATACCAGCAGCGTGCCCGCAACCAGGCCAAACAGGCGCGTGCGCCAGACAAAGGGATAAGCGATGAAGGCCGCTGCCAGCAGGAACAGGGTCTCCATCCCTTCGCAGCCGTTGAGGATATTGAGCCGCCCCGTTGCCGCCACCAAACGGTGCCCTTCCGCATGCACCTGAAAGGCAGGCCACAATTGGTCGATAACCCATGCGGCTGGTCGAACAGTCAGTTCATCGATGAACACTCGCTCGACCGCGGTGTCGCGGCTCATCTCCCATGCGTATTGCAGGGAGAAAAACACCGCCAGAAAAATCAGCAGCACACGCCATGGCTCACGCCGACGCGCTTCGGCACACGATTCGGCCGTGATGATTTCAGGGTTACCCGGAGAATGCATGGCAAACATGCGCAGAGAAAATGGCCAGGCGCCGCAATTTTCCGGCGGCGCGCTCGCGGTGCGCCGGAAAATCAAGCGGCCCCACGCCAACGGTCATATTTTTCGCAGATGAGCATGCCGGCGTTTATGCGATCGACGTGCAAAAAAATGCAATCCGAAGGCCATATGGTTAACGGTGCCTGACTACGACTTAACACCGCGGCCCGCTTGTTTCACCGACTTACGGCGCGAAGTGGCGAATACCACCTGCTCCAATCCGTCCATCCTCTCGTACGTCCCGGCCCTGGGCACGGGAGACGGCGAAACGCGAGACGACTTGCGGACTGAGTGCGGTAATAGCATCGGGATTAGCGGTCAGCTCATCGTAGCTGTAGTCGGGAATGCCGTAGGTCGTCACGACAAGCTGGCCGGTGACGGGATTGATCTCGAATTCGGTCCAGCCATACGTGTGGGTGACGAATGCGTAATCGAGCTGACCGACACCGGGTATTTTTGGCATCAGGTTGGTGAACGGAATACCCGATCCTTCCAGACCCAGCGGCGTATAGCCCAGGGGCGTGAGCTGCGCGTCGACCAGTGCCTTGACGAACTGGTCTTTCGCGATGTCGTTGGGCAGGCTGTTGTAGTAGGCGACCTGTTCAGGCGTAAGCAGGCCAAGGTTTGAGGCGAGTTTCACCACGGTGGGGCCGAAGGGTTGCTCGAACGCCACCGCGCCGGTGCTGATTTCCCAGGCACCGGTTTGAATCTGGCTCGCGCCGTCGAGCGAGTACGTGAGGTCGTTGACCAGCGTGCCGTGGATATCGGCAGTGACGAAAACGGTGTTATGGATGCCCTCGTTCTTGATGAAAGACAAGAGTTCGGTGCGTTCACGGGCGTAACCCTCGTAGCGGTCGCTTGCAGCGGCGAGTCCCAGATTCTGGGTCGGCTCGGCGATATGGACAAACTTCCAGGTAACGCCTGCTTGCTGCGCCTGTTTGAGATCGGCCTTGACCTGGTCAAGCTGGTGCCGGCCGAGCAGGGTGCGATCCTGCGTCGCCGATTCGCCCAGGAAACGCGCGGCATCCTCAGGCGTGCCGTTCCACGGTGCGAGTCCGACATCGCGGAACGAGCGCGCATCGGTGACGATCACCAAGGCATCCGAACCGAAGGTCTGCGCGCGATAGAGATTGGGTTTGCCATCGAAGCGCGCGTCGCCCGTGCCGGCATAGTTCGTGTCGGCGATCGGCATGTATTCGCGGAAAGCCTGCAGGCCGTCCTGATAGCGCGGGGTGTCGTTGAAGAAGCCGACGCCGGCTTGCGGCGCGCCGCCGACGAAGTCGTTCATCACTTCGTGATCGTCGATACTGGCGAAGACCGGCGTACTGCCGCGCGCATCCAGCCAGGTGTTCATGCCATAACGGGTGGAGAGCACTTCGTTGTGGCGCTCGCGGTAATCGGTGAGCGTGCTCGCGGTAGGTTGCGCGGGGCCGGAGTAACGCTCGGCATAGATGGTGTCGCCATGCTTGACGAAGAAATCGAGATTGCGCGCCGGAATGTTCTTGATCGCCGGATACGGCGCGAGTTCGCCACGCCAGTCTCCGGACACACCAAAACGCAATCCGGTATGCCTGCCCGCTTCGGCGGCGGAGCGGAAGCTGCCGCTTGAGCGCGCGCCTGTCGCATCGGTGGCGCGATAGTAATACTGCTGCCCGGCAGCAAGCCCCGTCACCAGACCCTTGACCGGCTGCATGGGATCAACGACGACGGCATCGAAGCCATTGACGAGGGCCGAAAACGCGGCATCATGCGCCACCTCGAAACTCACTATCCCCAGGGTGTCGCTGCGCGCCCATAGCCAGGCAGTGTTCTGCGATACGTCGCCCGATGCCACGCCGTTAGGGAAGGCAGCCTGCGCCATCGCAGGGAAAATCAGAACAAGGGCCAGAACCAGGCGGGAAGGCAACATGATGGACACTCACACGTTATTGAACAGGGTGAAGCCTAGCGGCAGATTATTACCCGCTTGCACCAGCGATTTCCCGCCTGCATGAGGCACATGGCTCATGCAGCGTCATGAATTGCGGACCAGATGATGCAGGGGGGAATGACCCGCCCCGTGCGTGACTTCAGCCCAGGATCGCGCAGCAGATAGCCGATCCGGACCGATTGCCAGTCGGTTGTGGAGATGTCGCTGAATGAAGGGCGATAATCCCTGAATGCGGAAATGAATCAGCCAAGACTTACCCCGACATGTGGTCGAGGCAAGTCGCAACCGGCGCACCCACGCGACGCGTTCGGATCATAGGACAGAAGGCACAACCCGTTTGTCTGTCTCACGGATTACGCCTCCTGATTTCTGGCACGGCAATGTTTCAAGTCGTCATACCGGCACGTGCGCCCACTGGGTTGCACCCGTGTAACAAATGATGACTGGCAACTGAAACCTGGGGCTTGAAATTCGCTGACTCACGACCAGCGAGTCCACTCAACGCGCAAACACATTCGCTTTCACAATCCGCGGTTCCACGCGGAACACATTGGGATCGCGCGGATTGACGAGCACCTCAACCCAGTGAACGTTCTGGGCGCCGAAGTTTTCCACGCGCGTGACGTTTTCCAGCATCCGGTTGCCCGACGGCTGGACCGGCCCGGTGAGCGGCTTGTCGACGCGGAAGTAGTGGCTGTCGCCATGCGCCAGCAACACCGGCTTGCCGAAGGCGACGGCACGCTGCGTGATGCGCTCGAGCACCTTGTTGAAGCCCTGGCGTTGCGGGTCGGCGGCCAGCAGGTCGAAGTTGGGGTTGGCCTGCATGGCGATCATCACGCCGGCGGCATTGCGCGCGGCTGCCTGCGCGAACACCTCGTCGATCCACGCCAGTGCGGCTGTTTCGCGGGCCTGGACTTCGGCCAGGCGGTCGGGACGCGGCGCATCGTAGCTGTCGGCCGGGTCGATCTGGTTCCACGGGTCAAGGCCGTTGTTGCTGCCGACCACATGCACCGTCGCCATCACGGTGCCGTGGAACTCCCACAGCATGTTTTCGACGTATGCTTCAAAGCCCGCCACCGCTGCCTGGGTACGCACCGGAAAAGCATTCTGGCCGCTCGTCATGCCGGGAACCGGATAATAGATTTCGCGGAATCTGGCCAGGCGTTCGGTCGGCAGGTAGTTGCCGTTGTTGGTGCGGTGGCAGTCCGTCCAGTCGTTGTCGCCAGGAGTCACGATCACGCCGTCCTCAAGCGTCTGAAACTGGTTGAAGCGCTTCTGCAGCAGCGCATCGTCGCAACGCTCGCTGCCCGCCTTGACGTCGCCGGTATGCACGACAAAACGCACATGCGGCGCCGCGTTGATGCTCTCGATCACGCGGTCGAACTTCGCCTCGACCGAACTGCCGTAAGGCACATCGCCGATCAGTGCGAACGAGGCCGAACCATGCCGATAATCGTCTGCGCCGGCATGCGTGCCCAGCGTCAGCAACAGGGCAGCGGCCAGCATGCCGAAGGATTTTTTCATCATTGAAGTGCTCCAGAGAATAGATAAAAACGAAATTCCGAGATTACCCGCGCCGTATTATTAGATTGTGTCCAACCCGGCGCATTCTCCTGATCCATTCGGCTCATGAGAAAATACCGGGCAGGCCGTCATCCCGGCGTGCGGCGAAAGGACAGAACACATTACAATCCGGCTGTATCCATGCCCAACGCCATGCCGCCGATCACCCTCTCCCTCATCCTGCTGAATGTCCTGGTCTATGCGCTCGGACTGGCTACCGGCCCTGAAATCGTCCACGTATTCGGCCTGTGGCCGCCGGGTTCGGGCGGCGCGTTTCATATAGGGCAGTTGGTCACCTACAGCTTTCTGCACGGCTCGCTGCTGCATTTGGGATTCAACATGGTCGCCATCTGGATGTTCGGCGCCGCGCTGGAAAAACGCTGGAATGACCTGCGCTACCTGCTGACCTACCTGTTGAGCGTGATCGTCGCCGCCATGACGCAGATTGCCGTCTCCGGCTACTTCCTGCACGCGACCGGCCCGGTCATCGGCGCCTCGGGCGGCGTGTTCGGCCTGCTGCTGGCTTACGCGATGTATTTCCCCAACCGGGTCATCAGCTTCATCTTCCTGCCTTTTATCCAGATTCCCGCACGCACGTTCGTGCTGGGCTATGGCGCCGTCGAACTCCTTCTCGGCATCACCAACACCGCCGCCGGCGTCGCCCATTTCGCCCACCTCGGCGGGCTGTTCGGCGGCTGGCTGGGGGTACAGTATTTCCGCGGGCGCGGGTTGTTCGGCAAACGCTGACGGGCAACAAGCGCGCTTGCCCCGGCGGCGCGAAAGTATCGGCAACATCCGGCCGGATACCGTCGCTGCGGGGCCTATGTTGCCGACCTTGGCTCGGGTTTCCCCGTCAGATCACCTCGAAGTTGGCCATCATGCCCATGTCCTCATGCTCCAGCTTGTGGCAATGCATGACATACAGGCCGCGATAGGCTTCGAAGCGGATGAGCACGTCCACGGTTTCGCCGTCCAGCAGCAGCACCGTGTCCTTCCAGCCGCGCTCCCACGGCAGCACCCGGCCGCGACCGCCGGTGCGGGACACGACCTGGAACGACGCGCCATGGACATGCACCGGATGCGGCGCATTGCCGCCGGTCTTGAAGCGCCAGCGTTCGGTCTGGCCAAGCGGTACCTGGAAATCAATGCGGTGCATGTCGTACACGCTGCCATTGATGCGGCTCATGCCGTCGAAGCTGAATTCGCGGGTCAGCACCGGATCGGCGAGCGGAGTAATGGTGGACAAGGCGCCGGCGGGAATCTCGCCCGCGACCATGACCGCGCGCGCGGCTGCGAATTCCAGCAGGTCCCAGCCGGCGTTCAGGCAGCGCAGCATGACCTTGTCGCCCACCGCGAGGTCGCGGAAATCGACCAGAATGTCCACCCGCTCGCCCGGGCTGAGCTCGATTTCGGCGACCGAAGCAGCCGCCGTATCGAGCAGACCGCCATCATTGCCGATCACAACCAGAGGCGCGCCGTTGCTCAGGGCGAGACGGAACACCCGCGCGTTCGCGCCGTTCAGCACGCGGAACCGGTAGATTGCGGTATCGACCTCCAACTGCGGGCTAAGGGTGCCGTTGACGAGCGGCGTTTTCCCCAGAAACCCGGAGGATTTGGCGGTATACGTCATATTTCCCAAACTGTCGAAATTCGCATCCCGCAGGATCAGCGGCACTTCATACAGACCGGACGGCAAGTTGAGCGCGGCTTCTTCAGCATCGTTGACGATGAAGGCGCCCGCGAGTCCCAGCGCCACCTGCTCGCCCGTCATCATGTGCGGGTGCGGGTGATACCAGTTGAGGCTGGCCCGTTGCTCGACAGGGAACTGGTAGGCATAGCTTGCGCCCGGCTTGATGGCATCCATCGGATGCCCGTCCGCGGCCGGCGGCACGATCATGCCGTGCCAGTGGATGGTGGTTTCGGCGGAAAGGCCGTTGGTGAACGCGATGTCGGCCACGTCGCCGCTGTTGGCCCGGAACGTCGGGCCGGGGAAGAAGCCGTTGTAGGCCAGCACGGAAGACAGCTTGCCGCCGCCAAGGTTGACGCGTGCAGGCGCCGCGCTCAGCGCCGCGCCGCCCGGCGCGATGGTCGGCGGAATGCGCAGCGGGTTGCGGGCCGTCTGGCTGCTGCCACTGTTTCCGCCTTTTGCCGCGAACGCGAACGGCGCGATGCCGGCAGACAGAAGGCCCGCCGTCAGCGCCGTCGTCCGCATGAACGTGCGACGATTATTGTCGAAGGGTTTGTCCGCTATTCCACGAGTTTTTCCGCTGTATTTTTTCATGAGTTATCCCATTATTCCTGGTTGTCGATGATTGCCACTATTAAGCGGTTATCGGTTTTCCCGTATAACGCGGGGCCAACAATATGGGCTTGATGTGACAGTTAATCGACTTACGAGGATGGCACCCATGAGCAGGCGTAAACAATTTTCAGACGCAGGGCGGGAATATTTTCCTGCAGAAACGGACGTTGACGTGATGGGTGTCGGCACGGTCCGGCTGGATACCGTCCCTGCGGGACATATGTTGCCGGCCTACGGACAACTGCGGGACAGATGGTTACAGGGTTCCGCTTACTTGCAAGCTACCTCAGACATATCCCTCCGGATTAGCCTGCTGCCAACGCCACGCATCGGCGCACATGCGCGCCAAATCGTATTCGGTACGCCAACCCAGTTCGCGCGCCGCCAGCGTCGTGTCGGCCCAGCATTGCGCCACATCGCCCGCCCGCCGCGCCACAATTTCGTATGGCACCGGTTTCCCGCTCGCGGCCTCGAAGGCACGCACCATGTCAATCACGCTCACCCCATGCCCGGTGCCCAGATTCCAGGTCTGCACGCCCGCCAACTGATGCAGCTTGTTGAGCGCGGCCACATGCCCGCGCGCCAGATCGACCACATGAATGTAGTCGCGCACCCCAGTGCCGTCAGGCGTGGGGTAGTCGCCGCCGAACACATTGAGGTGCGGGCGACGCCCCACCGCCACCTGCGCCACATAGGGCATCAGGTTGTTGGGGATGCCGCGCGGGTCTTCGCCAATCAGACCCGACTCATGCGCGCCGACCGGATTGAAATAACGCAGCAGCGCAATGTTCCAGCCCGTGTCTGCACGCGCCACGTCGCGCAGCATGTCCTCGATGAAGAGCTTGGAGCGGCCATAGGGGTTGGTGGCCGATAGCGGAAAAATCTCGGTGATCGGCACCGTCGCCGGATCGCCGTACACGGTGGCCGAAGATGAAAACACCACGGACTTCACCCCGGCAGCAGCCATTTCCTCGAACAGCACCACACTGCCGGTGATATTGTTGTCGTAATACAGCAGCGGTTTTTCCACCGACTCGCCGACGGCCTTCAGTCCGGCAAAATGCACCACCGCGTCAATGCGATGATCTGCAAACAGTTGACGCAAAGCTGCTCGATCACGGATATCGCCCTGCACAAAGTCCACTGGTTTTCCCGCAATCCGCGCCACTCGCTCCAGCGACTTCGGGCTGCTGTTCGACAGATTGTCGAACACCACCACCGCGTGGCCGGATGCCAGACATTCCACCGCCGTATGCGAACCGATATAGCCTGCCCCGCCCGTCAATAGAATCTTCAATTCAATTCTCCTGGTTTGTCCACCGCTGTTGCGTTGGCAAGGTCCGGCTGGATACCGTCCCTGCGGGACATATGTTGCCGACCTACGGCCTTTTGGCAGGGCGAAAATTCTTCATATCAAGGCCTTCGATCATCAGGGGTCACCCCCGAGTGGGTTTCCAATCGCACGCGCTGCGCCCAGGTCGCCAGCAAAAGCCCCAAGGCAATTCCCACCGCGTCGGCCAACAGATCATCCAGCCCAAAATGGCGACCGGGCAAAGCCAGTTGCCGCCATTCGTCCCACAGGCCGATACCCAGACAAGCCAGCGCCAGCGCCAGCACACCGCGCACCCCCATCGCGGGGAGGCCCAGTTGCAGCATTCCCGCCAGCGTGGCAAACCAGGCCAGGTGCGCCAGCTTGTCCCACGGCGGCGGCACCGCGCCCGCTGCCTGCGGCTGGTTGCCACCCCAGACGAACAGCCCCAGCAACAATATGGCGAGCAGCAAGGCCGCGCCCCGCACCCAGCCGCTGCGCATCGCGCTATGCCGCATCACCGCCCAAACAACAGCTGCCGCGCCGCGCCGAGTATGAACAGCGTATTCGTCACCAGATAACGCTTCCACAAGCGCCCCGGTTCCGACGCCAGCCGGTGCAGCCATTCCAGTCCGTTGTCGCGCATCCAGGCCGGTGCGCGCCGTACCGTTCCGGCATGAAAATCGAACGCCGCTCCCACGCCGATCATCACCGCATTCACCCGCCCACGATGCTCCGCCATCCAGCGTTCCTGCTTGGGGCAGCCGAGGCCGACGAACACAATGCCGGCGCCGCTGGTGTTGATGCGGTCCACCGCCGCCGCGTCTTCCGCCGGGGTCAGCGTGCGGAACGGCGGCGACTCCATCGTCATGCGCAAGTTCGGGAACGCCTCCCGCAAGCGCTGTTCCAGCAGCGCCAGCGTCGACTCGGTGCTGCCGTAGCAATAGATGGGCAAGTATTCGCTCGCCGCGCGCTCGCACAGTACCCACATCAGATCCGGTCCGCTGATGCGCGGCTGCCCGGCAAACCCCTGCCGCCGCAGCATCCACGCCACCGGCGCGCCGTCCGGCGTCGCCATATCCGAACCATTAATAATTTCACGGTAAGCAGCATCGCGCGACGCGCTCACCACCACATGCACGTTGCAGATCGCCACGTAGCGGCTTTCGCGCGCAAGCGCCCAGCCGAGCAGGCGTTCCAACACAGCATCCCACGACAGCGCGTCGATGTGCGCGCCGAGCACATTGCCGATACGCCGTTCTGAATGTAGCGTTACTGTCATTTCTTGGGCATCGAGACACACCGCTCGATACCATCTGCAAAACGTTCCACCATATTGTCCAGCGTGTAATGCTTTGCATCACGCAACGCCGCCTGCTTGATTGCCACCAGCCTGGAGCGGTCACTAAATAGTGCAATCACCGCATCCGCATAGCCATCCGACCCACCATGCACAACCAGCCCATTCACACCATCATGTAGATAGGCAATCTCAGGACCATGCCGGGACTCCGCCGTAGTCATCATCGGCGTACCGGAACAGAACGAGTCCAGCACATGCAAACCCACTGCGCCGGGGTTGATCACTCCATCGGCCAGCCTGAACCAGGCGGCTTTTTCCTGCCCCTTACGCACGCCAAGCCATTTCAACCAGGGCCGCGTTTCAGCCGTGGCGCGTATCTCGCCGGCGCTGGGGCCATCACCAATCACCACCAGCCGAAAAGCCGGCAGCGCCGCATGGATGTGGTCGGCCGCCGCAATCATGTAATTCAGGCGCTTGTCGGGATAAAGCGAGCCGCAAAACAGCCCAACCGGCGCCCCCACCGACGCATCGATCTCCACGCGCATCGCCTGCAATTGTGCATCCGTCACGCTCGCCAGGTCGCGCTCAAACGCCTCGTTGTCGATCGCGTTGTCCAGGCAGGTAATGCGCTCCTGTGGATAGCCCGCGTGTCGCACAATGTCAGCCGACGTTTCTGTATAGGCAAACCACCAGTCGACCCGACGCAACATCATCTGCTTCCACTTCTCACGCAATCCACCAGGCGAATCGCTCTGAAAGTTCACCCCATGTCCCCAGTACGCAATCCGACGCGAAGACCACAACCGGCTTAGCAGCAAGGGGTAATTGGAGAGGATGCGGTTCTCCTGCATCACTACCACCAGGTCGGCATCGCGCAGATCGGCCGGTAAAGGCTGCCACACCAGATCACGCGCGCCCAACTCCCAGAAACGGTTTTCAACCTTATGCGCCCAAGGCAGCGAACCCTCGTCCTTTTTGGCCGATTCGCGCCGCGATGCTTGGCCATGCACCAGATGCAAATCGATCCCGCGACTGGCGCAGGCCTCACGCAGCCGCTCGAATAAGCCCAAGCGGTAATGCAGCAGGCGGTGCTGGCAGACAACAACCTTTGTCATGAATGCGAGGAATCAGTCCGGGGAAGGCGTGGCTCGATCAGGCAGTGATCGTAGCCCTGCTCGGAAAAACGAAAGTGGCCGTCCCGAATGGTGGCTTCATGCCGATCAATTGTTGCCTGATCCTCAAAGCGCTTGCCGATCACTTTGGCAGGCACACCTGCGGAAATGGAATACGGCGGAATATCCCGCGTCACCACGCTGCCTGCGGCTACCACACTCCCCCGCCCCACAATGACCCCCGTCAGGACGATCGTGCCGTAACCAAGCCAGACGTCATCTTCGATCACGGCCTCCTCGTCGGCATATTGGCTGGGGAAACGCTTGCTCCCAACCCAAGGTGAAAACCGCACGGGAAAACCAACAGCAGAAAAATCATGGTCGTGTCTGCCCACGATGGCCACCCGGTTTGCGAGCAGGCAGTAATTGCCAATTCGGCAATTGGCCTCAATGTGAACATCCTTCCCCACATAAACCTGATTGCCCATCCTGACATAGCTTGGCGCCCAAACCCTGGTTCGCGCACCCAAATGAAGATCGGTGCCATGCGTCAAAACTTTCCGACAGGCAAGCGCTTTGATTTTTGTTTGCAGCCGTCGCCCCGCTGCAAGGGTCAAAGCCTTAATTCCCATGACGAGTCCTATATCTGGCAACCTTCATGCGGTCATCCGATCCAATGGCGGCCATTTAGCCAGCACCCATTTCTTAAAGGCTATCGGCAGCAGCATCCCAGCTGCCACCAATAGTGGGAAATAGATCAGGAAATTCAATCCATCCCAAGACATCACTTTCAGGCCAATTCCCTTCGCAAACCCAATGAACAAGGTATTGAGCAGGTAAATGACGAAAACGTATTTCCCCCATGTGAGCAAAACCTCCGAGTCCCTGACCACAGGTAGTCGTATGAGAAACATCAACGCAGGAATAGAAGCCAGACCCAGTACCAACTTTGGATAGGGCAATACATGATGAAAAAGCGAAAGCACGATAAACAGAATCAGTGTGGCCCACCCGAATTTATCGAGCCTTTGGGTAAAGGCCGTGAAATTCCGCGCGAGAACAACACCAATCGTCAAGAAAAGCGTGTATTCGGCCACACGATTCAGCGCCAGAAAACTGGTCAAGTCCGAGTGGACAACATAGGCCCCCGCACCTAACAGGAGGAGTGGCCATGCAAGTCCCCTACTGACTTTCTTCAAAATAGGGAACAACAGGTAATAGATAAACAGAACGTAGATGTACCAAAGCGCAGAAGCACTGCTGTAAACGGGGCGCACCGCGATATCGATCAACCCGCTCCAGATTCCCTGGGGTACGTTATCTACGTGAATCAAGTGGCTGGCAATCGTTTTACCCATCACGATCAAGACCGCAACTACGAAAAAGGCCGGCATCAATCGCATGAACTTGCCGCGCACGAATCGGAAATAGCCACTGACAGCAGTCACAGGTTTATAGGTGTATTCCATGATGAAGCCACTCAAAAACATGAAAAATGGCATATGGAAAAGGTATATCCACTGCTTCATCACCCCATACCAATCAGCGCCGCTCAGCGGGGTGCGCCCCTCAATGTGGCCAATCACCACGAGCAGTATCGCCAGCCCCTTGGCCCTGTCGATTTCAAAAATCCGACTTTTGTTTGGTACCACACTCATTATTTACGCACCATTGATCAGGCCGCCCTATGCCCGGCCCAACGTTCTATCGACGAGAGCCAATACACCGTAGGCCCGACTTTCCCATGACATCTTTTCACGGACGCGCTCAAGCGCCGCCTTGCTCATTGCCATGCGGCGCGGCTCATCATCGGCCAGCTGCCGAATCGAATCCGCAAGTCCCTGCACCACGCCTTCTTCATTCTGATTCCGAGTTGTTACAACAATTGCCGTTTCAGAGTCCACCAGTGTCGCCGGCCCGCCCAAATCCAGGCAGATCACTGGCAAACCATTAGCCTGAGCTTCAAGCACCACGTTGCCACTGGAATCGTGCAGGCTGGGGAACAGAAAACAGTGCATGGTCTGATATAGCGCGAACAACTCCTGCTGCGGCATCTGGCCCACCCAGCGAATGCTGTGCCCTACCCCAGTTGCAGCAGCCAGCTTGCGCAACACGGGTTCAAAAGGACCCTTGCCCAACA
>Ga0180009_10004420_pt1 | contig 15504 bp, 15 predicted proteins | sample OS_PC_MetaG_FD_123537 | JGI IMG/M metagenome (GOLD analysis project Ga0180009, IMG submission 123537) | Groundwater microbial communities from the Aspo Hard Rock Laboratory (HRL) deep subsurface site, Sweden - OS_PC_MetaG | ecosystem: Environmental > Aquatic > Deep subsurface > Groundwater...
AAAAAGAGTCCTCGACTATCTTAATATCTTAAAGGAAGTTTGATGATTTATCGCCTTGAAGTTGGATTTAAGCCTCACTTAAGAGACCCGAGAGGAGAAAAAATAAGAAAAAGAGTCCTCGACGATCTTAATATTTTAATAGATAAAGTCTTAGTAGTCGATATCTATACCATCGAAGCTAATTTGTTGTTAGATGAGATAAATCTCTTAGCGAAAGGTCCTTTTTGCGATCCTATTATTCAACGTTACTCTATTAATCAACTCTTAAACAAAGATTTTGACTACTTAATTGAAGTAGGATTTAAGCCGGGGGTAACTGATAATGTAGGTAGAACAGCTAAAGAAGCTCTAGAAATATTCTTTAATAAGAAACTTTCAGAGCATGAAAATATTTACACTTCTACTCAATACCAGTTAAAAGGAAACTTAAATAAATCTCAAATAGAAAGAATTGCTCAAGACTTATTAGCTAATACTTTAATTCATCGATATACTATAGTTAATAAAGAAACTCTTAATCTTTCTCAAGGGCTACCAATAAACTTACCGAAAGTTTTTGAAGAGCTTGGGATTAAAGGAAAAGAGATAAATTTAGAGGTAAGTGATGAAGAATTAATTAAGATAAGCAGAGAAAAGATCTTAGCTCTTAACTTAAAAGAGATGAGGGCTATTAAAGACTATTTTAAGAAGAAAGAAGTTAAAATCCAAAGAGCCAGGGTAGATATTAGCCAAGATATTACTGAGGTAGAGTTAGAAACCTTAGCCCAAACATGGTCTGAACATTGTAAGCACAAGATATTTAATAGCCTTATTAGTTATTACGACGAATATGGTAATTTGAATACTATTGATAGTCTCTTTAATACTCACATTAAGGGAGCTACTCGTAAGATTCGAAGAAAAAAAGAGAAAGATGACTTTTGCCTTTCTGTATTTAAAGATAATGCCGGCGTGATTAAGTTTAACCAAGACTATAATTTAGTATTTAAAGTAGAAACCCATAATACTCCTTCAGCTTTAGATCCTTACGGAGGAGCAATTACTGGAATTGTAGGCGTTAACAGAGATTCTTTGGGAACAGGTTTAGGAGCAAAGCTTATCTTTAATACCAATGTTTTTTGCTTTGCTTCTCCCTTTTATGACAAGCCTCTCTTACCTCGTCTCTTTCATCCAAAAAGAACCTTTGAAGGAGTAAGAGAAGGTGTAGAACATGGCGGTAATAAAAGTGGTATTCCTACTGTTAATGGCTGTTTAGTCTTTGATGACCGCTTTTTAGGAAAGCCATTGGTCTATTGTGGAACAGGTGGAATTATGCCTGCCAAGATTAAAAGAAGAAAATCTCACTTTAAAAAAGCCAAGGCAGGAGATTTAATCGTCATGACAGGTGGTCGGATTGGTAAAGATGGAATACATGGAGCTACTTTCTCTTCTCAAGAACTTCACGAAGACTCTCCAGTTTCAGCAGTCCAAATTGGAGATCCAATTACTCAAAAGAAGATGGCTGATTTTTTGCTAAAAGCAAGAGATTTAAGATTATATAACTCCATTACCGATAACGGAGCAGGAGGACTTTCTTCTTCTGTTGGAGAAATGGCTCAAGATTGTGATGGTTGTGAAATATACTTAGAAAAAGCTCCTTTAAAATACCAAGGATTACAACCTTGGGAGATCTTACTTTCTGAATCTCAAGAGCGAATGACCTTAGCTGTTTCTCCTTCTAAAATACGGCAGTTCTTAAATTTAGCCAAAAAGATGGAGGTAGAAGCTACTGTCTTAGGTAAGTTCACCAATTCTTCTAAATTTCATGTTTTTCATCAAGACAAAACTGTAGCTTATTTAGATATGGATTTTCTCCATCAGGGAGTTCCTAAAATGAAACTAACCGCTCGTTGGCAACCTAAAATCTATCCAGAGCCAGATTTTTCAGAGCCCTCTAACTTAAATAAGACCTTAAGAGAAATGCTTTCTCGTTTAAATATTTGTAGTAAAGAAAATGTAGTCAGACAATATGACCATGAAGTTCAAGGCACAAGCGTTATCAAACCCTTAACGGGAAAATTAAATGATGGACCTTCTGATGCCGCAGTGATTAGACCACTTTTAGATAAGATGGAAGGGGTGGTCATTTCAAATGGAATATGTCCTCGTTATAGCGATATTGACACTTATCATATGGTAGCTAACGCTATTGATGAAGCTGTGAGAAACGCTATCTCTGTTGGAGGAGATCTAGAATATTTAGCTGGAATAGATAATTTTTGTTGGCCTGATCCGGTCCAATCAGAAAAAAATCTTGATGGTGAATATAAATTAGCTCAATTAGTAAGAGCTTGCTTAGCTTTGTATGATTATACTACTATTTATGGCATTCCTTGTATTTCTGGAAAAGATAGCATGAAGAATGATTATCAAATTGGTGAAACTAAGATCTCTATTCCACCTACCGTCTTATTTTCTTGCTTAGGAAAGATAGAAGATGTAAGAAAATGTGTCACTATGGATCTTAAAAACCCAGGTGATTTAGTCTATGTCTTAGGTGTTACTCTTGAAGAATTAGGGGGTAGTGAATATTTTGCTCTTAATAACTTTATCGGAAATAAAGTTCCTCAAGTAGATCCTAAGCAAGCCAAGACTTTATATCAAGACTTAATTAAGGCTATAAAATTAGTTCTGGTAGCTTCTTGCCATGACTGCTCAGACGGTGGATTAGGTGTGGCTTTAGCAGAAAGTTCTTTTGCTGGTGGTTACGGATTAGACGTTGATTTAAGAGCCGTGCCGGCTATAAATATTAAAAGGAATGATTTTTTACTCTTCTCTGAATCTCCCAGTCGGTTCGTAGTGACCATAAGTCCTCAAAATAAAGATAAATTTGAAGATCTCTTAAGACTAAATGTATTTGCCCAAATTGGAATAGTCACTAAAAATCCTTATTTAAAAATAGTAGGATTAAATGGAGAGATGATCATTTACGAAGATATTAATCTCTTGAAAGAATCTTGGCAAAGACCTTTAAGATGGTAAGATAAAATGAAAGCAAAAGCTATTATTATCTCTGGAAATGGAACTAACTGTGAAACAGAAACAGCCTATGCTTGTAATTTAGCAGGCTTTGAAGTAGTAGATATTGTCCATCTTAGCCAACTTTTAAGTGGTGAAATTAGATTAGATGATTACCACTTCTTAAATTTGGCTGGAGGATTTTTAGATGGCGATGACTTAGGAGCCGCAAAAGTAGGGGTAAATAGATTCTTACATGCTCAATTAAGTAATAGCCAAAAAGGGGTAAATAGATCCTTACATGCTCAGTTAAATAATAGCCAAGAAAAGATAAGAGATCAAATCCTTCGATTTATAGATCAAGGTAAATTAATCTTAGGAATCTGCAATGGGTTTCAACTTTTGGTAAAATTTGGCCTTCTTCCAGGCTTTGATAATAATTATACTCTCCAAAAAACTACGCTTACTTTTAATGATTCTGGTAAATTTGAAGATCGTTGGGTTTATCTAAAGGTAAATTCAGAAAGCCCTTGCCTCTTTACTAAAGATATTAAGAGATTATATCTTCCGGTAAGACATGGTGAAGGTAAATTTATTACCGAGAATATGGAGACTTTAAAAAGGATTAAGACCCACCATCTTGTTCTTCAATATTGCCAAGAAGATTGTACCACTCCTACTATGGAGTATCCTTATAATCCTAATGGCTCTGAGGAAGCCGTAGCTGGTATTTGCAATCAAAGTGGGCGAATCTTTGGCTTAATGCCCCATCCTGAAGCTTATCTTCATTACACTAATCACCCTCGCTGGACAAGAGAAGTTATTTTGGAAGAAGAAATGGGGCTGAGAATCTTTAAAAATGCTTATCAATATATCAAAAAAACTGTAATTTCCAAATTTCTATAACTACAAGTTGGTAACCATTAGAATGCCTCTGCTGCCTCAAAATGAAAATTCTTTAACACTACTGAAGAGATGGTATCCTGGGATTTAAACTCTCCATAAGTTTTATATATTCCTTCGGTTAAAACTAAAACCTCTATCTCTTTTTTATCAAGTGATACTAACCAATATTCTTTTACGCCATATTTTTCATAGAGTCTCCTTTTTAGAATTCTATCTCTTTGTGCAGAATTTTCAGATATGATCTCTATGAGTAAATCAGGCGAACCTTTTATATTATCTTTAGTTATGATATGAGCATTTTCTTTTGATACAAAGATAATATCAGGCTGGACTACATCCTCATTACTTAACACTACATCACATGGGGCATAAAATATCTCTCCTAAACCAGCATCCTTTAGAAAGCGCACAATTTTAAACTCAATTTCTCTTGAGACACTCTGATGAAAAATATTAGGTGCAGGAACCATGAAGAATTCACCTCCAATTAATTCATACCGCTTATCAGGTCCTATATCCCAGATAAGGTAATCTTCGTATGTAAATTTTACTTCTCTTTTTACTGACGTAGTTGTTGTACTCATCACTCTACTCCTTTTAAAATAGCAAGATAACTCTTGCTTCGCAAGAATTATGAAAATTAAGCCTTTGGCGGCTAAACCACGGATTAAACAAATTAAGACTATCCCTTTTATTTATTGAAATCTCGTGTTAATCTTGTGGCTTATAATTTCCTGACAACCGATCCCTGACTCCTGTAAATTATTACTAAACTACCTCATTAGTTAAGAAATGTCAATCTATTTCATCTATTTGTCAAGACAAAATAGAAATGTCCTATTTTGTATTAATCAAGAAATATCTTTTTATCATTGCTTAACCCTTCAGCGATGACCCTCACCCAGTATCTTTCCCCTGCCAATCAGGACTTAGATCAGCCTCGATTGTTACTAAAGTAAAAATATCGTTTATCTTCATCTTCCTCTAAAACTTATCAGACCTTAAAGTTTTAAAGCAAATCTTTCCCCTAATCAGTCCAAACAAGAGATCGTTGACAACAATTAAAAAAAATATTAATAAAGAGATAGATAGCGCCATTAAAATGGCTATTGTTCTTGGAATAATCTTAATAGATCTTTTAAGATAAAGATGGACAAGCTTCCTAAGATTTATTCTGATAACTTCCTTCTTTTGATTAATAATATATTTTTCCGATCTCTGGCCACTTATTAAAGCAAAGATATCTGTACCTAAATATCCCTGGTAGAAGGATCGGTAAATTCATAGACTGACTTAATGCACTTTCTGGTAAATTCTAATTTATTATGTGTGAGAATAACTGCACCGGGTAGGGCGGGAGGCTCATGCCTCCGTTCCTTCCTAAGAACTGTGCATGCAAGTTTCCCCGCACACAGCTCAAGTCTCTGTAAAGTTTTATTGTTACTAAAACCCGGCAATTAACTCAAGTTTTGCAAACCTGAGCACTGCCTTTGCAATACGCATTTGCAGTCTTTTGACTTCAGCATCTACTTTCTGCTAGTTAATAGCTTGCCAGTGTTTGCCTAAGCCTAAAAGTAGTAGCACAAGTCAAGTTTTTCAACCACCGTCATTTGCTTTCTCCAGATTCTTTTACCTGCACCCCCTTCATCGTGCCTTGCGGTTTCACATAGCCTTCGCAGACAGAAAGTCGCGTAAATAGTTAGGTACGCTTCATTTGCCTTGATTTTATGGTCTTTGCTGACTGCTGATAGCTGACGGCTGAACGCTTACCTAAGTTAGATTCATCCTCCTGCGCACGATGGAGCGTTGTTCACATATGGTGAGGTTAGAGCACCATAATCTGTCGATTTACCATTTTGGTTCAAGCCTCTCAGTCTGTTTGGCTTGTCTTTTTTTACGACGCTGCATAGGTCATTTTCAGCCTCAGGACTGATGATAACTCTATATCTCATTTTTGCTCACTATTCTCTTAAAAACATCCTCCCACGGAGAACCCAAATCAGGATTCTGGTGATATGCCTCTAATCTTCCATCAATTATCTTCTTCTCTTCTTCAGTCAATTCGACCGAGTTGGCTTCTATGGCTATCGTATCCCAAATATCCTCTACCAGTTGAATTCTCTCTGGGATTGACAGAACAAGAGTATCAGTTACAGCAAGCGTCTTCATAATTCATATCCTCCTTTTTTCTTTTACATCTAACGATGGAATTCAGCGGCGGCGTTTCCTGCCGTCTGCTGCAACGATTGGTTATGGCATTGACCAATTTCTTTGCTCGAGTTGGCAAATCACCTTCTATCATTTCCAGTGTTTCAATATTGAACAAAAGAATAATTTGATTATGATTCCGTAGAATCTTGTTATTTCTGGTATTTTATCCTCTTTTGTTTATCGCACTAACGCTGGAAATCACCTGCCGTGCAAAGCACGGTCAGGTGCATTGATTTGTTAGAAATGTTTATTATAGATTGTAAATACTGTCTGGTAAATTATCAATACCTTTAAATTCACTAACTACAATGGATTTTATTCTTTCTCGAATATCTTGTCGAACATAAGTTATCGCCATTTGCCATTTTCCACCAATGCTTTTACAATTATCTTCAATTAGTACATTGGGTAATTCAGTTTCAACTATGTTGCTGTATTTTTCACCCTTGTCTCGGTAATATAGTTTACATCCGGGGAAATTATATGACAATAATAGATTTCTAATTTTTTCAACATCTTTGTAAGCAGTTCTGGAAGTTATGTAATTTATTATTGCTCCTTGATCTTCCCATCGCAATAATTTTTCTACGGCATTTTTGATAGGCACATATCTTGCAACAAAAAACCATTCATACCAAACTTTTGGACCTAAAGTTGTTCCTTCCGTAAATAATAGTATTTTTAGAATCGGTTTTTCTTTCTTCTGGTTGTTTAATATAATAAAAGCCATTTATTATTTTCATCTAACGACAAAAATCACCTGCTCCTTGGCAGGTGCATTTTTCTTGTTAGGCTTCACTTTAGTGTCTTTTCCTTTTCTTCTGGCTTGCTGAAATATTACTTAAAATTCCACATTCAAAGATTGACACTGTTCTTCCCTTATCGATAGGTTAGACTTTCAATAATTGTTACCCTTAATTATTTCTTGTTGTCAATATGTTTTTACGCTCAGGTGTAAAGTCAACAACTGTTGCTTTGACATTTCTTTCTTTTTTTCGCAATCCTTCAACGAGTTTGTCGATATTATATCTATATTCCTTAGCAATTCCATCTTTTGTTTTCCAGAGTTCTTCCAATATTTCATTCTTCATCTAAATCACCTCCAAATAGTTCCTGGGGAGTACATATTTCAGGGTAATTATATCCACTCGCAATAATCACTGAGCGAATCAAAGGTTTTATTTCGGCATTATCAATATGGCGACAATTCCATGTCAGAAGGTAGTCAATATTATGAACCGCAGAAAGTGCAATATGCAATGCGTCGTTAGTGGCTTTAATGGGCAGAGCATTCTCGGAAATCAGTTTCTTGGAAAGTTCTACCGCAAAATCTGTCAATTTCAGTAATGGGATTTCCTCAATTACTTTCAATCTTCTCTCTACTGCCTCTAAATCTCCTCGTCCAGCTTCTTCAAGTACAAGTTCTGAAACAAATAGTTCAAATAGATTTCGTCGCTTTTCCCACCATCCTATGGTCAAGTTTTGCCAAGCCGCTACAAGAAGATTTCGAGATGGTCTTCCTGTTAGGTAGCTTATAATTGAAGTTTCAATGTAAACCCTTTTTCTCATTTGCTTCATCTTCCTCCGGTTCAAGTTGCATTACCTTAAGTCTAACAAGTGATTATATGCTTCACTCTTGCTTAATTCTGCTTTCAAGGTTTGCTCGCTCGGTTATCCGCTTGCCTGCTCTCGGGTAATCGTCAGACCTCTCGATTAACACCTGACCTCTCTCTTGTAAGCCTAACCACGAAGATCGCTGGTGGGCTACTGCCCATCCAGTAATTTTTTCTTGTTAGACTTTGCTTTGCTATCTTTTTTTCTTTTCTTCTCTTTCTAAATCTTAATCAACTAATTTCTCAATTCGAACTCTGTCTCCGATACCCTGCTGCTGACCCCGATACCTTTTTCTCGGTTTTTTGCCAGCTCGTCGATTCTTTGTAAGCCATTCGTCTTCATGCCATTGTTATGCCTTTCTTGGATTCCGTCCAGTATCATCCTTCTTCACTTGGCTCTTGTTCTCGTTGGGCTATTCTTGCCCGCATTTCTGGTTTTGGAAGGAGATGCCGTGGCAAAAAAGCGAAACCGGCTATAAGGGTAGGAACGACAGCGCTTGCGATAACGACTGCCACTAGGAAGGAATATTGCCCTTGTGTCACGATGCCGTGGGATAAGCCGTATAGCGATGATATCGTTCCAAAGGTCAGCCCGGTGGACATCAACAATGTATAGTACCATCGTTCGTCGCGGTTCCGCCGAAATAAGCCAATAATGGGATACAGTCCGAAAATTTTCGATAGCACCTTGCCCCCAGCAAAAGGAAGAAGACAATTGGGGCAGCAACCAAGGCCGGCAAGGAAACTAATGTTCCTGTGCGAATGAAATAGAAGGGTGTGAGAAATCCGACTGTCAAGGTTCGTAGTCGCCGGATCCAAGAAGTATCACCGATTGAGAATTCGGCTAAAACCATCCCTACGAGATAAGCAGGGAGTACCGCCTCGCTACCCGACCAAAGTGCCAATCCGCCCAAGGAGAAAAGGACGAGAATAATCCATTTGGTTCTAATCGCAGCCGTACGATGAGCATAAATACGAGTCAGCCAATGACTGATAAACGGTAAAACCGCTAGTGTAATAGCGGTTACGGCTATGAAGATGACCGTTTTGTATGTGAATGGAGCGAACAACAAACCGAGGGCGATGACTGTCCCGAGGTCGTTGAAAGCGCCACGCCGCAAAGCAAACTTGCCTGAGGATTCCAGTCGAGGACGAAGCGTGCGACAGCCGCGCAACCGAGGAACGGTGCGAAGAAACCTACCAAGCCAACGACCGTAACCTCTTTTAATTTCCTTCGAAAGACATCCGGCTCTAGTTCGGCACCTGCCAAAAAAGTGAGCAAAACAGCTCCCGAAGCCGCCAAAAAACGCAACCATTCCATGTTGGAACCTAAAAAATCTGCCTTGCCGAGGAAAGCAGCTACGGCGGCTGCAACCACACCTAAGCAGATTTCAACCAAGGCGATGGATACTCGCAGATGATACGCGACCACAGCGGATAGAACGGCCAACCCAAGCCACAGGGCGGCGATGGTGAAAATATGTTCCATAATAGAGTCCCTCTTTTGTTAAACCGATTGAGCTATGGCGTAGCGGTAGGAGTCATCAGCCCGACTCGGCGATTATAAGGGGGACTCCATCCCCCAGCCTTTTTCAAATAACGGGTTCGCCTCCTCATTGTCAATGTTTCTTGAGGCATAACCATAAAAATCACTGGTGGGCTACTACCCATCCAGTGATTTTTATGGTTATCCTTGGTTTCGCTGTCTTTTTTCTTTTCTTTTGGTTTACCGAAATATTGTGAATTCAATATTTAAGGTTTGAATCTTACTCTCTCTTATCTGATGAATATTATACCTTATAAAAACCACTCAAGTCAAGTAAAAAAATTAAAATGCTTGGAGGAATTCATAGTATCTTAAGTGCCACTCGGAGCAGCAATCGTTTTTTTGTACGAAAAACGGTCGCTGTCCCTAGTTTTTACTAGTTTTCTAGTCAAGCTAAATTAAATACGCTACTATATTTTGATATAATTTAACTACTTCAATTCCTTCCTGATTTAGATGCTTAATATCTTCATATATTTCTTCTTGATAACCATACGAGGTAATTGCTACTGCCTGGGGCTTAGCTGAAGCTATTTCTTCAGGAGAAATTATAACATGATCGAGAAATCTCTTTCCCCATCTTTCTCTGTTGCTGTCTGCAAACGCTAAGATATTTAATCCCAATGAATTGGCAACATCAAGGGCAATCTTTGCCGTATCTCCTGCTCCATAAAACACAATATTTTTTAAGCCTTTTATTAATAGTTTTCTTAATACGCTTTCAAAATCTAAAGAATATACTCCTGTTACTGCTCTTTCAACTTCTTTCTCAATGCCTTCATCTAACCAGGGTATATTTACACTATTATGGGAAAATTTTGCCCAGTCTTCCAAAGATTGCGGTTCTTCCATTCCAAATTTTATAGACTTTTTGTATAATGGCGTGCCGGGATAAGGCGTATAAAAGAGAATTACCAATCTGGTATCTTTATATTGTTCCTTAATTTCCTTCACTAAACAGTAAGTTTCCTTCCTGTCATCCTCTGTCTCGCCCGGGATTCCAACCATTAAAGTGCCAACTGCCCCAACCTCATATTTCTTTAAAATATTTATACATTGATGGGCATCTTCCACCTTTGAATCTTTATTCATCATATCCAAAATCCTCTGAGATCCGGATTCAAGTCCTAACGCAGCTAATGAAAAACCACTTCTCTTTACCAAATCCATTAAATCTTTCTCTAATCCAATAATCTGTTCTGCTCTAACACTGGCTGACCATTTAATCTTCAAACCATAATCAATAATTCCCTGACATATTGCCTTTAGTCTATTCTTGTTTATGAAAAAATTTGTATCTACAAAATCAATATATTCAGCTCCATAATTTTTATGAAGGTTTTCTAAATCGTTCAGCACTCTTTCCGGAGACAGGCCACACCATCTTCTATGATAAACAGTTAAATTAGCACAAAATCCACATCTATAAGGACAGCCCCGGCTGGAGGAATATGATATATGTCTTTCTTTGCCCATGTATCTTTTTATATCAAGCAGGTGAAAAGGCATGGGAGGAAATTCATTTACATCACAAAATGGGCAATCCTCATTGGCTATAATATTTCCATCTCTCTTATAAGTGATCCCTGATATTTTAGATATATCTCCTCTATTGTTTAATGAGCTTACAACTTCTAACAATGTATTTTCGCCCTGGCCTTTTACAACTATATCAACCAGATTATGAGATGCTGTTTGATGGGGGAGTATTGACGGATGCCACCCACCCCAGACTATTGGAAGTAAAGGAAAGTTTTCCCTTATAAACATGGATGCCTTAAGAGCTAAGTCTATTTGTGGGCCGGTCATAGTCGTTACACAAAAACATATCGAGTCTTTTGCCACCTTAAATAAATGATCCTTATAATCATCTTCAATATTTTCATCAATAATTACAGGCTTAAACCCGTCCCGAAGCAAGGGAGCAGCTACGGCAAGCAAAGAAAGAGGTATGCTTCCTTCAGTCTTTTTCATCTCTACCTTTGGATAAAATAATACCACCTTTTTTCTATTCTTTGCCATTTTAACCTCAATTTAGAATCTATCAAATCTTAGTCTTTTAAAACAGACTTTTCCCCTGATCAATCCAAACAAAAGGTCATTGATGAGGACTAAAAGGAAGACCAATAAAAAGATAGATAGGGAAATTACAATAGTCATTGTTCTTGGAATGATCTTAATGGATCTTCTAAGATAGAGATGGTTAAATTCTTTAATGTCCAACTTGACGACCTCTTTCTTTTGAGTAACAATATATTTTTGGGATCTCTTGCTACTTGCTAAAGCAAAGACATCTGTGCTCAAATACCCCTGGCCAATCTCATCGTCATATAACCAGAATATCAGATCGAAATTTAATCCTCTAATCTTCTTTACATACTCAAGGCCCCGGACAGCACTAAATCTCCCTTTCCTCTCATACAATATTAGATCATCCAATACTTCGCTGGCTGAAATTTGAGGAAATAGGCGGGGCTGAACAAGACCGGTTATAGTTACATCCTGATAATGTTTTCTTATGTAATCAACCGCATAAAAGAATAGATCTGTATATAAAGAAGAGGCTATTATCAATGCCCTTTTACCATTCTTATTCATCAAATCTCCCTCTTGAAAATGCTCTCTAAATATCTTAGCGAGACTATTCTTTTGCCCTGGATGACATTTCTCTTTAGAAGCATCTTTGCAACTTGTCGCAATGCCCCCAACTGTCCCGTTATTAAGGGATAAATCATTCCCTTGATAGCATAAACCCTTGCCTGTTTGTATTGACCCCATAAAATGTAAGGTAAGTATTTCAATAATAGTAATAATGGCATATCCTTGACTAAAACATTTAGGGCGTTTTTGGTAGTAAAATATGCATAAGTCATATGTCCCGCCGTACCCATACTTTCATGATAGGCAATGGCTGTTGGGACATAAAGACATTTATAGCCCGCCAATTGAGCCCTAAAATCTAAATCCACATCTTCAGCATACATAAAGTAGTCCTCATCAAATAGACCTATCTCCTTTAGCATTGACCTTCTATAAATTGCCGCTCCACCACAAGCTCCAAAAATCAACTTCTCCTCTTCGTATTGACCGCAATCCTTCTCTTCTAAGCCTGTAGGCTCTGATCTTCCATCAATTCGAAAGGAATGGCATATCTCGTTAATGATATCTCTCCTCTTCATAAAAAGCATCTTCGAGGAACAGAAACCTACCTCCGGATTTCTTTTAAGAGCGCCCTTTAGCTCTTGCAGCCAGTTTGGATCTACCTCAACATCATTATTTAACAGGGCTATATATTCTCCCTTTGCATTTCTAATTGCCTCATTTACCGGGACACTAAACCCTTTATTAGTTCCCATCTGAACTACCTTAGTTTCAGGATAATCCTTTTCTATAAGCTCCACCGAACCATCTGTTGAGCCATTATCAGTAACGATAATCTCAAAATCTTTATAGGTTTGCTTCATTAATGAGGCCAGGCAATTCTTGATTAAATCCTTGCCATTCCAAGTTGGGATAACTACAGAAACATAGACATTTTTATAATTCATTGGTCAAGATCTCTAAATATTCCTTGGCTTTTTTATGATTTGGAATAAACCTAAGGCACTCTTTGAAGTGCTGTTTTGCCTCATCTTCTTCTCCAAGTTCGTTATAAATACACCCTAAATGGAAATGGCTTCTACCTTTAAGTCCCATTTTCTCAAATAGGTGTATAGTCTTCCCAAATTATGACATCGAGTTCATCAACCTGTCTTAGTTGCTTATCATTGGTAAGAAATCCTTCAGCCTTATTAAGAAGAGCTGTGGCTAAATGAATGGTATCAGGAGTACGAAGCCCGTATTTGGCCCTAAGGTCTGACATTATTTCCATAGTCTCTGTAGTTATATCGGCTACAGTCAGATTGGGGAAGGTGCTAAGGACATGCCGATAAACTAAAATCATCTGGTCATTACCTGCCTTTTTTGCACCTGTTAAGACCTCACCTACAACCAAAACCGAGATTATCCCTTGACTTTTCCCTTCCTGAAGATGTTGAAAAAAGGTTCTGGTCAGTGGGCCAAAAGTTGGATTCTTCTCAAAATGATAGATGAATCCCATAGTATCAAGACCAATAACCTGATAGTCCGCTAATTTAAGGGAGAACTCCTTTACTCCCATGCTTTTTGTTCCTCCAAATGAAATTTCTCTCCTCCGCCAAGTGTTTTCCAAATCTCCTTGCCTAATCCATAGGTGTATTCAGCATAGTCTCTGGGTTTAGAAAAAAGTCTCACCTCACCCTTCTCAAGCACCAAAAGAACTGTCTCTCCTGGCTTGACCCCTAAAACATCCCTAATTTCTTTGGGAAGTACCATCTGATATCGACTACTTAGTTTTGCAGTTACTGTTTTTATCATACATTAATCCTCCATTTCTTACATTATCTTCTTTCATCTTTAAAATATCGTAGAATAAAGCAATAGTCAAGTTTAAAGTTTATCCAAAAGTTTTGCCAAATTCTCCTTTGCCTTTTTATGATCTGGGATAATCTTAAGACATTCTTTGAAGTGCTGTTTTGCCTTATCTTCTTCTCCAAGATTTCGATGAATAGCCGCAGGATTTTGACTCATCGTATTTGAAATTGTAACCTTTTCTAAGGCTGCCTTCCCAGACTGTTTGGGCTGAAAAGTTGCAATTATCAAGACTCTTGATATGTGGATAAATAGGCAGGATATTCTCATCTTGAAAGAGTGAACTTGGACCGCCAATTTCTAACCCACTCTTATCTGTTAGTGTTCTTACATAGATATCAAAATCCATTCTTATGCCTCTTGCGATATGGTTAATCTACATAATCTATAGATTGCAAAACTTTATAAATGCATCCCAAAGTAGATGCTCTAATCCTTACGGGCCAATTCAGCATCTTATTCCTGACGCAAATCTGACGCAAATCTGACGCAAACTTTATTATCCCAAGCGGTAGCGAACCCCTCGGCCAATACCTTCTCTCTTGACTATTCCCAGGCTGATTAAATGATTTAAATATCTGTTGGCTGTATCCCTGCTAACATCGAACATCCCGGTAACATCACTACTGACTATCCTGCCCTTCTCTCTCAGGGACTGGACGATCCTATGCTCTTTTTCATCTAACTCTAAATCAAGAGTGGACAATTCATCCATATCAGCGCTAAAGAGAGTAACCTTGACACTTCCCCCCACTTCTCTAAATAATGGTAATCGTGGTTTTAAAGGATGCTTCTTTACAGAGTCCATCACCCTTCTTACTCCATCACCTATGGCCTCAATATATTTGATGCTATTTAAGATTCTAACAATCATTGGATTTCTTGAATACTGCCTTTCCATAAGATTCTCTTCGGTAACACCATCAGGAAACCCGCCCGGACTATAAAATTCAATTCTGTCTTTAAACATCTTAATAATGATTCTCCCCCCGCTAAGCGAATAATCTCGGTGAGCAACAGCATTAACCACTAACTCTCGAATAGCAAAGAATGGGTACTGCGGAATCTCTTCTCTGGCTATTCGGCCAGGAATTAAGGTAGAGACTATCTGAATATGTGTTCTGATATACTCATCAGCAGCATCAATCAGGTCAAAGAGATTGCCATAAAGATCCTTTATATCCAGATAGTTATCACCAGATTCCTTTCCTGGATATCGGACAATGGTAATCTGATTTTGAGAAATAAGTCTTTCTGGGTCCTGACCAAAGAGAAGGATGCCCCCATTGGTAACCTTATCTTCTTTAAGACCACCTAAATTCTTTAAAAGATCGGTATCTGTTATTAGAATCTCTTTGCCGGTAAGAAACTTATAGGTTGTCCTAAGCCAGCTTGTCTTCTCCCGGTTGATATCCTTTAGTGTCGCTTGCGGGCAAATCTCAGAATCAAATTGAATCCTCCCTATCTTTTGCCCAAGACCGATAATCTCATCTATCGAAAGAGCCCTATTGGTTGAGCCAACTCGAATAAAGACCTTACCTTTAAATCCATGGATCTTCTCTGTCTTTTCAACTTTGACTACTAAAATTAACCTGTCATCGATTTTAACCTTATCAATTACAGGATAGATTGCCGGATCACAAGAATTAGCGATACTGGCTATCTGCTCTTCCCACTTAACCGACGAACCAATAATTTCACCACCATCAGATATGCCAACTATCAGCAGACCTGTATTAGTATTAGCAAAAGCGCATATATCCCTGCCTGTTTCCGAAGTAA
>Ga0180009_10004421_pt1 | contig 15504 bp, 22 predicted proteins | sample OS_PC_MetaG_FD_123537 | JGI IMG/M metagenome (GOLD analysis project Ga0180009, IMG submission 123537) | Groundwater microbial communities from the Aspo Hard Rock Laboratory (HRL) deep subsurface site, Sweden - OS_PC_MetaG | ecosystem: Environmental > Aquatic > Deep subsurface > Groundwater...
AAATAGAGGTCTGCATTTCTCACATATTTTTTTAGGGGTTTCCATTCGTTCCTCATCTTCAACCCCTATTATTTTAATAAGAACTAATATTTCTATTTTGTGGTACTAGCTAAACGGTTACCATTAAAAGAATAATTTTTAAATCTAGACATGTTACCTTTTTTATGGAGAAATTTAAAGAATTAGTTCTTATATCTAGCAAGTACTTGAAAAATGCAGATCATATGCTCTATATGACATATCCATTAGTTAAAGATGTTAAATTATTAATAACTATTTCTAATAATATTGATAAGGCTGTTAAATTGAGTATTATGGCTTTTTTGAGGTATGATTGGCTTTATAAGAGAATTGTTAAAATCCCTGATGATTTTGATGCTAGATTAGATTTGTTTAAAAAAATTAGTGTTAATAGATATGGGTTTAAGCTGAGTGATATTGATTTTGCTAAGGAAATTGATGAAATTATGGTAAAACATAGGCAAAGTCCTGTAGAATTTATTAAAAATGATAAATTTGTGATTAGTTATAACACATATAAGCTTAAAAGTATAGGCTATGAGGACGTGAAGGGCTATGTTTTGAAAGCAAAACCTTTTATATTAAGACTGAATAATATATTAAGGAATGACCCACTTATTGCTTCAGGACGCGGACGAGGAAATTAAGAGAGCAGAGCACCTACTTTACATCAGTTTGAAGTATACAAGAACTAGAGATGTCATGAAAAATATTATAATTAGACTTATTGCTGCTGATGAATTGGCTATTGCAGCTATTTTAGAGGATGCTGAATCTAAAAAGAAGATACCAGATGTTCCTAATAATTGGCAAATTAAAGTACAATATGTTAAGAAAGTAAAACCTAATAGTAAAAAGCATATGGATATGTACCTTTTATTGAAGAAACTTGATGATAGTTCTTATACTGCTAGAGAAGAATTTAGAAAACATATAACAATGGCGTTTAATATTGATGGAAAAAAGTTAGATGTTGATGTTCCTTTATTAACAGAATATTTTAAAAAGACTAAAGAATTCATAAAATATGTTGAAGGTGAACTAGGTTGACTAGATTTGTTGGTGTTTTAAGCGGAAAGGGTGGTGTTGCTAAAACTACTACTGTTGTTAATTTAGGAAGTGCTATGAATTATTTTGGTCGTGATGTTATTATTGTTGATGGGAATTTAAGTACTCCTAATTTAGGTTTACATTTGGGAGTTCCTGTTGTTCCTATATCTTTACATGATGTTTTGAAAGGTAATAATCATTTGAGTGAATCTGTTTATTTACATCCTTCTGGATTGAAAATTATTCCTGCTGGGATTTCTATTGCTGATTTAAAAGGTGCTAATCCCGATAATATTGGAAAAGTTTTACCTTATCTAGATGGATTGGCTGATGTGGTTTTAGTTGATGGAAGTGCTGGATTAGGAAAAGAGTGCCTTGCTGTTATGAGGGCAGTTGATGATATTATTATTGTTACAAATTCTGAATTGCCAGCTGTGACTGATGCATTGAAAACTATTAGAATTGCTGAGGAAATGGGAAAAAATATTCGTGGTGTTGTAGTAGCTAAATCTGGTGAAGGTGAAGGTCTTACATTGGAAGCTGTTAAGTCTATGTTGGATAAAGATATTATTGGCATTATTCCATATGATAAATATGTTAAAGAGAGTTTGAAAATGAAAGAGCCTGTTATTTATACACATCCTAAAAGTAAGAGTGCTATAGCGTATAAGAAATTAGCTGCTGATTTAATGGGTGTTGAGTTTGATGAAAAGGTTGATAGTGGTTTTGGATCTTTTTTACGTAAAATTGGGTTGAGAAGATAGCTTTATAAATTAATTATTTCTCTTAGAATTGTAATGACGGTGCTAGTTTAGAGGCAAAACACACGGTTGTGGTCCGTGAGATCGCGGGTTCGATACCAATTGGCGAAAGTCCCGCGTACCGTCTACTTTTTTCAAAACTTATTTAAAGCTAAGATATTAAGTTTATATTATGAAACTAGAAACAGCTAAGGGAGTAAAGGATATTAAACCTGAAGAGAAGATTTTACGAGAGAGAGTTATCTCTATTTTGAAAGAAGTTTTTGAGTTATATGGATATAATCCTTTGGAAACTCCTATTGTAGAAAGATTTGATGTGTTGGCTTCTAAGTATGCTGGTGGAGAAGAAATATTGAGAGAAATCTTTAAATTAAAAGATCAAGGTAAAAGGGATTTGGCTTTGAGATATGATTTGACAGTTCCTTTTTCAAGATTTGTTGGTATGAATCCAACTTTAAAGATGCCTTTTAAGAGATATGAAATTGGCAATGTTTTTAGAGATGGTCCTTTGACTTCAAGTAGATTAAGACAGTTTTATCAATGTGATGTTGATGTAGTTGGAACTAACTCTATGATGGCTGATGCTGAGTTTATTGAGATTGCTAATTTGGTGTTTAAGAAATTAGACATGAAAGTTTTTGTTAGAGTTAATAATAGAAAAATATTAGATGATATAATTTTAAGATGTAATGTTAAAAAGAATTTAGTTGATAGTGTGATATTAAGTATTGATAAGTTAGATAAGATTGATGATAAGGGAGTTAAAGATGAATTATTGGAAAAGGGTGTTAGTAAAACTTCTATTAGTAGATTATTGAAATTAATTTCTATTAAAGGAACTAATAAACAGAAATTAGACTTTTTGAAAAGAGAAATTGGAGAGAGTCAGGGATTAAAAGAAATTAGTGAATTGATGAAATATTCTAAGGATTTTGTTTTTGATGTTTCTTTAGCTAGGGGCTTGAGTTATTATACAGGAACTGTATTTGAAGTTTATTTGAAAAATTCTGAAGTTAAGACTTCTGTTGCTGCAGGTGGAAGGTATGATAATATGATTGGAAATTTCTTGGGTGGTAAAAGAGAGTATCCTGCTGTTGGAATTTCATTTGGTTTAGATAGGATTGTTTTAGCTATGAAGAAAGAGAAATTTGAGAATATTGTTAAGGTATATGTTATTCCTATTGGAATTAAAGAGAAAGCTTTTGAAATTGTTGAAAAATTAAGAGAGAATGGAATTAATTCTGATATTGATTTTAATTCTAGAAGTATTAGTAAGAATTTAGATTATGCTAGTAAATTGAATATTCCTTATGTTATATTTTTAGGAGAAAAAGAATTGAAATTGAAGAAGTTTAAATTAAAAGATATGAATTCTGGGAAAGAGTGTTTGTTGGATTTTAAAGAATTGGTAAAAAAAATAAAAAATTAATCATAAGCACTTCCACTTGGTGGACAAGTTTTAACAATAAATTCAAGATTACCTTCAGTAATTAAGATTGGTTCTTTTGTAGATTTAATCTGTTTTATCAATTTTTTGTATTGGTCTTCAAATAGTTCAACTCGAAAAGATATTGTTTCCTCTCCTACATTTTTAGGTGGGTTTCGTTTAACTGCAATGTCTGCATAATATCTTTGAAAACCGCCACAATACTCAGTTATGAGTGATAACTCTGCCTTGCCTTCTAATTTTAATTTTACCATGTGAAGAGGAGACAATAGAGTAATTTAAAGGTTTCTATTTATTTTTATTTAAAAAGTTAAAAAAAATAAAAAATTAAAGGTCTATTTTTATTCCACCAATTAATGGAACTGCGAGGTAATTATATAATATACCATAAATTAGCCACATAAGTGCTGAACCAATTCCGAAAGCTATTGTAAGATAGATTATTTCACCAACTGTTGATGATGGTATTCCTGTTAATGAGCTTAATAATACACCAAAGATAACAGAATAAGCTAAACCAACTAATAAACCCAATATACCTGTTACGAGCATAAGGCTTTTTAGTGATACCTTTTTAATTTCTTTCATCATTTGCTTGACCTCCTTCTTTTGTTAAATATATAATATATTAATGCTCCTGGAAAAAATGTGAAACCAACTAATAAAAGCCATATTCTTCTTTTTGCTCTTGAATTATGGGGGGTTATGGCTACATCTGCTAACATCCACATCCAGAATATTACGAATAAGAGAATTGCTATGAGTAATATTATTTCTATCATTTTTTATCCTTTTCTTCTTTCTCTAAATCTTTTTTTATTTTTTTTATTTTTTGTTTTAAGTCTGGAAGATCATCTTCTATTACTTTCCAAACCGTTTCTAAATCTATTCTGAAATATCCGTGAGTTATTATATCTCTAATCCCAGAAATATCTCTCCAAGGAATATCAGGATATTTACTCCTAAAAGAATTTGGAATGTTTTTGACAGCTTCTCCAACTATTTCTATTTCTCTAATTACTGCATTTTGCTTTTCTCTATTTTTAAGGAAATGTTCTTTTGAAATATTTTTCATGAAAATTTCTATATTCTTTATACTATCTAATATATCTTTTATAAATAAATCTAAACTTCTTTTCATATAATTTTTACCTCCTCTTGCAGTATCTGTTTTTTAAGTAGAGGATGAATGCCTTTATAACTAACCAAATCTATTTTTTTGTGCAGTTTATCTTCCAGTTCATGTTTTACATGGATGAACAACAATAAGCTCATATCTTTTGTTGGTTGAATCAAAATATCAACATCGCTGTTTTTTTTCTGCTCATTCCTTACGAAACTTCCGAATATTCCAGCCTTTTTAATTTTATATTTTTTTAAAACTTTGATTATTGGCTTCTTGATTTTTTCTAGTTCCTTTGAGTTTTTTGTTTTTTTCATATTTTTATTTTATTAATTGTATTTGGATTTCTCCAAACGGAATTTGTTGTTCCATGTTTATTTTGTTTTGGGTTTCTAGGTGTAATAATGGGATGAATGTCGCTACTTTGTCTTCTTTTTTTTGTGATGGTATTAATGTAGTGAATGTAAGTTTATTTCCTGTTTTGAAAAGTGTTGTTATTTTTTCATAAAGGCTTTTTATTTTTTCACCTATATCTATTTTTCTATCTGGTATTTTTATATCTTGCGGTATGTCTCTATAAATTATATTTCTCTTTTTTCTTCTTGTATCTACTTCTAATGCTTTTTCTAGTGCTTGAACTAAATCTTGTAATAGAACTTTTCTTTTTCTAGTTAATGGGGTTTTAATTGTTAATTTTGGATGAACTAATCTTTGTTGTTCTTCTTCATTTAATTGTTCTATTAATTCTTGGTCTTCTTCAGGTGAATAGAATAAACTTGCATCAAAATCTCTGATTCCTTCTGATAGTAATTTTTGAGATTTAATTTTTAATAGGATTGCTGCTGCTAAAATAACTCTTCCTGATATGAAAAAATTTATTTCTTGAATTTTTCTTATTGTTTCTAAATATTTCTTAGATAAGATTGAGACATCTATGTCCCAAGGGTTCATTTTTTCAGATTTTACTAAATCATAGATTAAATCTTGCCAAGTAATTTCATCTTTTTTAAGAAGCATATCTAGTAGTTGATCTTGCATATTAGTGTTTAGATATTGGTTGTTTATAAATGTTTATTTTTAAGAGAGTTCTATCTGTTCGAGTGTAAAACCCCACAAAAAGATCGAAATCTTCTTATGGGGAAAAAGAGGTGATAATCATATAAATTACAGGTTATTTATAAAGGTTTCGGTTTATTCGCCACTTTATAATGGTTACATAAAATTAGTTCTTTTTAGCTTTTATCTCGACGTAATGGCACTTGCCGCAATATAATCTATTTGTATGATTTGCTAGGAAGAATGCTGGTCCACATTTAGGACAATTTGGAGATCTTTTTAGTGTATCTCCTTCCATTTTGTACTTTTCGAACTTTTTACTTGTTCTCTTGTTCTTTGTTTGTTTCTTTGGCATTTTCTTTTACTTCTTCTTTTTTAGGTTCTTTAGCTTTTGGCTCCTTTACTTTAGTTTCTTGAGTTTTTTCTTCTTTTGGAGCTGCTTTCTTTTTAGCTGCTTCTTTTTCTGCTTTTCTTTGTTTTTTAGATTTTTTTTCTACTCTTTTTAAAGTTTCTTTATCTTTGTAAGTGTAAGCTATTATTTTTGATTTTCCTTCTCCAAATTTTGAGAATATGTGTTTTATTATTATTAAATCTTTTTCTATTTTAAGTTCTTTTGATAGATTCTCTTTTATTGTTTCTTCTGATGGTGTAGGTTTTGCGGTGTGTTCTACTTCTGCTATTATTTCTGTTCTTGCAATTAACTCTGATTGATTTTTTTCTAGAATTTTCATTTTTAAACTTTAATAGCGTAGACTCCTTTTACTTTGATTCCTAATTTTTGTGCTATTTCTGATCTTTCTGGATCCATTATTGCTATTTTTCCTTTCCAGTTTTCTGAGAATTGATTTAATTTACAAATAGGACATTTATCTCCATCGATGAAGATTTTACATTTTTTACATACTTTTTTTGCCATTTTTATTTACCTTTTTTTGCTTCTTTTAATTCTTCTTCAATCCATTTAATGTTTCCTAATAAAGGTTGTCTCATTGTTAAACCTATTTTAGGATTTGCTGTGTCTTTATATGATATTGCAACTATTCTTGCTCTGCATATATCATTTACTTTTAAAATTTTCTTTGATTCTTTTCCTGTTAATACTTTTTCTTTGCTTAATGAAACAAAATCATCCATTGTCTGTGATATATGGATCATTCCATCTGCAGGACCCATATCTATAAATGCTCCGAATTCTGTTATATCTGTTATTTTTCCTACTATAGTTTCGTGTATTTCTGGTTTGAAAGTTGTAATTATAAATGTTGTTTCGTAGTAGGCTGCTCCGTCTCCAGGAGTTATTATACCTTCTCCAATAGATTGGATTTCTGATATTCCAATTACAAAACCCAACTCTTCCGATATGTAACCTTCAAATCTTTCAATAAGACTCTTTAAAACAGATGCTTCTACATCTTCATTAAAAGATTTTGGGTCTACTCTTATATGATCTTTAATTTCTAGTTCGTAAAACATAGATAATAAGTTAAAAGGCGGGTTTTATAAAGCTTACTGTTGGGTTATTGAATATATTTCTTTTGTCTTATAGAAATTGTTTTTATAAATTTTTTATTTAATTCTCTTTTTAGTTCTTTATCTTGTGTTGCTACTATGTCTTCTTTTTTTGCTATATCTTTAATTAATTCATCTACTATTTTGTCTTTTTTTGTTTTTAGAATTTTATATTGTTTGAAATTGATTAATTTTATGGCTATTTTTGAGTTTAAATTGTTTATTCCTTTTAGTTCATCTATAGTTTTGTCTATAATGAAAATATCAAAGGTTGAATCTAGATTTCTTTTTAGTTCTTCATCTATGTCTATTTTATATTTTACTGCGTTTACTAAAAAGTCTGTATCAAGTATGATTTTCATGCTTAATAATTAAATTTAAGAATATAAATAGTTATTCATCTAGATATCTTCTAAGTGTTTCTAAATTCTTAGCAAGCAATTCTTTATGAGTTTCTGTGAATCTTGATCCAGAATTAGTATGATTAAAAGTTATATATTTATTTCCTTCATAATCTTTTGGAGCATTGCTGTTTTGTGCTTGAGGGCCACTTATTTTTTGCATAAGAATTCCCCTTTTATCCATATAAATTTCTACTTTTTCATCTAAAAAGGGTATATTTTCCAGATCTATTTTAATTAATGTATCTTCTGTATTACCAAACATAAAATCTGTCGTTGCAAATTTTTTTATGATTGTTACTAATTTTTCTTCCATTTTTAACCGGAAATAGTGAATTGTAATGTTTTATAAATGTTGTTGTTTTTAATTAAATTTGAGATTTTTAATGCTCTTTTTAAATGAATTTTCTAAAATTGAATATTGGCTCTAGAGGGCTTGAAACGGCCAAATTCTGGCAGAAAGCTTTATAAAGTATTGTGTGTTATTTATATCATATTTATGGAGAAATTAAGGTGGAAAAAGATACGCAATCTAGCAAGTATGATGCTCAGAATATTCAGGTGTTGAAGGGTTTAGAAGCTGTTCGTAAGAGACCAGATTTAGAAGAGATTTCTCTTAAAGCAAAACAAGGTAATGTTCTTAGCTTGGCAATGACAATGAATATAGATTACTCTTCTTTAAAAAGAGCACTGGAAGAATTGAAGGTTTTAAATTTAGTGCCAGGAATAAATAAAAGTAAAGTAATTCCATTGGCCAGATTAAAGACAAATAAAGAATTAATAATGTTTTCTAAAAAATATGATTTGTCTAAGTTTTCTACTAGGGAGACTTATAAATTAGTTAAAAAGTGGAATAAATCTTTAACTAAAGATCCTTTAAAACTTCTATCGAAGGATCAGCATGATTTGGTCGTTGGTAGTTTATTTGGCGATGTTAGTGTAAGGAAAAAAAATAGAAATGCTTTTTTTAGAGTTTCTCATTCAAAAAAACAAAAAAAATATCTTAATTATAAATGGGATGAATTAAAGGGCTTTATCAAAAAAAGATATTTTTATCAAAAGATTTTGAATAATAGATTACTTGAAACTTATGAATTAAACTCTATTTCACATCCTGTTTTTAATTTTTATAGGGATTTATTTTATAAAAATGGTAAAAAGGTTGTAACTAGAGAAGCGCTTGATTTGTTGACCTCAAAGAGCTTAGCCATTTGGATTTGTGATGATGGAAGCTATGATAATAAACAAGGTTATGTGATTCTTTGTACAAATTCTTTCTCTAAAAAAGAACATGAAATTATGAAGAAATATTTTAATGAAGTTTGGGGTTTGGATCCTACAATTGGTTTTAGAGATAAAAAGTATTACTATTTGAGATTTAAACAGGATGATAGTAAAATCTTGGTAAGAATAATTGAACCGCATATTCCAGAAGGAATGGAATATAAAATAGGAGAAAAAAATGGTTGAGTATGATGCAAAAAATATAAAAGTTTTGAAGGGATTAAGTGCAGTGAGAGCTAGACCGAGTATGTATATTGGAGATACATCTACAAGAGGACTTCATCATTTAGTTTATGAGGTTGTAGATAATTCTATAGATGAAGCAATGGGTGGTTATTGTGATAAAATAAATGTAATTATTAAAAAAGACGGTAGTGTTTTAGTTTCTGATAATGGAAGAGGTATTCCTGTTGATCTTCATCCAGATTTAAAAAAGTCAGGAGTAGAAGTTGTTATGACTGTTTTACATGCAGGTGGAAAATTTGATAAAGATTCTTATAAAGTGTCTGGTGGTTTACATGGTGTTGGTGTTTCTGTTGTAAATGCTTTGTCTAAATGGTTAATTGCTGAAGTTAGAAAAAATGGGAATATATACAAACAAAGATTTGAGTATGGTGTTGCGGTTGGTTCTTTAGAAATAATTGGTAACGGAGATACTTCTGGTACAACTATACATTTTATGCCTGATGATAGTATATTTAGTGAAATAAATTTTAGTTATGATGTCTTAGCTAATAGATTAAGAGAATTATCTTTTTTGAATAAAGGAGTAAGGATTTCAATAGAAGATGAATTAAGTGAAAAGAAAGATGAATTTTTTGATGATGGTGGTTTAAGGAGTTTTGTTAAATATCTGAATCAAAATAAGAATGTTCTACATAATGAAATTATTTATTTTGAAAAATCTAAAGGAGATATTCAGATAGAAGTAGCGTTGCAATATAATGATGGTTATTCTGAAAATTTATACAGTTTTGTTAATAATATAAGAACTCATGAGGGTGGAACACATGAAGTTGGATTTAGAACTGCATTAACTAGAATTATTAATGATTATATTAAGAAGAAAAAATTATCTGAGAAAATAGGTGGTGATGATTCTAGGGAAGGATTGGCTTGTGTTATTTCTGTTAAAGTTCCTGAACCTCAATTTGAAGGGCAGACCAAAACAAAATTAGGTAATTCAAATGTTAAGGGGATAGTTGATAGCATAGTTAGTGATTCTTTAGGAACTTATTTTGAAGAAAATCCTTCTATTGCTAAAATTGTTATTGAAAAAGTTGTTTTAGCTTCTAAGGCTAGAGATGCTGCTAGGAGAGCTAGGGAATTAACTAGAAGAAAGAGTGTTTTGGAGAGTGGAAGTTTGCCTGGAAAATTAGCTGATTGTCAAAGTAGAGATCCTTCTATGAGTGAATTGTTTTTGGTTGAGGGAGATTCCGCTGGAGGGTCAGCCCGTCAAGGAAGAAAGAGAGAATTTCAAGCAATTTTACCATTGAGAGGAAAAATTTTGAATGTTGAAAAAGCAAGATTAGACAAAATATTTAAGAATAATGAAATTGTTACTATGGTTTCTGCAATAGGGACAAGTATTGGAGAAGAGTTTAGTATAGAAAAAGCAAGATATCATAAAATTGTTATTATGACAGATGCTGATGTTGATGGTCAACATATTGCTACTTTGTTATTAACATTTTTTTATAGATATATGAAACCTTTAATTGATGCTGGTTATTTGTATATTGCAATGCCTCCTTTATATGGGATTAAGAAAGGAAGTAAGACAAGATATGTTTATAATGATGTTATGTTACAGAAAGTTTTAGCTGAGTTAGGAGATAAGGGAGTTAGTATTCAGAGGTATAAAGGTCTTGGAGAGATGAATCCTAAACAGTTGTGGCAAACAACTATGGATCCAGAGACCAGATTATTAAAGAGAATTACGATTAATGATGCTGTCATGGCTGATCAAATATTTACAACTTTAATGGGGGAATTAGTTGAACCTAGAAGAAACTTTATTTTTGAGTTTGCTAATCAGGTTAAAAACTTAGATGTTTAAAATGGGAAGGGTATTTTGTGTTGAGGATATTGTAAGTTATTGGAAATTTGATGATTCTAATAGTCCTCTTTGCGACGAAGTTGCATTTGTTGAAATGAGTAAGGTAAAAAATCCTACTAAAGATGATGGTTTTAATTTTGCTGGTGATAGATATATGGTGTTAGATGTTGCAGCTACTTCAGATACTACAGTACTTGTTTATGTTTTAAAGTCTGAAAGATATGAGAGATTTGTTAAAGAAGAAACTAGCGATTTTTTGGATGAACTTGGGGCAAAATATGTAAATTATGTAGGGGGATTTATGAAATGATAAAAGCTATTGTTTTTGATTTGGGTGGAGTTGTCTATTCTGCTGATTTTTATAGATTTGTTGAGAATGCTTGTATAAAACATGGTAAGGAATTTACTAAGTTTTTTGAGGAATTTAGAGATGGCTGGAATAAGACTAAAGTTGATAAGATGAGCTGTGCTGATTTTTATAAATTAATTGCTGATAGGATTGGTTGCAGTATTGAGGAAGCTAAATCTTATCTTGTAGGCATAAAGCTTGATGAAAGAATAAAAAAACTTATACTAGATTTAAAGAAGAACTATAAGATAGGAATTTTAACAAACACTATTGAAGATATGTATAAGAAAGAATTAGAATTATGGAACTTTGAAGAGATAGCTGAAGCTGTTGTAAGCAATAGAGATAAAGTAAAAAAGCCAGATAATGAATCTATTGATTTAATTATTAAAAAGTTGGGTGTTGAGAAAGATGAAATTGTTTTTGTGGATGATTCTGAAAGAACTATTGAAGCATATTCTAAATACGGAATTAAATGCATTAAATTTGAAAATTATGAACAATTGGCTGAAGATTTAAAGAAATTAGGAGTTGAAGTTGGCGGATAGAGTTAAGGATAGGTTTATTGAAGAAGAGATGAAGGAATCTTATATAGATTATGCTATGTCTGTTATAGTTGGAAGAGCTTTGCCTAATGTTTGTGATGGGTTAAAACCTGTTCATAGAAGGATTCTGTATGCAATGAATGAAATGGGAATGTTTCATAATAAACCTTTTAAGAAATCAGCTAGGATTGTCGGGGATTGTTTAGGACGATATCATCCACATGGAGATATATCTATTTATGACGCCTTGGTTAGAATGGCTCAGAATTTTTCTTTAAGATATCCTTTGATAAATGGACAAGGAAATTGGGGATCGATCGACGGAGATTCGGCTGCACATATGAGATATACTGAAGCTAAATTAACTAAATTAGCTGAAGAGTTATTAATTGATATTGATAAAGATACTGTTGATTTTGTGGATAATTTTGATGGAAGTTTAAAAGAGCCTGTTGTGTTACCTTCTAAGTTGCCTAATTTATTGATAAATGGATCTTCTGGAATTGCAGTTGGAATGGCTACGAATATTCCTCCGCATAATATTACTGAAGTTATAGATGCCATAATTGAATTAATTAAAAATAGAGAAATTACAACTATTGAATTGATGCAGTATGTGAAAGGTCCTGATTTTCCTACTGGAGGAATAATTTATTCTGGTGGTTTATTGAATGCTTATAATAATGGAAAAGGGATTATAAAAGTTAAATCTGTTTGTGATATTGAAGATAATAAAATAATTGTTAATGAGATTCCGTATCAAGTTAATAAGACTAATTTAATTGAGCAAATTGCTGATCTAGTTAAAAATGGAACTATTGAAGGAATATCAGATATTAGAGATGAAAGTGACCAAAAAGGAATGAGAGTTGTTATTATTTTGAAGAAGAATGCTAATGGAGAATTAATTTTAAATCAATTATATAAACACAGCCAATTACAAGTTAGTTTTGGAATTAATTTGTTAGCTTTAGTTAATAATGAGCCTAAACTTTTAGGTTTGAAAGAAATTTTGAATGAGTTTCTTAAACATAGATTTGAAGTTGTGGTTAGAAGAACTAAATTTGATTTGGATAAAGCTGAAAAAAGAGCCCATATTTTAGTTGGATTGAAAAAAGCTTTGGAGAACATTGATCCTATTGTTTCATTGATTAAAGGAAGTAAAGATGTGAATGAAGCTAGAATTGGATTGATTAAAAGATTTGAGTTTGATGAAATACAAGCTAATGCTATTTTAGAAATGAGATTGCATAGATTGACTTCTTTAGAAACTAATAAGATTAAAGATGAATATGATGAATTAATTAAGAGAATTATTTATTATAAAGAAATTCTTGGTGATGATCAAAAAGTTTATGGAATAATTGAAAATGAATTAAAAGAAATAAAAAAAACTTATGGTGATGAGAGAAGAACTAAAATTGTTGAAAGTGAAGAGAATATTGAGGATGAGGATTTGATTAAGAAAGAAGATGTGGTTGTGACTGTAAGTAATGCTGGATATGTAAATAGAATTGCTATGGAAGAGTATAAAACTCAAGGGCGTGGTGGAAGAGGCATTAAGGCAACTGCTATGAAAGATAATGATTTTGTTGATGATTTATTTATTACAAATACACATAATTATCTTTTATTATTTAGTGATAAAGGAACATGTTATTGGATGAAGGCTTATCAGATACCTAGTTTTGGTAGATATGCTAGGGGAACTAATTTGGTTAATTTATTAAAATTAAGTAAAGATGAGCAGATTAATTCTGTGTTGCCTGTGTCTGAATTTAGAGATGATTTATTTGTAACTATGCTTACTAAAAAAGGATTGGTTAAGAGAACTAAATTGAGTGAGTATTCTAGACCAAGAAAGGGTGGAATAATTGCAATTCATTTAAAACAAGGAGATAAATTGGTTAGTTCTATTTTAAGCGATGGTAATCAAGAGTTATTGGTTGCTACTGCTAATGGTCGTGCTGCTAGATTTGATGAAAAACAAGTTAGAGTTGTTGGAAGAAACGGTCAAGGTGTGAAGGCTATCAAATTAGTTAATGATAGAGTTGTTGGAATGTGCTTTGCTAAAAATGATATTTTAAGTGTTTGTGAGAAAGGTTATGGTAAAAGAACATCTATTGATGATTATAGATTAATAAATCGTGGTGGAAAGGGTGTGATTAATATTAAGACTTCTGAAAGAAATGGTAAAGTTATTGAGATTAGATCTGTAGTTTCTAGTGATGAATTAATGTTAGTTAGTAAGAAAGGTGTTTTGATTAGAGTTAAAGCTGAAAACATTGCTAAAGTTGGAAGAAATACACAAGGTGTTAGATTAATGAAACTTGGTGAAGGCGATAAAGTAGTTAGTGTTGGAAAAGTTGTTTAACTAATGAGTAATCAAATTTAATAAGTTTTATAAGGTTTTCTGTGTTTTCCTTTTTAAAATGAAAATAGAATATGATTTTAATAAACTAGTTAAAGAAACAGATGAAGAATTTAGGGGAGATCTTATTGATTCAATGGATAAAGCATCTATCCTTGCAGCTGATATAGCTAGGAGATATCTTATAAAAGCTGGGCTTGAAAGATTTTTAAAAGATTTAGGAACAGGAAAAAATTTATTTATTAGTCCAGGAGCTATTCAATTTATAGGAATAGTTTATGATGCTTCTTATAAAGTAGCTTTGCGTTATTTAGACAATAATGGAAAAAAATAATTATGAAAACTTTTATATATATCTAATTTAATTTTTTAGTAAGAGGTGTATTATGGTTTGGTTAGAAGTTGAAACTAAGGCAATTGTTAAAGATCCAGGTGATATGAGAAAGAGAATTAGGAAGATTGCTAATTTTACTAAAAAAGAAAAAAGAGGCGATGATTATTTCGCTATAAAACAAAAAGGATATCCTAAGAAAGCATTTAGAATCAGAAATACTAAAACTACACATGTTGTTAATTTTAAGAAAAGGTTGAAGGAATATTATGATGATTACATAGTTGTAAAACAAGAATTTGAGTTCGAATTAACAGATAAAGAGCAGATGGAGAATTTTTTGGCATTGTTAAAAGATTTAAAGTTTGAAGAGTGGATTAAAAAATTAAAAACTTCTGAGTCTTATAAACATAAGAAAGATAAGAGATTGATTATAGAATTGAATAAGGTTAAACATTTAGGTTATTTTTTAGAGATTGAGTATTTATGCCAGGAAAAAGAGATGAAAAAAGCTAAGAAAAAAATTATGGGTGCGTTGAAGGAACTTGGTGTTGAAAAGAAAGATATTGATAATACTGGATATACTAAGAGATTATATGATAAGGGAATTAAAGATAAGAAGTTTTTCATAAAATGGTGAAGAAAGTAATTAAAAAAGGGAAGATATTTTGGCCTGGAAAAGAGATAAAAGAAAGAGCTTGGGTTAACAATAAAAATATTTATAAAATAGCAGATAAAAATCCTGTTAAATTTTGGGAGAATTTAGCTAAAGAAGGAATAACATGGAATAAAGAATGGAAAAAAACATATGAAGAAAAACCGCCTTATTTTAAATGGTTTGTTGGTGGGAAATTAAATGTTTCTGTGAATTGTTTAGATAGACATTTGAAAAATAGAAAAGATAACACTGCTTTGGTTTTTGTTCCTGAACCTACTAAAGAAAAAACTGTGAAGTATACTTACCAAGAACTTTATGACAAAGTAAATAAGCTTGCTAATTTGTTGAAGAAGTTGAAAGTTAAGAAAGGTGATGTGGTTGCAATTTATTTGCCTTTGATTCCCGAAGTTATAATTTCTATGTTAGCATGTGCTAGAATTGGGGCTATTCATTCTGTTGTGTTTTCTGCGTTTTCTGCTGATGCTTTACAAACTAGATTAAAAGATGGTAAGGCTAATGTTTTGATTACTGCTGATGGA
>Ga0180009_10004422_pt1 | contig 15503 bp, 10 predicted proteins | sample OS_PC_MetaG_FD_123537 | JGI IMG/M metagenome (GOLD analysis project Ga0180009, IMG submission 123537) | Groundwater microbial communities from the Aspo Hard Rock Laboratory (HRL) deep subsurface site, Sweden - OS_PC_MetaG | ecosystem: Environmental > Aquatic > Deep subsurface > Groundwater...
CTGTAGGTCCCTTGACCGGCAGATATCAATTTAAAAGTATTTGGCAATATTGGGTTCTTTAATCGGATCTCAAGTAATATGGGCTTTAAAAACAATTGAACCGGAATAAAGCATTGGAATTTTTATGGAGCATTCAAAAGAAACCATCGCACGCATCAAAAAATTCATCCGATCAAAACAAAAGAATTTTTTAAAAACAAAGGAGTTGGCACCACTTACCCAAACTGAATGCGCTGCACATGTAGGGGTTAATGTCTCTACTGTGTCCCGAATATTGGCAAGCGGTATAAAAATAAAATTCGGCCGAAGTGAATATCCGCTATCATATTTTTTTTCACAAAGAAATATTCATCCCCAGGTATTTAACGAGTGGATCCATAACGTTATCAAAGAAGAAGATCCAGCCAATCCATTTTCTGACGACAGATTATTACGGCGGTTTAAAAAAGAATTTCCCCAAATTACCTTGAGCCTGCGGACGATTAAAAAATATCGAATGGATGCCGGAATCGGTTCAGGTGATAAACGGCGGATAACAAAACTTGTCGGTTGGATATCAAAAAAAATAGAAAGTGAAAATCCAGAAAATCCGCTGACCGACAAGCTGCTTATTGAGCTATTTCACAAAGAACACCCGGGATCAAACATTAATGATAATAAAATCGCAAAATTTCGAAAAAAGGGAGGTATTGAAGGTTTTTATAAAAGGCGTAAAAAAATTAACCGGTGAATCATTTTTATCCAAAAACGCATCATTTCAATTCCCAGCCATCAAATTTCGCCCCGGGTCGGCCTGATCGGTTCGAGGCAAATCGTTTGATGATGTGGTATATATTTTATAATAACGTCTTCGTGTTACCGGCTATAATTTTAGAAGACCTCTTGTCGGCGAGGTTACCGAAGTGGTTTCTCAAAAAATACCCGATAAAATAGAAGGTTTTTTTCCATACCCTGATTCAACGCCTGAGCCGCACAAGCGAGTTGTTGTTCAAAAAGCCGGTTTGAATCCACCTTATAAGAAATCCGGGCCACCAGGTTAGGAGGCGGCGGGTATGAAGCAAAACATTCTTATTACGTTACTTGCACTGACATGCTTGCTTATCGCCAAGCAACCTGCTTTTCCCCAGACAACCGTTGCCCCGGACAGGGGCAATGCCGCCCCCCGCGAGGCACTTCCCCATGATTTGAGGGATCTTGAGGTCAAAGACTTCTATATCGATTCCGACGCGCAGCATGCCGGTTTCATCCAGACCGTCATCGGTCATGTGATCGTGCTGCACGAGGATAGCCGACAGGCCTTTTTTGCCGCCGCCGGTGATGCGGTCTTCAAGCACGACAGCATTTTCACCCTGGCCGACTCCCGCTGCCGACTCAAGTTCACCACCGAGGATGTGATCACCATGGGTGACAATACCCGCCTGGGTCTTGAGGAGTATATCGACAACCGTCCGGAGAAAAAGAAAACATCGATCTTCAATGTACTGCGGGGCAAGGCCATGTTCTATGCCATGCGCCTGTTCAAATATCGAACCGCGGCCACAGCGGTCAAAACCCCCACGGCCGTAGTGGGTGTGCGGGGGACCAAGTTCGGGGTGGAGGTTCGCAAAGCCGGTGAGAACATCGCCGCCGGCAGGCCCGTCTACCTGGCGGCGGCCTCGGATGCGGGTCTGCAACACCTTTTGGCACAGTTTTCGCCCGGCGGTTGGGTAACCCTTGCGCTTTGTTTTACCGGAGCTATCGATGTGACGGCCCTGGCCGACAACACCACCCAGACGCTTTATGAGAACGAGAGCCGGGCGGCAGGCCCCCAAGGCGGTGAAAATAAACAGCCCACGTCTCCTGACGTGGCCCAACAGTTTGAATCCGCTACCGAAGCACCCGAGCCGGGCGCGGCTGCAAAAGAAGAGGGTAAAAAGGGCGAAGGCACGCCTGCCGGCGGAGTCGCCGTTGTCAGTGTCGTTGACACCGGCGCTGCGGGAACCGCCGAAACCAAATTGGCCAATAAAGCCGAAGATGTCACCAGTAAACAAACAGACGTTAAAATCGAAACAGCAGGAACCGTCAGAAAGGGCTATTTTACAGGGATGCTCACCCTGGATAACGGTGTAAGCAAAAAATTTTCCTATCTTTACCTGAGTCCTTCGCTGCAGTATACCCAATTCCAACCCGCCAAGGCCCATGATTCACTGATCGGCAAGGATCTTGTCGTGGATGATATCAATCAGACCGACACCCAAAAAATTACGGGCTTGGGAATACCTGCTCCTTACGCTGTTTCGGGTTTTCCATATCCGATTCAAACCGTTGATTTGGGGTCCAATGCTTACATGGAATGGGGATATTGGACCCAGACCCAAGCCATGCCCGCTACCGACGGAAACAGTTATTATTTTGACAACCGCGGATACTGGATTTTCGGCGACATTCCATCCGAGAGCACCATGAGTCTTCTTAAGGCCAACAACATATCCGGAATATATAACGGCACCGCTTTCGGAACATACTGGACCAGTACCGGCGGTGCCGATATGTCCGGCAGTTTTAGTGCTGCAATCAACTTCGGCGCGGCAGTGCCGATTACAAACTTCGAGCTTTACATATCCGGAAACGACCATAATGTCAAAATCAGCGGCGCTGAAGGGCAGTTCACGGATCCTTACAATCCGAGCCATTTTGTGCTTCCGTCCGGAGGGGCCAACGGAACCTGGAAAATCGATGGCGTCGAGGCGGATGCCGGCACATACACTAAAAACGCTTATGGATCCGTCTATGGACCCAACGCCGAGGCCATGGGCGGAGTATGGAAAATCGACGCCTCCGGCACGCATGCCACCGGAATATTCCAGGGGGTCAGGCAGTAATTGTTGTTTTTCATTTTTTTTGGCCCTTGGAGCCTGGTCGACTCCAAGGGCTTTTTTATGGCGTTAAATGCGGGCGAATCGATGTCCTGCTTGCATTTTCTGCCAGGTGTGCTTATAGTTGGATAGTTTTAGGAGAAATCATACAAAGCTTTAAAACAACAGGATCAAAAACAAACCGGCACGATGTGGCATGATGAAAGAGCATGACGAAAAAATACCCGATCCCAAAGAAATTGAAAAAGAAATAGGCGATTTTCTGGCCAAAAAGTTCGGCGGCACCGTTAAAATGGTATCACCGCTGGTACTGCCTCAGGAAGCTGTTACTGAAAAGGCCGAAGTACCTTCTCAAAAAAAACCAAAAATCAATTTTGATTTAAAACCCGAGGAGCTGATCGCCTATCTGGATCAATATATCGTTAAACAGGATACCGCCAAAGCGATTCTGGCAACAAAAATATGCACCCACTTCAATAGAATCAAACGCGCCGAATCATCTCCCGACAATGTCAAAGACATGGTCGGCAGTATCAAGAACAATATTCTCATGTTCGGTCCGACCGGGGTTGGAAAAACATACATTATCAAACTGATCGCCAAAAAAATCCGCGTTCCTTTTGTCAAGGGTGATGCGACCAAATTCAGCGAAACCGGTTATGTCGGCGGGGACGTGGAAGACCTGGTCCGGGATCTCGTACGGGAAGCCGACGGCGATATTGAACTGGCACAATACGGTATCATTTACATCGATGAAATCGACAAAATTGCATCCAGCCGCAACATTATCGGCGTTGACGTGTCCCGCTCCGGTGTCCAGCGCGCTTTGCTCAAGCCCATGGAAGAGACCGAAGTCGATTTAAAAGTGCCCCATGACCCCATATCAATGATTCAGGAAATCGAACGCTTTCGCAAAACAGGCAAGCGCGAAAAACGTGCAGTCAATACCAATAATATTCTGTTTATTATGAGCGGTGCTTTTGGCGATCTGGCCCAGATCGTCAAAAAACGGATTGCGCATCAGGAGATCGGTTTTAGCGCCCAAATCAGAACTGCCCGGGATGATATCGAATTTCTAAAACACGTCAAGTCGGAAGATCTGATAGAATTTGGATTTGAATCCGAATTTGTCGGCCGTTTAACTGTTCGAGCTGTCTTTGAAAAATTGACCGAAGATGACCTTTACGATATCCTGAAAAACCCCAGCAACCCGATCATTCTTGGTAAAAAACTCGATTTTGCAGCTTACGGCATCGACATAAAGTTTGAAGACAAGGCCCTGCGACGCTTAGCCCAAAACGCCTATAGCGAAAACACCGGTGCCCGAGGTCTGGTCAGTGCCGTTGAAGGGGCACTCCTTTTGTTTGAAAAGAAACTGCCGTCAACCCATATCAAAAAAATCCCGGTAACGGCTGCCGTCATTGAAAATCCCGGCCGAGAACTTGAAACATTGCTGGCATCCACAAGCCAGCAGTCACTCCATGAAATCTTTGAAAAGCTGACTTTAGCCGAAAAAGAATTTATCAAAGACTATTTGAACTTAAACAAGAAGAACTTTGCTGAAAAATACAGCCTGACGCTGACGCCTTCGCGGATTGACATTGTGGCAGACTATTATGTCAAACACATCATGGATATGGGGAAAGTCATTGATAAAATCAAATCCTATTATGATGAAATAAAAAAAATAGAACTGTATTTTTTTAAAAAGCACGATATTAACATTGTCATGGAAGAAGATGCCATTGATTTTGTTATCGATCAGTTTGAAAATTCCGCTGCCAATTTCGACGATTTCTACAAAAAGCTATCAGCCGATTTTGAATACGGTCTCAAACTGGTTAGAGAAAAAACCGGCAGGAATCGATTTTTTATAACAAAACAAGCACTCTTGTCGCCGGAGGCCTTTATCAGCAATCTCATTCGAGCTGAACTCCGCACAAATTGACCCGGATTTTCATAAGCTTGAGGCGTTCATTTGCAAGGCATCAAAGGCGCAGCCGTAGTAGTCTACTGCAAGCCTTTGATAACACGGCAAATGAGCGTTTCAAGCTTGCCCGACTTGTTGGGTCGTCTTGTCCGGCGTAGCTCGAAGAGCGAAGTCTGAAGCTGAAAGCGGAGCCCAAAGGGTGAAAATTTTTGAGAAAAAATAAATCTCGTGGGACAAATTGTAACCTTAACCTCATCGTTTTAGAAAAAATTGTAGATAATACATTTTTTTTTAATAATTAACAGACTTTCTCAAAAATTTTCATGAATATCCGGGTTGATGCTTGATACAGGATACTGAATCAACATGATTGGCATCTCAAAACTTTACTGTGGAACCGTCGAACCGTCGGACGCCCTTCGATACGGACGGATGTCGTCGAAACTGCCTTCCCACCTTTTGCAGTTTTCCAGTGATAAACGACCTGTAGTGGTCTGGAATGTTACCAGGAAATGCAATTTAAAATGCGTGCACTGCTATGCCCAGGCCACAAACAGCACGGACCACAATGAGCTTGCCACAGCAGACGGCCGCAACCTGATCGACGACCTGGCCCAATTCGGTGTTCCGGTCATATTATTTTCCGGTGGCGAGCCGCTGGCCCGCAAGGATCTTCCACATCTGGCAGCCTATGCTGTGGAAAAGGGAATGCGAGCCGTAATATCTACCAATGGAACCCTGATAACTTCCCAGACAGCCCGCACCCTCAAGGACATCGGCCTGTCATATGTCGGTATAAGCCTTGATGGCATGGAAGCGATCAATGACCGTTTCAGGGGCGTAAAAGGAGCTTTCAGGTCGGCAATGGAAGGCATTGAAAACTGCAAAAAAGCCGGAATCAAAGTAGGACTCCGCTTTACCGTCAACAAATCCAATGTGACTGAAATTCCTGAAATATTTCGCCTCATTGAAGAGATGGACATCTCCAGGGTCTGCTTCTATCACCTGGTTTATGCCGGACGCGGATCTAAACTCGTGCATGAAGACCTGTCCCATGAAGAATCCAGAAAAGCCGTGGATCTTATCATGGATCTGTCAAAAAAGCTGCATGACAAGGGAAAATCCAAAGAGGTTTTAACCGTTGATAACCACGCCGATGGTCCTTACCTGTATCTGAGGCTGCTTAAAGAAAATCCCGAGCGTGCCAAAGAGGTTCTCGAACTTCTCAAAATGAATGCGGGCAACAGTTCCGGCATAGGTATCGGTTGTATCAGTTGGGACGGCGAGGTCCATGCCGATCAGTTCTGGCGGCATTACAGTTTCGGCAATATCAAGGATCGGCCGTTTTCTAAGATATGGATGGACAGCTCCGATCCGCTCATGAAAAAACTTAAAGAGAAAAAAAAACATGCCCGGGGAAGATGTGCAACCTGTCGATGGCTGGACATTTGCGCCGGTAACTTCAGAGTCCGGTCCGAAGCCGTTACCGGCGATGTCTGGGCGCCTGATCCCGCATGTTACTTAACCGATGAAGAAATATCCCAACCCGGGCAATCCGAAACCAATTAATATTTGCCACCAAGGCACAAAGACACAAAGAATAATATTTATTATTCTATCTTCGTGCCTTGGTGTCTTAGTGGCAATGAAAAAAGTTATGCCGCCAAATACACCAATTTTCAATTAAAGAAAGAAAATAGGAGTTGCCAATGCTTTTTCCCGATTACCGGCCAAGACGTTTGCGGCAGAATGAAGCCTTTCGGCGTATGATTCGAGAAACAAAGCTGTCGGTCGACGACTTGATCCTGCCGCTTTTTGCTATCAGCGGCAAAGGGGTTAAAAATCCCATTGAATCAATGCCCGGACACTATCAGCTATCTATTGACAATCTCGTCAAAACATCCCAGAGAGCGTTTGAACTTGGCATTCCGGCTGTCATCCTCTTTGGCATACCTGACAAGAAGGATCCGCTTGCAACCCGGGCGTATGCCAAGGACGGCATCGTTCAGAAGGCAACCAGGACTATCAAAGAAAAGCTGCCCGACCTGGCTGTTATCACCGACGTATGTTTATGCCAGTACACCGATCACGGCCATTGCGGCTTTGTCGACGGTCACATCATCGATAACGACGCCTCCCTTGACCTGCTTGCCAAAGCCGCCCTCTCGCACGCCGAAGCAGGCGCCGATATGGTGGCCCCTTCCGACATGATGGACGGCCGTGTTGCTGAAATTCGCAACACCCTCGATGAAAACAATTTTAGTCACATACCCATACTCTCATATGCAGCCAAATATTGCAGTGCATATTACGGACCGTTTCGTGCAGCCGCCGACTCCGCCCCGAAATTCGGCGATCGTCGGACATACCAGATGGATCCTGCCAACGCCCTGGAAGCCATTCGGGAAGTTTCCATGGATATTGAAGAAGGCGCCGATATCATCATGGTAAAACCCGCCCTTGCCTATCTTGACATCATCTGCCGGATACGGCAAGAAACAGATCTTCCGATTGCAGCCTATAATGTCAGCGGGGAATATGCCATGATAAAAGCCGCCGACAAAATGGGATGGCTGGACGGCAAAAGGGTTATGATGGAAACCCTCACCGCCATCAAACGCGCCGGGGCCGATCTGATCTTGACCTACTTTGCCATTGAAGCCGCCCAGGAACTGGGCGCTTGAAGATACAGATATGACCGCAGCACATCCTCATCATGACAAGCGCCCATCTAACGCCCGGGACGATAGCGGCAAAGGCTCTGGCCTGCGCCTGGTGGCCTGGGAAACCACGCGCAACTGCAATCTTGCCTGCGTGCACTGCCGGGCATCAGCCACCCGCGGCCCCTTCAACGGAGAACTCGATACCAGGGCCTCTTTTCGCCTCCTTGATCAGATTGCCGCAGTTGCAAAGCCTATTGTTATTTTAACCGGGGGAGAACCCCTGCTGCGACCGGATATCTTTGAAATCGCAACATACGGAACCGCTAAAGGCCTCCGGATGGTCATGGCGCCTAATGGAACCCTGATTACGAAAACGCTGGCCCAGAAAATGGCAAAGGCAGGGATTAAAAGGATAAGCGTCAGCCTGGATGGCGCCACTAAAGCGAGCCATGATAGATTCAGGGGAGTTGAGGGCGCCTTTGACGGCGCCGTCCGCGGCATCAGTATGGTAAAAGATGCCGGGATAGAATTTCAAATCAATACTACGATCACGAAAATAAACTTAAACGAGATTCCTCAAATCCAGAAACTGGCGATCGAACTGGGCGCAGTCGCCCATCACATTTTTCTTTTGGTACCCACAGGCCGCGGCAAATACATTGTCGACCAGGAAATAACTGCAGCCGAATACGAACGCACCTTAAACTGGTTTTACGATCAAAGGGACAAGACACCTCTGCAGCTCAAAGCAACCTGCGCTCCCCATTATTACCGCATACTGAGGCAACGAGCCAAGCAGGACGGCACGCCGGTAACGTTCAAAACACATGGTTTGGATGCAGTAACGCGAGGATGCTTGGGGGGCACAGGCTTTTGTTTCGTTTCCCACCGAGGCGTGGTGCAGCCGTGCGGATTCCTCGATGTAAATTGCGGCAACGTTACCCGGACATCTTTTGTCGATATCTGGCAGCGCTCCGATGTGTTTTTGTCTTTACGCAATTATAAAAAACTAAAAGGAAAATGCAGAAAATGTGAATTTGTAAACGTCTGCGGGGGCTGCAGAGCAAGAGCCTATGAGGCGACCGGTGATTTTTTGGCTGAAGAGCCGCTTTGCAGTTATCATCCGGTTTCACTCTAGTCATAAAATCGCTTCGCGATTTTAGGCAACGTCCCGCTTCCAGCGGGACTTGAAAGCGAAATGGATGACCAGATTTTAAATCGTGTATTGTTCCGATACCTAAGTTAGCCCGGATTTCTCAGGTTCGCGAGAAATTCGGGCTAATTCGTTGCAGCTACAACTTCGAATCCTTCCTTTTCAAGGGCTTTTTTGATAATGTCCGTATTGCACGTGGACAGGCGAAAGTAATATACCCGCTTGCCGGTCTGCTGGGCCGACATTCCTACATTGATGATATCGCCGCCGTTATCGCTGATAATCTGCAGGACCTGTTTAAACAAGCCCGGCTCGTCTGCGATCACCAGGTCAATTCGTGAACTGGTGGTCAAAAGACCCATCATGTCTATGAAAGCCCGCAGGATATCCGTTTCGGTGATGATGCCGACCAGCTTTTTGTTCTTGACTACCGGCAGGCCTCCGATTTTATGTCTATAGATGATCCGGGCCGCAATTTCGAGGTCATCATCCGGATTAACCACGATCGGGTTCCTTATCATCAAATCGGCCAGGGATACATCTGCAACCATTGATGGAATAAGTCCCTGCTTCAAGTCGGCCAAAGTAACGAAACCCTTCAGCTTGTTTCCTTTTGAAACTACCGGGAGGTGTCGGATAGCGTTCACTTTCATAAGCTCAATGGCTTCCGCGATGGAGGCGTTTTCCGTAATAGTTATTGGATCAGGGATCATCAAGGAACTGATTTTCATAATATATTCCTTTCTTCAATCGATACTGTCCTTCTGCTTCGCTGTAAGTCCCGTTACTCGATAGTTGAATTCATAGGCCAAGCTGCGACTCCAGGTTTCATCGAATATGGTTTTATACCGGGTGCCGTCCTGCGGCCCAACCGGCTTGCCATAGGTAAAAAACCAGTTCACGATAGGGCTGCCGGTGAATCCCAAAGCCACCCAGTAGCGACCAGGAGAGAGAATCACCGCAGCATTGGTAAAATCAAAGTCCACCCAGGCATAACCGGGCATAAATTTCATCCGGCCGAGGTCTTTGATGTCGCTCGTGGCAATAATGTCACCGGGTATTCCTCCATCGTCTTTAAAAAGTTCAAGCCAAAGCTGCCCCTCGGAATTAAATTTGTGCAGGGCAAGCCCGACCTGCTGTAATTGCATCGGTTGGGTTAGAATGAACGTCTGGGCATATTGATTCCCCTGTGTGGTCACATATTCGGCCGTCTCCACCAGAAAGTTTTTGCGCAGTTCCATTGTATTTTCAGAACTCTGTTCAGCCGGACCGCGTGCGGACAAAAAATCTATATTCTCCGGAAAATCCAGGTTTCCAAATACATACGGCACTGTAAAGCGCAGGCGTTTTAAAACTTCTTCCGGCACCCTTTGGGGCGGAGCAGGAGGAGGACCTGCGGTTATTTTTAAAAAAGCGGCTTCGACTTGCGGGCAGAGCAGCAGTCCCCGGGGACCATAGTTGGTTTTCCGGGCTGAAAGTTTGATGCGGTCGCTGGCGAATTCAGCGTCAATGCTCTCTTCAAACAGCGGCCGGCCGGATGCGTTTGCGGCCTGGACCCAACGCATGAGCCCGTCCTGGCGGGTCTCGTTGTTATCCAAACCGGCCTCTACCCGGATAAAACGGTTGCTGACAAAAAGTTCGGTTCCCTGGGGGTCGAAAGGTACCCAACCCAGATCCGGAAAATACACTTCGATCCAGGAATGCCGTCCCTGGGCCATCTTCATGGTCAGTATCGAATCTTTTAGATCGATGTCATAGGGCTGTTTCAAGGTAATGCCGTTAACGATACGAACCGGAATTCCGGAAGCGCGCATTAAGGCTGCCGCCAAATGCGAGTAGTTCTGGCAGTTGCCCTTGCCGCTGTGAAAGGAGTACAACGCATCGTAGCTTTGGGGAATAAGAACATAGTGCATATGATCCACGACCCACGTTAGTATCGTTTGCACCGCATCAAATTCATTTCTGGCCGCACGTGTCAACTCGCGGGCTTTGGATTTAATCTGCTCATCGCCGGCCGGAACTTGATCGGTGGCCTTTAAATATTCCCTAACCTGTTGCGGCAGATCGCCGAGTGGAAATGGAGCGCGGGTCTGCAAGACCTGCAGCTTGGTGCTGTTGACTGCCGTAAGGCGGATCGTTGTTTTCACCGGCCCGGGCGGTGCTTTCCAGGTCACTTCGATCACTTTGTTCCCGCGCTGGTCGGTTCTGTCCTCGCGCGTTGACGGCGGAGGCGAAAAGTTGAAATCAAGCCCCGTAATCTTCTGATTGTAAGTCGGTGACAAAAAAGACTCCGGCACGACATAGCTGAGCACCAATTTTTTGATGCCCGCCGACGGCTGTATCTTCTGCATCATCTGATATCGGATCTGTGATTCCTGACCACCGTTTAAAAGATAATTTTCGCCAAACACCGGAACCGCGGCAATCATAACCCAAAAAATTATTAACAAGCGCCTCATCATAATATCATAGATTAATTTGAAGAATCCAAGGCATTCAATACCAGGGTGATCGGTCGGTCTTCTTCGCTTTTACCGGTAAATCGGATGGGACCCGGCCGTCTGTAATTGTCATCGCCCGGGGTGGCCGCCTGCCATCTCTCTCTGAATGCCTTTGCAACCTTGAATGCCGGGGAATCGATATCCACGATGCTCTTTTCCAGAACCAGCGTTAATTTGCCCTTTCTTTCCTCAAGGTGCATCAATGGCGCAATCGGAATTCCGATCGGCTCCCACTGGGCAAAGTCCTTCTCAAGATTCCTGATGGCAGCCATTTGGCCGGTGGCACCTTTGGCGATCAGGCTGAAAACCGTCAATCCCAGGTTATAAGTATACATACAGTCAAAACGGGTGGGATCATTGCCCCGGCCGTCATAGCCATAGAAATGGAGCTGAGTGCTGAATTTCGGAACAGACTTTTTAAAAATCTTCTCAATCGGCGCCGGAATTTTATCTGCTTCGGAAATTGCGCCTTCCTTTACCAGGGCCTGTTTGAGGGTTTTCACGGACATGATGGACGGTTTCATCAGCAGAAACTGGGCATCATCATAATTTTTAAACAGGATCGGTCCGAAGAAATCCGGATCAAGTCCGCCTTTGTTCAGCGTCTTCTGATAATAGGACCGCTCGATTCCCATCTTATAGGTTCCATTTTCCTTAAGAAAATCCAGATAGTCCGTAACCATTTCCATAATGACTTTATCGGTTTCAACTTGCGAAAACTGGAAATTTCCATGGCTGTCCCTTTCCGTCAGGAGGCCTTCTTGAAAAAATTCCGGGATATCATTAAAGAGATCATTGTCGCGCATGTTCCATATGGTGAAAGACGTATCTTCTTTGGATCGGGCGGCCAGTCTTCGCAAGTATTCCAGCTTGTCTTCCAGCACGGGAAAATCGGTGTGGAAATCGGTATCATGGGTTTGGTTGTATTCGGCGATAATTGTGTTGAGCTTTATGATAAACATCTGGATCTCATTGATAAATTCCAGAACCCCTTCCGGTATGACGATCACGCCGTAGTTTTTTCCCACCGCCGCTCTCCTGACAATGCCGTCACAAATCACCCGTGAAAGATGTCTTAAAGTCATCCCATAGGCTTGATAATTAATCGTTCCTTCTTTTACGGCTTTTTCAATTCTTTCCTGATCGACGTAATCGGCAAGATCCTCACCAATCAGAGTGATGTTCGCATGGGTCTGCAAAGCAACCTCGAGCGCCAGGTGACTGGCAACCCTTCCCATAACCTTGCAAATGTGCCAGTATTTGACATCCGAACTGCTGTCCGTGCAAAGGTTTCCGATCTCGGTGGCGAACGCTCGGGCGGCGGTATGAAAGCCAAAGGACATGGCACACAAAACATTTCCATTGGCATCTCTGACCTGGATATCGCCGTCGATGGTTTTGGGAACCCCGATAACCTGGATGCCGTCTGCAAGCATTTCTTGCGCCAGAAATGCTGCATTGGTGTTTGAATCATCACCGCCCACGATTACAAGGGCGTCCAAACCAAGCTGTTTGCAAGTCTCCTTTGATAATGCCATTTTCTCTTTGGTATCGATTTTGGCCCGGCCGGTTTTGATCATGGTAAACCCGCCCAGATTTCTATATTTGTCCACCATGCCGCCGGTGATCTCAATGGCTTCATTCTCAATAATTCCATCAGGCCCTAAAAGGAAACCGTAGATTCTGTTCTCCGGGTTGGCCTTTTGGGCGGCATCGAAGAGCCCTGCAATAACATTGTGTCCACCGGGGGCCGGTCCTCCGGAAAAAACGATTCCGATATTGCGCTTTTTATGGAATTTTTCTTTGAAAGATTCTTCAGGTGATTGAACCCCGACAATGGTTTGCACCTTATTATCGATAATTCCCGGCAAGTGCTTTCTGGCCTCGTTATCCACCTCAAACTCAAAATGAGGATTATCTTCCAGCATCGTATAAGCATAAGAAAACACGTTGCATACCGGAGGCTGATACTCCCTGCGCTCAACAGCTTCCTGATTGATATTGCCGGTTACCTTTTGAACCGCCGGGTGCTTCAGTATTTCTCCGACACTGATGGGTTCCCTTGCTTTCATCGATATCCTCCATTATTTGATATTTATTATGATAATACCCGCCGGAAGTCAGAGCTGTCAAGCGTATTCGCCCTCGCCGGCCCCAAAGGACCCGGCTTTCATGGAGAATTACCTGCTCATAGTTTCTCAATACTGACGATACTGTTAAATTTTATGATAGTATCCAATTCTCTATTGACGGCAGTAAAATATTATATTTTAATCCAATATCTTATAAGGGTTTTTATCTACGAGAATGAACAATAACCAGAAAAATTAATGACTATCCATGTATAAAAAAGTCGGTTTGGCTTCTGTGATTATGATGGCTTCGGTTTTTTTAAGCCGTCTTACCGGTCTTGTCCGGGAGCAGGTCATTGCCTACATCGGCGGAATTGGCGGTGGGGTCGATGCCTATCAAGTTGCCTTTATCATCCCCGAAATTTTAAATCATATCGTTGCCAGCGGGTTCCTTTCGGTTACGTTTATCCCGATTTTTTCTAACTATCTGGTACGCAATCAAGAAGAGGAAGGCTGGCGGGTCTTTTCACTCATCTTCACCGGTTTCGGCAGCTTAATGCTCGTACTGATTACAATTGCCTGCGTTTTTGCAGGCGAGTTCATCAAGCTTTTCGCTCCGGGGCTTGATGATCCCATTTTAATGGAACGCGCCATTAAGATGACAAGGATTATCATGCCGGCCCAGTTTTTCTTTTTTTCCGGCGGTCTGTTTATGGCTGTTCAGTTCGCCAAGGAGAAATTTCTCATACCGGCGCTGTCTCCCCTTTTATATAATCTGGGAATTATCTGCGGAGGGGTATTGCTGGGGACCCGAATAGGCATGGAAGGTTTTTCCTGGGGAGTTCTGGCTGGAGCCTTTATCGGAAACTTTCTAGTCCAGTTGTGGGGTGCAAAGAAGGTCGGGATGCGGTTTACGATGGCTTTCGATTTCAGGCACCCAGAGCTGTTGACCTATCTTCGGGTGACTCTACCTTTGATGATCGGCCTGACCATGACCTTTTCAACGGAATTTTTATTTAGGTTTTTCGGTTCGTATCTGCCGCGTGGCAACATTGCCAGCCTTAATTACGGCCTGAGGACGATGTTTATGCTCGTGGGTTTCTTCGGCCAGGCGGTTGGGGTGGCTTCATTTCCGTTTATGGCGCGTCTGGCGGCGGAAAATAAGATACCGGAAATGAACCGGCTGATGAATGATACCTTGCGATATCTGTCTCTAGTGGTTCCGTTTTCCGTTCTGATTATGGTGCTCAGACAGGAAACGGTGGTAATCCTGTTTCAGCGCGGCCGGTTTGACGCCACCGCAACGGCCTTAACGTCCCAAGTACTGGTTTTTCTGATGATCGGGGCCTTCGCCTTTGCCGCTCAGACCATTGTGGTTCGGGGATATTATGCCATCCAGAACACTTTCTTCCCCGCATTGTACGGAACCGTGGCGGTTCTGCTGAGCATTCCCGTTTTCATAGCCGGAATGCTGAAAATGGGCACCGGAGGGGTGGCGCTGGCGATTTCACTTTCAGCTATTTTTCAAGTCGTCCTGTTATACGTTCTTTGGAACAAAAAGAGTGAAAACAAGGATAGTCACAGGGTTTATCGGTTTTATCTGGGGATGATCCTGTTGAGCATGCCATTGGGCCTCTTGCTGGAATGGTTCAAGGTAACCATCCTCTCGGGCTTCGATTCGGCCACGTTTGGTGGGAGCCTCGCGGTTTCAATTTTGACCGCGCTGGTGTTTGTCGTCGTCCTGATATCGGCTGGATACGTGCTGGACATACAGGAAATCAGAAAGATATGGAACCGCATTTTAGAAAAGATCAAAAAATATTCCGGGTACGGAGTCTGAAGCAACTTGCGATCTAAAGTTATTAACATGTTGATTTTAATTTAGTAAAGAATCTTGACCCAAAGGGCCAGGCTTTAGTTTGCCCCTGAAAGGGGCTGCTTTCCTGCAAATAGAACAAGTTCAAAGTGCCTAAAATGAACTAAAGTGCCTAAAGTTATGGAGTCGCTTTGCTCCGCCAAGTTTAAATAATTGACAGAATTCCTTAACTTTAGGCACTTTAGCGCACTTCAAACTTAAGGCACTTTTAAGGGTTTTTGGCAAAGCCAAAGTTCTCTGACCTGGCCTATAGGACCAGGTTTTTTAGGATTAAATAAAACCCACCATATCTTGTATTTAGTCAACAATAATATACCTTACCTTGTGTTTTTTTTGCTTTACAATCACGAAACTTCCTGCTATTGATATTAAGATTTAAACGGAATAATGAAAATAGGCCATAAACTGCAACGGGAGATTTCCTTGTATGAAAATTAAAAAACTGGAAATAAA
>Ga0180009_10004423_pt1 | contig 15503 bp, 9 predicted proteins | sample OS_PC_MetaG_FD_123537 | JGI IMG/M metagenome (GOLD analysis project Ga0180009, IMG submission 123537) | Groundwater microbial communities from the Aspo Hard Rock Laboratory (HRL) deep subsurface site, Sweden - OS_PC_MetaG | ecosystem: Environmental > Aquatic > Deep subsurface > Groundwater...
TACGTTTTTTGATTCACCCTGTTAAATAGGGTTCCCACTGGGAAATTTAACAGGGTAAACTGGATTTATATCAAGTCTATCCTGTTATCCCGTCAAATTTTTTGCCCCCGGTGAACTATTACCTATTAACAAATAACGGATAACGACCAATTGAGCATTTTTCGCTCAATTGAGGGTTAACAATCATATATCAATGAGAAATGCAGTCAATAATATTGTGGGGCTTATTTTCCATCAAAGCTTCACGATGACGACGAGATGATCCTTTTGGCCACGTCCCGAGCCGACTCCACGGCGCCTCCTACGCCATAGACGGCCGGCGGGTTCACGCTATCCCCGACATTGAAGAGACCATCGACCGGTGTTATTGGGCCTAAACCGTGGCCAGGCCTGGCCCTGAATCCCGGCCAGTCTTTTCGAAAGCTTCTCGTGATCCACTCATCAGTCTTTTCGTCAAAATCCGGAAGGAATTCCCTGGCATCTTCGAGAAGCGGTTCAAACTCCTTCCTCCCATCGAGAGGTTCTTCGGAACATGAAGGAGGACCCAGGATGATGGTCATGTGTTTACCTTCAGGGGCCCATTCCGGACAGATCAGGGTCGGGCAGGCGGCAAAGGCGGCCTTTCTGGCCATGGGGAGCCAGAGGATGCCCGGGAATTCTATCAATGGGCGATCGCTGAATATCTCAATATTCAAGGTGTATGAGGCTTTGACCTGTTCGATGTTCGAGATCTCTTCAGGTGTGAACCACTCTCGGCCGGCAAGCTCCACAGTGTTTCTGATCCCGACGTTGCTGATCACGTAGGTGCAGGAGGCCTTCTCTCCTTTTCCGTCCTTGAACCACTCGACTCCCTGGACTCGGCCCTCATGGACCAGGATGTCCGTCACTTTGGCATTGGTCAGGACCTGCCCGCCTCTCTGTTCGATAACACCCACCAGGGCTTCGGCCAACTGGGCGTTCCCTCCAGGGGGCCAGCCGAACCTTCTGAAGCTCCTAGCCCTGATCAATCTGATGAGTTCGGCTGCTCTGGCGTCCTCCAGACTCAAGGAAAGAATGCCTCCGCAAAGAGCCCGGAAGATGCCCCTGACACCGGGATCTTTGGTCCACTCATCCAGCCACGCGGAGACGGACAGATCCGGGGGCTGCAGTTCCGTCGTCTCCCGAAAGCCTTTGAGCACCTGTTCGGCTTCATCAGGATTGATGCTGGCCTCAGACAGCAGGTACTGGAAGGCGTTTTTTTTCGGAAGCTCCAACTGACGGCCCTTGATCAGGTACTTGAGCTGCGGGTCGGGAATCCTGAGGTTGAACGAAAGCCCCAGTTCTTCGAAGACCTGCTGAAGGGCCCCTCCAGCCTCAATGACCACAGCTCCGGTTGTCATGGTATAGCCATTGTGCACAAGCGAAGAACATCGGCCGCCGATGAAGGGGAGTTTTTCCAGAATCAGCACCCGATGGTCGCCCTTGACGGCCAGGAGCGCCCCGGCACTCAGCCCGCCGATACCCGCGCCGATAATGATGGTGTCAATATCGTTCATAACGCTTCAACCTCCAGGGCCTCGACCGGACAAAAGTCCAAACAGACCCAGCATGAGACACAGAGGTCCTCGTCCAATTCAGTACGACCCCACTTGGACGTGAGTGCCCCGGCCTCACATACCAGGGTGCACTGTCCGCAGCCGACGCAAAGTTCTTCGATGATCTTTAGACATTCCATTGGTAACCTCTAACATAGTTTTCGTAAAAAAGTCTATGCTATCCTATCACAGAGAGGGAATTATTACAAGAACTCGCCATACTGAGACCGTTGACATGCTATTGGGGAATTGGTCATTTTGCTTTTTTTACGATTTGATAATTGGATGCACTCTTGTCCAAAGAACGATTTCACTGCGGAGTCGCCCCAGTACGATCTTCCGGACCTACGGGATAAACAAAGAACGCAGAGAAAAAAATAGGGGAAATTACTATAAACAAAATACTCTGCGCTCTCCGTGTCTCAATAGACCCTGAGCGAAGTCGAAGGGGAACGGGCGGTGAATAGAAATGCAGACTATTTGATGCTCGCGGTAGCAAATATGCTCATAGTCTGAAATTCTTTGGATGGCTTGGGATTCCAGACTAAAATTTGAATTGCCAAGTAAGAGGTAGCTAGCCTATTATGAAAGACCTAAAACAGTGGAATTTGTCCATGATTTGTCCGGACTTTTTCGGTCGAGATGAGGAATCATGTTCTTAAGAACCGTCAGTTGAAAAATATCCGAAAGGAGCGATAAAATGTACACAGTTCACATAGATTTCAGAAAAAGACTTCAAAAAATGCAAGAAGCTGTGAAAAAGAAAAGTCTTGATCTCTTAGTTGGGACGCGTTTGAAAACAGTCACCCATGCTTGTGGAGCTTTCTGTCCTTGGAGGAGCGCGGTAGTCATCCCGGCAGAGGGCGACATACAACTCATCTGCCCTTCCATGGATGCCAATAGATTAAGGCAGGAAAGCTGGTTGGATGAAGTGGAGGGATACGGACGATATTCCCTTATGAAGATAGTTATCATGAAAATCGAGGAACTCGGGCTTGCCAAAGGCAAAATAGGGTATGAGGACGGCTCATCCCCCTATCTCCCGGAGGGTTTCATCACGAAACATGAATATGAAGAGCTGCGCCAGGGTTTGCCCGAAGCCGATTTGGTGGACGCCTATAAGATAATAGACGACTTGACACTAGTAAAGGAAGACGAGGAGATTCGGCTCATGCGACAGGCAACAGCAATCGTGGACTATGCCCATGAAAAGGTGGCCAAGGTTTTGAAGGTGGGAATGAGCGAGAAACAGATCGCAGGTATCGCCGAAAAGGTGATGCGGGATGCGGGGAGTGAGTTCTCTTGGTCTTTCACTGGTGGCCAAGAGGTAGCCTCAGGTTATCGTACCTGGACTGGTGCCTGCACGCCTGCCACTGATAAGATTGTTCAAAGGCATGAATTTGTTCTGATGGACCTGCACGGGATGTACGGCCTGATGCTGGGGGATGTTTCTCACAACGCGGTCATGGGTGAACCGGATAAGCAGCAACAAAAAGTGATCGAAGCCTATGTTAAGACTTGTGATCGGCTGGTGAAGGAGATGCAACCATATAAGAGCTTGGGTGAGGTTTCTCAAAACGTGCGAGAGTTCGTGATGAATAACGGGTGGGGTAAATTCATCCGGGGTTTTGGACACGGGATAGGCCATTTCGGACACGAATGGTATCCCACGTTGACCGATATAAGGATTGACCAGGTTTCTGAGCCAGACTATAAGATGGAGCCGAACTATATGCAGATGATAGCGGTCACTGCCAATATGGAAGGGGTTGGCGGCTTGCGTATGGAAAGGCCATTGGTCATTACCGAGGAGGGTAATGAACTTCTTTCAAAGCTGCCCTTTGAGCCGTGGATAATTAATGCTTAAAGCAGAGGCAATATACAATCCTTTTTTGTCAACATTTATGGACCTTTGTCCCGAATTGTTCAAACTCCTTTACCCGAACATCATCGCAAAATTCATCCGTTAGAGCATTCTCAAGCTCTTTTACCTGATCCAGAAGCATAAAAAATGTACTGTTAATATATCGGAAATCGTAAGAAATCTTTCCTTTGAGCCCTCTGATATAACCAAGGATGGCTTTAGATGCCCTTTTTAACTCATCCCTATCGATCTCTTCATAGCATTTGATATCAAAGGTTCCCACCTTGACTTTCATATCATCAGATAAAGGGTAAAAGTCATCAAGAAGAGCGGACTTGACACCCCTCAGAGTTATGCACGCCTCGACCAGACTCCCCTCTAGGATTTCTATCGCTTTATTCCGGTTTTACCTGGCTTTTCATGCATCCCCTCTTTGTGGACAGGGGGGACCTGCCTCCTATCTCTCCAGTCTTGTATATTAATAAGAATAGAGGCGAGTAATGCGAGTAAGAAAAAAGAAAGGGTGAGGATATCTATCAACTTGGCATTGAAATCCAGTCCGGTCAGTGAATCAACAAGGAATTTTACGTATGAAGAAGGCATATCATCATATCCGAGTTTCATTCTTACTTGGTAGTGCCATTCTGTACAGAAGCAATAACCAAATCCATACCATATGCCCAAAATGAACCAGGAGAAGGCTGTCAGTAAAAGCATCATTAAATTGGCCAACCTTGTCTTTTTCCAGATCCATCCAAAAAGGTTAAAAACAATGATGAATGAATGAAATACAAAAAAGAATTTATCCAGTAAGCCGTACACTAAATATCTTCCTTTATGAACTTATGGGCTTCGCCCCAATTGGAATGTTGGAATTATGGAACATTGGAATATTGGGTTTTGGGAATTGACGAAGTGGTTTATTGGGAAAATCACGTTGATAAAGCAGGAGAGAAATGAGAAATTCCCATCCATTCGGTAAAAGACGAATTTACATCATTCCAATATTCCACCATTCCATTATTCCATGTGTGAGGCAAGACTACCAAGCCTCAGTAAATATCTATAATTTCATTAAGTTGTAGAATTTCCGGGACGTTGAATTAATACGGATTCAGATATTTCTGGGATACCTGAGATAGGGAATAATGGCCTCGGTTATAATGGACGGGCAGCAGAAGGCCGGACTCGCCTGGACGAACAGGGACACATCCGGATAGTGCTTTTTTAAAGCTCCGTTACTGAATGCTTTTCCTTTGGCGGCGTCCCTGTCCCTACCCTTGTCTCGGGATCAACGGCAAAGGAAAATCTTAGTCACTTTGCGTCCTCTGCGTCTTTAGTCCCGCTTCCCGCGGGACGGGCGGTGAGATTAAAACATCAAATAACGCTCCCACCCACATAGTATAGTTGGGTCACCCCGAACTGTGGGATAGTTTAATGGATTAAGTCGGAGACGACCCGTGGTTCTTGGCCCGGGCAGGCAGCTTTTCGTTCTTTGACCTGGTGATGTCCAGGGCCTCGATGATGACTCGCCGCGTGTCTTTGGGCTCGATAATCTCATCCACTACCTGGGCCGACCAGGTGTAGGCCGTATCGAAGGCGTCCACCTTCTCTCTGGCCCGACCCAGATAGGCCTCGTAGGCATCCTCTTCGATGCCTTGCTTGTATATCTTCCGGTAGTCCAGGGTAGAAGCTTCAACCCCGAAGCGGGCTATGGGCCATGCATAGGTCAGGTCGGCGCCCATGCTCTTGAGGCCGCCCATGATCATACTGCCGGCGTCGGCATAGGCCTCCCGCAGGACGATGCTGATCTTGGGGGTGGTGGCCGTGGCGTACAGGTCGGCAATCTTGCCGATGTGTCTCATGAGTCCTCGAGCCTCCTCGGTCTCGCCTGGGACCACTGGCGGGGTGTCAACCAGGTTGACCAGGGGAATGTTATAGGCGTCCAGGGCCTCCAGAAAACGGTAGTACTTGTCGCAGGAATTCACTTCCAGAATACTACCCGGATAGATGGGATTATTGGCCACCAGGCCCGCCACCTCGCCGTTGAAACGACAGAAACAGGTGATGAGATTCTTGGCGTACTCGTTCTTGATCTCCAGATATTCGCCGTCGTCAACGATTCGTTTGATAACTTCATGCATGTCATAGGTCTGATGAAACTCGTCAGGGACCACGTGGGCCAACTCCTCCGTCTCCCGGAATGGATCATCGGTCACTTCCCATGCCGGGACCTTCTCCCGAAAGTTCTGGGGTAGATACCTGAGCAGCTCGCGGCACTTCCGGATCGACTCTTCGTCATCATCGCCCACCATATCGCAGGTGCCGCTCAGCTCCATATGGTAGTCCGCGCCCCCGATGTTGCGATCGATCTTTTCCGAAGTGGCCGCTTCGGTCTGTCTGGGACCTCCCAGCCACATGTTGCCCGAGACGCGGCTCATGATGAGAAAGTCACACAGGGTCGGGAGATAAGCCCCCCCGGCAATGCAAGGGCCCATCAGGACGGTAATCTGGGGAACCACTCCCGAGTAAATGGACTGGATCTTGAAGAGCAAAAGGACTCCGGCCGCGTTTATGTCCACATAACCTAGCCGACCTCCGGAGGAGTCCAGCAGGTAGACCATGGGAATGCCCCACTTGGCGGCCATGACCAATGGCAAGCAGGTCTTGAGTCCGTTCTGGGTGGCCATGGATCCCCCCAGGACGGTAAAATCTGAGGCGTTGATCATGATCAGGTGACCGTTAACCCGGGCCGTACCCACAACGGCCCCGTCACATGGAGCATAGGGCACCCGGCCGTCAATGCGCCGGCCGGTGGCCCCCACAAAGGAGCCCAGCTCACGAAAAGTCCCCGGGTCCGCCAGACACTCGATCCTTTCCCGGGCAGTGAGTTTACCTCTGCCGTGCTGTCTCTCTATATGTTGGATCCCTCCCCCAAGCAGGTTCTTCTCTTGAATCTCCCTGTATCTCTTTATGGCTTCTTCCATCGGGCGTCCCATCTTTCAATTACCTCCTAAACTCGAAATTCATGCTGGTTTAACCGAACGTCTCTTCTCCGGCATCTCTTCCCGCTTCTCCCGTGAGGCCCGGAGGGCCTTGATGATCCGGGGACGCGTCTCTCTCGGATCGATGATCTCATGAACCGTGTACTGGTCTGTAAAGTTCTTGGCCATGGTAAAGACGCTGAACTGTTCCCTGAGAATGCTCAGGTACTGGTTGTAGAGCTCATCGTAGCGGCCCTCTTCTTTGGCCTTGGCCAGTTCTTTGTGGAAGATGGCGTGGACGATCATCTCCGGCCCGGTCGGTGCGAACTCCACCGTGGGCCAGGCCAAGATGAAATCCGGTCCGATCCCGATGCAACCCATGGTCAGGTTCGACCCACCGTACGACCGCCTCAGCACCAGGGTAACCTTGGGATTGGTGAGGTGTGAGTACCCATGCAAATTCTTGGCCCCGTGTCGTATGACCCCCATCCTCTCCCACCGGTCTCCTGGCGGGAAAGCCGTGGTGTCGGACATGATTAGCAGCGGAATGTTGAAGTTGTCCAGGAACATCAGAAACCGGTCATATTTGTCTGAAGCATTGGGTTCCTTGATGCCGCTGAGTTCTTCAGGGTTGGTGGCGGCGATCCCGGTGACCATGCCGTCAAACCGGGCGAAACCGACGATCATGTTGGGGGCAAAGTCCTCCTTGATCTCGAAGAACTGGCCGTCGTCCACAATCAGGTCGATGATCTCGTGCATGTCATAGGTGAACCTGACGTCGTCAGGCATGACGTCCAACAGATCTTCCTCTTGTCTTTCCGGGTCATCGGTCGCCTCCGTGTCCGCAGGCTTCTCCCAGCAGTTCTGGGGCATGAAATCCAAAAGTTTCTTGCACAGCTCGATGGCATCTTCGTCACTCTCGGCGATTAGGTCGCACTGTCCGCTCTTCATCATTTGGAACTCGGCCCTGCCCGCGTCTTCCGACTCCATATCGCCTCCCAGCCACATGAACCCGGTCTTCTCATTGATGATGAGAAAATCGGACAAGACCGGCACATGAGCCAACGGTCCGGTGCAAGGTCCCAAGAGCAGCGTGATCTGAGGGATGACTCCCGAATAAAGGCAGTAATTTCTCACCAGTTGACCCATGCCCTGCAATCCCACAAAGCCGCCTTTAAACCTGAGCCGGGAGCCGGCCGAGTCGATCATGCCTATGATGGGGAGCAACTCCCTGCCGGCCATCTTAACCAGAGTGGCTATCTTCCAGACCCCCTGGTCACCGATGGAGCCGGACATGACCGTAAAATCGGTGGCATAGACCATGACCCGACGCCCGTTTATCCGGGCGTGGCCCATAACCACCCCGTCGGCCGGGCTGGGCTTGTCCTTCTCGTCAGCCTCCCAGCGGAATTCCCTTACCCGGGACCCCAGCTCTTCAAAACTCCCCGGATCCACCAGGAGCTCGATCCTCTCCCGGGCCGTGAGTTTGCCCAAAGAATGCTGCAGGTCGATGCGCTCCTGTCCGCCTCCGGCCAGGTTCTCCTGCCGATTCTTTTCCAATTTTTCGAGATAACCATTCATCCATTGTCCCATGACTTTCACCTTTCTATTTTCGAATAGGCCATGCCGCCCCTCATCCACCAGGCGGGTTCCCTCTTCCTACTATATGCCAACGCATTAAATTTTTTTTAACTAGTGCTCATCCGAACAATGGGTTGCCTGACTGCTGATCTCTGACCGCTGAAAGCCCCATCCAGAAATCAACGATTTCTGGATGGACACTAACTACTCAGGATTATAAAACCTCAATTTGATCAATCCTCTGCGTACTGCCCATTGTCTACTGCCTACTGCTTACTGCCTACTGTCCACTCTGCCTACTGACAATTAAGCGTCCCTTGTCGTGAGACGAAGTATAATGGTATTTACCATTGTGTGTCAATGATGAGCAATCGCCTGATGATTTGGTCAATCTTTCCAGATCCGAGAAAATGAGGAGAGTGAATTAAATCGCAGGAAATTTTTGGTATAAAACAATTGCTTATAATTCGGCAAAGGTCAGAAGTCCATACCGTAGCAGAATTGTTAAGTTTGGAGATGTTTAAGACTTATGAAGCAATAGATAACTATTCTTTGGTGATCGGGATAATAGATTTGATCTGGCAATCTTCAATTCTACTAATTTGATATAGAATCAAGATTGAAGCAGTTACCTTCAATCAGAGGATATTGCAGTATACTTATCGTAATCTATTATTTTGGGGTACCAGATTTTTAATAGATTGGTAGAACAAACCTTTAATATCGATAGATTCAAAGACAATGACAAAATATCAAAAACATTATGCCCGTTATCCCAAGACTTCTAGGGAGAAATCTTGACTTAACAACTCATTTTTCATTGAAGAATTCATTGAGAAGCTAATTTTCGATCAACTCGTAGATTATGTCAAGATGGAACAAACACAAAGACCTCCAAAGGGCTACGATGAGCCCAATGAAGGTCTGTTTTTCCCAAGATCCCTTTCATGGTTCAATCCTTTGAGAAAACCAGAAGAGCTAATTCATGAAGTAGATCCTATAAAAGTGTGCTTGGAATGTCTAAAATCCTTTAAGGAATTGATTCTACCTTCGACCACTTAAATTCGTGCAAAGCCACAGGGATATCTGCCAATGTTTTAATCCTCAAGAGGCTCTTGTACGACTGTTCAACGTCGGAGTGAATCCCAGGTGTGATCACCGGCCATATGGCTGAGAATGGCTCCGGAGGCTCGAAGTTCATCTGAATCGTGCATAGACCAGAAAGGATGACCCTGCCCTTCGGAGTATCCACTACAACGGACTGCCCCCCAGGAGAGTGACCCGGGGTATAGATCACCCACACGCCATCGGTGATCTTGGCGTCTCCCTCGATAACTTGAAAGTCCAGTTTCTCAAACAATTTCTTGTTGTAAAATGGAATCTGGGCAGTAGGAGGATTGTACAAGGCCGATTGTAGCTCTTTCCTCTGGACAACGAACTTGGCGTTGGTGAACAGGTGCGCCAGCGCGCAGTGATCAAAGTGCAGTTGGGTAAGGATAACAATGTCAATGTCCTGGGGGGTAAGGTCAAGTTTTGCAAGCCCAGGAGTGATAGGATCATCCTCAGGTTTCGCGCCGGCACGATAAGGTATTACTGGAAATCCATGGGCCTGCATGCTTGCTGCTGTGTCCCCAGCATCCACCAAGATGTTCAGCTTCGGGCCTTTGATATACCATACGTACCCTGCAGCATTGCATTTCCCTGCGATATTTACCAGGTACGTGAATATACCCTGGCCAGGAAGGTCCACTGCTGTCCACAGAGGGATTGGGATAATGCTGTAAGTTCTGGACTGATAGAGAGGTATTCCTGAAACCGCTTGTATAGTTACTGTCTCTGCTACTCCCGCTGCTGCGGCTGACCGTACCGGAAAGATATATCCCGATAGAGCGAAAACTATAACCAGGATAGCGATCAGCAATTGCGGAACTATTAACTTGCCGTAAATTTTCAAATGTCTCATCATCTGCTTACACCTCCTTTTGAATTTAATGTAAAGTAGTTATGGAACCCTGACAATAAATATTTTCCCATGATTTTTCCCTCCTTTTATTAAGTTTCTTTTCCTGTTGAAATTGAAAATGACTAATTTATGAAGTTTTCATACAGAGAAGATTAAGCTCCCAACAGAATATCAATATCCTGTCAGGAGCGAGTTATGCATAATTTGAGGGGTTTCTCCATAGAAATGACCTCTGAATGAGGTTAAATTATTGTGGGAAAAAACTATAACAGATGAAATGGTAAACTACTGTTAAAGTCAAGAAAAATCGGTTTTCAGAGCCAGTTCAGATTAAAGGATTTTAGCCTGGTGAAAGGGATAGTAATTTCTATATATTGTATTGCTTTGTTGGACCCCCAAACTTTCCCTTACTTGCCAAAGTCTAGCATGGCCAAGCTGTCAAAATCATTGAAGATTACATCTGTCAATAGAAAGTTTCCCCCGGTTTTCTAAATAATGGCCTTTGTGAAAATCTATAGAATCACAGAAGATGCAGTAAGCTTTCATTTCTTGGGGATTTTGTAAACTCTCCGACCGTACCTTTTTCGTCTTTTCTCAGCTTCAATTCATTAACGTTTACAAACATTAATCATAACCATAGCAAATTTGGGAAATTGGATCAATTTTTTCTGATTTCAAGATGATGGAATTAGGACTGTTACAGCAAAAGTTACAGTAAATTTAATGGGCCAAAAAGATGTGAAATAATAGATTAGAAACCATAATGTTAAATTTTGGGGTTTTTCTTTTTTCATATTTATAATGAAATCTCAGCAACTTATAGTCGATAAGAGCATTAATGATTACAAAATGTATTTTCCCCTATTGATTCTTTGCCTGATACTGGCCTGATCCTGGTTAAAAAAATACAGATTTTAGGCCAATTTTCTCTTATTGAATGCGAGTTTATAGGGGGGAAAACTAAAGATTACAAATGGTATAGTAAAAAACCGGGCTTGATAACCTGCACAGATACCCAAATGAAGATAAGATGAAGCAACAACCACTTCCCCTATTTAAGGCCAATCAGATGAAAAATGATAGATTACATTCACAATACTGAAAAAAATCGGGGACTTATAATTGAATGTTTATAGCAGTACACATGAATCTGGCAAAATCATAAGATACTTATCGTATCTGTTACTTTTGGATACCGGATTTTCTTTCGATTGGCAGAACAAACCTTCAATATTTATGATTCAAATATCATGACAAAATACCAATAAATTGTGCCCGTTTTCACGATACACTCTATAATGGATTTATGACCTATCACTGTTTCTTTTATGAAAGCTCAATTTTAGCAATCCAAGGAAACCCCTCAGAATTCAGTTTTACTTGACAATATCATAACCATATTAATACAATTGAATCACACTCACTTTAATCAAATCATCAGATACTCAATAACATAACCTTCAACCTCTGGAGCCTGTTATGAAAGAATATCACCAGAAGTTGCCAATAAGAAAGCCTCCGAGGGATTTTTATACTCTCTTGGAGGCTTTTGTGTTGTAGACCCCAATTAAACCAATCATCCATTTCTTCCGCTTCTTGCCCTTAAAGGGGGTGATCCCATGACTGAAGAGACCTTTAAACGGAAGCTAACCGCAATTCTCAGCGCCGATGTTCAAGGTTACAGCCGCCTCATGGGCGAGGATGAGGATGCCACAATCCGGACCTTGACTACCTATCGGGAGTTGATGTCCACACTTATTCAGAAACACAGGGGCCGAGTGGTAGACTCGCCTGGGGACAATCTTCTAGCGGAATTCTTAAGTGTAGTGGATGCCGTGAGGTGTGCTGTGGAGATCCAGGAGGAACTCAGGGTTAGGAACGCTGAGTTGCCCGAAAACCGCAGGATGCAATTTCGCATCGGGATCAACCTTGGTGATGTGGTCGAGGAAGGAGAGCGTATCTACGGTGATGGGATAAACATAGCAGCCCGAGTTGAGGGTCTGGCAGAGGGGGGAGGAATCTGCATCTCAGGGACTGTTTATGACAGCATCAAGAACAAACTGTCTTTGAGCTATGAGTCCTTAGGTGAGCACACAGTCAAGAACATCACAGAGCCGGTTCGGGTGTATCGGATGAGAGTTGGCCCCGAGGTGAGAGCGAAGAAGGCAGGGCCAAGACGCTGGCAGAGGGCAGCTCTGGCAATTGCTGTGGTATTAGTATTGTGTATAGGAGCAGTGTTGGTCTGGAATTTCTATTTCCGCCGTCCTTCTATTGAGCCCGTCTCTTCTGAAAAAATGGCATATCCCCTCCCCGATAAGCCCTCTATCGCTGTGCTACCATTTGAGAACCTAAGTGGTGATCCCGGACAGGACCATATCGTTGACGGGATCACGGATGGCATCATTACCGGGCTCTCCCGGACTCCAGAAATGTTTGTGATCGCCCGCAATTCAACCTTCACGTACAAGGGCAAGCCAGTAAAAATCAAACAAGTGAGCGAGGAGTTGGGAGTGCGGTATGTCTTGGAAGGAAGTGTTCAAAAGGAAGGGGACCGGCTGCGGGTTAATGCACAGTTGATAGATGCTATTAAGGGTCATCATTTGTGGGCGGAGAAGTATGATCGGGATCTGAAAGGCCTCTTTGCTCTCCAAGATGAAATCACCATGAAGGTCATTACGGAGTTGCAAGTGAAGCTGACCGAGGGGGAACACGGACGAGTGCTGGCAAAAGGCACGAACAAAATCGAGGCGTATTTAAAGTGCCTGCAAGCGATTTCGATGCTACGCCGCGAAACTAAAGAGGATAGTCATAAGTTACGGAAAATGTTTGAGGAAGCCATTGCTCTGGACCCGAATTATGCAATCCCATACCTGTACCTGGGTTTTGATTGTTTTAATGCTATATTTCATGGATGGAGCAAATCCCCTGAAGAGGATCTGACTTGTGCAGAAGAGTTTGCTCGAAAGGCCATTGAATTGGATGACTCCTTGGGTTTGCCCCACAGATTATTGGCAGATATCTACGGGATAAGAAAGCAGTGGGATAAGGCCATTGAAGAAGCGGAGCGAGGGGTCTCCATCGACCCCAATACACAGACCATGTTTGGCTTGGCTGGTATTCTACTAAAGGCAGGGAGGTATGAGGAATCCATTGCGTTGTTTGAGAAAATATTGCGTTTAGACCCATATCCTCCGGCCTATGTCCTCTTAGAGTCAGCATTTTCTTATTTTCTGGCTGAGCGCTATGAGGACGCGCTCGCGCAATCTAAGCGGGTACTCGAGTGTGCTAAAAGAGGAGAGTACAATCTTAAATTTGTACATCTAATGCTTGCACAGACATACACTATGCTTGGTCAGGAGGAAGAAACACGGCATCATGTGAAAGAGAGGCTCAGGTTAGATCCAAATACCTCTCTTGAGTTTTTGGAAAGAGTTTATAAACATCTTTACAAAAATCAAGCCGATATTGATCGTTTTATTAATGCCGCACGAAAGGCCGGTTTCCCCGACAAGCCACCTCTTCCATTGCCCGAAAAACCCTCCATTGCTGTGTTGCCCTTAAAGAACATCAGCGACGATCCAGAGCAGGAATACTTCGCAGATGGAATGACTGAAGACCTGATTACTGATCTCTCCAAGATTTCAGGGTTATTCGTAATTGCCCGCAACTCTGTGTTCACTTACAAAGGGAAATCCGTAAAGATTGAACAGGTCGGCCGCGAGCTTGGGGTTCGTTACGTTCTCGAAGGCAGTGTCCGAAGGGCCAACAACAAGGTGCGAATCAACGCCCAGCTCATTGACGCCACAACCGGAGGGCATCTGTGGGCAGAGCGCTATGATGGAATAGTGAATGATGTCTTTGCTCTGCAAGACAAGGTCACCCAAAAAATCGTTACAGCTCTGGCAGTGGAATTGACACCGAGTGAGCAGGAACAAGCAACACGCAAGGAAACCGATAACATCGCTGCCTACGATGCCTTCTTGAAAGGCTGGGGGCACTACCTCCGGCGCACTCCGGAAGATTTCGCCAAGGCTCGTTCCTATTTTGAGAAAGCTATAGATCTGGACCCTAACTATGGACGGGCCTATGCTGCGCTGGCAAAGACATACTGGAGTTCGACCCAAAACTTCGCACATGAATACTCCACGTTTGGTGGGCCCCACAAGACCTTGAAAGTATCGTTTACAGAGGCTAAGAGGCGAGCGAACGAATACTTGCAAATAGCTATGAAAAACCCGACATCTCTTACTCACACCCTCTCTACTGAATTCAATTTGTACTTGCGTTTATACAAAGAGGCTATTGCAGAAGCTGAGCGAGCCATTGCTCTAAACCCCAACGACTCCGATAGCCATGGGGCATTGGCTAAGGCTTTGATCTTCGCGGGCAGGCCGGAAGAGGCCCTAGATGCTATTGAGAGGGCAATGCGCCTTGATCCCCATAACATAGCCTATCCTCTTTATCTTCGTGGGCTGGCTCGGTTTTGTATGGGACAATTGAAAGAGGCTGTGACTTCGATTGAAAGATCCCTCATACATAATCCGGAATTCAAAAGGGGATCGGGAGTCCTAGCGGCAGCCTATGCCCACATGGGGCGTGACCAGGAAGCCAGTACCGCCCTCATAGATTTCAAGGAAGGATTGCCCCCACAGCATGGAATATTGAAGTATACAATGTGGCTTTGGCCATTCAAGGACCCTGAGGTCGCTGAGCGTTTTGCAGATGGCCTTCTTAAGGCAGGGTCACCTGGACAACTTTCTCAATATCTCAAAATCTACGCGGAAAACCAGCTGAGCGGAACAGAAATCCGGAAACTGTTGTTCGGTCGGACGAGGATAGGGATATATGAACCTGATGGGGGTCGATACTCTGTCGAATGCACTAATGAGGGGAAAATTGCTATCTTCATCGGAGCTGATAAGAAAAAAAAATATGACGAAGGCACAGCCTGGATCGAAGGCGACATGCTTTGCGAACAGTTTAAAATACAATATTATGGTATGAAAAATTGCGGAACGGTTTTTTACCTTCCAGAAGGAACACGCGAAAAGAGAAATGAATACGTTTTAGTAAGCCTTGAGAAGATCCTGCCATTTTCTATGTTGGACTGAACTTATCCATGTGCAGAATCATGCGTTACTCATACACCATGGGAGCCATTGGAGGCGGCTACCTCAATTACTACAGAATACCGGTCTGGAGTGAAGGAAAGGGAGCTACATATTGTGTTGATTCTCTCAAATCTTAACTTTCACATTTTTGGCAAAGCAACACATCAGAAATATTCAAGACCTTGCTAGACTTGTTTTGGTAATGGAGTGTTCCAGGATCTTGTCAGTTCTCTAATTTTACATGACCCTCATTTGGTTTTGATTATGTTTTCAAACCTTGAAAATCAGTCAATTCAAGGTTACATTGAATAGCGTTTTATCAATCGTTGCGCGTAAAAGCAAGGAAAAGGGCACTAAATATACCATAGTTTAAAGACGATGGAGAGGGATAATCTAAAGCTGCGCAATGATTGATAAAATGGTGAA
>Ga0180009_10004424_pt1 | contig 15497 bp, 6 predicted proteins | sample OS_PC_MetaG_FD_123537 | JGI IMG/M metagenome (GOLD analysis project Ga0180009, IMG submission 123537) | Groundwater microbial communities from the Aspo Hard Rock Laboratory (HRL) deep subsurface site, Sweden - OS_PC_MetaG | ecosystem: Environmental > Aquatic > Deep subsurface > Groundwater...
AACCGCGCCGGAAAACTTCGCTCCGCCGGCGGAGAAGTCCCCGCTTTTTATTTCCCCGGCTTCGGCCTCGCAGACGGCCGAAGGGGCTTTCAGGCTTCCGCCCAGGGAACAGGACGCCTCTAGCCCGCTTAGCGCAAGTTCCCTTCCGCCGGGCAGCCTGAAATCCCCGCCGCCGGCCGCACGCCAGTTCCCGGAAAGGGAGCCTCCCCTGACGGCCGCCTCAAAAGAACCGGAGATATTGCCGTAGATGTACGATGCTTGCAGCGCGGCGCTGCCCCGCTTAAAGCTGAAAGCGCCTTCAGCCGTACTCCCGGGTTTTTCCTCTATAGAGAATTTACCGCCGGCGGCGGCCGTGCCGGGAGAAAAGCCTCTGCCGGACGCGGAAACAGCCGCTGAGCGAAGCTTAACCGGCTGAAGCGAGGGGCGGAAAGCGTTCAGCGGCAGCAAACCTTTCAGGGAAAGGGCCGCCTTCCAGTTCTCTCCGTTTATTTCTCCCTCTAACTTCAGCGGGGCGCCGGCCGCCGCGCCCCTGCCCGAAAACAAATGCCTTTCTCCCAGCAGGGAATAGTCGAAGTCCACGGCCGCTTTGCCGGGCGGGTAGTCAAGCCGGCCCTTAGCCGACGCGCGTCCTGCAGAATACGCGCCGGAGAACGCGGCAGATCCCCCGGCGTAATTTCCGCCGCAGGATAAAACATTTATCTTCCCCGCGGCGCAGGAGAGCCTGCAGTTTATGTCTGAAAATGTTTTTTCGCCGGTCTCAAGCCTGCCGTCGGAGATCACGGCCAGGCGTATCGACGGCAGCCACGCCGGGAAGCCCGGCCGCCGTCCGTCCCCCGCCGCTTGCAGCGTCACACGCGGGGAAACCGCGCGCAGTTCCGCCAGCGCGGGCCTGCCCGCGAGGATTTCGGCCATTGCCGGACGCAGGAATACCTCAATTGCCTTTCCCCGGAACGCCGGCGTCCGGACTGTTACGCCGTAGAAATGCAGCCCGGATACCAGGGTGCCCTTCGCTTCCGCTGCGCGCAGCGACCCTCCGGAAAAACGGTTTACCGCAAAAACCAGCAGCCTGGCCTGAGCGAGCCAGACAAGGGCTGCCGCGGCGGCGAAAGCTGCGGCGAGAAGCAGGATGATGCGGCGCTTTGTCAGAAAGCCTCCCCTATGCTCAAGTGCAGCCGCCAAAGCTCCCGGCCGGCCGGCTTGTCCGGGTTCAGTTTGCAGCCGAAATCCGCACGTATGGGGCCTACGGGGGTCCTGTAGCGCAGGCCCGCCCCGGCCCCATACTTCCATCGCCTCGGCGCCGCTCCCGCGAGACTGTCGGCCACCTGCCCTCCGTCCGCGAACAGCGCGGCGCGCAGTTTTTTGTACACGGGGAAGCGGAGTTCGGCGCTCGCTCCGAGCAGGACTTTGCCTCCCAGCGGGTTGCCGCCGGCGTCGGCCGGGCCTACGCCGCGTTCCGCGTAGCCGCGTACGGAATTGGCGCCGCCGGTGAAAAGCCTTTCGTATATCGGAACATACGGAGTGCGGCCGGTCTCCTGCGCAAAAGCCCCGCGGACGGACACCAGGCCCGTAAGTCCCGGCAGGAGCCGCCGGTAAAGATTGTTTTTCAGCGAGGCTTTGTACAGGTTTATGTTCCCGCCCCAGACGCCTCCCGCCCGCTCCAGCGACAGCTCGGAGCGCAGGCCTTTAGAAGGGTAGAAAAAATCGTCCGTGGTGTCGCGGTTGAAGGATAATCCCCCCGAACGGATATTTGACAGCGGGGGCGCTTCCCCGGAAAGGTCCGGAACGACATTGTATATAAGGTTGCGCTGCAGGCGGTATTGCACGGAGCCGTAAATATCCGCGGCGAGTTTGCGGCCGAGGCTCAGCGTGTTCTTTATGCTCTCCATGTCGTAGCCGGAACGCCGCTCCTGCCGCCAGGAGTTGGAGCCGCGCAGTTCCGTGCGGGTGTCCAGGAAATGCCGGTTCGTGAAGTCGGCCTTGTATTCCAGCCAGATGCGGGAAAGCATCCCGTTCAGTTCAAGCTTGTATCCGCGCCCGAGGAAGTTGTTGTGCGTAAACCCCAGCGAGAGGCGTTCCTTTTCTTCCGAACCGTAGCCGACGCCCCCCTTTATCCATTTCAGGGGCTTTTCTGTGGTCTCAAGTTCCACATCTATTGCGTTGGACGAAGCAGAGGAAGAGATGCGGGTCCGCAGGGATTCAAACCAGTCCGTGGCGTAAAGCCGGCTTTGAGAGGTTATAAGTTTTTCCTGGCCATAGCTGTCCCCCTCCCTGTAGGCCAGCTCCTTTTTTACCGTTTTCGGGCTGAGTTTTTCCAGGCCTGATATACTGGTGACGCCGAATGAATAGCGTGTGCCCTCTTCGATCTCTATGGAGAGTTGCACGGAGGTCCCGCTTTGCAGTTCGGTTATGGAAATCCGGGCTCCCATAAAGCCGCGGCTGTGATACAGCGAGGCTATTATTTCCCGGCTCAGCCCGGCGATTTCGGGAGTCCACCCCGCCCCGGGCTTGAGGTCGGCCGTCTCAACCACTTCCGAGTCCGGTATCGAGGCGTTGCCGCTTACGCTGACGGCGGATATTACCGCGTCCCGGGCGGAAACATCAACGGCCAAGGCCGCGGGCGGCAGCGCCGCAAAGAATAATATATATATATTCCTTATCGTCATAGCGGAGTATAAATTATAACTAATGTCCGCCGCATGAAAAAAAAGGCAAGCAGGTACCTTTTTGGGGCTTGAGTGGGAAAATCATCTATTCATAGGCAAAAACCAACCCGCAGAAGGCTGTTTGGTCCTTTGTTATACTTAAAAAGGTAAGCAGGTACCTTTTTCCCTTCGGCGGCAACTTTGTAGCGGCGGGATTACCATCCCGCTGTCGCATAGTAATGCGACCGCTACAGAAAACATTGAAATTCCTTTTATGCGGGCCTTATTGATTTTCCTGTCTCCCCGGGCCGGGGTTGGATGACCTGCAGCAATCCTTGTAACGGGATCGAAATCCAGTCCGGGCGGTTATTGAGTTCATAAAAGAGCTCATATACCGCTTTTTCCGCCAGGAATACCCTGAGCAGGGCGGCGGTTCCCGCCGGGTCCTGCGGGAGGAAATCCGCCCCCGCGGCCGTTTTAAAGTAGGAGTGGAGAAAAGCCGCCGAAACATAGGAATACCACAGTTCCGCCCAGGGCTCCAGGATTTTCATGTTTTCGGCCGCGATGTTCTTTTGAAGATAGAACGGGGCCCGGGCCGCGTAATGGAAAGAACGGAGCATTCCCGCCGCGTCGCGCAGCGCGGAGCGTTTGAGCCGGCGCTCCCCGAGGGGCTTGGCGGGTTCCCCCTCGAAGTCTATTATCACAAAATCCTTGCCGGTGAAAAGGACCTGTCCGAGGTGGAAATCCCCGTGAATGCGTATTTTTTTGGCGGAGATCTTCCTGTCCAGTATCCCCTGGAAAGATTTTATGACCGCCGGTTTGTTTTCCAGGACCAGGGAAGCCACGGGGCGCACGGCGTCAGGCAGGTCTTTGAGCTTGCGCGAAAGCAGGCGCATGGTGGAGGCGGTAAGCCCCAGCATGGACTGATAAACGGAACGCTGGTAAAGCCGCGTGAAAGGTTCGGGGCAGAAGTCCGGGTCCGTCCCGGCGGAACTCAACGCGAGATGCATCTCGGCCGTGCGCCGCCCCAGCAGGGACATCATCTCAAGGCACACCCCTCCTATAAGCCCGCCCATAAGCTGCGGCATCTCCTTCGGGTCGGTCACGAGCGGGTCCGGCGGCTGCGGCGCCGGGCCCATTTTGGGCAGGCCGGCGAGAACGCGCTCGTAATACCCGGAAACCTGCTCCACCGCGTAACTCCAGGAATCCCCCTGATTGGGCGCGTAGCCCTGAAGGAGACCGACGACGCCGTAGAACCTGCCCTCCCGGTGAAGCGTAACAGCCCCCATAAAGGGCGGTATGGCCGGAAGCTTTGCTCCCTCCGTAAGGCGTCTGCCTATCTCAATATCCGGATTTACGCCCTCCTCCAGCCGCCGGAAAAGCTTGCCGAAATAGACGGAACCGTATATTATGGAGGTGTTGCTCTGCTCCGCCTTGATGACGCGGGATTCCTGGGCCAGGCCGTTTTTGACCAGGGCCGCCTTAAGCAGCTTCTTATTCTGCTCCACCACCAGCGCTTCCGGACCGTGGCAATGCCTGCGCTTTCCGAAGAAAAGGGAGAGGAAGGCCGCGTGGAAAGCCTTGTCATACGCCGCGTCATAGAGAAGCCCGCGCTTGCCGGAAAGCTCCAGCCAGGCGATGGCGGCCCCCGGCGAGGCTTCGATGATCCCGGCCGCGGCGGCCTCTTCTTTCCAGGCCAGCGGCAGCAGGTATGTTTCCGGGGAGCCCTGCGTATAGAGAACCTCTATCAGCGCCAGCGGCATGGCCGCTTCTCCCGTGGGAACGACGGAGGAAATCTTAAGCCGGCGCATCTTGCGGGCCTTGCCGCCGAACCAGCGGCGTTCCCTGAGGTAGGCGGGCAGCGCCTTTTCAAGGGCCGAGCGCTCCGGTGAATCCAGGAGCCCCGGCCAGGACGCCTCTTCCAGTTTAAGTTCAGGGAGAGCCGCTTCTGACGCGGTCTGGGCGGCGGCTTCCGGCCTGCGCAGCTGGAACCAGAAATAATCGTGGATCCCGAGAGTCATCTGGTAAGGCTGCTCCTTCACCTGGGGGAACTCGCTGCCGCCGAAGACTTCCACGGGGACGCAGCCGGCGTAGCGGGAGAGGTCCAGCGCGGCGGACTGCGAAAAGCGGGAAAGGTTGGCGACCACCAGTATACTCTCCTCCCCGTGGCGCCGGACAAAGGCGAGGACCTTCGGGTTATCGGATTGCGCCGGCTCAAAGGCGCCCCGGCCGAACGCCCTGAACTGGCGGCGGGTGGTTATGACGCGGCGCATCCACCAGAGCAGGGAGGAAAGATTCCCCTCCTGGTTCTCGACGTTCAGCGCCTCAAAATGATATTCAGGATCCATGATCACCGGGAGGAAAAGTTTGTGAGGGTTGGCTTTTGAGAAGCCGGCGTTGCGGTCGGGGCTCCATTGCATCGGCGTGCGCACGCCGTTGCGGTCTCCGAGGTAATAATTATCTCCCATCCCCAGTTCGTCGCCGTAGTAGATCACCGGGGTGCCGGGCAGGGAAAAGAGCAGGAAATTCAGCAGTTCCACTTTCCGCCTGTTGTTGCCCACGAGGGGCGCCAGCCGGCGGCGTATGCCCAGGTTTATCCGGGCCTTGGCGTCCCGGGCGTAGACGCGGTACATATAGTCCCGCTCCTCGTCGGTGACCATCTCCAGGGTGAGTTCGTCGTGATTGCGGAGAAATACCGCCCACTGGCAGTTCCCGGGGACGGCGGGCGTCTGTTCCAGAATGTCGGTGATGGCGCAGGAATCCTCCATCCACAGCGACATGAAAAGCCGGGGCATTAAGGGAAAATGAAAAGCCATCTGGCACTCGTCGCCGGCGCCGAAGTAGGCGGCGGCGTCCTCCGGCCACTGGTTGGCTTCGCAAAGGAGCATTTTGTCCTTGAAACGGGCGTCGATATGCGCGCGCAGTTTTTTAAGGAAAGCGTGGGTTTCCGGGAGATTCTCGCAGTTCGTCCCTTCGGCTTCGTAGAGATACGGCACCGCGTCCAGGCGCAGGCCGTCCACTCCCAGGGAGAACCAGAAGTCCACCACTTTAAAGATCTCCCTCTGCACCGCCGGGTTCTCATAGTTGAGGTCGGGCTGGTGATGGTAGAAGCGGTGCCAGTAATAGGCGCCGGCGGCCGCGTCCCAGGTCCAGTTGGAGGTCTCGAAATCCTTGAAGATTATCCTGGCGTCCCGGTATTTATCCGGCGTGCCGCTCCAGACATAGAACTCCCGGGCCCAAGAGCCCGGCTTGGCGGCCCTGGCGCGCTGGAACCAGGGGTGCTGGTCGGAAGTATGGTTTACCACCAGCTCGGTTATGACGCGTATTCCCCTGGAGCGCGCTTCCCTCATGAATTCCCGGAAATCCCCCAGGTCCCCGTATTCAGGATTAACGCCGTAGTAATCGGCTATATCGTAGCCGTCGTCCCGCTGCGGAGACGGGTAGAAAGGCAGCAGCCAGACCGCCGTGACGCCCAGGCTCTGCAGATAGGGCAGGCGGCTTATCAGCCCCTTGAAGTCGCCTATGCCGTTGTCATCGCCGTCGCTGAACGATTTGACGTTCAGTTCATATATCACGGCGTCCTTGTACCACTGCGGGTCCGGAGGGAATGTTTTCTTTGAAGAGGTCATGGTTGTTATCCTGTCGCGCGGCTCAGGCATAATAGGCAACTATTCAGGTTGTCAGAGGTTCACGGTTCAGGGTTCACGGTTACCTTTTTCAAGGCTATGCCAGTGTCTGCCTGCCGGCAGGCAGGCCGTATCAGGGGCTACCTGCCTGCCGGCAGGCAGGTGCCCATCAGACGGCCTATCCGCCCAAAAAGAGTCGCATGGTAATGCGACCGCTACAGGGAACCGAAAGAGGCAAAGCAAGCTTTGCAACTACGGAGAATAGAAAGAGGCAAAGCAAGCTTTGCGACTACCAGGCTATGCCAGTGCGGTATCAGGGCCTATGGCCATCAAACGGCCGGAGAATAGAAAAACTTATCTCCTATCGGACACCGCTAAAGCGCAGGGGAAATTTTTAAACAATTCCGACGCGGGGAGATCCGGCCCGGCTTTCACTTCCCGGCCCGAAAGGGTCTCGGTCCAGGTTTTTGGCAGGCTGTCCGGCAGGACCAGCCGCGTGTCCTTCCACAATTCCCCGAGCGGCGCCGCGCCTTCGGGGGTGAAGCCGGCGATGAAGCGCGGCGCAGCGGCTATCACGTGAGCGCCTTCGAAAGAACGAACGAACGCTATCACGCTTTCTTTGTGGGCCCCCTCAACTGAGAGCGGGGTATAGCCGCCTTTTTCAAAGAGAGCGTCCATTTCCCCCCTTACGGCCAGGGCGCGCCATATCAGGAAAAGTTTGACGCGGCCGGACGGGATCTCGGCCAGCAGGCCGGTGAGCAGTTTTGCCGGGTCCGCGGCCCAGCCGGCTTCAATATCGGAAAGCAGGCCCTCCCTCAGCCGGAAATCCACCGGACGCCGGTTATCGGGGTCCACCAGGCTCAGGTCCCACAGCTCCGCCCCCTGGTAGAAATCCGGCACGCCGGGCGAGGCGATCTTCAGCAGGGTCTGGGACAGGGAATTGAACGCCCCGTAAAAGGCGAGCTTTTTCTGGAAGGGCTTAAAATCCTCCAGAAACCTGTTCTCCGGCCCTTCCGCCAGCGCTTTTTCAAGGAACGCCGTTATGGCGCCCTCGTATTCCAAATTGGGCTTTATCCAGTTGGTGTTAACCTGGGCTTCCCTGGCCGCTTTTACAGCGTAGGCCTTTACGCGTTCCGGGAAATCCTGCGGGAGGGGATCTTCGGCCGGCCAGGCGCCGAGCAGGGTCTGGTAGATGAGGTATTCGTCGTTGCGGTCCGGCATCTCGTCACCGGAAGCCCTCCTGCGTTTTTTTGACAGGTTCAGCTTTGCCCAGGCCCTCAGCTTCGCGTTCCACTCCCGCGGCATTTCAGAAAGGATATTTATGCGGGCCCGCACGTCCTCGCCGCGCTTGGTGTCGTGGGTCGCAGTGGCGTTCATCGTGAGCGGCCAGGACTTCGCCCGGTTCAGATTGAACTCATGGAACTGCTCCAGCGTGAAACCGAAGAGGTTAGGGGCGCTGCCCACCTCGTTAAGGGAAGTGAGTTTATTGTAAATATAGAGTATGGTGTCCTCGAAGCCCTTCGCCATCAGCGGGGCGGTATACTGCTGGAAGTTCATCACGAAAGCAAGGACGTCTTTCCCGCTCTCGTCCTGCGGGGATTTATGCGTCCCCATCATAAGGAAGGCCTCGATGAAATTCAGTTCGTAGCCGAAGCCGGGGAGCCTGCCCCTGGCTTTCTCTACCGCCGAGCGTATGTAAGTCTTTTCCGCTTCGCAAGGCCCGCTTTCGCCGTTTATGTAAGTACGGTAAACGGGGAAATTGGCCATTACCTCCACCAGCGCCCGGCGCAGACCGTAAAGCGTTATATCGCGGCCGTAGCGGTCGCTGGCGGAAGCTTTCTTCATCATGTGCGCCAGGTTGTCTATGTTTCCCGCCAGGTGCCTGCTTATTATCATCCGCTTTTTGGCGCAGACCAGGTCGTCGTATGGGGTTTCAAGGCCGGTGAACCGGTAATAAAACCTGCTGAACTCCTTTTCGCTCTCCCTGCGGCAGAATACGCCGTTGGCATAGTTGGTGAAATCGTAGCCGGTCGTTCCCTGCACGGCCCAGCCGGACGGAAGCTCTTCGCCGGGCGCGAGTATTTTCTCCACCGAGATATAGACTTCCGGTCCGGCCGCTTCGCGCAGGCGCTCCAGGTAGCGCTGCGGGTCTATAAGGCCGTCCACGTGGTCCACCCTGAACGCGCTGACGACTCCGTCCTTTACAAGCCGTAACGCCGCCCCGTGCACATAATCAAAAACGCGCGGTTCTTCTATGCGCAGCGAGATAAGTTCGTTGATGGTGAAAAACCTTCTGTAGTTTATCTCTTCGGCGGCCACCTTCCAGTAGGAAGGCCTGAAAAACTGCGAAGAGACCAGCTCGTCAAGCGCGTCGAAGCCCGCCGTCTCGCCTTTTTTCCCGTTGAGGCGGGCGAGTTCCCCGTCCATGAAGTCCTTTATCGCCGGGGCGCCGGTATACAGCGCCCAGAGCATTTTCTTGGCGTGGGCGAACTGGCCCTCCGGATATTCCGCGCCCGCGGGCGCCGACAGCGTTTTGAGCAGGCTTACGGTGCCTATGAAATTCGACAACTCCGGGTTCTCCGCGCCGAGCGCGCTTTCAAGCGCGCCTATTTCCCCGCCGAAAACCTTTATATAGCTTTCCATCCTGAGCGGCAGCTTCAGGCGGTAGTAGTTAAGGCTGAGGCCGGCCTCGTCGTAGGCCAGGCGCAGTTCTCCGTTCTCCAGCGCTTCCCCGTAGAAAGAGCCCAGGAACGGCGTCAGCAGGCGGCCGCGCAGGTTCTCGTAAATATGGTCCCAGTCTATGTCGAAAAAATCCCGGCAGGCGGAGCGCGGTCCTTTCTCAAGCACGTCCATGATCATGGCGTTCTCGCTGTCATAGGCCATATGGTTGGGGACTATGTCCTGCATTATGGACAGGCCCGCCTTATTCAGGGCCGCGGAGAGTTCCTTAAGGCCCTCCTCCCCCCCGAGTTCGGGATTTATCACCGCCGGGTCCACAACGTCGTAGCCGTGAAGGCTGCCGGCCCTGGCCTTGAATACCGGCGAGGCGTAGAGGTGGCTTATTCCCAGGCGCGAAAGGTACGGCACAACGCCGCGCGCGCTCCCGAAAGGGAAGTCCTTGTTAAGCTGCAGGCGGTAGGTGGCAAGCGGGGCTTTCATGCGTAGTTAAACCTCACTTTAAGGCGGGAACTGGTCGTCTCAAAAAGCTCCACCCAGCGGCGGGCCTCGGCGTTATCGGAGGCCGCCAGGACGATCTTGGCCGAAGCCAGGGGCCTGCCGACCTTGAAGAAGATGTTCTGCACGCGCCAGAGGTTCATCTCAAGGCCCAGCGGAGAGACGGCCCCGAGTATTTCGGCCATCCGCTCAAGGTGCAGCGGATTCTCCGGCTCCGCGCCAAAAGAGTCGGCAAGGGCGTTAAGGGTTTCCGTGACCGTGAGTCCTATGGCCGACCTGTCTATGGAAAAAGAGAAACGTTCTATGAGTTCGGCGGTCCGGCGCAGCCCGGCCGCGTCCACCGGCGCGGCTTTGAGCGCACGCGAGATATCGTCGTTAAGCACGGATTGCGCCACCGTCACAAAAGCGGCGGGCAGCGGCGCGCGGAGCCGGGTGGTGACGTCGAGTATGGAGGAATGGTGGTTGTAGATCTGTCTGAAGGAGTTTATCATTTCCTCGCGGGCGGCGGAGAAGATCTGGCCTATAATCTTGCGCTGCTCGTCCTTGAACAGGTGCCACAGGGAATAGCTGCCCTTCGGAAAGTTCTGGTCTATCAGGCGGGTCATGCCGGCCAGGTTCCCCGCGGCGAAAGCCCCCTTGATGCTTTCGCTCATAGAAGAGAGGCCCTCTTCGCCCAGGAACTCCCTGGCGGCGCCCAGCATGTTGTAGCCGCCCAGGTAGAGCATGACGAAGCTGACGCTGTTGGTTTCGGTGGTTATTCTGGAGGTTATGTCGACCATGCCGACGGCCAGTTTCTGCGGGCCGGATTCCAGGACTTCCAGCGAGCGCTTTTTAACGCGGTAGCAGTAGATGTCGCCTTCCTCCTCTGTTTTTTCAAAAACCGAGGAGCCGCCGTAATGCACGCCCACGCGCAGCAGGTCCAGCGCGGCCGGCTTCACGTGGAGTTCGTAAACCTTGCGGCCGTTGCCCAGCTCCGCGATATTGCCGGGCGCGCGCTCAAGGAGTTCAAGGAAGGCGTTCTCAAGTTCCACTCCGGAGGCCTGCAGCGCCAGCTGCATGGCGCGGGCGGCGTAATTCAGTATCTGGACCGTCTCCAGGCCGGAGATGTCGTCGAAGAACCAGCCGCAGCTGGTATACATCAGCATGGCGTTGCGCTGCATCTCCAGCAGGCGCATAACCTTGAGGCGCTCTTCCGGGGAAAGGTCCCCGGCGCGCTGACCCTCGATGAATGCCGCCGGCGCCGCCCCGGAACGGTCCAGTATGACGTCTATGTAGGCGTCCCTGGCCGCCCAGGGATCGCGCAGCAGGCCGGCCGACTGCTTTTCATAGATCTGGGCAAGATTATCCCTTAGCCAGTCGAGCGCCGCTCTCAGCGGCGCGCGCCAGTTCTGGCGCCAACCCGGCTTGCCGCCGGAATTGCAGCCGCAGTCCGTGCGCCAGCGTTCCACGCCGTGCACGCAGCTCCAGGATGAATTCTCCCAGATCTCCGCCTCCCAGGCCGGCGGATGCTGCTCCAGGAACTCCCCGTAGACGGTAATCTTTATCGAGGGGTCGGCCTGGACGTTGTGAAGGCAGTAAGCCAGCGCCATGTCGCCGTAGCGGTGGTGGTGGCCGTAGGTCTCTCCGTCGGTGGCGATATGCGAGAGCTGCGGTTCGGCCGAATCCCGGTCCAGCGCGCCGACCAGGCGTTTAAGCAGGACATTGCCGTCATTGAGCATGCCGCTGAACGCTATTTCGCGGGAAAGAGGACCGTCGTAGAAAAAAAGCGCTATCTCTTTGCCGTCCGGCAGGCGGCACAGATAGGGCCGCCTCGGGTCTACCTTTGCGCCGGAGACGTCGTGCCAGTCCGGGGCGCCGGGTTTGCGCACGCGCCTGGCCTGCCCCGGGGCAAGTATCGCAAATTTTATCGCGTTCTGCGCCAGCACCGCCAGGGTTTCAAGGTCCACAGCGGCTTCCGGCAGCCACATGCCTTCCGGCTTCCTGCCGAACCTGCTCTCGAAGTCCCTGATGCCCCAGAGCGCCTGCGTGCGTTTATCCCTGGCGTTCGCCAGCGGCATTATCATGTGGCTGTAGCATTGGGCTATCGCCGAGCCGTGGCCGGAAAATGTTTCCCGGCTCTTAGCGTCGGCATCCAGCACAGCTTTATAGGTGCCGGGATGGCGCCGCTCAAGCCAGCTTAGCAGGGTCGGGCCGAAATTGAAGCTCATCCTGGAGTAGTTGTTCACGATATCCACCACGCGGCCTTCCCCGTCGAGCAGGCGCGAGGCCGTGTTGGGAGCGTAGCATTGCTCGGTTATGCGCTCGTTCCAGTCGTGGTGCGGGTAGGCGGAATCCTGGAGCTCAACTTCCTCCAGCCAGGGGTTCTCGCGCGGCGGCTGGTAAAAATGGCCGTGGATGCAGGTAAACCTTTTGTTCATAACGCGGTCCTCCTGAAAACCTTAAAACTTTCCGGGGGCAGGGCCGTCCTCTCGGAAGACCGGGGCGCCGCGGAAGGATTTTTAGAATCAAAGAGCTGTTTCCACTGCCCCGGGGGCAGCGCGCGCGAGGCGGGTTTTGCTCCGAAGTTAAAGATAGTGAAAGTGGCGCTCCTGCCGCGGCGGCGGAAAAGGGAAATGGTCTTGTTGTCCGCCATGGCCCTGACCACCAGGTCCGCCCGGTTCACCGGCCCCAGCGAAGGCTCGGCCCTGCGCAGGGCGATGAGGCTCTTGTAAAAGGCCAGCATTCCGGCATGGCGGCGTTTTCCCGGCTTGTCCCAGTCCAGGCGGCTTTTTATGAAAACTTCCGGGGACTGCGGGTCCGGCGGGTCTGCTTTCCAGCCGAAAGCCGCGAATTCTTTCTTGCGGCCTTCCCGCACCGCTTTTATGAGGTTCTCATCCCCGTGGCTCACGAAATACAGGAAAGGGTTCGTCTCGCCGTACTCTTCACCCATGAACAGCATGGGGATATAGGGGGAAAGCAGGACCGCGCCCGCGGCAAGCTTCCGGCGCTTAAAGCCTGCCAGGGACGAGAGCCGCTCTCCGAGGAGCCGGTTGCCCACCTGGTCGTGGTTCTGCGAGCAGACCACGAATTTCCCGGGAGCTATGCCCGCGGCCGGAGAACCATGCATGCGCCTGCGGTGGGCCGACCAGGCCCAGTCATAAACAAAGCTGTCGGAAAAAGCCCTGGCCATGGAAGTGAACCCGTCGAAATCTTCGTAATAACCCTGGCGCTCGCCGGTAAGCAGGGTGTGCAGCGCGTGGTGGAAATCGTCGGACCACTGCGCGTCCAGTCCGTGGCCTCCTTCGCGGGGCGGCTTTACCAGGCGGGTGTCGTTGAGATCGCTTTCCGCTATCAGGCGGAACTCCCGGCCGGCCTGGCGCGAAAACTCCGCCGTCTTTTCCGCCAGTTCCGCCAGGATATGCTTCGCTCCGAGGTCGAAGATGCCGTGCACGGCGTCCAGGCGCAGAGCGTCTATATGGAAATTCCCGAACCAGTACAGCGCGTTGCCGATAAAGAAGTCCCTTACGGGGCCGCTGTCCGGCCCGTCATAATTGATCGCTTTGCCCCACGGCGTGCGGTACCTGTCGGTGAAATAAGGCCCGAAACACTCAAGGTAGTTCCCCTCCGGGCCCAGGTGATTGTAAACCACGTCGAGTACGACCGCGAGGCCCGCCTTATGGCAGGCGTTCACCAGCTTTTTCAGGCCTTTCGGGCCGCCGTAAGAATTCTGAACCGCGTAAGGGTAGGCGCCGTCATAGCCCCAGTTCCTGTTCCCGGGAAATTGCGCGACCGGCATAAGTTCGACGGCGTTTATCCCGAGGTCTTTGAGGTAGGTCAGCTTTTCCTCCACGCCGGCGAACCCGCCGCCGGCCGTAAAAGTCCCGGGATGCAGCTCGTAAATGATCATCTTTTCCGGCGGGATCCCTTTCCAGGCCCGGTCGTCCCACTTGAAAGAGGAATGGTCCGTCACTTCGGAGGGGCCGTGAACGCCCTGCGGTTGGAAGGCTGAGGCGGGGTCCGGCCGCTCATCGGCGCCGTCGATGAGGTATTTATACAGCGCTCCCGGACGTGTACCTGGAACGAAAACTTCCCAATACCCCCCGCCGCCCTTTTTCATACGCACGGTCCGGGGCTTACCGGAAAACAGCCTTACGGCCATTGCTCCGGCGTACGGGGCCCAAACCCTGAAAGCGGCGCCCCGGCCGCGTATCGCGGCTCCCGCCGGCGCAGTGAAAAGAGGTTTCAAGCTTTCCCCTCCCCTATCCAGCGGGACAGTTTTTTTAGGACCGCGCCGTGCCTGGCGCGGAACTCCTCCAACGGCGTGTCCGGGCGGAAAGACCAGTTGTGAGGGCCGAGGGTGTTGTGGATATTTATCCGGTCCTTCAGGCCGAAGAGGTCGGGGAAAGGCAGTATCACCAGGCGCGAGCCGGAGTTTATGAGTTTCTCAAGTATAGCATCCAGGGCTTTTGAAAAAGCGGGCGGTTTATCCGCGCCCGACGGAAACTTATCGCCGGACACCATCTTCCAAAAGAGTTTCCGCTCCGCCGGCCCCGCGCAATCCCACCAGACGGCCAGCGGTTCCGTGTCGTGGGTGGAAGTTGTGGCCAGCGAGACGGGCGGGTAGGCGGCCGTATCGATGTAGTCCTTACCTTTCTTCTCCCAGTACTTCTCCCAGCGCAGAACTTTATAGCCGGGCACGCCGGTTTCAGCCATCACCTTGCGCACATAAGGCGGGATAAGACCCAGGTCTTCGCCTATGGCGAGCATGGACGAAGCCGCGGTCAGCGCCTTAATAAAACGCCTGCCGCGGCCTTTCTGGTTCGCTTCGCCTTCGATATCAAAATGGGGTTTTAAATTCTTGTCTTGCGGAACTATCCAGGTGCGGAAAAATCCCACCATGTGGTCTATGCGGTATATAGCGTAGAGTTCCTCCGCCCTCTTCAGTTTCAGGCGCCACCATTCAAATCCGTTCTTTTCAGCTTCTTCCCAGCGGCAGGCGGGCATGCCCCAATTCTGGCCTTCCGGGGTCAGAGGGTCGGGCGGGGCCCCGATGGAGACGCTGATGTCGAACTCCGCCTGCCTGGCCCAGACGTCGGCGGCTTCCCGGTTTACCATGAAGGGCAGGTCCCCGTATAGGCTGATCCCGAGTTCCGAGGCCCGGCGGCGCGCCTGGTCCCATTGCCGCTGGACGAGCCATTGGAGGTATTTGAAGAAATCTATCTCCAGGGCATTCTCGTTGCGGACTCTTTCCAGGGCGTCCGGCCTGCGGCCGGCCAGCTCCGGGGCCCAGTGAGTCCAGGAGATCCAGCGGAAGTTGTCCTTCAGCCTGCGGAAAAGAGCGTAGTCGTCCAGCCAGTAAGCGTTCTTGGCGCAGAAGTCCCCGAAAGCCCGGCCCTCCGCGGTACCGCGCATTACGTGATTTAAGCGGAACGCGGCGTAAATTTTCCAGAGGGCCTCGTATTTGAGCCCCCTTATCTCGTCGTAAGGTATGTTTTTTGACGCGCGCAGCCGCGCCAGCCGGGATTTAAAGTCTTCCGAAGCCAGAAAGGCAAGGGCCTCGGGCGCCTCGGAAAGTTCTTCGGCCGCTTCCGGGTCCAGATAGACGGGGTCGACGGCAAACCCGCTCAGGGCCGTGTAGGGACAGTTGCCGCCCGGCTGGATCTCGTTTACAGGGAGGATGTTCAGGATGGTCAGCCCGGCGGCGTTCACGACGTCCAGCCAGCCGCGCATGGAAGTTATGTCGCCAATACCCCAGTCGCGCACGGAGCGCATTGAGAAAAGCGGAAGCAGTAATCCGACTTTTTTATTTTTTAACAATGGGTGCAGCTGTTTCAAAACAGTCCTCCGCTGAACTTGTGTGCGCGCCGGAACGCCGGGCTGTCACAAAAATCGCTTAGCCGGTATAACATTATAGTATTAAACGCGCGCGCGGAGAAATTTTCAGGGAAGAACCGTAACTGCTCAGCAGTAATACATGGAACGCAGATGACGCAGATGAATATGATGGACGCAGATCATGTTTAATCATAAAAATCGTTACTACTCAGCCACAAAGACACGAAAGAAATCAGACAAC
>Ga0180009_10004425_pt1 | contig 15495 bp, 19 predicted proteins | sample OS_PC_MetaG_FD_123537 | JGI IMG/M metagenome (GOLD analysis project Ga0180009, IMG submission 123537) | Groundwater microbial communities from the Aspo Hard Rock Laboratory (HRL) deep subsurface site, Sweden - OS_PC_MetaG | ecosystem: Environmental > Aquatic > Deep subsurface > Groundwater...
GGGCGATGCGTCAAGAAGAGTCACGCCGCTTTGAGGGAGAACCAATTGAAGAGTTATTAGAGGAATTCCTAGCTGTTCTTACTTGCGATGTGGAAAATGAAGAAAGTGTTCAGAGTGAATATATATTTATTGAATCAATTATAGATAAGAAGCGTGCAGAGGAACCGTTTTCAATTTTACCTACTAGAGAGAGAACAATGGCTCAGATGTTACAGCAGAGCATAGAATCGGGACAGGAAAAAGATGCATTGGCACGACTAAATGAATTTGCCAATTCACTTGGAGTTAGACTTGAAGAGTCAAACGCATCTGTGGCTAGAAATAGAAATTTAGCTGTAATAGCTGCTATCGCTTCGATCTCTGCTGTACCTTTCGCCATTGTTTTATAGACCGCTTTACCTTGATAAACTGGGCGTGTGCAGGCTGTAGCCATCGTTGCTTTCCGGGAAGATATCCCTCAGCTGAAGTGTCCTGCCCGTCTGTATGGCGGTAAAGCCGTACTTTTTGCGTATGCGGTCGATGGCTGCATTTAGCTGTTCCAGCCTTTGACCGGTCGAGTCCAGCATATCCGGCTGCTTTCCCACCTCTACCAGATGTGACACCCCGATGCCGATAAGTCGGACCGCCTGCCTCTCCCTCGGGAACTCGTTTTTCAGCAGTTTCAAACCGGTTTCAAAGATGGTCTGGTCAGCGTCGGCGGCCTGGGAAAGGGTCTGCTGGCGGGTGATGGTGGTGAAATCAGCATACCTTAGTTTCAGGGTAACACATCGGGCTAATTTACCTTTCTGGCGTAAATCACTGCCCACCCGTTCGCTGAGATAACGCAGCGTTGCCTTCAGGAACGAGGAATTTCTGGTATCTCTGGTAAAAGTGGTCTCACGGCTGGTGGACTTGGCGGCGGCAGGGGACTCCACTCTGTCATCGCCGATGCCGTTAGCGTGGTTATAGAGCAGCTTACCCCAGGCGCCAAAGTGGCTTTCGAGTTCACCCAAAGACAGGTTAGCCAGTTGCCCGATGGTGCTCACGCCCAGGCCTTTCAATACTCGCTCGCTCTTTTTACCGATTCCGGGCAATTTGGCTACCGGTAAGGGTGCCAGAAAAGCGCGCTCCTCTCCTGCCGGTACCTCCAGTAATCCATCCGGCTTGGACAGGTCCGAGGCAACCTTGGCCACCACCTTGCTGCTGGCGATGCCAATTGAGGCGCAGAGGTCCAGTTCATCCTTCATGCGCTGCCTTAGCTTTTCCGCCATATTTCGTATGGAGCCGTGGAGCGATTCGAAGCCGGTAACATCAAGGTAGGCTTCGTCGATGCCCAGGGGCTCAAGGTAGGGGGAGAAGTCGGCCAGGATTGCCATGAACTTCTCCGAGGCCTGGCGGTAGCGTTTGTAATTACCCTCGATGAATACGGCCTGCGGGCAGAGGCGGCTGGCGGTAAGCAACGGCATGGCGGAATGCACGCCGTAGGCGCGGGCCTCGTAGGAAGCGGCGGCCACAACGCCCCTTCTATCGGGCTGGCCACCAACGACCACCGGTTTGCCCTTCAGTTCCGGATTGAGCACCTGCTCCACGGAGACGAAGAAAGCGTCCAGGTCAATGTGCATTATGCGGCGTGCCATTTTATACTATGACGACTCCTCAGACCTTATTGGTTGCAAACGGAAGTAGTACGTACTAGACATCCACCATCCAGCTGAGATATTTTTTATCCTTTCCCCATCGCCTTATAGCATGGAATACTACCAGCGCCACGCTGAAGCCAATGGCCATATTGGTCAGTAAGCTCAGTATGGTGACCAGCGCCATTATGGGAAGCTCTCTTGATTTAATGTTCCTGGCAAACCCGGTCAGCTGGATTCCCACCAAAAGCAGCATAGCTCCGATAATACTCGTGGGAAACAGGGCGAAAAGGGCAACGATAGAACCTGCTAGGAAAAGCCCCAGACTTATTTCGATAATGCCTTCGATGATATTTGTGCCGCCGGTTCTGGCCCCAAAGTAGTACTGCCCCGCCAGGCCTCCAGCACCATGGCACATGGGCATGCCGCCGAAAAAGGGCGAAATAATGTTCATGAAGCCATGGTCTAGCGCCAGTTTCTTCTCAGACACCGCCTTACTTGGGAAGTACTCTGTAATGAGAGCGCTGGTAGCGATGATTGCATTGGTGGCCGTCAGCGCTATCTGGGCAAAACCTGCCAGTACCAGCCCCTGCCATATCTCGATTGGTTGAAAAAGGGTGACTTTGGGTAAAGTAAAACCTAAGTTTACTACTCCAGTAAGTCCATGCTGAAAACCCATCACCGCAATTCCAAGAACCATCAAAACCAAAGCCGCCGGGGCATACCGGCTGTTGCGGAGCAGAATTACAATGAGAATGGAAATGACCCCTAGAATCCAGCCCGTAGAGACCATTTTAAATCCCTCAATGGCCAGCATTATCCCGAGAGCAACTTGAATACCCCTCACTACACTCCTGGGTGTAATGGCGGCCATCTTTTTAACCAGCCCGGTAAAAGAGAGTATCAGCCAGATGACACCGGTGCCGAAGCCTGTCGCATAGACCAGAGAGGGAGACCATCTCTGCGAGATAGCCGTGGCAGCCAGCACTTTCATCGGCTCTATGGGCATGGGCAGCCGGTAAACGACACCTGTTATTATGTTTGCCAGTCCCATCATCACCAGGAGGCCGGCCGGGTTCAGACCGTTAACGGCGAAATAGCCGATAGCAAGGGGGAAAAGGGTGCCGAAATCACCCATTGAGCCTGCCAGCTCACGCAGATTGAACTCAAAATCTTTGATGCGCATCCCAAGGCCTATAAGCAGCACACTTTATTAGGTCGATTATACGTTAGACTTCCTGTTGACCTGAGCCTACTTACGCTTTGTCTTTTCTCTCCATCTCCTTTCTTAGTCTTGCCAGTTCCTCTTCAAGGTCCTCGCGCTGCTGCCACATATGCAGCGGCACCGAGTGGGCCGGCCAGCGTGCCAGCAAATCGGATAATTTCTCTTCAAGCTCCCTGATACGGTCAGTTGCCGTTTTTTCAAGTGCAGATTCTTCTCTTGAGATAACGGCCTTTACCCTGCGCTCGAAAACAGCTCTGGGCAGGAGCACGCGGTGCTGGCATTGTAAACATTTGATGCCGATATCAGCTCCAAGACGTACCACCTGCCAATCATAGCTGCCGCAGGGATGTCTTTTCTTCAAACGGACAGTATCGCCGATTTTCATATCCATGGCGGTGACTCCAGGCTGGAAGGGGTCAGGAAATGGTCTCTTTGACCTGGTTGATTTGCTCCCTCAGGTTAGCCGCGGCTTGGCGCGCCGCCTGAGCAAAATCCATTCCCTTCGAGGCATAGAGTACCCGCCTTGAGGAGTTGATAATTGCCTTCTCGCCGTGGCGGTCGACTCCGTAGCGGACGGTCAGTTCCAGGTCTCCCCCCTGGGCGCCGACGCCGGGAATCAGGAGCGGCATATCGGGGTGCTGCCCGCGGATGACTTTAAGCTCATCGGGGTAGGTGGCCCCCACCACCAGCCCGATATTTCCGTGAACGTTCCATTCACCTGCTTTGCGGGCAACGACTTCAAACAAAGGAAGGTGCTTACCATCTCCGGTTTCAATATTGAGCGACTGGAAGTCGACAGCCCCCGCGTTTGAGGTGCGGCAGAGGATAAAAATGCCGCGATTTTGGTATTGCAGGAACGGCTCTATGGAGTCGTAGCCGAGGTAAGGATTAACCGTGGCGGCGTCAAAATCAAGGTGGGAAAAAATGGACTGGGCATAAGCTTTGGCCGTGTTGCCGATATCACCGCGTTTGGCATCGCCGATGACCGGTATATCACCCGGAATAAAGCTTTTTGTCTCTTTCAGGATGCTCATTCCGTCTTCACCCAGCGCTTCATAGAATGCAAAATTGATTTTGTAGGCACAGACGAGGTCGGAGGTGGCCTCAATGATGGCCTGATTAAACTCGGAAACGCTGACGTTTTCCGGCATCCTCTCCTGGTCAGGGTCAAGACCCACGCAGAGGAGACTTTTGTTCTTTCTCGTCGCATGAGTTAACTTTTCTATGAAATTCACTTTATGCTCCGCAGATAAAAAATAGTAAAAGGCGGTTAATGGAACGGCACATCGGCTTATCGATATTATCGGACAAGCTCTTGATGTGGTGTTTGAGCCTCTGCGGGGAGCATACCGCCGAGGATTTTCTGCAGCGCCATGGTATGACTGCAGAGGCCCCACGAGGAGAAGAAAGGACAGGAGCAGTGCCACTTGCCATCTTCATAGCTGGTGTTGTAATTGTCGTTCTCACCGCGGAATTTCACGGCAAGCTCGGTGAAGGTTACGCGGTCGGTTTCCTGAGCATATCGATTTGCCTTTTCAATCTTACCTATCAAACTCGACTGCATATGCGTTCCCTCCTTAATGTAAGAAGCACTGGCCTAATCTGGCACAGCGCTTCGTCTCCATATTGCCAAGCCTTTAGCTTTTGAAATCATATCGATGTTTCCATCGCTGTTATCATTACTTAAATTTTAACTCTTTTTGGGAGGTAAGTCTAGGGGAATTCCATGGATTTTCTGCAACTTGTTATTTGCCTCTGTTGAAACTAATGCGGTAAAATATTTTGTAATAATGCATGAGGTGAAGTGTGCCTATTTACGAATATGAGTGTGGCAAGTGTCAGTTTCACTTCGAGAGGAAGCAGGGCTTTGACGAAGAGCCGATAACGATGTGCCCGCAGTGCCGGGGAAAATCTCGCCGTGTGATTCATTCGACTCCGGTCATCTTCAAAGGCAGCGGTTTTTACATTACCGATAGTCGTAAACACAGCAATCCCAAGGAGCATAAGGAGCCGGAGAAGGGCAAAGAAGAGGTAAAAGGCGGGGAAAAGGGGAAGTAGTCTGGTGAAAGCACTCCTGCAGCGCGTTACCAGAGCCTCCGTCACCGTAGACCACGACGAAGTGGGAAAGATAGGGCGGGGGCTTGTCATTTTGCTCGGTGTTGCCAGCGGTGATACCGAAAAGGATGCCCGGTATCTGGCACAGAAAATCGCCAACCTGCGCATCTTTGCCGATAACGAAGGCAAGTTCAATTTGTCGGCGCTCGATGTCCATGCGGAGCTGCTGATTGTCAGCCAGTTCACTCTCCTTGCTGATACCAGGAAAGGGAGGCGACCCAGCTTCATAGATGCCGCTCCTCCGGAGCAGGCGGATAAGCTGATTGCCTATTTTGTGGAGCAGGCAAGAGCTACCGGCCTGAAAGTGGCCACCGGGCGATTTCAGACATATATGCAGGTTGAAATCCATAATGACGGTCCGGTCACCATCATGCTGGATAGCGGTGGAAAGATCCAAGAATAGTGGCAGTTGCAAATAATTTTATTTGCAAAAGCTTGCAAAACTCTCTTTTCTCTGTTAGACTACATCAATTCAGTCAATACGTTGTGTTCATTTTGATATGAAGAAAACAGTCGATATTACTAAAAGTCTGAGTGAGCAAGGCTACCGGCTGACGCCGCAGCGCATGATGGTCCTGGCCGCCATTGAAAACAGCGAGCATCATATCAGCGCTGAGGAGATATACGCTCAGGTGATAACCAAATATCCATACCTCAATATATCCACCGTATACCGGACACTTGAGCTGCTCCATCGGCTTGGCCTGGTAACTGAGACCGACCTTGGCGGGGGACGAGTCCGATATCACCCGGCGGATAAGGGGCACCACCACCATCTGGTCTGTCAGGAATGCGGCAGGGTAATTGACCTGGATGAATCGGTGCTGGAGAACCTGAGGCTGGTGTTGCAGCGGGATTACAAGTTCGACCCCGATGTACGGCATCTGGCTTTCTTCGGTCGATGTGCTGATTGCAACTGATAAAATTTTTTTAAATTGTTACTGCAATAAATTGCAGTTGCATAAAATTGCTGATAATAATTTAGAAAGGAGAGGCAATAAGTGAGAGGAAGACATTATTGGTTATCGTTGATCATTCTGGTTTTGATTCTGATGGTGAACTTAGTCTCGGGTGGGTGCACATCAAAAGAGGTTGAAAAGCTGCAGTTGGTGACCAGCACCGCGCTGCTGGCGCAGGTTGTGGAACGGGTGGGGAGTGACAAAGTGGAGGTGGTCAATATTATCCCACCGGCGCAGTGCCCTGGCCACTTTGACGTTAAGCCAAGTGATATCCAGAAACTGGCCGAGGCCGACCTCTTTCTCATGCATGGCTGGCAGGGAGAAAAATTTACCGATGATTTAATAGCTTCGGCTAATAATCCCGATTTGAGCGTTTTTGTCATTGACATCAAGGGCAACTGGATGACGCCACAGGTGCAGTCGCAGGCGATAGATATAATCGCTGGCATTATTAGTCAAACAGACGCCGACAATAGTGCCGGTTTTCAAAAGAATGCGGGCGATTTTAAAGCAGCGGTCAATGCCAAAGGAGCGGAAATGGCCGACAAGCTGGCCGAGGCGAACGTTTCCCAAATCAACGTGATGTGCGCCGAACAGCAGGCCGGGTTCGTCCAGTGGGCCGGGTTCAATATCGTGGCTACCTTCGGCCGGCCCGATTCCCTGACGCCGCAGGTGGTCAAAGAACTGGTGGACAGTGGGAGAGAGGGCAAGGTAACGCTGATTATCGATAATATGCAGAGCGGAAAGGACGCCGGTGCCGGCGTTGCTGAGGAGCTTGGCAGCGCCAGGGTTATCCTTTCCAACTTCCCCGGCGGCTATGAGAACACCGAGACCTGGGAGAAGGCTATCGAGTACAATGTGGCGCTTCTGCTGGAAGCGATAGTTCGGTAAAGCGATTTGAATTAAGTATGGCATGAGTGAAACGGCAATAGATATTAAAAACGCGGTCGTATCCTACCGGGAAGACGTGGCCCTGCGGGGCGTATCGCTCAAGGTAACCAGCGGGGAGTTCGTTGGCATAATCGGTCCCAACGGTGCCGGCAAAACGACGCTGCTGACCGTGGTCAACGGGCTGGGCAGGCTGCTCAACGGGCGGGTTAAGGTGCTGGGGCACCAGCTTACTCCCGGCAATGGCCATTCATTGAGGAAGAAGGTTGGCTATGTGGCCCAGGTGCAGAACATAGACCCGCGCATGCCGATGAACGTGCGCGAGGTGGTGATGATCGGGCGCTACGGGCTGCTGGGTCTGCTGGGCAGGCCAAAAAAACATGACTGGGAGGTGGTGGACGAGATGCTGGAGCTCGTTGGCATGAGCCACCTCGCCCGGAGACCGATAGGTCACCTCTCCGGCGGTGAGCAGCAGCGCGTGGCCATTGCCCGATGTCTGGCCCAGGAACCAGAGATTTTCCTGCTTGATGAGCCCACCGCTTCGCTGGACTGGAAGGCGCAGGCCGATATACTGGAACTGGTGAAGCGAATCCACGAGGCTAGAAGCCTCACAACTCTGTTTGTTACGCACGATCTGAGCTGTTTACCCGCAGCCTGCGACCGGGTCGTTCTGATGAAAGAGGGGCTAATCTGGGGTGAAGGTATCCCTGGAGAACTGCTTACCGATGAAAATCTCAGCCAGCTCTATGATATGCCGATTTCCGAGGTGAGAAAGCGGCGGGCGGAGAATATTCCGGTATGAGGTAGCTTGTTTTGTCCATTTTTGAATACCAGTTCATGCAGAACGCCATCCTTACCGCCTTCCTGGGCGGTATCGCCTGCAGCAGCATCGGGGTCTTTGTGGTGCTGATGCACATGCCGTTCATCGGGGTGTGCATGTCGCACGCCGCCTTTGCCGGAGCGCTGCTAGGACTCTTGCTTGGTTTTCATCCGTTAATCGGGGCTTTTATTTTCAGTCTGCTGGCTGCGGCAATAGTCGGTCCACTGGCTGACCGCGGGGAACTGAGCCCCGAGACCTCGGTGGGAGTCATCTTTTCCTTGATGCTCGGGCTGGCGTTCCTCTTCATGGGCCTGATGCCCGGCACCAAATCTGGAGCATTAGAGTTGCTCTGGGGCAGCATTCTCACCAATACCCGGGGCGATGTTATCTTATTGGCTATTGTCGCTGTTCTGGTAACAGGTTTGATATTTGTCTTTTACAAAGAAATACAGGCGACCATTTTCCACCGGGGTATGGCGCTGTCGGTGGGTATCCCGGCCACGGCCATATTATATGGCATCCTGTTTTTAACCGGCGCCACCATCACCGCAACCTTGCGCTCAATTGGCGGTATCTTGATTTTCAGTCTGATATTGAACCCGGCGGCGGCGGCCTACCAGCTTACCTACAGCATGAAGAAGATGTTTTTGCTCTCGGCCGGTTTTGGCGTGCTGTCGGGCTGGATGGGGCTGCTGTTTTCCTATCTGTTCAATATACCGAGCGGGGCAACCATTGTGGTTACTTCCTCGGTTATCTTCCTCCTGGCAGCAGTATTTTCACCCAAGCGGAGGGTGAAGAGGTGGCAGGCAAAACCGCTGGCGGAGGCAGGCAGTGATTAGGACCTATTTCAACGGTAAGGCAGCAACCTGGGACGAAGTCGCTGCTGAAAAAGACCAATCCAAGCTGAGGCAGATGGCAGCACGATTGGACATCAGGCCAGGGTCAGTGGTTCTGGATGTCGGCACCGGCACCGGTATCTTTCTCCCTTTTTTGCTGCAAAGGATTGGCGGCGACGGAAAAATCCTGGCCCTTGATATCGCCGAGGAAATGCTGTGCAGAGCCAGGGCGAAAAATTTTGATGGTGTGGTCGCCTACCTTAACGCGGATGTCGCTCATATCCCGCTGCCTGAAGCATTGGTGGACAGCGTGGTCTGCTACTCCAGCTTCCCGCACTTTCAGGATAAATCGAGGGCGCTCGCTGAGATGTACCGCGTGATGAAAGGCGGCAGCCGCCTATATATCTGCCATACTTCATGCCGGGCAGCAATAAACGGACTGCACAACGGTATTCCCGAAGTGGCCCATGACGTTATCCCGGAAGATTGGGAAATGCGCCTGATGCTATCAGAAGCTGGTTTTACCGACATAGAAGTGGAGGATAACTGCGAAAACTATCTCTGTCAGGCTTTAAGGAGAGGCTGATTTAAAAGATTTCGGGTCAAACTCAAGGCTGATATCCATGGCCTTCGGTGAGTGGGTGAGCGCGCCGATTGAGATGTAATCTACCCCGGTCAACGCTGCCTGGCGGACATTGGATAGATTTATTCCTCCTGAGGCTTCAATCTTTACCTTTCCCTTCAACGAGTTTACAACCTGACGCATATCATCGGGGTTCATATTGTCCAGCATGATGATGTCGGCGCCAGCTTCGCCAGCCTCCATTGCTTCCTGAACGGAATCGACCTCAACTTCAACCTTGAGTCCGTGTGGAGCTTTCTTCTTTGCCCTGGCAACAATATCCTTCAGGTTCATGCCGATGGCGCGCAGCGCCGCGAGGTGGTTGTCTTTAATCAGTATGCCGTCGCCGAGGTGAAGACGGTGGTTCCTGCCGCCGCCCATATGCACGGCGTGTTTTTCCAGCACGCGCAGTCCGGGGGTGGTTTTTCGGGTATCGGCGATGTACGTCTCCAGGCCATGAGTTTCGGCAGTATATTTTGCCGCCAGCGAGGCGATGCCGCTGAGACGCTGTAGAAAATTGAGCGCCGTGCGCTCCGCTTTAAGGATACTTATCACCTTGCCGCTAACCCCAGCGATTTTATCGCCGTCCTTGACGGCTGTCCCATCCCTGCTCAGTACGTTGAAAGAAATGGAAGGGTCAACCCGTCGAAAGACCTTTCCGGCTATCTCAACTCCAGCCACGATACCCGACTCTTTGGCGGATATGGTGGCCTGGCCCTCTAGTTCCGGCGGGACCAGTATCTCGCTGGTAACATCGCCATGCCCCAGGTCTTCGGCCAGGGAAAGGTCAATAATGGCAGCTATCTGTTCTTCCGGCGTTGGCACTTTCTCCATTTTTTACCTCTATCAATTACTCTGCGGTAAACACAGTATGGCGCTGCCATTCTGCGGATGTCTGCGGAAAATCGGAACGAAAGTGTGCGCCGCGACTTTCCTCCCGCAGCAATGCCGCCTCGGCGACCAATCGACCGGTCAGTACCAGGTTGTGTAACTCATAGGAAGGGCGGTCTGTAGGGGATGGCAATGAATGCTGCCATGCTGCCAGGATATCGGCTGCCCTGGATAGACCATCGCCGTCCCGTATCACACCAACATTATCCCAGAGGAGCTGCTGCAGGCTGTCAAAATCGGGTGCTGGGACTGATTCTACGACCTTGCTCTCAGTAAGTTTGCGGTGGACCTCCTGACGTTTAGGTGTGGGGGATGAACCGGTTTCGGCCCTTTCAACCGTTTTATCCATGATGCGCTTGCTGAAAACGACCACCTCCAGCATGGAGTTAGAGGCCAGGCGGTTTGCCCCGTGCACGCCGGTGCAGGCGGTTTCGCCGGTGGCGAAAAGCCCGGAGACGTTTGTTTCTCCCCAGGTATTGGTCTTGACGCCGCCCATCATATAGTGGGCTGCCGGCGCCACCGGAACCGGCTCCCTGATGATGTCAAGGCCATGGTCAAGACAGAAACGGTAGATGTGGGGGAAGCGAGTGGTAATCAAGTTGGGAGAAAGGTGGGTGACATCGAGGTAGACCCGGTCGGAGCTAGTCTTTTTCATTTCGTGGAGGATGCTGCGTGCCACCACATCGCGCGGAGCCAGGTCACCTTGCGGGGCGTAGTTGGGCATAAACCTGTGTCCTTCCGTGTTGCGCAGGATACCACCTTCACCCCGGACCGCTTCCGAAATGAGGAAAGGCATTACTCCCGGAAGGTGCAGGGCGGTGGGATGAAACTGAAAAAATTCCATATCGATTATCTCAGCACCGACCTTGAAGGCGAGAGCGATACCGTCGCCGGTGGCGATATCGGAGTTGGTATTGAATTTGAAGAGCTGGCCGGCACCGCCGGTGGCGAGAATGAGGTGCTGGCATTCAAATATGTCCGTAGAACCGGTGAGGCAGTCAAGTACCCGTGTGCCTCGCACGGAACCATTCTCAACCAGGATTTCCATTGCCTGATTGTGCTCTCTTACCGGGATTTTAGCGGCGCGTACCTGTTGGCTTAGGGTGACCTCAATATGCTCACCGGTGGCATCCCCGCCGGCGTGCAGGATGCGGGGAACGCTGTGGGCGGCTTCCAGGGTAAGCGCGATTCTGCCGTCCAGCGTATCAAACGGGACACCGAAATTGATCAGCTCCGCTATTCGTGCCGGGGCCTCATCGACCAGAATTCGTACCGCCTCCTCATCGCACAGGCCATTCCCGGCCGCGATGGTATCTTTGTAGTGCAGGTCCGGGGAATCATCCCGGCCGATGGCGGCAGCGATACCTCCCTGGGCATGTCTGGTATTGCAGTCTTCAACACTGCCCTTGGTTATGACCAGCACGCTGCCTCGCTCCCTGGCAAGGAGCGCCGTATAGAGGCCAGCGATACCGCTGCCCACTATTATGTAGTCATAGTGATTCATTCGCTATTGCTCTTGGCGTTGGCTAGCAATGCTGTTCCGGGCCATGCGGATGGTGGCTCCAGATTCAATTTTCAAAACGACGCTGTCATCGCTCAGTGTCTCCACAACGCCGTAGATGCCGCCGGTGGTGACGACCTTATCGCCACGTTTCAGTTCCAGCATCAGCTCCTGGTGCCTTCTCTGCTGCCGGCGCTGCGGTCGAATGATGAGAAAGTAGAAGATGGCGACCAGCAGGACGATGAAGATAATGAGCGTCCAGTCGAAGCCTCCACCTTCCTCGGCTCCTCCCGTCGGTGCGCAGCCATCGAGTACCGCCAAGAACGTGAGCAGCATTCCTGTCAACAGTCCATACTTTAACATTGTCCCTCCTTATTTCGATTTGCTTACCGTGCCCTGCAATGACCAGGGGCTCGTCTTTTCTATCCGAATATTTACCAGTTTTCCAAGGCAATCACGGTTGTCGCTGGTAAAAACCAGTTTGCCGGTACGGGTCCTTCCCTGCCATTTGCCTTTCGCCCTGGTCTCGACCAGAATTTCAACCGTTCTATCGAGCAGCTGTTTATTGATTTCAGCAACGATTTTTTCCTGAAGCTGCTCAATAACACTTAATCGTTCCTTTTTCACCGTCGGCGGGATATCATCTTCAAGCTCACGGGAAGCGGCGGTTCCCGACCTCGGTGAGTAGGCCGCAACGTGGACGGTGTCAAACCTGACACCTGCGAGCAGGTTCACCGTTTCCTGGAACTGGGCTTCTGTCTCCGATGGAAAGCCAACGATGACGTCCGTGCTCAGCGCTACGCCAGGGATGGTATCCAGTATTCTCTTTATCAGCTGTCGGTATTGCGCTGCGGTGTAGCCCCGCCTCATCAGTTTGAGAATCCCGTCGCTGCCTGACTGTACGGGGAGACTGAGCTGCTCGCAGACCTTGTCCAGCCTGGCGATGGCGTCAATAAGCTTATGGCTCATATCTTTGGGGTGGTTGGTCAGGAAACGTATCCGCAATAGTCCATCAATTGTATTAAGCTCTTCCAGTAAGTCGGCCAGGTCGGGCTTATCGGGCAGGTCGTGGCCATACGAGTCCACATTCTGGCCCAGCAGCGTTACCTCCTTGACCCCCCGCCTGACCATCTCCCTGACCTCGCAGACAATCTCTGACATGGGACGGCTTATCTCGCGACCGCGACGATAGGGGACAATGCAGTAGGAGCAGAAGTTGTTGCATCCCTGGATGATGGGGACATAAGTGGCAGGGAAAGGGTGCTGGGGTAATATTGCCTTTTCACTCTCTTGGTCGAGCCAGGGTGGATAGTCGCCCGGCTTGAAAAAGTACTCAACGTGGGGGAAATCATTTTTCAGCCTGGTGGTATCCGAGTTTACCAGGCAACCGGTAACGGCCAGCGTGACATCCGGATGAGCCCGGGCAAAGGACTGCAGCGCTCTTATCTTATTCACCACACGGTTTTCCGCATTCTGGCGCACCACGCAGCTATTGAGCACAATGACATCAGCGCTCTCGGCGACATCCGTTGCCCGATAGCCGCGATGCTCGAAGAGGCTGCCGAGCCGCTCCGACTCCGCCTTGTTCATCTGACAGCCGATGGTCCAGATATGGTAGTTAGGCATTTCTCCCCGCAACTTACCTCAATAGTAATATACCCCTTTTCAGGGGTATATGTCATTTACATAAATGGCGGAGGGAGTGGGATTTGAACCCACGACCCCGGTTTCCCAGGGTAAGCGCTTAGCAGGCGCCCGCACTAGGCCACTATGCGATCCCTCCCGTGCGCCGCATTTTATGTATATTTAATATATCACATATTTTCGCTTTGCTCAATCATAAGCCGTTGCGGTTTGCTGGCCTGTTGTGGCCTGTGCTAATATGGTTGGCACGTAGCTGTCATGGAGATTAACCTTATCATTGAAGGACAATTCACCGGTTGCCCTGACGCCGACTGGTTTCAGCACGTCGTGGCGCAGGTTCTGGATGCTCAGGATGCCGCTGGAAATGCCGAGATAGGCCTGGTGATAACCGACCAGGAGAAAGTACGGGAGCTGAACCGGGACTATCGCGGAGAGGACCGCCCCACCGATGTTCTGGCCTTTTACATGACAACTGCGGGAGAACAGCCTGAAAGTGAATCAGCACGGTTCGTGCCACCACCTGATGGAATGCGGCATCTCGGTGAGGTCGTTATTTCCTATCCCCAGGCGGTGATACAGGCGCAGGAGCACCGGCATTCCGTAGAGAAAGAACTGGCCATTCTCATTATTCACGGTGTGCTCCACCTGCTCGGCTATGACCATGAAAATACGCAGCAGAAGCAGGAGATGTCAGCCAGAGAGCAGATAATTCTGAGTAAAATCATGTTGGAACAGGAGAGTGAGCAATGAAGAAAGTCGAGTTGAAACAAGATAGGTACTGGTATCCCCGGCCGACAGTCCTGGTCGGCTCTAATGTTGACGGCAGGGCCAATTTCATGGCGGTGGGTGGTGGCGGTGTGGCCAATGGCGAACCGCCGATGATAAGCGTGCTAATACGGCACAAGTGTTACACGCTGAAGGGCGTCTGGCAGAACAAGACATTCTCCGTAAACACCCCTTCTGTTGACCTGGTGAAGGAAGCCGACTTCTGCGGCATCACCTCCGGTGCCGATGTGGACAAAGTGAAGGTCTGCCAGTTCAAAGTGTTTTACGGGCACCTGGAGACGGCGCCGTTGATTGAACAGTGTCCGGTCAATCTGGAGTGCCGGGTAGTTCATATCCTGAACCTGGGCAGCCATGCTTTAATCATCGGTCAGGTGGAAGGGGCCTATGCGTCCGAAGATTGTCTTACCAAGGGTATGCCTGATGTGAAAAAAATAAGGCCCATAATCTTTGACATAGACTTCAGGAGATATTTTGCCTTTGGCGACCAAATCGCGGAATCGCATAAGGTCGGCCTGGAGCTGAAGAAGAGGGCATAGCGTCAGCGTCGGGCGGCGCCAACGAGCTCACTGATGTCTTTAATTCCCTCTCTGGCCATGAACTGTTCGATACCCTCGAGGACATCAAGCGGGGCGCGGGGATTTATAAAGTTGGCGGAGCCCACCTGTACAGCGCTGGCACCGGCCATGATGAACTCAACGGCATCTGTACCGGAAGTAATCCCGCCGCATCCGACGACGGGTATATTCACCGCGCCAGCCACCTCATACACCATGGCCAGCGCGACCGGCTTTATCGCCGGGCCGGAGAGCCCGCCGGTACGATTGCCGAGCAATGGCTGTCGCGTGTAAACATCAATCGCCATGCCCCGTACCGTATTTATCAGGGAAATGGCATCGGCACCGGCTTCGGCGACTGCAACAGCTACCCTGGCGATTTCCCCGGTGTTCGGAGTTAACTTTACCAGCATGGGAAGATAGGTGTTTGCCCTGACCGAGGCAGTTACTCTGGCGGCTGATTCGGAGTGCGCGCCAAATTCAGCCCCGCCGGCACTGATGTTGGGGCAGCTGATATTGACCTCAAGAGCACTGATTCCGGGGACACCATCCAGTTCTTTAGCCAGCGCCGCGTATTCCTCAACCGTCTCCCCGGCGATATTGACGATTACCGGAACCTGCCATTCTGCCCAGAGCGGTGCCTTTTCTCTTATCAGGGCTTTCACCCCCATGTTCTGCAGACCGATGGAATTGAGCATGCCGGAGGGGGTTTCCACAAGGCGGGGCTGGGGATTGCCGTCCCTGGGTTTCAGCGTGGTTCCCTTGCAGACTATGGCGCCGAGCCGCTGGATGTCAAACAGGTGGCTGTACTCGGTGCCGTAGCCAAAAGTCCCGGATGCGGTCATGACCGGATTGGCCAGATGTAAACCCGTTTTGTTTTTCGGCGCCAGCTGTACTGAAAGGTTCGTCACGACTCCAATTATAGGTTATCTATCCTGAAGGGGCAATGGCCCGGCGGCTCAGACCGTGCTGGCATCACGGTCGTACCTCGGGTTCCTGTGGCGCAGTTTATTTATCCCGAACGATATAAACAACACC
>Ga0180009_10004426_pt1 | contig 15495 bp, 9 predicted proteins | sample OS_PC_MetaG_FD_123537 | JGI IMG/M metagenome (GOLD analysis project Ga0180009, IMG submission 123537) | Groundwater microbial communities from the Aspo Hard Rock Laboratory (HRL) deep subsurface site, Sweden - OS_PC_MetaG | ecosystem: Environmental > Aquatic > Deep subsurface > Groundwater...
CACCTGCGACTGAACCGCCCCGGGTTTGTCGGAGGCTCCGACTCTTGAGTTCGTCCATCGGCTCAGTTCCTTCCGCATGCGTGGTTGCAAACGGTTGGAATTGCGTCGATGGACCGCCGGAAAACGTCAAACTGTTACTGCCTCCCCGGCAGAGCCGGGGGGGGCTCCTGCTGACGCTAGGCGGAAACCGGTCATCAGATCAGAAAGTTAGGCGCAACGAAGCGCATCCTCGACTGTCTCTCGATCGATGCGTATCTACGGCTGACAGGACGCCAGTTCGGTCAGTTCCTGTCGCGGGACGTGGAGATCGTGCCGGGCTAACTACTCGGCAGTATGCGCGACTGGTGCAGGAGTGGGTAGCCAGCATCGGGCTCGATCCGGCGAAGTTTGGCACGCACTCGCTGCGCAGAACGAAGGCGGTCTTGATCTACCGCCGGACCGGCAACCTCCGGGCGGTCCAGCTACTGATCGGACACTCCAAGATCGAGAGTACCGTGCGCTACCTTGGCATCGAGGTCGACGATGCCATCGAACTTGCGGAGAAAATCGACATCTGAGTGCTTGACGCACTCCCCCCGATTCCGGACGTGGTTGGCGGCGCTGGTTGCGTCGCCGATCGCATGCCGCTCGATGTCTGCAATTGGGATCGAGCGCCGATCGACTCGTAAGGTGGTTGTCAACGATCGCAATGGTCCGACATGTTTCATAAAGAAGTACTCAGCGGTTAACTCTCCTAGCAAAGCCACCTGCGGAGCCGCCTCGTTCAAATTTAATGATCGCTGCCTCCGCAAGCTTTCTCGTTCGGGCAAGATAGCGTTCCAAGATCGAATCTACGTTTCGAAGTGTATGTCCGGTCAATGATGCGATTTCGGGGGTTGTGCAGCCCGCTTCTGCGAGCATCGTAACAGCCGTGCCCCGCAAGTCGTTGAACGTCAAATCGATGATCCGAGCTTTTCGGGCAGCTTTGTGCCAACTCGAGCGGAGCCCGTCAGAAGTCCAAGGGCGTCACCGATATCAACTCCGTAGGAACACACCACCGACAAACCGGCCAGAAATTAGTCGGCGGGACCCCCAGCTTCAGCAGCCGTCACGGCAGCACCGACGCGAAGACTGTGACTTGAGAACCTTCCCGATGCACCGCTACGGCACACCTCAAGTTGCATCAGCCTTCCTGAGTTCGATTCATGTGAAACATTTCCGATTTGAGAAACGCACCGCGCATATTCCTCAATGCGTCGTGCGACGATTGTGGAAACGCTTTCTGGATGCAGTCGGCCTTCGCTGATCGCGCCGCCTTTCGTGACAGAACGCAAGACCGGCGCCCCGCGGCGCAGCTGTGCAAATTTGGTCCATGCTTGCAGAATCTGCACCGCGCGCGTGTTTGCATCGCGAGGCACGATTGCCCGTTGCGGCTCGCCAGATCGCACCGTCTTCGAACGAAGAAGCGTAATCGCAATTGTTTCGTCGGCAACCTCGATAAAACCGTCCCCCTCCCCAAGGACTTCGAAGTCGAGGCCTGCGAGTTCTGACCGCCGCGCAGCGAACATGTAGCCAAGCGAAAATAACGCGCCGTCACGCAGATCGGGAGGAATAAGGATCAGGTTGGGCCGGTCCACCCACTCGCACCAGATCAAAGGCTAATTGAGCATGTTCGTACAAGTCGTTTCCAAGCTTATACAATCCCGAAACTTCAGCTTGATCGCAGGTGTGTGATGGATTATGGTTTACTGGACTTTAACGGCTGCAGATAAGCTGCCGAAGGCAATAGCCTTATGGTGATGGGCTCGATTCAGTGAAAGCCAATTCGCGTATCTGACGCGCCGACTATCTCGGGCGCAACACTACCAGACAACACAGCGGCATGTTTTGGCTCACCTTTCGTATGAAAGCGGGAATTCGCAGCCTGACGCGCTGACCGATCGGCCGGCGCAGCGCCACCAGTCACGACAGCGGCATGTCTTGGCCTACCTTTCGTATGAAAGCGGGAAAGCGTTGCTATGAGTGCGCCAATCCACCCGATCTTCTTCGATGTCCTCGGCCGACGCGAACGCATTACCAATATTGCCGGTATGGCTGGCGGGATTGCCATACTCATCGTCGCAATCGGTATTCTCCTATCCATCGTTCTTGCTCCCTCGCTGCCCAGCCTCGCTCTGAAGAGCCCTCTCACTGAGCCGATTCGTGACGCCGGCGAGCGGCCGACGGACAGAGGCGTGCGCATGCTAACAGGATCGTCTACAGGACCGAGCACCGTCCGCAACCGTACGCTGCCGAAAAACGCCCGGCCCGCAATGCGGCTTGCCCACTTTTCGAACCAGCGAAACGGCGGACTGCTGTCCCTGGAAGCGAATGCGGGGCAGCTCGATGCGATTTTTACCGATGCACTGGTTCTCGATGAAGGCGGGGTGAGCGAGGCCAATCCGTACATGGAACGGGAAATCCGGAGCTTCCTCAGGAGGAAGGCTCGCCACGTCAAGATGTATACTGGCATAACCGCCCGCTCTAACTTGGTCGCGACCGGCCGACTGCTCTCAGTACCGAGTGAGCGCACGAAAATCATTGACAATGCTGTCAATTATATCGTGCGAAACCGCAGCGCCGGCATCGTGGTAGGGTTACCGTGGCTGATTCCCTCCGGGCGAAGCGACTTCGTCCACTTCCTGGTTGAGCTACGCGCTCGTCTGAGGCAGGTCGGAGCCGCACTCATTGTCCAGGTCGATTCATCTGGCTCTTTTCGTGCAGGTGAGTTGGCAGGTTTGGTCGACTACCTTCTGCTGCGCACCCACGACAATACCCACGAATCCAGCCCGCCTGGCCCCATCGCCAGCCAGAGCTGGTACGAGCATATGCTGGTCACCAAGTTCGGCGGCGTGCCTCCGGCGAAGCTCATCGTCAGCATCGGCTCATACGGGTACGATTGGACATCAGGTGAGCCGCGTCAGCGTATCTCGGTGCAGCAGGCGTGGAATCGGCTAGCGCAATCGAAGGGCAAGCTAGAGTTCGACCGCGAGTCGCTGAACCCGGGCTTCCGCTACATCGATGCGACCCACCGCCGGCACAGAGTCTGGTTTCTGGATGGAGTCACTGCCTTCAATGCCGCTCGAGCAGCGCTGGCAATGGGTGTCGGCGGTCTGGCGCTTTGGGAACTCGGCCTCGAAGATCCCAGCGTCTGGTCCGTGATGGGACGCAAGTCGGTGCCCGACCAGGCTGCCGCGAACAGGCTTGAGGAAGTTGAGCCGTCCTTCAATGTCGAAGCCGCCGAGGCAGGTATTGTCGTCCGGGTGCAGGCGCAAACGAGAAAGGGCAAGCGAACCGTTCGCTACGATGCCGGCCTAGGACTTATCTCCGATCAATCGCTCAACCTCGCGCCGCAAGCGGCTCGCGTCGACTCCTGGTTGGGCAGTGGTGGAAAGTCCGTCGCGTTGACCTTTGACGACGGCCCCGACCGGCGCTACTCGCCGCAGATTCTCGACATCCTTCGCGACAAGGGCACCCCGGCCACATTTTTCGTCGTCGGAAAACAGGCGGCACGCAACCCGCATCTCATCCAGCGCATGTACGACGAGGGGCATGATATCGGCAACCACAGCTACTCGCATCCAAACATGGGGGACATGAGCCGCGGCGGCATTGAGATGGAGCTCAACGCTGTGCAGCGGGTGCTCGAGTCGCAACTCGGCGTGCGCACAATTCTTTTTCGGGCGCCGTATAGCAGCGAGTCCTATGCGCAGCAGGAGGGAGCGCTGCGCACCCTGCAGATCGCTACTGGGCTCGGTTATGTTCATGTGAACATCAATAATGATCCAAGCGACTGGGCCAATCCGACTCCTCAACAAATCGTTAGTCGCGTTTTGCATAGGGCCTCGGAGGGCGGCGATCTGATCCTGCTGCATGACGCTGGCGGCAACCGCAACCCCACGATTGCAGCCCTGCCACTCATCATTGATCATCTGAAGGCCAATGGCTTCCGCTTCGTCGCGGTGCACGAGATGCTCAACCGGTCGCGCCATGAGGTGATGTTGCCCAGCCAAGAGTCAGACATGCTAGACCGAGTGCTGGCACAACTTACCGGGAGGGGCATGCAATCCGTAGCGTGGCTTTCGGACATCCTGCCGGTCGTCGCCATCAGCGCTACCATCCTCGGAATAGCCCGGCTAATCATCATTACGCTGCTGGCCTGGCGCCACCGGCACATCGAAGGGCTTCGTCGTAATTTCCGCTGGAGACCGCCGTCACTGTCGGTGCTAGTTCCTGCATTCAACGAAGAGAAGGTGATCTGCAAGACGATCCGGTCGCTGCTCGACTCCCGTCACCGCAAGTTCGACATCATCGTCATAGATGACGGCTCATCCGACCGGACCGCGCAGGTCGTACGCGCGCAGTTCTCGCGGACAAATCGCGTTCGCGTGTTCAAGAAACTGAACGGCGGCAAATCGGCAGCGCTAAACTACGGCTTAACCAAAACCGAAGCCGAGATCGTCATCGCCCTTGATGCCGACACGCTATTCACACCGGGCTCGATCGAACAACTCGTGCGCCATTTCGCCGATCCGAGAGTCGGTGCCGTTGCCGGCAAGGCCGTAGTCGGCAACGAGGTCACATTGATGACCCGATTCCAGTCGCTCGAATACGTCACCAGCCAGAACCTCGACAAGCGCGCGTTCGAACTGTTCAACGCCATCGGCGTTGTCCCGGGCGCGATCGGTGCTTGGCGGAGCTTTGCGCTGTTGGAGGTCGGCGGCTACGCCCATGACAATTTAGCCGAGGACGCCGATGTCACTCTGGCCATCGAGCGGCGCGGCTGGAAAGTGCTGTACGAGCCCGCTGCGGTAGCGATGACCGAGGCGCCGGAAACCGTAAGAGCATTCCTCAAGCAGCGCTTCCGCTGGATGTTTGGCACGCTGCAGGTCGCGTTCAAGCACATGTCCGCGATGACCACTGCCTCCCCGAGAGGGGTCGGGCTGGTGACCATCCCCAATATCCTGCTTTTCCAATTCGCATTCACACTGCTAGCCCCGCTCATGGACATCCTACTTGTCCTATCGCTGCTGATCGGATTGCGCGACTGGCTGATGATGCCCGAGCAGGGATTACCGGGCGACGTGCTGCTGCTAGGGAAGTTCTGGCTTATGTTTCAGACAGTCGATACGGGCTCCGCTGCGCTCGCCATCGTGCTCGACGGCGATCGCCGCGGCATGAAGCTGGTGCCGCTTATTCTACTGCAGCGCTTCTGTTACCGGCAGCTCCTTTACTATATCGCCGCGCGGACCCTTCTAACAGCCGTCAAGGGACGGATGGTGGGATGGGGCAAGCTGCTGCGGACGGGAAACGTTCCCCTCGCGGTTCCCGCGCTACAAGCGCAGTTCCGCGGCGGGGCAGCGGCATGAAGTGCAACGCTCGAGAGCAAAACAAAGGAGTGTGTCCGATGCTGTATTATGTACCGCGTACGCTGATTGAGTCCGGTCGGATGGGCACGAATCTGATGCTGCTAAGCTGCCTGATCGCGGCCGGCACGGCTAGATCGCCCACTGCGGCTATTGCCCAACCGATGACGAACGATGCACGCGCCATTCAGCGCAACGCCGAGCTGAACACGCTAGAGAGCAGACACACCAGCGTGAAACTTGCACTCGCCGATCGCCTGAAAATCTCGTTCTTCGAGCGCATCCAGCCAGTTGCGGATACCGGCTACGCCGACGATGCATCCATCCCGCTGATGGTCGAGCGCGTCGAGCTGACGGGGGAGTACACAGTACAGGAGGACGGAAACATTTTTCTGCCTCTGCTGGGCGAACATAGCGTCGGGGAGCAGAATTTGCGGCAGGTGCAAGAAAGCTTGGCGCACCGGTTTGTCGAGATCTTCGGGCGCGAGGCCACCGTCAGTGTGGCGATGCTCGAGCGTGCTCCGGTGTTCGTGGTCGGACCGGTCGCTAACCCCGGCACCTTCAAATTCATGCCGGGCATGACGGTGCTGCACGCGTTGGCGCTGGCGGGTGGTCTGGAAAAGGTCAGCTCGCAAACCCAGCAGTACCGTGACTCGCTGCGCGAAACCGAGCGATTGCGGCGAGCGAACGAGAAGTTGAAGCAGCTGCTGGCGCGCGGCGCTGTGCTTCAGGCTGAGCGCGGCGGCGTGCAGGCCACCGCGCCGCAGGAGTTGATCGATCTGGCCGGTGCTGAAGGTGCCGCACGGATGCTGACGGAAATGGCGCATATCCGCGCACTCAATTTGTCCATAAGGCAGCTCGAGCTTCGCGCCTACGAAGCTGCGACGGACTCCATCAAGCGCGAGCTTCAGAGCGTACGCAAGCGGGTTGAACACATCGAGGAGAATGTGCGTGGCAAGGAGGATCGACTGAACATCATGCGCTCCGCGCGCCATAAAGGTGCCGCCTCGGCGCACAGCATGCTGCTTGCTCAAAGCGAGTTTTCGGACTCCCAGGCACTACTGGAAAGCATAATGGCGACACTGGCACAGACCGACCTTCGGCTGGCCCAGGCGGAGTCCGATCGCAGCAAGCTTCAAGCTACTATCCGCATCGAGCTTGAGCGCGATATACTGGAGACCCAGCGCGAGATCTTGGAGGAGCAGCTGACGGCAGATACCAGCCGCCAGATGCTCAACGCCCTCGGCAGGATCACAGTTCGCGCTCCGCTCGCGATGATGGATACCGTTTTCGAGATTAGCCGGCGAACCAGCAGGGGACCCGAAATCTTCCTGGCAGACGATTCGGTTCTGCTTCAGCCGGGAGACGTCATCCGCATCCGCGGCTATCAGGAAACCGCGCTGACGCGCTGAGCAGCTCCGGCTTTAGGACATATACGGGCCTTGCGATTAGGAATGACAGGTTGGAACGGAGAGGATGCGCGTTGGCGGCAGCTTCAACCAGAAGACTGTCGCGACGATTGACCCTGATCGGCGCAACAGCAGCGGCGGGTGAGACATTCGCGATCGCGCTCGGTCTCGCCGCGCCTGCCCAGCGCGCCAACGCGACGATCAAGACCAGCGATGCAGAATGCTCGCTGTCCGACGAGCAGCGCATAAAGGCAGTCTCCCGCGTGTTTGAGACCGGATCATCGCGTCCGGCGTACGACTACGTTGAAGACCTGGGCGACGGCCGTGGCTACACCGTCTCCCATTACGGGTTCTGCTCGGGCACCGGCGATCTCCTGCTGGTGCTCAAGGCTTACAGCAGCGCCCGCCCCGGCAATTCATTGGAGAGATACATCGAAGAAATTGCCGAACTGTCCGCTGCGGGCTCAGGCAACGTGGAGCGGTTGGACGGCTTCGCCGCAGCCTGGCGCAGCGAGTCTTCCGAACCGCGATTGCAGGCCGCCTGCGAAGGCGTTGCGGATCAGCTTTATTTTGAACCCGCACTCGACATCTGCCGCCGCGAGGCTCTGGTGCTGCCCATCGCTAGATTAATCATTTTCGATACGATCCTGCAGCACGGGAATGGTGACGATGCCGATTCAGTTGGTGCTCTACTTGGCGCAATGCCCCCGCACGACGACGAGTCAACGTTCCTGCTCGGTCTTCTGAAGCGGCGAAAGCAGGTGCTGCTGCACGCGAACGACCCGGCCACGCGCGAGACCTGGGCGGAATCGGCGAGCCGTGTCGATGCGTTGGCAATTCTAGTGCTGTCCAATCCGCTGCTAAACAGTCCTTTGCACGTCGTCAGTTCCGACTTTGATGACGTTATTTGCTGAACGACTGATTTCGACTCGGCAGGTCAATCACTGATCGTCGTACGATCTTGACGGAGTACTCCTCGCGAGCACGCAACCGCATCGTAAGTCCCTATGCATGCACCATTGGCTGGAAAATGCGGGGGCGAGGAGTGCTCTGTCGAACTCGATACATCCTAATCTCAGCGGCTGCTACTCGATAGCATTTTTCGGAGCTGAGCCGATTGCCAGTCTTGATCGCGCCATTCGCACTGAGCAGCCCGGCCGTCACCGTTCTTCGGCTTTTTGAATGCGAAGGAGCCTCGCCCATGACGTCGTTGGGCGCGTTTACGATTAAGCGTTCCACTGGGAACCGGCACGGCGGTTGTTACACAGTGAAACAATCGCGAAATCTTGCTGCAACGCGCAAGGCGCAGAATGCAATCACGAGGGACAATTCGATAGCCACTGGATAGAGATGATAAGGGTCGGGACACTGATAAAGTTGGTTCTGGCTGCGCTCTGCGCGGTCACATTAGCCTTGCCTGCTGGCGCTCACGAAGGGCATGACCACGACAAACCACCTCCGCTAAATCTGCCGGTGGCGCCCCGCGTCATCGCGGTTACGCCGCAACTGGAACTCGTCGGCGTTGTCTCAGGCTCCCAGCAACTCACCATTTTCCTGCACGAGTTCGCGACGAACGCACCTATTTCGGCGGCCAGCCTGACAATTTCTGGAGACGGCGGCAGTGTCGAGGCAAAGCAGGATGGGGACGGCGTTTTCACTGCAGTCGCGCCTTGGATCACGAAGGCTGGAACCAGCGACCTGATCTTTGCAATTGCCTTTTCGGACGGCAGCGAGGATCTGCTGACCGGTCGCCTCGAAGTTCCCGAAAGCCTCGAGCGGAATAAGGTTGCGAACGCTGCCCCCCAATCCTCGGAGTGGTCCGCCGCGTTCCTTGAAGATCAGACGGTGATGTGGGCGATCGGCGGGAGTTTCGCCGCCGGCATTCTGCTGACCCTGCTATTTGCGGGCGGACGGACGCAGCGTCCCGCCGAGCCCGGGCAGCGCACCAAGGGTGACGCGGTGACGTCAGGAAATATCGCCGCCGGGGCTGGTGGCACCGCACCGGTTACGCCATTGAGACGCTCGGCCGGTGCTGCCGTAACCCTCCTCGTTGTTTCTGCCGTACTGATGGGAGGTCCTATTACGGTCCTTGCGGCAGAAACCACACCCGCTCCGCCTTCCATCCCCTCAAGCATGGCCACCGACCAGCCGCAGCGCATGCCGGATGCGACGCTTTTCGTGCCTAAGGCGACACAGCATCTTTTGTCGATCCGCACCCGGCCCGCCACGAAGTCGAAGGCAGCTCGGGCCACCGAGTTGAGCGGACGGGTGATCGCCGGCCCGCAAAACCTCGGCCGCGTGCAGTCCGACCGGCCGGGCCGTTTCCTAGTCTCTGCAAACGCAGCGTCGAAAGTCCCCTATGTCGGTTTGAAGGTGGAAAAAGGGGAGGTGCTCGGCTTCGTCGAGACCTACATCGAAGAATCCGACCGGGCGAATATCGTCAGCCAGATCGCGGAGACAGAAGCGCTCATTGTCAAGAACAGGACCATCCTGTCGCGTTATCGCGAGCGGCCCGGCTCGGTCCCGAAGGTCCGCGAAGACGAAGTCGCCGGTGAACTCGATGCCCTGATCAAAAAGCGTGAACAGCTTCTGCCCAGTACATCGGCCAGCGTGCCCTTGGTGGCGCCGATCGGTGGCATAATATCGACGGCTAACGTTGTGGCGGGGCAGGTCGTCGAAACCCGCGATGTCCTCTTCGAGATCATCGACCCTTCCGAATTCTGGATCGAGGCTGTCGCCCAGCATCCCGAAACCGCGGGCGACATCGCTTCCGCGGTCGCCACCGTTCACGACCATCACCGCCTCCATCTGACCTACGTCGGGCGCGGACTTGCGCTCCGGCATCACTCCGCAATCCTGAACTTCAAAATAGAGACGCCCGACGAAGATCTCGCCGTTGGCATGACCGCGCGGGTCATCCTGCAGTCGCAGGACAAGGTCGAAGGCTTCGTACTGCCAACCTCCGCCGTTGTGCGTGGGCCGACAGGGCTGCCGATTGTCTGGGTCAAGACCCAACCAGAGCGCTTCGAGCCGCAGGTGGTCAAGTTCGAGCCATTCGATGGTGACCAGGTGGTCATCTCAGCCGGCATCAAGGAAGACCAGCGCATCGTCGTCGACGGCGTGACGCTGCTCAATCAGGTCCGGTAGGGCGGCACAGCAATGTTCAACCTCCTCGTCACAGGAAGCCTGAGGAACCGCCTGTTCGTGCTGGCGCTCGCGAGCGTGCTCGTGGTCTACGGCGCGCTGACCTTGCGCACGCTGCCTGTCGACGTGTTCCCGGACCTCAACAAGCCGACCGTCACGCTGATGACGGAGGCGAACGGATTGGCGCCCGAAGAGGTCGAAACACTCGTCACGTTCCCCATCGAGACGGCCATGAACGGCATGGCTGGCGTGTCCCGCGTCCGCTCGGTCTCCGGCGCCGGTCTTTCGATCGTCTACGTCGAGTTCGACTGGGGCACCGACATCTACCGCAATCGCCAGCAGATCAGCGAACGGCTCAACATCGTCCGCGAACAGTTGCCCGACGATGTCGTTCCGCAAATGGCGCCTGTCACCTCGATCATGGGCGAGATCATGCTGATCGCGGTGGCGAGCAAATCGCTGTCGCCGATGGAGACGCGCGAACTGGCCGACTGGGTGCTCAGGCCTCGTCTTCTGACCATCCCGGGAGTTGCCCAGGTGATCCCCATAGGCGGGGAGGTGCGCCAGTACCGCATCTCGCTCGACACGGCCCAGATGAGCTTGCTCGGCGTGGACCGTGAGATGATCGAAACCTCGATCGCCAAGTTCGGCACCAATACGGCTGGCGGCTTCGTCGACCAGCACGCGCGAGAATACCTGATCCGCAACCTTGGCCGGACGACCAAGCTCAAGGATCTGCGCAATCTTCCCGTAGCCTATCGCGATAGCATCCCGATCCGACTGCGGCAGGTCGCCGAAGTCGACTATGCGGCTCGGGTGAAACGCGGCGATGCCGGCTACATGGGCCAGTCGGCAGTCATCCTATCAGTGCAGAAGCAGCCGTCATCGGACAGCCTGCGCTTGACCGAGGATATCGAGAGTGCGCTCGCTGACCTACGCCGCGAATTGCCGAAAGATGTCGAGGTCAACGTCCTCTTCCAGCAGGCCGACTTCATCAAGGCGTCCGTGAAGAACGTGCAGACAGTACTTGTCGAGGCCATGGTGGTCGTGGCGATCGTCCTGTTCGCATTTCTCCTCAATTGGCGCACGACATTCATTTCCCTGACCGCCATACCGATCTCGATCCTCATCACGGTGATCGTGTTCCAGATGTTCGGGATGACGATCAACACCATGACGCTCGGCGGCCTTGCCATCGCCATCGGCGAATTGGTCGACGATGCGGTCGTCGATGTCGAGAACGTGTTCCGGAGGCTGCGAGAGAACGCCCAGAGGGCTGTGCCGGAACCGGTGCTCCGCGTCATAGCACGCGCTTCGCAGGAGGTCCGCTCCGGCATCATTTACGCGACCGCCATTATCATCCTGGTGTTCGTGCCGCTGTTTGCGCTGTCGGGCATTGAAGGCCGCCTGTTTGCGCCGCTCGGCGTTGCCTACATCGTCTCCATCCTCGCGAGCCTCGTCACCTCGATTACCGTGACCCCGGTGCTGTGCTACTATCTCCTGCCCAAATCCGGCGCGATTGGGCACGGCGACGGATTCCTCGTGCGGATCCTCAAAGCCGCCAACCGGCGCCTTTTGGGCTGGGCGTTCCGCAAGCAGGGATTTCTGATCGCCGCTGCGGTCACGGCCGTGACGGCCGCGGCGATCTCGGCGACACATCTTCCGCGCGCCTTCTTGCCGGCTTTCAACGAGGGTACACTGACTATCTCGATGCTGTTCCTGCCTGGCATCTCGCTCGCCGAGTCGCACCGGGTCGGACTCATCGCCGAGCAGCTCATCCTTCAGGTACCGGAGGCGGAGACCGTCGGACGGCGCACCGGCCGCGCGGAGCTCGATGAACATGCCGAAGGCGTGCATTCAGCCGAAATCGACGTCGACCTGAACGCGTCCGAACGCGGGCGCGAGGAAATCATCAACGACATCCGCGCTCGCCTCGCGGTGCTGCCGGCGAGCGTCAACGTGGGCCAACCGATCTCGCACCGTCTCGACCACATGCTGTCGGGCATCCGGGCGCAGATCGCATTGAAGATTTTTGGCGAGGATCTCGACACGCTGCGTGGAATCGCTGAGCAACTGAAAACGCGCATGCAGGACATTCCAGGGCTCGTCGACATTTCTGTCGAGCGCCAGGTGCGCATCCCACAGGTACAAGTTGAAGTCGATTACGAAGCGGCCTACGCGCACGGTATTGCACCCGCCGCCGTAACGGAAGCCCTTGCCACGCTGATCAACGGTAGCGTCGTTTCGCAGATCGTGGAGGGGAACCGCCGATACGATGTCGTCCTTCGCGTCCTCGATCGCGACCGGACGACCGAGGGGCTGAGGAACCTCAGAATCGACACGCCTTCGGGTCCACTGCCGCTTTCGACCTTCGCTGAAATCGTCGAAACCGACGGGCCAAACCAGATCTCCCGCGAGAACACCAAGCGGCGAACTTATGTGCTCGCCAACTCCGATGGCTCCGACATGGGCCGCATCGTTGCCGATCTGCGTGCCTTGCTGAAGGATCTCGATCTGCCCGAAGGCTATTTCACCTCTCTCGAAGGCACCTTCCAGGCGCAGGAGGACGCGACGCGGACGATTGCGCTGCTGTCACTCATTTCGTTGTTCGGTATCTTCGTGGTGCTCTACAGCCGGTACCGGTCAGCCGTGCTCGCTCTCATCATCATGGGCAACATTCCGCTCGCCCTGATCGGCAGCGTGATCGCGCTTTGGATTGCCGACCTGTCGCTCTCGGTCGCAACGATGATCGGCTTCATCACGCTGGCCGGCATCTCGGCGCGCAACGGCATCCTCAAGATCAGCCACTACATCAACCTCGTGATGCTCGAGGGCGAGAGGTTCGGCGGCGACATGATTGTGCGCGGTAGCCTCGAACGGCTGGTGCCCGTACTGATGACGGCGCTCTCGGCGGGGCTCGCCCTCATTCCCCTCATGATCGGCGCCGATGCCCCCGGCAAGGAGATTTTGCACCCCGTCGCAATCACCATCTTTGGTGGCCTCATCAGCTCCACACTTCTCGATACCCTGCTGACGCCGGTACTCTTCCTGCGCTACGGCGCGAAACCCTTGAAGCGACTCATCGAGGAGCGTGAGGAAATCGGCAAGATTCCGGTCGCACAAGAGGCCTACTGAATTCCATCGTCATGTTAAAAGAGGAGATCGATCATGATCAGAACGCTCATCGTTGCCATGCTGCTGGCTATCGCCGGTCCGGTTCTCGCGCATTCGGACAGCAAGTTCATTCAAGGCCCCAACGGAGGCCACATCATCGATGCCGGCGGCGGCGCCCAACACTGGGAACTGGTTGCCAATAATGGAGAGCTTGTCCTCTACGTCACCGACAGCGCCGAGAAACCGGTCGACACGGCCGGCGGCAAGGCGGAAGCCAGCGTGCTCGTCGGCGGCAAGACTCACAAGGTGACATTCGCTCCGGCCGGCGAGAACACGATGAAGGCGACCGGCGATTTCGAGACCAAGAAGGGCATGAAGGTCATCGTCAAAACCGACGGCGTCGGCGGCAAGAGCTTCCAGGCGCGCCTGACGCCCTTGAAGTGATAGACTGCTGCCCATGGCGCAAGCTTCGAAACAACCGACAACTGACGAGGGCGATGCCGGAAACGGCGCGCCCTCTCTGCCGCCGGATGGGCACATCCTCTTGTGTGACGACGACGCGGAACTGCGCCGATTGTTGGCCGCTCTCCTGCGCGACAACGGCTACCGCGTCACGCCCGTGAGCGACGGTCGCGAGGTCAGCAGCCACATCAGGACCGCAGAGATCGATCTCGTCATTCTAGACATCATGCTGCCGGGCAAGAGCGGGCTCGATATCTGCCGCGAGATCCGGGCTACCTCGACCGTACCCATCCTGATGCTGACGGCGAAGGGTTCCGAAACAGACCGCGTCGTCGGCCTGGAACTCGGCGCCGACGACTATGTCGCAAAGCCATTCGGACCCAACGAACTTCTCGCCCGCATCAAGGCTCTTATCCGCCGCGCGCGGATGCCGGGCGAACAGCCAAGCAGGGCAGAGAGCCGCAATCTCGTCTTCGACAACTGGCGCCTTGACACTTTGCGTCGCGAACTGCGCAACCCAGATGGCGTCATCATCGATGTCTCTGCCGGTGAATACGATCTTCTGCTCGCCTTTCTCGAAGCGCCAAACCGCGTTCTCGACCGCGATTATCTGATCGAGGTTACGCGCAAGAAGTCCGAAGGTGGCTTCGACAGGAGTATTGACGTCCAGGTCAGCCGTCTCAGGCGAAAGCTCGACACGAGCGAACGCGACGACGGCCTGATCAAGACGGTCCGAGGTGCTGGCTACATGTTCGTGGGCGAGGTTCGGCGCGGATGAAGCTCACCGACACGATCGCCGGGCGCACCGTGCTCGTGCTCGTTCTGGGTTTGGGATCGATCCTCTTTCTCGCCCAGTATCTGTATCAAGTGGCGAGTGAGCGCGAGCTCCTGGCGTCGAACGCCAACCGGGTTGCCGAGCGCCTGCTGGTACTTGCCGAGACGATAACCGCTGTCAAACCGGAAACCCGGGACACCACCGCACACAGCCTTTCCGGCGGCCCGTTGGAACTGCATTGGAGCGAGGAGCCGCTGTCAACTGCGGGCGGCCGGCTCGACTCCGCAGCGCGGACACTGCGCACATATCTGTTGGAGAGAGCTCCTGCACTCAGCAGCCGGGGTCTCATCTTCGGGACTTCGAGCGCCTCGCCGGCGACCGATGGGGACCAAGATCACACGACGGTTATCTCGCTCGGACTGGAAGATGGCAGCTGGCTCAACGTGACACTTGCGCGAGTGCAATCGACACGCGTTTCCTCACCAAGCTTCCTCGTCTCGCTACTTGTCGGGGCGCTTGGCGTGGTGGTGGTCGCCGTGTTGCTGAGTATCTGGCTGACGCGCCCACTGAACCTCTTGGCCAAGGAGGCCCGGACGCTGTTTGTGTCCGGCGACGACGGCCGCCCCGTTGCCGAAACCGGCACGCGTGAAGTGCGCACGGTCGCTGCGGCGATCAACGAGATGCATCGGCGCATAGACCGGCTTATCTCGGATCGCACACAGATGCTTGCCGCCATCAGCCACGATCTGCGCACGCCGCTCACTCGCCTGCGCCTGCGTGCGACCGCGATCGACGACGAAACGTTGAAGAAATCAGTCGATCACGACCTCGACGAAATGGAGCAGATGATCGATGCGGCGCTCGGCTTCCTGAAGGAGGGTACGGATTGCGAGCCCGTCGAGCCGGTCGACATTGCCGCAATCCTTCAGACGATCGCGGATGACGCTCAAGATGCCGGGCACGCGGTCGACGTCGAACTGCCGCGTTCGGTGGTCGTAAAAGGCCGTCATCTTGCGCTCAAGCGGGCTCTGACGAACCTGGTCAACAACGCGGTTCGTCATGGGGGCGCAGCCACGATCACGGTGCGCCGGGACAAACGGGAGGCGGTCATCATTATCACCGATCCAGGACCCGGTATTCCCCCTGACAAGCTCGAAACCGTGTTTGAGCCGTTTCGACGTCTCGACGATGCGCGCAACCTGGAAAA
>Ga0180009_10004427_pt1 | contig 15492 bp, 14 predicted proteins | sample OS_PC_MetaG_FD_123537 | JGI IMG/M metagenome (GOLD analysis project Ga0180009, IMG submission 123537) | Groundwater microbial communities from the Aspo Hard Rock Laboratory (HRL) deep subsurface site, Sweden - OS_PC_MetaG | ecosystem: Environmental > Aquatic > Deep subsurface > Groundwater...
ATCCTTTATATAACATTTATTTATTGGGAATCGAAATTATACACCAGACTGATTAAAAGCAAATACTCTGTCGTGCCGGATGGCAATGCCTCCTTCCCGGATTATTTCAAAAGCAACATCTTTTTTGTCTGAGAAAAATTGCCAGCGGTCAATTTGTAAAAATACAAACCGCTTGCCAGCGATGAAGCATCAAAGCTAACTTCATAAATTCCAGAGGATTTATATTCATTCACCAATGTTTTAGCTTCTCTGCCCAGTATATCATAGACATGCAGTTTAACAAACATGGAACTTGGCACTTGAAACTTTATAACTGTTTTCGGATTAAACGGATTCGGATAATTTTGAAATAATTGATAATCAGTAATTGCGCCGGTTCCGCTTTCGTCGGCTAATCCGGTTACTTCTTCAACCAAACTAAATCTCACAGCATCAGCCCGCATTACTTTGTCATCGGAACTGCCTCCTTTATTCATCACGGTAACGCTGATATTTTTTTCTCTAGGCAAATAGTAATTTCCAATTACAACCCAGCTATTACTGTTTTCATTTTGATTTACATAAACAGAATCGAGAATTATATTTTCGATCGCGACAATGTAAAGAGCATTTTCCGCGCTGTTCACAGTTTTCGGAACGATGAATGAAACTTCATACATTCCCTCTTTATTCAATTTGGATTTGAACTCCGCAGACGCGCCGAGATTATCCTTCACACTAGTATATCTGCTGGAATTACCAAAAGCCTGAGTAACACTTGTATTCCATTTCCCAATCTCAAAATAATTTTGATAATCTTCATTGTCGATTATTTTATAAAATCTTTCAGCAGTTGCAAAAAACGGAATTTTAATTTCGGTCAACTCACTGTTGTTTGTTGTAAATCGCAGTGTATCGTTGTAGATGCCTCTCTTTGGCGGCACAAATTGAAATGACAATTTTTTATTCTGCATTACGGGAATATCAATCGGGAAATGCGACCCATATTTGATATCGAGATTAGACTCAAAATTTGTTATAGATATCGGTTCCAGTCCCCTATTTTCAAAGTATATTGCAAATACTGTGGTGTCTTGCTCAATAATGTTTTCCAGTTGAATTTTGTTAGTATGAGCAATATCCGCTTTTTTAACGAGCGGCGATATTTTAATTACATCTGCTGCAACGGTAAAGTTTATATCCTTGTAGTTCTCCGCGATTAACTTTACTGAATAATTCTCCCCTACATTCAATGGAAACGTAAACAGATACACCCATTCGTTTATTCTTTCATAAGCAATTTTCTTTTCAATTATGCGCCTAGATGCTTGATGGAGTTGAAACTTCAGCGAATCCATGGGGTTTGAAATTTCCGGAAGTTGAACAGAAATATTGTAATTCCTTGTCTCGTCAACACTAAATATCCACTCTAAAGAAACTGTATCTCTTGGGGGAATCTCGGCTTGTAAACTTGTTCTTCCCCAAGTTACATTTTCATAACTCTGCCAAACACCATCAAGCGGAAAGGTATGTGCTGATTCATCGTCAATAAAGATGTTGTCGGGTATAAAATTAATTGATTTGATTGTTTGATTGCCGGCAACGTCTGAAACCGCTATTGATGCTTTTGCAATTTTCAATATTTCGTAACTCTCACGCGACTCCCATTGAAGCGCTGATACTTTTCTCAATTTTACTGGGAAATAATTTTCGTCAATATCTTTAACAGCGACAAATGGCGTTAGTTGAAATAATTCCTCGCTGGAAGATATTTTGAAGCGAATCTTTTCCCCCTCGGTTGAATAATGGAAATCAATGATAGGTTTTTCTGTGTCCTCTGTCTTAAGCCACTTTTGCATCGCTTCAACTGCGGTGGGATATTCATAAACTACATCGGGATATTGCGGCGAAAGAGCGTGAATCAAGCTGTCTATCTTCACCAAATTATCCGCGAAATCTGTTTCTGGTAAATGACCCCACACGCAGACAACTTGGTCTTCTCCAAGAGACGCTTTGCTAAAAATATCTTTAAGAAGCGTTCCTGATAAAAATTGAGTCAAGTGAGCGGAACGTAAATTCCAGCCTCTGCTGTTTCCGGGGATTTGATAATTATCCGGAGAGGGATGAAAAGGAATCCATGTATTCGGAGCGAGAGACCAGTCAATCACATTATCAACCGGTTCGTCATCATATAGTTTTTTTGAAGGCCATGCGTTGTGCATTGAATACGGCAGAAGTTCATTTAAGTATTTTTGCCAACCGTTATCCATATAGTGCCAGCCGCTGCGGAACGAAACAGGAAATACATCTTCATTAACTAAATATTCTGCCAACGTGTAATTGAAATCATTGAGACAATCCATAAACTTTTTCGCTTGATTCCAGTAGTAAACTCCGTCCTCATTATAATCTGTCCAATCAAAAGTGTGATAGTGAAGCGAAAGTTCGTCTCCGTATTTTTTGATCTGCTCGCCCTGATACTTTTTAATCAAATGCAGCGTCATTGAATTATTATTTGGAATGTTATTATTCACCGCATAACGGAATACATTTCCGCCCATCATCCACCATGTAAGTTTCATGGGATTACCGTAGTAATCTTTTAATTTGGAACGGAATGCATCCGACATTACTATTTCGGCATTTCCAGTGGGAGAATCGTAAAGGTCTAATTTGTAGTAACAGTTGTATCGTTCTACATTTAATCCGTTCCAAATAGCAGTATCAGAACCAAAGACAAAGAATATTTTTCCGGAAGCGAATATAACTTGTGTCATAAAAATTATTATTAGTAGTAATCCATAAAATCTGTTCAACTATAACCTCCGATCATTTGATACTATTTAATTACAATCATTTTTTTAGTTTTTGAAAATTTACCTGAAGATAATTGATACAAATATAATCCACTTGGCAATCCAAATGAATTAAATTCCACCTCATAATTACCGGGGGATTTTTGCTTTTGCAAAAGAATTTTAATTTCCCTGCCAAGTATATCAAAAACTTTTAGACTCACTTCGTGTGATGAATTTTGCCGTTTGTTGTTTACAATTTGAAATTTTATAACCGTACTTGGATTTCCCGACGGAACGGCTTCGCCAAAAGGGTTTGGATAATTTTGATGAAGAATAAAATCATGATTCAAATTACTCTCTCCCCGTTCATCAATACTTCCAACTACTTTATCTTTGCTTTGTTCACTTAACCAAGTGAGCGCAGCGTTATAAATTATTTCGTGATTACCTTTCGTAATAAATTGGACCGTGATAACTCGTATAATCCGATGACCACTGATGAAGACCAACCAAAAGCGGAACAGCGCTGCTTGTACTCGGATTGTAAAACATTGCATTTTGAAAAGATGAATCCGACGTACAAAAATATTCTATTTCTTTTAGCTCTGTTGAATGAACTTGAGATATGCCAATCAAAAGAAGAAATAGAAACACTGGCGCGCTTGAATAAGAATTAATATTAAAAAGCATTTTATATTTCGGTAGAATTGTTACGAATATGTGCCGGATATTTTATTTTGGAATTCTATACGTTCAGCAATTCCATTTTAGAGAATGTTTTTTCCTCAATTAAATTCCATGATAAATCCTGATGCTCTTTTACAGATTCCTGAAACTTGTACCAATCGGTGTTTTTGTAATTATTCAAATCGTGCCAGGTGTATTTATCGTGGAACGGATCAATGTGCGAAATAAATGAACCCGAACGGTCTTTCAATCCTCTAATATCTTCGTGAATGGCTTTGTCGAACCATTCTGATACGTTATAAGGAACTAACTTTTTGCCGCCGTACTCGGATTGTGCGCTTAATGCTATGTATTGCTTAATTCTTTTCTTTGACTTTCGATTAGTTCTATCCTGCTCGAATAATATTGCCATTAAATCTTTTTTAAAACCGGAATAATGTTCCTTGAAAGTTTCGGAAGTAATTTCCGAATGCAGATGAAAATAAAGTTTTTCAAATGTTCGCAGCGCCGCTTTTTGAAACCGGTCAGCATTATCTATTATCGAATTGTCATTTAAAAGACGGTTATCATCCCAAACCAGGCAAGGAAAATCCGGATACATTCCTGCATCCGCGTGACCGATATCAGGCGCAATAGATTGAACAGAACCACGCATCGAGTTAAACTCGTCGTAATAACCAACAAAATTTTGATGCGCCCACGTATCCAAGTAAGCATGAATTGCAATTCCTATCCGATACAGATTTCCGCTCGCTAGTGCGCTATCCAGAATTTTATTTGCGTTTGTGCTGTCTGGCGTCGTATTCAGCCAATGCATTTTTCCATCTTTTCTTCTCGCGCTTTCCGTAAACGGATCGCCGGGAATGAAGTGAAACAGCAAATAGATTCTGAATAATTTACGCTTCGGTTTAAGGACATCAATTGTTTGACTAAGATAATTTGTGTATTGATGAGGAGTTTCCGTATGAATATCGAACGACATATTATTGTCATCTACAAACTGAGATGAGTATGCAATTTTATAAGCATCCTCTGAAGAATAACCCGCGCGTGTGGCTGCAAGATAAGTCACGTAATAGTGAAATTCAAAGTCCATTAAATTACTCCCCTCAAATAAGTTCTAAATGAAGAATTGTAATTGAAAATAGCACTATTTTGTGAAAAATGCATTTATATTAATCACAATTGTAAATTTATAATTCACCTTACGTAAAAAGATACGAATTGTAGGGCGATTCGCTGAACCGCTCGGTTAATTTACTTCAAATTAGGAATTAAATGAACGAAACAGCGTTTTGCTCTACATTATTGCGTAAGGTGAATTAACAGATTGCCGGAAAGTTATTTCCAAGCTTTAGGGAAAAATAAGATTACAATTCCAAAAATTTCTAATCTGCCTAAAATCATCACAATGCTTAATATCCATTTTCCCAAATAGTGAAGCCCTGAATAATTTTCAAGCGAGCCAACGTTTCCTAAACCTGGCCCTACGTTTCCCATCGCAGCAATTGTGCCCGAGAAGGAAGTTAGCAAATCGATATTGAGCAAAGTTAAAAGAGCAGTGGAAATCAAGACAATAATTAGATAAGTAATTATAAAAATATTATTAACACTAACTTTTGTTTCATCTACATTTTGCTTGTCGATATAAATATTAAAAACTGCATTTGGATGAATTGTACGTTTAATATTCCTCATTAGAGTTTTGTAAAAAATAATTATTCTATCCGTTTTAATACCTCCGGAAGTAGAGCCAGCGCATGCACATTGAAGTGTAAAGAAAATAATTACTAATTGGGAAAACGCAGGCCAAACGGATGAATCCGCATTAGCGAATCCTGTTGATGTTCCGACCGATAATATCTGAAATGAGGAATACCTCAGCGAATCCCAAAAACTTTCATAGTTTGCGCCGTGTACATTCAACGCGGTTATCAGTATTCCCGCAAGATTTGCCAAAAGATAATATTTAAGAACTGTCGATTTTTTTACGCTGGAAAATTTTCCAATGACAACTGCAAAAAGAAGCGCAAAATTCATTCCCGATAGAAGCATAAAGATCATTATAGTCGATTCAATCCAAATATCGTTGTAATAAGCAATGCTTAAATTTCGTGTAGAAAACCCTCCCGTTGCAATTGTTGCAAATGAGTGCGAGACCGAATCGAGCAAATTCATTCCAAATAAATAAAGCAAAATTGTTTGCGCAGCTGTTAAACCGACGTAAACATAAATAATTATGTTAAGAGCGTCTTTACTGCGCATTTTGAATTGTCTCATCGCAACAGACGAGACTTCCGAGCGATACAAAACCAATGTGGAGTAATTTGAAGAAGGAAGCAGCGCTAAAACAAAAACAATTATTCCTATTCCGCCAATCCAGTGTGTTGAAGCGCGCCAAAACAACAATCCTTTCGGCAGCGCTTCTACATTTGTTAGAATTGAAGCGCCCGTTGTGGTGTAGCCGGAAACTGATTCAAACCATGCATTTGTGATTGAAAATTCTCCACCCCAAATAATATAAGGGATTGCACCAATCACACAGGAAATAAGCCATCCTGAAATAACAATTGTATTTCCTTCTGAATACGTGATGTCCTCATACGTTGGAATAATCATTAGCGGGTAAATTCCAAATAATAGAGCTACGATGCCGGTATAGAGTAATGGGAAAAAACTAGAATCGTTATTAAATAACGCGATGCCGGCTGAAATTAGTAGGAATAAAGCATTCAAAAGAAGAATAAATCCCAAATAACGGATTATAATATACGGACGCATTATAGCCTCGAATTTGACTTTGGAGGCACATACGAACAAACAATTCTAATCGATTCAGATAACTCCGATAGCTCGTCTTTGCCTGGAGATAAATAATCGAATTGCTGCCGCGTGTTAATAAATCTTTTTAGATGAAGATTAAATTCCTTAATAGGATTTACAACAAAGAAATTGATAAAGTAGTTGAACATCAAAACAAATAGCAATGCGGAAATAATTGCAACAATGCCGGGAACAATGGCGCGGGTTGCTTTATCTTTAATACTTACGGCAGTAGAATACATCGCTGTTTCATTCAGAAGCGATAAATTATCTAATGACGATGTTACTTCTAAAAATTTTTTGTGAAGAGTTTTTACATAATAATTAGTTTTTGGAATTTCGGAACTGGATTGAATAAATTGCCATGAAACAACGAAATCGTTATATGCAACAGAAATATTATTGATAATATTTTCTTCATTGCTGAGCGTGATATTTTTTTTCGCAAAATTTAGCTGACTCATAAACTGAATATCAGCAAAAGAAAAAATCGAATCTGCTTTATTTGTTTCTCCGAGAAGGAACATAAGAATTGCGCTGTCTTCCCTTTCCAGAGCGTGACGCATTTTACTGGCAATATTAACGCTTTCGTAATTCTCTTTTAAAACATTCTCAACCGTATTTCCAATTTCTGTTAATTTATAAATTGACCAGCTTCCGGCAATCAAAAGCATTATTGCTAATATTATAAATCCAGAGAGAATTTTAATTTTTAATTTCATTTTATCTTCCTCGCAGACCGCTAAATGAATTTGATTTTAGCGTCAAAATATTTTTACAACTAAACGGCAAACGAAAAATAATTATGTTCTTAGCAGGAAACAATTGGTTCTTCAGTACATTTCATTAAGGTTTATAATGCCCGCAGAATTTAGTAGTTTTTAACAAGCGATTAAAATTTGTTGATACTTATGAAAAGAAAACTTGCCGTTATTGCTTTGAGCGGAGGATTAGACAGTTGCGTAACTGCAGCTATTGCAAATCAAAACTATGATTTAGCTCTTGCTCATATAAACTACGGTCAGCGGACTGAACACAGAGAATTAAAAGCTTATAGCGAAATTGCAGAATATTATAATGCAAGGCACAGAATTGTAATAGACTTTAACCACCTTTCGCAAATGGGCGGTTCTTCTCTTACAGATAAAAACATGGAAGTGGCGAAAGCCGATCTAAACAACCAATCAATTCCAACTTCCTATGTTCCTTTCCGCAATGCAAATATCCTAACTTCCTGCGTAAGCTGGGCAGAAGTAATTGGAGCTGAAGCTGTTTTTATAGGAGCGGTATTCGAAGATTCATCCGGATATCCGGACTGCAGACCAGATTTTTTTTCTGCTTTCGAAAGAGTCGCAAATCTTGGAACAAAACCTGAAACAATCATTAAAATTGAAACTCCCATAATACTCAAGACCAAATCGGAAATAATTTCAAGAGGAATGGAATTAGCGGCTCCGCTGCATCTAACTTGGTCATGTTATCAAAATGAAGAAGAAGCCTGCGGTGAGTGCGATAGCTGCGCGCTAAGACTTAGAGGATTTCAACAAGTAGGAATTGAAGATCCAATCAACTATGTAAAAAGACCATTATACATTTAAGAGGAAGGAAACAATGAGCGAAAAAAGAGATCTGCTTGAAACATTTGAAAATCAGTATCCTGAAAGAGATTATATCATCGAACATGTTGCGCCGGAATTTACTTCTCTGTGCCCTAAAACCGGACAGCCTGATTTTGCCACAATAAACCTTGAATACATTCCGGACGAGCTTTGCATTGAGTTGAAATCGTATAAAATTTATCTCAACTCATTCCGCAACGACGGAATTTATTTTGAGAGCGTAACTAATCAAATTCTCGATGATCTCGTTGAAGTTCTTCAACCAAGATACATGCAAATTATTGCAGACTTTAACGTCCGCGGCGGAATCTCTTCTTCAGTGGAAGTTGAATATTTCAGCGAGGAATATCTTGAAGACGAAGAAGATTTTTCAAATATTTAATTCGACAATTCTGAAAGCAACGGAGACATGATGGCTAAGAAAAAAATTATTAAACGTAGCTGGGCTGAACCATTTAAAATAAAAGTGGTTGAGCCTATTAAAATGACCACGAGAACAGAGCGTGAAAAAGCCGCAAAGGAAGCCGGCTACAATACGTTTTTAATTAAATCCGATGATGTGTATATCGATTTGCTTACCGACAGCGGAACAAATGCCATGAGTGACAGGCAGTGGGCGGGAATGATGATGGGTGACGAAGCATACGCAGGAAGCAAAAACTTTTATCATCTGTGGGATAATGTTAAAAAATATTATGGAATGCCGCATTTTGTTCCTACGCATCAAGGGCGCGCCGCCGAGCATATGATTTCAAAAATCATGATCAAGCAAGGTGATTATGTTCCTGGTAATATGTATTTCACAACTACAAGACTCCATCAGGAATTAGCGGGCGCAACATTTGTGGACGTAATTGTAGATGAAGCGCACGATCCGAAAAATGAAAATCCATTTAAAGGCAATATTGATCTGAACAAACTTGAAGACCTTATTAAAAAGGTGGGCGCAAAAAAAATACCTTACGTAAGTATGGCGGGTCCGGTAAACATGGCGGGCGGGCAGCCCTTCTCAATGAAAAACTTAAAAGACGTTAGCGCGATTTGCAACAAACACAAAATCAAACTTTGGTTCGATGCAACAAGAGCATGCGAAAATGCTTACTTCATCAAAGAGAAGGAAAAAGGATATGCGAACAAAACCATTGCCGAGCTTTTAAAAGAAATGTGTTCATACTACGATGGGCTTTGGGTGAGCGCCAAAAAAGATTTGATGGTGAACATCGGCGGCTTTTTGGCAACAAGAAACAAAAGGGTTTATGAAGAAGCAAGAAACATGGTTGTTGTTTACGAAGGACTTCACACTTACGGCGGTTTAGCCGGACGGGACATGGAAGCAATGGCAATCGGTATTGAAGAAATGGTTGAGTACGATAATATCCGCGCGCGTATTGGACAGGTTGAGTATTGCGGTCATGAACTGGAAAAATACGGAGTGCCTTTTGTTAAACCTATCGGAGGTCATGCAATCTTTTTAGACGCAAAAAGAATTCTTAAACATCTTCCACAGAATCAATTCCCTGCGCAAACTCTGGCGGCAGAGATTTATGTGGATTCAGGCGTTCGGGGAATGGAAAGAGGAGTTGTTTCTGCCGGACGCGATCCTGAGACAGGAGACCACAGATATCCGAATCTTGAATTGGTGCGATTAACATTTCCGAGACGTGTGTACACACAGGCTCATATTGACGTAGCGGTTGAATCTATTGCATCTGTTTACGAGAACAGGAAAAACGTAAAAGGTTTAAAAATGGTTTACGAACCAAAGTATCTCAGATTTTTTCAATGCAAATTCGAGAAACTATAATCTTATCTTAACAAACCGGATTTTGAATAATATTTTTGAAATCCGGTTTTTCATATTTACTTTCTCCTTCATTTTTTACATTATTTGTAGTTCTAATTAATAAAACTAATTTATGACAGATAGTCTCGAAATACGAAACGCGTTCTACGAAGACAAAAGCAAATTATTCGCTAACATAAAACTTCTGAAGGACTCATATAAATTTTGTGTCGCTTACAGTTTGCTTGTGGAGGAGTATATTTACCGGGCTCTTCCTGATGTAAAAAAGGATTGTGCTCTCGCGTCGGTGGGAAGTTTTGGCAGAAGAGAATTGGCGCCGTATTCCGATATTGATATCATGCTCATCTTTCCAAAAATCAACGGAAACGAAAAGATTATTCAGAACTGTGTTACGCATTTATGGGATTGCGGGATAGAAGCTTCTCACACAGTTAGGGAATTCGATGATATTCAAAGGTTCATTGAAAATGATCTGCAAACTGCAACACAATTTTTTGAAACGCGCTTTTTAATTGGAAGCGAAAAAATTTTTTCAAAATGGAAGAAAGTTTTAATTGATTCGTTGAACGCCGAAAACACAAAGAAATTATTCGATCAGTTTTTTGAAGGAACGCGGCAGCGGCATAATAAATATGGAAAATCCCCAAAAGTTCTTGAACCGAATGTAAAATCCACAGCGGGGGGTCTGCGTGATTTACACAGTATTGAGTGGATGTATTGCTTGGAGAAAAAACTTTTTCTCATCGATCAAAGTGAAACAACACAATCGCAATTATTTTTGAACAAACTCCGCAAAGAAAAGCTCGTATATCCAAACGAAATAAAACGATTGGTTGAAAGCTATAAATTTATTTTAAGCGCTCGCAATTATTTGCACCTTTTGCATAATCACAAAACAGACAGATTGGAATTTGCCGATCAGGAAAAAATTGCAAAGGAATTGGGATATACTGAAGAGAACTGGACAGAGTATATGCACCATTATTTTGATGCGGCAAGCACATTGCATCGCTTTTCCAGAACAATGATGAAGAAGTTTGACGAATCGATTTCGAATCCTATATCCGATATTCTCTCAATTGAAATTGACGAGGATTTTTCTATTAACGGTAGAACAATTTCTATAGTTGAACAAAAAGAACTTTCCATTTCTGACATCATGAGAGCTTTTTATTACCGTGCCAGATATGACGCTAGATTTTCCGAGAATTTAAGATCGCTGATAATTAACAGCATCCACGACCTCGAAGAAACCGGTGATTATGAACTTGTGCCGACTGTATTTTTTAGAGAAATAATGAAGCTGCCCGGTCATGTCGGCTCAACACTAAATGTAATGAACGAATTCGGCGCGCTGCGAATTCTTATTCCGGAATTCAAAGATTTAATTGGGTTCTTCCAACCAGGTGTTTATCATTGCTACACTGCGGATGAGCACACAATTATCGCAATTAAAAATTTGGAGCTTCTTGCGGAGGAAGATTCCAAACTGGCTCATCTTTTCGCAAGCATAAAAGATAAGGACATGCTTTATCTTGCGCTGATATTCCACGATATCGCAAAACCCGTAAGTGTTTCCGGACATGAAATTATTGGCGTTGAAATTGCCCGGACAGTTATGCAGAGAATGGGCTACGACGATGCGGAAATGGATTTGGTTGCATTCCTCGTCCAACATCATTTAACGATGGAACAAATCGCTTTCAGAAGAAATTTAAATGACGCTTCCACTTTGAATAATTTTGCCATAATTTTTCCTTCCGTTCATTCTCTGGATTTGCTTTACCTTGTCACATACGCTGATCTCTCTGCGGTGAGTCCCGTAGTCTGGACAAACTGGAAAGCCGATCTTTTAAATGAATTGTATGCAAAGGTCCGTTCCATGATTATAGAAAATCTTTCCGGTGAAGATTTTCTTTACAATGACGCTTTAAAAGCATTTAAGAAATCCAAATTTTCCAATGATGATAGCATCAAGGAGCATCTTGAATCAATAAACGACATCGGTTATTTGCAGCATTTCAGCGAAGAAGAGATTAATGATCACGTTAATGAGATTGAAAGCGGCGCAGAATTAACAGTTTTTTTTAAGGATGATGGCGAGTTTACAAATATCACAATTCTAACTTGGGATTCGCCTTCGCTTCTATCTAGACTTTGCGGAGCGCTAACGATAAACGATCTTAACATACACGATGCCCGCATTTTTACAAGGAAAGACGATATAGTAATAGACAGTTTTAACGTAACTGATTTCCGCACACACGAACGCGTTAGCACAGAAAGATATCACAAAATCCGGGAAGACCTTGAAGCAACGATTCAAAATCAATTAAGGCTTTCAAGCGAAATTACTCGTGTAAAAAACAAGTGGTGGCGCATCGAAAGTAAATTTTTCGGAAGAATGGGAAAAGTTAAAATTGAATTCGAAGATCACGAGCGCTTTACAATTATTGATGTTTTTTCTCCCGACAGGCTCGGACTCCTTTATCAAATCACAAAAAAAATGAATGAACTTGGGCTTTCAATTTTCTTTGCTAAAATTGCTACAAAGTCCGATGACGTTGCCGACGCATTTTACATCCTTGACAGGAAGGGACATAAAATCTCAAAGAACGATTACGAATTAATAAAAGTTGAACTAACTTCCTCTATAGAGGAAATTTTATAGGAGCCGCTTTGCATTTTTTTAATAAATCAAATCCAATTGGAATATTCGATTCAGGTATCGGCGGACTAACTGTTGTAAAAAGAGTAACCTCATTTCTTCCAAACGAGAGCATAATATATTTTGGCGATACCGCCCGGGTTCCATACGGTTCAAAATCCAACAGTACCGTGATAGAATACTCGCTTCAGGATGCCGAATTTCTAATGAAGAGAAATGTTAAAATGATAGTTGTTGCGTGCAATACTGCGTCATCAACTGCATTGCCGGCGCTCCGCGAAAAATTTGATCTTCCTGTAGTTGGAATGATTGAGCCTGGTGCAAAAATGGCGCTGCAAGAAACTAAAAATAATAGAATCGGAGTGATTGGAACTTATGCAACAATCAATAATAAAGCGTATTCAAATGAATTGAAAAAATTATCGCGCAAAGTTAAAGTTTTTGAAAAAGCATGCCCGCTGTTTGTTCCACTTGCAGAGGAAGGGTGGACACATCACAAAGCGGCAAAATTAATTGCTGAAGAGTACCTAGCCGATCTTAAAAAGGCTGATATTGATACTCTAATTCTTGGCTGCACACACTATCCGCTGCTTGCCGATGTTATTCAAAAAGTGCTTAGCGCAAAAGTAAAATTGATTGATTCCGGCACTGCCGCATCTTTGGTTGTGGAAGATTACTTAAATGGGCGCGGCATCCGCAATGACTCTAACTTAATAGGTCAGCATGAGTTTTATGTTAGCGATGTGCCCACAAAATTTAGAGAAGTCGCAGAAAGATTTTTGGGCGGCAAAGTTGCTCATTTAAAGAAAATTGATCTTGAAGAATTAATTGGGAAATAAACTGCAATACACAATCAAGTGAGTTGATAAAGTAATGTATATTTTCTTATTTTGGTAAAAAGGAATCCGCATTGAAAAGTATTTACATAGATGTTTGTACTCTATGCCGTCCTTTTGACAATCAGAATAGTATGAGAATTCGGCTTGAGACAGATGCTTTTTATCTAATATTAGATAAAACACAAAAGGGAATTTTTGAATTAATTACTTCTCCGGTTCATTATAGGGAAATAATAGATATTTCAGACGTTCATGAAAAGCATCACTTGCTTTCTCTAGTAAATGAGCTATCAGTTTATACGGAATTTAATAGTTTAACTGCGAGAAAAAGAGCAGAAGAATTAGTATTGCTTAAATTTGGACTGGCAGATTCTGCTCATATTGCTTTCGCAGAACAGTCGGCTGATTTCTTTTTAACCTGCGACGAAAAATTATTGCGCTGATGCAAAAAACATCATGTAAATATTAAAGCAATGAATCCAATAGAATTTTGTATTGAGGAGGAATTAAGATGAATGAAGGAACTTATATCACAGAGGATGAATTATTTAAGAAAGCTTTAGCTATTTTAACCGAAAATTTGGGTGTAATGGAAACGAGCCGATTTTTATCCTTAAGCAAACAAAAAAGAATTGAAAGCGTAAAGAGGCATAGAACATGGCAGGCGAAATTAAATAATGATGAATTCTTTAAAGAAATATTTAAATAAGTTTTAAAAGAACATTATGATTTATTAAGCTCCAAATACTGTATCCCGCAAATTGATTTTGCATCCGTTATTTCACCAGATACAATTTTGCTTCTAACCTCTTCTAAAGAAAACTCAAACACTTCCATACCATACTCGCCTTCTTCGCGGTTATGATTACCGGGCATTAAGTCTGTTGCCAAAAAGATATGAAGTTCTTCGGTGCAGAATCCCGGAGAAGTGAAAATGGCGCCCAACTTTTTAATGTTATTGGAAGTATATCCGGTCTCTTCGGTCAATTCTCTCTTTGCGCATACTAGCGGGTCTTCGCCTTTATCCAGTTTACCGGCGGGAAGTTCAAGCAGCCATTGTTGCAGAGGGTAGCGGAACTGTTTAACAAAAACTACCTTTCCTTCTTTTGTAACCGGGACGACAACTGCGCCGCCGTTGTGAAGAACAACTTCTCTCCTCCCAATGTTGCCGCTTTCATAAATTATTTCATCTACTTTGATATCAAATACAATTCCGTTGAATACAGAATCGCTCTTGCTAATTTTATAGTTCATTTAGTTCTCTTGGTAACACGATTGATCGCTGATTTCAATTTTTAAGTGTTAGCAGGATCGATACAATTATCCTCTTCAAAAAGATTGGTGCCCGCAATATTTTAATCCTCGTAATATGGAATAAGTTCGCTGCCTAAAAATTTAAGCACCGCTGTAATTACTCCCAAATCATCAAGATAGCCAAAGAGAGGAGCAATATCCGGAATTACGTCGAGCGGAACAATAAAATAAACTAGCGCTCCGACAACGATTGATTTTCTATGCCAGCTTACGCGCGAATCAATTAAATATTGATAAAGAGCAAGCACGTCCCGAGCAAAAGATAATTTCTTGCCGAACTTCTCAAGTTTTACCCAAAGGCGCTCTTCTACTAATCGGGCGCCCTTTTCTACTTTTTGAGGAGAATCAAAATCAAGGTCAAAATCCTCAAGATCCGGTTGATCATAATTGTTTTTCATTTTAATCACTCACATAATATTTATCGTACCATTCAAAAACAGAATTCCACCAGAATTTAGCATTCTGTGGTTTTAGAACAAAATGTGTTTCTTCGGGGAAATAAATAAACTTACTTTCCACACCCACTCGCTGCAAAGCTGTAAATAATTCAAACGCTTGACTTTCGGGAACTCTAAAATCTTTACCGCCATGAATTACAAGCATAGGAGTTCTAAAATTTTTCACAAAATTACTCGGCGACCATTTTTCATAAAGCTCGTTATTTTCCCAGGGCGTGCCCCCATTTTCCCATTCGGGGAACCATAATTCCTCTGTAGTTCCGTACATGCTTTCAAGATTGTAAACGCCGTCGTGACAAACGAGCGCGTTGAATCTATCCGTATTTCCCTCAATCCAATTTATCATATATCCGCCATAGGAAGCGCCCGCGGCAAATGTATTTTTTGAATCGATGAATTTAAAATTTTCAATAGCGTAATCGTAAGCGTTCATTAAATCGACGTAAACTTTTCCGCCCCAGTCACGCGATATTTCATCGGTAAATTTTTGCCCGTAACCCGTG
>Ga0180009_10004428_pt1 | contig 15490 bp, 13 predicted proteins | sample OS_PC_MetaG_FD_123537 | JGI IMG/M metagenome (GOLD analysis project Ga0180009, IMG submission 123537) | Groundwater microbial communities from the Aspo Hard Rock Laboratory (HRL) deep subsurface site, Sweden - OS_PC_MetaG | ecosystem: Environmental > Aquatic > Deep subsurface > Groundwater...
GCCCTGATTCTGGCCCGGAACGCGGGCGTAAAACGCCTGGTGCTCTTCCATCACGCCCCCGAGCACAACGACACCGAGGTAGACCAGATCCTCCAGTCCACCCGGGATCTGGCTCGCCGGGACACCGTGGAGATCACCGCGGCCACCGAGGGCGCCACCATCGACCTGGCAGAGGCAGCCCCATGAGGATCATGTTCTGGGGCACCCGGGGAGCCATCACCACCCCCGGTCCCACAAAGCTCGCCTACGGCGCCAACACGTCCTGTGTGACCATCGCCGACGGTGATCGCATGTTGATCCTGGACGCCGGCATCGGGATCATCCCCCTGTCCGAACGGCTCATGGCCACCAAAAAGCCCCAGGACCGGTTGCACCTGCATCTGCTGCTTTCGCACCTGCACTGGGATCACGTCATCGGGTTGCCCTTTTTCATCCCGGTGTTTCTGCCCAGTACGACCTTGGAGATCCACGGGCGCTGCGCCGAGGAGATCGAGTCCGCCACCGAGCGGCTCTTCACCTCCACCTACTCGCCCATCAAGGGTACCAAGAACCTGGGCGCCACCCTGGTCTACCGGGGTGTGGAGCCCGAAACAAGCGACATTGGCGGCTTTGCAGTGACCCACTCCACCCTGCGACATCCCAGCGACTCCCTGGCCTACCGCATCTCCTCGGGGGGCCAGTCCGTCGTCTACGCCACAGACCACGAAACGGGCGACGAGGAGCGGGACAAGGCCCTCATCGAATTGGCCCGGGGCGCAGACGTCCTGATCCACGACGCTCAGTGGACCGTGCCCGAACAGCTGCGTTTCCAGGGGTTTGGCCATTCCAGCTGGAAGCAGGCCGTGGACAACGGCGTAGCTGCGGGCGTCAAGACCCTGGTATTGTTCCATCATCATCCCCACCACAACGACATCATTTTGGACGACATCGCCGACCAGGCCGTGGCCCACGCCGGTGACGCCATCGAAGTCCTCGTGGCGCGGGACGGCATGCTGATAGAGCCCTAGACAGCCCGCTTCGGATCTTTCACGTACCCGTCCCCCAACTCAGCGCCCACGATCCACCCGCTACCGCCCGAGATCCAATCTTTGTGCGCGGCGGGGAAGATCTGACCCAATTTGTCCGTAATACCTATTGTGCGCGTCAACTCAACCCATAGACTACGCCAGTGCCTCGGTCAGCCGCTTTGTATTGGAACGACGATGATATTACGTTATCCGAATAGCTCGAAGGCTCGGCAACAGGGTTGGCTGGTTTCTCGTCTCGCACGGGAAGCCATCGCGCCGCTTGGAAAACGCAGCTGGCCGATGCAGCTTGATTCTGTCCTTGAGGAGGATTGCAGAACGTAGAGCCGAGCAATATGTGAGCTGTTCGGAGCCGTCGGACCGAAAGGACGGACGGAAATGCTCACACCGCAGACATCGCAGATTGGCCCCCCGGCCGAGACTGCAACCCAGCCCCGCAGGCACCGTCCGACCCGGCGCATTGGGGCCACATTGCTGAAGATCCTGGTGGTCGTCGCATTGTTCGCACAGCTCGCCGGCGATCCCAACCTCGCTCCCACCCAGACCGCGAAATCGCACAGACACAGTGACGTGGCCCAGCAGTACCTGGCGGGCGGCACCCGCTGGCTCGATTCGCGCCACGACGAGGTCGTGCACTTCATCTGCCAGGGCGGCGCCCCGTACACCATCAGCCTGGACTCGCGCACCCTGATCCATGCTCGAATTCCTCGCGCAGACCACCGCCGTTTCGTCGACGCCCTCCGAGAGGCCGTCCGGGACTGGTCCGCCCTCATGGGGTGCAACCGCTTGCGGGTGGAGCTCGATAGCCCGTACCCCAACACACGCATCTACTTCACACCCATCGAGTCCCCCGGCACCCTCGCCACAGCCACCCGGGCCGGAGACATCACGTTGAACGTGCGCCGGGATTGGTTTCCCGGCAGCAAACGCCACGGAAACTACGGCCCGAATCACCGGATGGTCAGTTTCTATTGGGTGGTGGCCCACGAGCTCGGCCATGTCTGGGGACTGGCCCACTCCAGCCGACCCGACGCGCTCATGTATCCGTCCCAGTGTCACACCTGCCGCTGGTCCTCCTTTGAGCAGGCGGCGGGAAATGTGATCCAGGCGTCGAGCCGGGCCCCGGCCTGGAGTCGCCCCCACTACGCGAACCGCTTCTTTGCCAAGACACCAAGGTCCGTGGTGGATCGGCTGCTCACCGGAGATCTGCCGGAAGAGCCCGCCCTGGCCAACGCCGCAGACGAGTGCGAAACGCAGACCTGCGATTCACAGCCCTCCACACGCAACACGCCTCCCGTTGACGGCTGCGGCACTCCGGAGGTTCCCAGCGCGGCGGTGCGCACAGACTGGCAACAGTTCCGCCTGCCCTTGACGCGGCGCAATCGCCGCGCTCCACAACTGGAACGCCCCGTAGCCGGTGCGCCCCGCCGCCACCAGCCACGGGGGCAGGACCTCCCGATCTTGCCGCCGCCGGTGAAGCCTGCGGCAGTGGTTTCCCCCTTCGATCCCGGGCGGCGGAGATGGCGAGGCGCCGCGACCCTGCTCGGCTGATCGCTCAAGGCGCCCGCCCGGCTGCCTGACATCCGTGGCCCCCGCAACCGCCTGTTTCTCAGAAACCTGAGAGGTGAGGCCCCGAGACACCAGGAACCTCCCACCTGGGGCATTTTGGCACAAAAGCTGCTTGATTACCCGTATACTGCCGAGAGATGGATGAGAGGTTCCCATGAGCGACCATAAGATGCGAGAGCTCTTGCGGCAGGTGATGGCGGACATCGAGACCGGGCGGGTCCCGCGGCCGCGACTCCCCAAACGCCTGGCGCCCTGGCTGGCGCCGCCCCTGCTCGCGGCGTCCCTCGGCCTGGCCGCCTGCGGGCACACCGCCGTGGGCACCGAGCGGGACGCCACGGTGGCCACTGACGCGATCACGGACGCGGCCCCCTTGGTGGATGCAATCTACGCAGCCCCCTTTGATGCGGCTATGGACACCGGCGTGATGCCACCGTACATGGCGCCTCCCTTTGACGCCGGCCCGGAGCCGGACTACGCCTCTCCCTTCGACGCCAGCGTCGACGACGCAGGCTCAATTCCCCTGTACATGGGACCGCCGCCCCAACCCGACGAGTGAGAACATCCCGATGATCGAATACCTGCAACGCCTCGGATATTATCCCCGCAACGTGGTCTGGGAACTGACCCTTGCGTGCAACCTCCGCTGCCGCCATTGCGGCTCTCGCGCCGGCAAGGCCCGCGACGATGAGTTGACCGAGGCCGAAGCCCTGGACGTGGCGGATCAGCTGGCCGCGCTGGGCGCCGAACGTGTCACCCTGAGCGGCGGCGAGCCCACGCTGAGCCCGTACTGGGACAAGGTCGGCAAACGCCTCACCGACCAGGGCGTGCGCGTAAACATCATCTCCAACGGCAAGACCTGGACCGACGAGCACACCCGGCAGGCCAAAGCGGCCGGGTTGGAGTCGGCGGCCTTCAGCCTCGACGGCCTCGAGGAGGTGCACGATCGCATCCGCAAAAAGGGAAGCTTCGCCGAGGTCCTCGGCGCCTTTGACACCTGTCGCGCCGGAGGGTTGCCCACGGCCTGCGTGTCCCACATCAACAAGCTGAACCTGCACACCCTGTCGGAGATGCGCGACCTGCTCAACGCGCACGGGGTGGCCTCCTGGCAGCTGCAGTTGGGCAACCCCGCGGGCAACATGGCCGACAACAAGGACCTGGTCATTGTGCCCCAGGACCTGCTCGAGATCGTTCCCGAGGTGGCGCGGCTGCGCGCGGAAGACAAGCTCCCCCGGGTCTTCGCCGCGGACAACGTGGGCTACTACGGCGAGTACGAAAAGACCATTCGTGACCGCGGTGCGCGGGTTTTTTTCTGGGTGGGCTGCCGGGCCGGTTGTCAGGTGCTGGGCATTGAGAGCAACGGCAACATCAAGGGCTGCCTCTCCCTCCCCTCGGCCCTGAACAATGAGGACCAGTTCAACGAAGGCAACCTCCGCGATCGCAGCCTCACCGAGATCTGGTGCGACGACGACGCCTTCGCCTACAACCGCAAGTTCACCCCCGAGCAACTGGCCGGTTTCTGCGGCACCTGTCGCTATAATGACATCTGCCGGGGCGGCTGCTCCTGGACCGCCCACTCCCACACCGGAAACCGCTTCGACAACCCCTTTTGTTACTACCGGGTGGCTGTCGAAGCCGGTGTCATAGAGCCCTGACCCTCCGCTCTCACCGCACGTCGTCTGCCTCAAAAGGGCGAGGGCCGCCGCAAGACCGCGATGCGGATGGCGTGACTCTCCAACGCCAGATGTACCATTCGGCGATGCGTTTCGAATCGCCACCCGCGCGCCTCGGCCAACGCCAAAAACGTATCCGTCTGGCGGCGAAAAATATCAGACAGAACCACGATCCCCTTCGGCGCCAAAACCCGCTCCAGAACCCGCAACAACGGCTCAAAGGCCATGTCGTGGTACGTAATCTCCGACCCGACGACCAACATAAACCGCTCCTGCACCTCCCCGGCGTACCAATCGAGCCGCGACAGCCGCACCCCTTCCAGTCCGTTTTCCAACACGTTGTGCCTCGCCACCGCCAAGGCGAGCTCATCGTAGTCGGTGCAGTGCACCCGCGCCCCGGCGGCGGCCGCCACCACGCCCACCACCCCCGTTCCGCACCCCAGCTCCAAAACCGCCCCGCCCCCCACTCCCTGCTCGTGCACCAGGTACTCTGCGAGGCCAAAAGCCGCGGGCCAGCTGATCATCCAGACCGGCGCGTCCCCGTGGTCCACCAGACACTCCGGATACAGGGCACGCACACATCGATCCACGTCCCGCACCTCGGCAAAGCGCAGCGACATCTCCCCGATCCGGTGCTCCACCCACCGCAGACCGAATCGACGCGACAGCCGTCGCACGGTCCGTTGGGCACTCTTGTCATCCAGGTCCATCATTGCCGCACATTTATAGCCCGGTCGACAGGCGCCCGGGGAGGCATTATGATCAGAGTGATGTCACGGATTAACGCAACCACCGCCGAAGAGGGGCTGGTATGAGCGACGCCATGGGAGCGGGTCTTGGATTCGGTATGGGCATGATGATGCCCTACATGCTCGCACAATCATTGCAGTGGCCAAGTGCCTGGCCCCACGGCAATGGACACGCCGTCGGCTACGGTCATCCCCCGCTCCCGATTGCGGTGCAGCCCCGGTTTTGCGGTCACTGCGGCGGTGGCCTCGTGCCCCAGGCGCACTTCTGCGGCCACTGCGGCGTGTCCGTGCAGCGCTGAGCCCCGGCCCCGGTGCCCCGAGAGCCCCGATGCCCTTCGTGAACCTCGACGACTGCAGGATCCAATACCACGTGCACGGTGAGCCCTCACCCGCGCCGCCACTGGTGCTGATTCACGGCGCCGCCGGCGGCCAGTACGTGTGGCTCGAGCAGCGCCACCTTGCCGGTCGACAGGTGCTCACCCTCGACCTGCCCGGTCACGGCGGCTCCTCCCCCCAGGCCGCCGTCGCGGAGATCCACCACTACGCCGAGGTGGTAGCCGCCTTCGCCGCTGCCCTGGGGCACGAGCGATTTGTCCCCGTGGGCCACTCCATGGGCGGCGCGATCGCCTTGACCCTGGCGCTGCAGCACTCCGCGCGCATCCCAGCCCTGGTGCTGCTGGCCACGGGCGCCCGGCTGCCCGTGTCGGAGTTCGTCTTCGCGGCCATCGACACGAGCTTTGATCAGCTCGGTGAGCTCCTCGCCCAGACCGTGTACGCGCCCCAGACGGATCCCGCGCTGGTGGCACGCTTTACCAACGGGCCCTTGCAGGTCACTCGCGACCAGGCCCGGGCCGATTTCGAGGCCTGCGCCCGTTTCGACGTGCGCCAGCGCCTCGGAGAGATCACGGCGCCCACGCTGATCCTCGCCGGGGCCCAGGACCAGCTCATGGGCGCCGGACGCATCCAGCAGCTGGCCTCCGGCATCGTCGGCAGTCAGCATCGTACCCTTGAGGACGCCGGTCACATGCTCATGCAGGAACGGCCCGCCGCGGTCAACGAGGCCCTGCACGCCTTTCTGGACGAGCTCACTTTCTAGGCGTAAAGGCGCGCACCAGGCAACGGGCGAAATTCGTACAGCTGTCTGCTTCGAGACAGGCGCTGATCTCGCGCACGTTCTCCAAGCGCCCCGAGAGTCGATCGCAGTGCGCGCCCAGGGCAGCCTGTTCCCGGCGGGTCTCGTCCAGGAGCGCCCGTCGCAGCTCACGGCGATGCGCGGGCAACCCGACGCGCTCCAGCTCACTCCAGCGCTGGGGCGAACGCACCCTGGAAAAAGGTTCCCGGCAACGAACCAGCCGGGCCGCCAGCGCCGCACAAGACAGCTCCGGGCCTGACAACCGGCGCAGCAGACCCAGCAGCGCGTCGGTGAGCCAGCTGCTCCAGGGTGGGCCCAGTTGCAACCCGGTGACCGCCCGCGCCAGGCGGAGAAGGGGCTTGGCCTGGGGCTTAGACCGCAGGCGCGAGGCGACCCGCGCCAGGTCCTGACGCTCGAAGAAGCCACCGCCCAGCCACTTGGCCCGCCAGAGGCGCTCGAACTCCCGCCGCACCAACGGTGACCCCGCGGCCGGGGTGACAAGCGAAGCCCGCGCCAGCGCTCCGTCCGCGGTCCGCTCGAGCGAGACGCCCGCCTCTCCAAACAGCGAAAACAGCCCCCGCAATAAACCCACCAGGGCCCGCTCCCCCGCCGGTAGCCCGGCAATTGCCGCCACCAACCGCACCCGGTCCGCCTCCGACACCATCTCCAGGGGATCCATCAAAGGCACCCGCATCGCCGCCGCCACGGGCCGCATCAGCAGCCCCTGCATCGCGCGGGTGGGCGGAACGGCACCGGTGCCCGCCGCCAGGGGACGGGTCCCCGCTGCGGTACCCGCGACAAAGAGGCTCGCCGCGGACGCACGGGCCCACACCGGCCAGCCCGACACGGTCCAGCGCACCGGCCGCCCGGGTCCAACCGTCGAGGCTCTGCGCGCCGCCCGGAGCCGCCAGGCCCCGGCGCCCAGCGTGAGCATGACCTCGCCCGTGCACTGCCGCAGCATCTCCGCCGGAGCGGGTGCGCCCGGAGCGGTGGTTTGCATGGCGCTCGCCGGGACCAGGCCCACCAGGGTCGAAATACGGGCCGCGTCGAGATTCAGCCACACCGCGCCCAACGCGTCCCCGAAGGGTTGGAGCTTTTTGCCCGGGCCGAGCCAGCCGAGCCAGCGGGACAGCTCCCCCCGGCGGAACCTCACCTCGGCCATGAGGCCCCAGGGCGTGAAACGCACCACGGCCGTCGTGATGGGCTCGCCGGTCTGGGCGCGCCAGCCACCCACCAGATCCACCCCGCTCCATCGCTTCACCGACAGTTGCGCCAACAGCGTCGGGGCCGGCGCCGCGGCGGCCTGGGACTGGCTCTCGGTGAGCAACGCCCGCGACGAGGCACAAGACACACCCACCGACACGCGACCGCACCACCACGAGCCGACCCCCTCGAGCACAGCCTTCGCCATGGCTCCGGGGGCCACGGCCACGCCCGCCGGGCCCACCAGTCTTTTGAGCACACGCCCGGGAGTCTGGGTATAAACCAGCGCGAGGATGCCTTCGGACCGCTTGGGTCCGGCGCCCACGCCGGCCACGACAATGCCCCCCCCCGGATCAATGCCGAGGTCGGACCAGAGGGTCGCTGGCGGTGGCCACCCTCCCAACGCTTTTGCGAGGCGCCGGGCCATGAGGGACATGGGCGCGGCAAGGTCCGGGATTTGGACCAACAGCGTCCAAAAACGGACCGTGCCCTGGAGCAGCGTTGCGGGACGCCCCACCCCCACGAACCACGTTGCGCGCCTGGGAACGTGTGCGAGCAGCCCACGTAGTGCTTGCGGTCGTCGGGGGGGGGGCCGTACCGCCGCGTCCGGGGTGTGCACAACCACCGCCCCATCGGGCGGTGCGGGCTTGCGCGACCGCTTGGTGCGACCGCAGGAGCCGGTCACACAAAACAGACCCGCCAAGGCCACCACGGCCCATGTCAGCGCACGTCGCGTCACAGGGGGCATCCTACGCCATGCGCATCCTCCCTGAAAGACCCCGCGGCGGCGACCTTGCCAAGATCCCCCCCCATGGCGTAGCCTCTGCCGAACCGTCAACCCAGGAGCGCCGTCATGTATCGCCCCTTCCCCTCGTCGCCCCTCGGACTACGCCTCGCCGCACTGCTGCTGCTCACGAGCGTGGTGACACTCGGCGCCTGCAGCAAAAAGAAACCGCGTTCGAGCCCGCCGGTCAAAACCCCCGAGTGGCACGGGCTACGAATCGGCATGGCGCAGAAAAAGGCCGAGCAGCGCCTCAAGGGCGCGGGCCTGCGGGTGCATTGCGCCCCCGCTCAAAACGTGACCTACCTCGACGGCAAGGCGCTGTACACGCTCTGGATCAAAAAGGGGCAGGAAAAACGCGTCGTACGTTGTCTGGTCCGGAGAAAAAAGGGGGCAAAACCCGGCCTCGACGGCGTGCTGGAAAGCAAGCTGTATTTCCTGGACGGCAAGCTGTATCGGCTGCACGTCAAGCTCTTCACCACGGATCTGAAATTCGACCGTTTGCTCCGGGCGCGCTACGGCGTCTTCCTACAAGCAGAGATCTCCCGCCATGCCTACGCCGGCAAAAAACCGTCGGTGATCCGCATGTGGACGCTCACCCAAAAAGCCACCCGACTGCTCTGGCTGCGCTCGAGCCATCATCAGCAGCTTGTCCTGTTCACCACGAGCCCTGACCACGTCAAGGCGCTCAAAGCCCTCTCCTCCGCCCGCAAGGGCGAGTAACCCCCGAGGCGGCGGCCCTCCGGTTCTGGGCATATATCGACATCTGCTCGGCTAGGACTCGATCGAGGCCGGTTCGGGAAGTCAGTCCGCTCAGACCACCAGCGCGTAAATAACGTATGCCACCACGGCCAGCCCACCGCAGGCGTACAGCGCCTCCTGGGTAAACGACCGTAAGCCACGTCGAACGCCAATCCGGTAAGGTCCTTGGATGTAGCTTCGCGAGTTCATGAGTCTATTTTGGATCGGCTCAAAAAAGGAGGCAACTTTTCGCCCTTTTTGGGATCCGACGCCCCCTCCATTGAGTCTTGACAACCGACGTCAGTTTTTACAGAATATATGAGATATTTCCGTTTTACTGAACAACAGAAGCTGAGCCAGCGGGTCCTCAATGAACATGCGCAACTCCATATCGACGCCCAATGACGAAAGCCTCGAGCTGATATTAAAGGGGAAAATCCTGAGCAAGGTGGAGATCGCCGAGATATTTCGCGCTGCCTACCGCGTGCTCGACCAGCTCTGCGACGGTCGCTACTCTCAGCTTCGGTTCATCTATCGCGAGGATTTCGAGGTCTCCGCCGAGCTCCTGGAAGAGTTTCAGAACGCTGCCAAAGAGGCCTTAGCGTACAAAGAAGCCCTGATATTTGGACGCCCCATCGACATGCAGATCATCGGTCTGACCACCATTGCCCACCCGGCAACCCGGGAAATGGCAACTCGTATGCACGACCAGGATTAACAAAACCCTCGCGTCCACACACACTTCCGCAGCCCGGATCCGCCATTTTTTCGACAATATTTCAGCCTATTGCAGCTCTCGCCGAGGTAGACCGCCCGCCTGACTTTCTGCACAAGCAAGATGGTGTAATATTGCACCTACCCGTGCAGAGAGCGCGGATCAGGTCGCAACCAGGGCGAGGCCTTCGCCCCAGCTCTCGCAGAAACGCACATTGTCCCGGGGGCCCAGCCGCGCCCGCAGCTCGCGCAAGCCGTCCCGGTCCAGGGCGGTCACCACCACCTGGCGCTGCTGCAGCTTGCGGTGCTCGAGCAGCTCCTCGATGACCCCCAGCACCGATCGCTGCAGAGAACGCGCATTGGTGAAGTCCACGATCAGCACATCGGACCCCATGCGCGCCACCTCCAGCAACAGGCGCCCCATCAGCATGGACAGGCTCTGCCGGCTGGGGCTGCCCACCACGAGCAGGGCGGGCACATTTCCCGGGAGCCGGATGATGGGCGTGTGCTTCTCCAGCACATCCTCCAGAACCGCTCGCTCTTTGGCTTGCAGCCCCAGGCAGTAGGTCTCGAGCAGGATGGCCGCGACCCCAACCTCGAGGATACGCCAGGCCGCACGCAGCTCGGGTGTGTCCAACTCCGGGGCGAGGCAATCGGACAACGCGGGCGTGAGACGCACCACCAGCGTCGGGCTCGCCCCTCTGCTCGCCAGCTGCCCACCCACCAGAGAGAAGTCACGCACCGCGGCACGGAAGTGATCCGCAGACAAGTCCACCGGACCCTCACTGCAAGCCTCCGCCAGGGTCTCGAGCAGCGGGAACCCCAGGGACTCGAGCTCGTCGAGCACCTCGGGGGGCCGGCAGGTGGGGTCGGCCCGCAATAACGCCACCCACTGGCCCACAAGCCGCGCCGGATCCCGCACGAGGATCTCAGCCAGCACCGTTTCGCAGGATGCATCACCCATAACTGAGCAGTATATCGACTGCGGACCGGCGGAGACAGCATTCCTTCACTTGCAAAAAATTTGGACGCTGCCATTATGTAATTCCTGTGAAACGGAACACCCCATGAACACTGGGACAGGGCTAACCGACGTCGGTCGGCGTCGCGATCACAACGAGGATGCATTCCTCATCGATGACAGGCGGGGCCTCTACGTGGTGGCCGACGGCGTGGGGGGACATGCCAAGGGCGAAGTGGCCAGCGCCGAGGCAGTGGAGCAGATCCAGAACTGGGTGATCCGGCACGATCCACTCGTGCAGGAGTATCTGAACGACCCTTCGGAAGAGGCCTTCTACGCCCTGCGGCGCATGGTGGAGAGCGGAATCCAGTCCGCCTGCTATTTGATCCACTCCATGGCCCAGCAGGAGCCCGATCGCAAAGGCATGTCCACCACCATGTCCATGGCGCTGGTCATCGACACCCTCGTGCTCATCGGCCAGGTGGGAGACAGCCGCGTGTATCTGATGCGCGAGGGCAAGGCCACCCAGATCACCGAAGATCACACTCTGATCAACTACAAGCTCAAGCACGGCCTGCTCACCCCCGAACAGGCAAAAAAGGCGCCGGGAAAAAACGTGATCACCCGCGCCGTGGGCCACCTCGACTACGTGGAGGTGGACGTCACCGACCTCATCGCCCAGGCGGGGGATCGGCTCATTCTCTGCTCAGACGGCCTGCACGGCTACCTGCTCGATGGAGAGATTGACGTGTACGGCTCCAAGTCTCCCGAGGAATCCTGCAAGGGCCTCGTGGACCTGGCCAACTCCCGGGGCGGCCGGGACAACATCACTGTGATGGTGGTGGACGTCCGTTTCTGAGCCAGACTTCGTCGAGCTGCAGGTGACCCCAGCCCCCGGTGGCTGAGTCCACGACTTCAAGCACCGCGTCGCGCCCTCGCCAGGGCCGCACATCCCAGGTCACCCGTCGGAACTGCTCGCTGTTGTGCCCTGTGGCGCGGTGGACCACCTTGCCGTCCACTCGCAGACGGACCACGAGCCGCACCCGATCCCGTCCGCCGCCCACCCGGAGCTGCAGCACTGCGCGGTCCAGCCGAAAGGGAGGTGAGGTGAGCTTGCCCGTGGAGCCGTCACCACCATGGAAGGAGCTGAGCCAGCGCCGCCCCCCCGCGCCGCCCACGAGCCCCTGGGCCCGACGACGGAGGGGATCCCACAGGGGGCCATCCACCGGGCCCCGACCAAAGGCAGCGCCCTGGCGCGTCCAGCCATCGAGCCTGCGCGACTCGAAGTCAAACACCACGCGGCCCCCGGCAGGCGGACGCGCCGGCCGCCGCAGGCGCCACACAAAACGCGGCGCCGCGGGGTTGCCCGACAGGGTCCGCGGCGCGGCGCTCCGCCAGGCCAAGTCCAGCTCCGGGCGATAGTAGGTGGTGAGCCCTGGTAGCTGCGCGAGGTAGGCACCATGCGGCCGTAGCACAGCCCGTTGCCCCTGTCGAGTCCAGCTTCGCACCACGTTCCGGTCGTGAATCACAGCCACAAAACGCCCCGACCGCAACGCCGCGCGGATAGAGCGGAGCAAGCCACGCCGAGCCTTCTGCACCCGCGCGCGGCGCTTCGGGGCGTCCCCAAGCAACCCTCCCTGGGTCGACGGCCGGGTCCAGGCCACATCATTGACATTCATGATGTGACCGTGGCCCCGTCCCCCCGCGAGCACGCTGTAGTAGGAGTGGTAGGGTACCAGCACCTCGCCCTCGCTCCCCAGGCGGCGGAGCTCTGTTAAGAACCGCCTGGCCTCCGCGCGCTGCCTGGAGTCGGGGACCCAGCGCCGCGTCTTCGGCAGACCGGTGGCAAGCACCTGGATCCCCGCGAGGACCACCGGCGCCCAGACCACCACCGCCAGGAGGCGCCACCGGGCGAGCACCCGGGCCCGCCAACCCACGGCGCCCTCCACCGCTCCCTGGCCCGCGGCCAGCAACCCGCGCGCCTCAGCGGCCGCCACGGCGCAAAAGATCGCCGGCAGCACGACGCCCGGGATGTACGCGTTGTCAAATGCCCACTGGGTGGACCGGCCCACCGTGGAGGCCACCACACCGGCCAGCGCACCGAGCAACCACACGGGGGCATGCGGCGCCAGCCGGCGGCGAAGCACCGCGGCAAAAGTCCAGATGAGCAACGCGGCCCCACAGCCCAGATACAGCCATCGCGCGTGCTGCCACAGGTGGCGCGGAGCCTTGGACCAGACAAAGCTCGCGTCCGTTCGATGCGACTGGTGCAGATCGAAGACGTAGAACCAGAACCAGCCCCCCGAGGCGCCGTCGTACGCCAGCGTGCCCAGCCCAGCCACCACGCCCACGGTGATCACAAGCACGGGCAGCAGCCGCGCCCGAAGCAGGAGCTGGGCCAGACCCGCGGCCACGATGACCAGCACTGCGGTCTGTTTGGCGAAGTAGGCCAGCCCCAGCAGCACGCCGGCGAAGATCACGCCGCGCACCGAGCGGTGCCCCGCGGCCAGGGCGTAGAGCCCGCCCACGGCGAACGCCAGAAAGACCGTGTCAATGCGTACCAGATCGTACCAGGCCCCGGTCCAGCCGTACGCCACGGCCACCGCGGCCATGGACACCACCGCGAAAACCGCGGCGTCCAGGGTGGGGCGGCGGGCCCAGGGCGCGCCGGGTCCACACAACGCCGGCGCCGCCTCCCGGGCCGCCCGCCAGACCGCATGCAGCATCACCGACAGCGTGGCCGTGAAGGCGAGCACCGACAGGGCCCTGCCCAAGGTGTACGAAAGACCAAAGACCCGGCCCAGCCACCCCAGCACCAGCGGATACAGCGGCGGGTAGCAGAAGCTCGCGAAGTCCACGGTGGGCGCGGCGTAGAGCGGCGCACCCTCCATGGCTCGCTTGGCGCTGACCAGCACCCCACTCTCCATCCACTCCAGGTCCAATGGATAGGAGAGCCGGGCCCAGAAAATGTAGTAGAGCACCGCCACCGCCGGCAGCGCCACGGCCAGCGCGACCAGGCGCGGCAGCCACGGCAGCAGCCCCCGGGCACGTTCCCCGAAGGACGTAGGCTGCTTGTCTGTCGGTGAAATCATCTACGGAAGTATCCGCGCGTCGAAGGCGAAGTGGCGACCGCCAATGTGGGGGGTGCTAACCTCGAAGCGCACGGTGGCTCGCCGCCCTTTCTGGGCCCGGGTATCGATGGAGAGCGGAAGCCCCGCCCAGCCCGGACGACCCCGGGAGCGGGGCCAACGCACCTGGCCCACGGCCTTGTCATCCACAAACACGTCCAGGGTCACGGTCGCGCCCTCACCCCCGCTCTGCAGCACGCCGTAGCGCACCTCCAGAGACCCGCCCAGCGTCTGAGCCGGGAAGGCGATGACCAACGTGCCCTTGTCGTCGGGGTGGGCCCAGAGCCCAAAGCGGTTGAGCAGGTTCCACTCCTCGGCCACGGGTCCCACCCACCGTCGCCCCTTGCCGCAGATCCACCGCCCCATCTGGAAGGTGGAGCAGCGTTTCACACGCCCGTTTCTGAGTCGCACCGACACCTGCGCGTCACTCAGCTCGTGGGTGAGCGAGCGCGGCCCAGGCCGGGGCGACACCACGCCAAAGCCCTTTGCCAGCAGCATCAGGGCCGCCAGCACCAGCGCCCCCAGGGCGGCCCACCGCGCCGGGCGACGCAGCCGCATCGCCCAGGGCCCGAGCCGTTTGACCACCCGCTCGGCCAACGCCGGCTTCCGACGCGCCACAAGGATGAAGATCACCAGCAACCATGCGAGCAGCGACAGCAGCCGGCTGAGGTGGTCCACCCAGCTGGACCGGTACGTAAATACCGTCACCCCCGTCTTCAAAGGCACCATCATCAGGCCCATGACCTTGGGCGCCAGCTTGTCGTAGGCGCGAATGGTGAGCCTCTCGGAGCCCCGGTGGGCACGCCAGTTGGCGAAGTGGGCCACGTGCAGCACCAGGAAGAGATCCGGCGACACCTGCTTGGCCCGCACCGTGATCTCCTCGTCGGAAAACCGCGCCGTCAATCCGAGGGTCGCCGGATCTACGCGCTCATAACGCGGGCTGCCTTCGTCACCCGCCAGACGTCGTAGCACCGTGTAGCGCTCGGACCGATAGTCGGGCACTTCGTACAGCGCCAGGCGACCGCGACGGGCCACCTCACGGGCCCAGGAGGGCGCCGGGCGGGTCCCGTTGACCATCAGGAAGCGCACGTTCAGGGCGCGGTAGTCCTCTTTGGAGCGGGGCACCGCCGCCGGGCTCAGGTACGCGCGGTACTTAAAAGTCTCGGACGGGATGAAGCTCAGCTTCACCTCGGGTACGTCGCAGTAGGTGGCGCCATTGGCCAGCTCGTGATCGTTGAAGCTCGTGAGGTAGCCCAGCCGGAAAAAGCCGGCCCCCTGCTCCTTGCGCGCCGCGCACACCTTCCCCAGGAGCCATCGGAAGTCCCGCAGAAACGGCCCCTTCTCTTGGACGTTGCTGAGCTGTCCCACGGGCAGCAACCGCGTCTCGACGAGCGTCCACGTCAGCGGCAGCACAAAGGGTGCGACCAGCAAGCACACCGTGGCCAGCCCTGCCGCGCGACGCCAGGGCGATGGGCGCCGCTGGGTGTCTTCCGGCGACGCCCCGCGGGCCGCCTCATCCGCCGGCGTGGCATCGTCAGCCGTGGGCGGGATGCCAAAAAACAACCGCTGCAGCAAATACCCCGCGAGCAGGAACCAGCAGAGCTTGACGAAGATCACGAAGCGCTGAAACTGCACGAACCGCGCCGATGCAATCCAGTTGGCCACCCCCAGCTCGTTGTACGTGGTGAGGGATCCCGCCACCAACAACAGCGCCGAAAGGGCGAACAGGTAAGACGCCACGGGCCGACGCTCCCTCAGGGCCACCGCGCCCCCCACCCCGCCGAGGATCAGCGGCCAGGACCAGGCGTTGCGCCAGA
>Ga0180009_10004429_pt1 | contig 15490 bp, 15 predicted proteins | sample OS_PC_MetaG_FD_123537 | JGI IMG/M metagenome (GOLD analysis project Ga0180009, IMG submission 123537) | Groundwater microbial communities from the Aspo Hard Rock Laboratory (HRL) deep subsurface site, Sweden - OS_PC_MetaG | ecosystem: Environmental > Aquatic > Deep subsurface > Groundwater...
AGGGTGACCTGGCTCCACGGGACAACTCGGCCAGCGCCTCCGAGCGCGCGAGATGTGGCGCGGCCGACCTCCACAGGCTCCTGGCTGCAGGCGACCACCGCCAGGGCCAGCATCGATATGATCAACCTCATTGACCCCTCCTTGCGGGACCGCTACCCGCCACCGTAGGCGACAGATGTCTGATAGACCTCCAGCAGGTCGACCGGCCCGGCCGCGTCGGCGCCGCCCGCCATCAGAAAGCTGCCGTTGCTCATCTGCTCCACGACGAACCCCTGGCGCGGCCTCCCGACCGATACCTGGCGCAGGTTGGCAAGGTCGCTGGACAGCACCTCGGCCTGGTCCGCCAGCCCGGCCTCCACCCGCCCCCCGACCACCACCAGCCGCTCCCCGAGCCGGACGACACGGTGCCCGGCGCGGGCCTGCTTCAGCGCGCTCGCACGGTGGATCACCGCGAGCGTCACCGGATCGATGATCCAGCCGTCGCGCAACAACACGCCGTCGTCGTCGACGCCGCCGACGACGACCAGCCGTCCATCGGGGAGGTCCACGGCGGCAGCCGCGCCCGCCAGCCGGGGCCCGGGCAGCGGCACCGCCTGGAAGGTGGACGAGGTGGTGTAGAACAGCTCGACCGACGGCTGCCCACCCGCCTGCCCGCCGGCTGCCAGTACGACCCCGGTCGACGCGGCCATCGCCGGCCACGCCCGCGTCGCCCCGGCGCGGGTCGGGAGCACCTTCAGGGTCGGGCTTCCGTCGGAGGTGCCCGGATCGAGCACCAGGGTGGAGTTCATCGCGCCGGCCAGGCCCTCGCCGCCGACGATCAGATACGAGCCGTCCTGCAGCGAGGCAACTCCGGCGCCCCTGCGCCGGTCCGCCGGCGAGAGCCCGTCGTCGAAGGTCCGCCAGGCCGCGCCGTCGAATCGCAGCATCTGCGTGGCGAGGCCCTGGCCGTCCGCGCCGGTCGCCACCACCGCACAGCTGGACCCGCAGTGGGCGGCGACCGCGTCCGTCCGGGGCGCGGGCAGCGCGGGCAGCTCGCGCAGCTCGTGGTCGATGAAATCGTAGAGGGCGGCGCTGGAGAGCGGCTTCGACGCGAGGTCCTCCCCGCCAGCGAGCAGGATCCCGTCACCCGGGACCAGCACCGCAGTCATCGCCGGCCCCGCTGACTCGAGCCGCGGTCGCAGCGAGCTCAGCTCGCCGGCCCTCGCCACCAGCAGGGTCGCATGACCCTCCGCCGGCCGCATGACCATGGGCGGAGTCTCGCCCCGGGCCACCAGCGCCTGGGCCAGGTATCCCTCGAGCACGACGCTGCCGACCTCGCCGCTCACCTGCAGCTCCAGCTCGATGCCGAAGCTCTTGCCTCCCTTGACCGCCTCGGTGGTCTGCCCCGCCGGGTCGGTGACCAGCAGGCGCAGGCTGTCCACGTCGGCCAGCGGGTCCGGCCCCTGTGGGGTCGTCACCGACAGCCCGAACAGCGGTGCATCGCCGCAGGCGGCGAGCACGAGCATCAGCGGCAGCGGAGTCAGGTGGGGGACACTGGATCGCCTCATCGCTGCCCCTCCCCGGCGAGACAGCTCAGCAGCGCATGTCGCGTGGTCCCCTCCACGCGCACGCGCTTGCGCTTGCTCTTCTGACCCGAGGTGATCGATACCTGATCCCGACGGACCGAGAGCTTCCTGGCCAGCAGATCCACCACCGCGGCGTTGGCCTTGCCCTCCACCGGCGCGGCGGTGATCGCGACCTTGACCCGCTCGCCAACCACCGGGCCCAGACGGTCGCGCGAGGCTCGCGGCGCCACCAGGATGTCGAAGGTGATGCCTCCCGTCGACTCCTCGATCATTAATTGCGTTCCTCGCACCCCTGCGGGGCGCTCCGGGGTGAAGCAGCGCAATCCATCGGGCATGGTCGGCGCGGTTGACAGCTGCCCGCGGATCAGGCCTTACCCATCAGCTTGGCGAAGGCGCGCTCGCCGAGGTGCTTCTTCATCAGGCGCTCGACGGTGCTCTCCACCATCAGCTCGCCATCCTCGGACTCGTAGAGGAACTGGATCCCCATCCCCGGGTCCGGGCGCTCCGGGTCCTTGCCAGCGTCCTCCTCGTTCACCACCCACTGTACCCGTCCGCGCAGGGTCAACGGGTCGAGGAGCTCCGGAACCAGCAGCTTGAACAGGAACTCGGTCCCGATGCCCAGCGGCCTGGGTGTACGGATGAAGGTGCCCCCCTTGGAGATGTTGCGCGTGTAGTCGTGGAAGAAGGTGTTCAGCCGCTTGTAGGTCACCTTGAGCTCGATCGGCGCTCTCGGGTGGTCACGTCTGTCGGAATCGGACTCTGCCATCTTCGCTTCTCCCGCACGAAACCAAGCTGACGGTAGCCAAAAGGAGGTTCGGTGTCAAACGCCGCTCAGGGGCAGGCGCTGACGCTGGCGTGGTAGACGTAGTCCGTCTTCTCGTAGGTCACGTGGAGCTTGCCGCCGGGCTCCCGCGCCAGCGAGATCCAGCCCGGCGTGTTGGTGACACCGATGTCCAGAACCGCGTGGGTCCAGCCGCCGGAGGCGCCCCGCAGACCATGCACCAGCTCGCCCGTGACCGGGGCGCGGTAGGCGGCGTGAAGATTCCCGGCGCTGTCGAGCAGGATGGAGCTGGCAGTGCCGCTGGCCGACACGACCTCGGCCGCCCACCCCGAGCCCGCGCTGTAGTGCGTCAGGTAGAGCGTCCCGCTGCTGGCCGACAGGTCCGTGTTGCCGGTGTGCGCGATGAAGATGCTCCCGCCGGCGGCAATCGCGATCGAGGCGAACCCGCCGTGGGCCTGGGCCACGCCGCCCGGCGTCGAGGTGACCCAGTTTCCGCTGGCGTTGGTGGTGTAGCGTAGGAGGGTCACGTCCTCCTCGAACAGGCTCGAGCTGATCTGGGTCGTGTGTCCGCAAGCGTGGGCGATGTGGACCTTGCCCTGCGAGTCCAGGGCCAGCGAGCTGTGCAGGCCGACCTCGTCGTCAGGCAGCCCGGTGACCTCGTCCACCTTGGTCGCCGTCAACGCACCGGGCAGCCCGGTGGCGAAGTACAGCTTCTTGCCCGACTGGAAGCTGATGTGCAGCTTGCCGGCGCCGTCGATGACCAGGGAGTTGTGCCCCGGATCCTGCCCCGCCATTACCAGGGAGGTCTGCCAGCTGGTCGAGCCCTTGGGCCGCTGTGCCAGCGAGGTCTCGTCGTGGCCGCGGTCTCCATAGACGATCAGCACCGTCCCCTGCGCATCAAGGGCGATGGTGGGCCAGGACCCCACGTCCGGGCCGCTGCCGTCCACCATCTCGGTCTTCCAGGCCCCCGAAGCGTTGGTGGCGTACCACAGCTCGTTTGGTCCCCGGGCGTGGTAGGCGGTGTGAAGCGCCCCGCTGCCGTCGACGGCCAGGCTCCGGTCCCCGGCGTAGGCCATGTTGTGCACCGTGTCCACCGCCTCGGTCAGCAAGGGGGGCGGTGTGCAGGCGGTGCCGACGCAGGTCTCGCCCTGGGTGCAGGGGTCGCCGTCATCGCACGGCGTGCCCCCCGGCAAAGTGGTGTAGACGCACTGCTTCTGCGTCTCGTTGCAGCTCCCGCTGTGGCAGACCGGAGCCGTCGCGTTGCAGTCCCGCGGGTCTGCCTGGCACGCTCCACCGTTGCACTTGTCGTTGACGGTGCAGTACTTGTCGTCGTCGCAGCCCGCCCCGTCGGCCTTGACCGTGCTCACGCACCCCTGGCTCGGGTCGCAGGAGGCGATGTGACAGGTGTCGGGGGGCGTGCAGGTCACTCCCTGGCCTCCCGCGCAGGCTCCGGCCTTGCAGGTCTCGCCGCTGGTGCAGGCGTTCTTGTCATCGCACCCCTGCCCCTCGTTCGTCGGCGAGTTGTCGCACAGGCCGCCGCTGCACTTGTCCACGGTGCAGCTGTTGTTGTCCTCGCAGTCGCCGTCGACCGAGCAGGTCTTGCACGCCGTGTCGGCCAGATCCTTGCCGCCGTCGCAGTCGTTGTCCTTGCCGTCGCTGCAGGTTGGATCGCCCGGCGGGCCCTCGGTGCGCCCCGGGTTGACCGTGTCGTCGGTGTCATCACAGTCCAGCCCGCCGCAGGCCAATGAGAGGTAGGTGTCGTTGTCCTGGTCGCAGGCCAGGTCGGGCACCAGGTCGGCCAGGTCGGCCAGGGTATCGGCGGGCGCGTCGACAGAGGCATCGACGCCCCCGTCTGCCGGACAGCGCTCCTGGTCGGGGTTGGGCCAGTCGGGGCAGTTGTCGATCGCATCGGGGACCCCGTCCCCGTCCCGGTCGAGCGCCGTGCCAGACCGTAGCACCACGCTGGCGGGCACCTGCTCGCCGGAGCGCAGCGTCACGGTGGTGGCCCCCTGCCCCACCTCGGCTCCACCGGCCAGCGCCCGCACCAGGATCCGGACGTCTCCCTCGTTCTGGCTGGGGAAGAGCACAACGGTGTCGGGCAGCCGCGGGGCCCCGGCCTGCGGCAGACGCCGATCGGAGACCGTGACACCCGCAAAGGTGTACACGTTCAGGCGCAGCTCGTCGGGCAGCGGCAGGCCGACGGCCCCCTCGATGGTGAGCAGGATCGAGGTGGGCGTGCTCTTGCACCCGGTGACAGCCAGGAGCACCAACACGACAACCACACGAATTGCGCTACCGTATCCCGGAGCGTCCCGCAGGGACGCGAGGAACGCAATTGCACGCATCGTCTTCATTCTATATCAATGTGACAAATCCGTCCCTCCCTCCCGCTTCTTGCAGTAGGCTCCCGTGCAGTGAAGCGGTTTCTCCCGGCATACCTTCGGCTCCGCCGCACATGGGCCTGGCTGCTCCTGCTGGCGGCGCTGGCGCTGGCCCTGGCCTTCACTCCCCTGTTCAACCTGCTGGCCTACGAGTTCTGCCTGGCGCTGGCCCTCGCCGGCAGCGTGGCGTCGGCACACCTGGGCTCGGTGAGCGTGACCGCGCTGCACAGGGGGGAGCAGGGCATGCTCCTCACGCTTGGTGAGCCCTGCCCCACGCTGCTGGTCCTGCTCGGGCGCAGCATCGCGGCCAACCTGCTGCTGCTGCTGCTGCCCCTGGCCATCATCAGCCTCAACGCCCTGCGGGTGAAGAACTGCGACTACCTCGAGGGGCTCGCCTTCTTCGCCATGATGCCCATGCTGAGCGTCTGCATCGCCAGCTGCGCCGGCGCGCTGTGGGCGCTCGCCATCCCCCGACCTGCGCTGGCCACCCTCGCGGCCCTGCTGACGCTGGTGGCCTCATTGCTCTGGGGGTTGCTGCGCTTCTACGACGCCCCCTCGATCTTCGGCCACGACCCCTTCGTCGGCTATTTCCCGGGAGCACTGTACGACGAGGACGTGGCGATCCGCCTGCCGTTCGTGGTCTATCGCCTGTACAACCTGGCCTGGCTGCTGGGGATCGCGCTGGCGGCGGCTCACTTCCTGGACCCCGCCACGCTGCGCCTCGGAGCGAGCCGATTCAGGCCGGGGAGGTGGCTCACCCCGGCCGCCCTGGTGGCCCTGGCCGCCGGGGTCCTGCTGCTGCTGCTGCGCGCCCCCCTCGGCTTCGCCGTCGACGGCGAGCACATCGCGAAGGTCCTGGGTGGCGTTCGCCGAAGCGCGCACTTCACGATCCACCACCCGGAGGAGATGCCTGCCCTGGAGCTGGACCTGCTGGCCCAGGACCACGAGTTCCGCTACACCCAGCTGGCACGCCTGTTCGGATCATCTCCGGCGCACATCACCTCCTTCATCTTTCGCTCCAGCGACGAGAAGCGCCGACTGATGGGGGCGGGGCGAACGGTCATCGCCAAGCCGTGGCGCAACGAGGTCTATCTGCAGCAGGAGCCCTTTCCCCACCACGTGCTCAAGCACGAGCTGGCGCACGTCTTCGCCGGGCTGTTCGGGGACCGGCTGTTCGGGGTCAGCCTGCGCTGGCGTCATCGCCCCCTGCCCCACCCGGTGGTCAACGTCGGGCTGATCGAGGGGGTGGCGGTGGCCGCCGACTGGCGCCCCTACCTCGAGGAGATGGACGGACACCAGATGGCCTCGGCCCTGGTGCAGCTGGGTCTGGCGCCGCCACCAGAGGCGCTGTTCGGCTACGGATTCCTGGCCCATGCCGCCAGCCGGAGCTACGTGCTCTCCGGCTCATTCTGCCGTTATCTGGCCGGCCGCCACGGCTTCGGCAAGCTGACCGCCGTCTACGAAAGCGGGGGCGACTTCGAGGCGGTGTACCAGCGACCGCTGGCCGATCTGCTGCAGGACTGGTCGCGCTTCATCGCCACGGTGTCGGTCCCCGATCGCGAGCTCCAGCTGGCCCGCGAGCGGTTCCGCCGACCTTCCATCCTGCGGCGAGTCTGCAGCCACGAGGTGGCCAACCTGATCGCCGACAGCGAGCAGGCGCTCGCACGGCGGAAGCCTCGAGAGGCGGCGCGACTCGTCGAGCGTGTATGCGACCACGACCCCGGCGAGCCCGCGCATCTGCTGCGCTGGATCGGCGCCGAGGCGGCGGCCGGGGCCACGACGCGGGCGATGGATCTCGGACGCCGGCTCCTGGCGCATCCGTCGTTGAGCAAGCCGATGCGCCGACGCGCGCTGGAGCAGATCGGTGATCTGCAGTGGCTGGCCGGCCAGCGCAGCGCGGCCGCAAGCTCGTACGCCGACGCCGCACGACAGGCCGCGCTGCCCTTCGATCGGCGCGTGCTACACATCAAGCGCTGGGCGCTGGAGCAACCCGACGCCGTCCGCACGCTGGTGCGCCGCTACCTGGTTCCACCGCCGGGGGCCGTGCGGGAGGCGGGGCTGGATGTCCACCTGGCCCACGACCTGGCCACGACGCTTCCGCACAGCGGCCTCGGCCTGTTCCTGGTGGCCAAACAGCTGGCTGCGCGCGCTCACTACCGCGACGCGGCCTCGGTCCTGGAGCAGGCGATGGCGCTGGGGTTGCCCAACCAGGACTTCATCATCGACGGCTACCGTCTGCTTGGCCGCTGCCAGTATGCCAGCCAGCAGTACTTCGAGGCGCATGCCACCTTCGTCGCCCTCGACAAGACCAGGGGACTCTGTGCCGGCATGCGGCTCGAAGCGCGGGACTGGATCGAGCGGATCCGGTGGCGGACCGGCGGGGCCGTGGCGCGGTCGACGCGGCCGAGGCGGCGTGAGGAGTGCCCGCCCGCGCTCTCGACCACCTGTCCGGCGGGCACGACGGCCGAGCGAGCCTTGCGGCCGGCACGACGGCCCCCGGCTCCACCCGGGCCGGCCATCTGCAAGGCGAGCGTCCGCGAGGACGCGTCGACCGCGCGCGGAACCGACGTTGCGCGCTGAGTCAAGTTACTCCAATGATTCCACCATAAATAGTCAACGCTAAGACAAGATTGGAAAAACTCGAGAAAGGGCTGGCGCAAAAAACACCGCGGTGCTAGAGAGCCACTAGTTAAGTTGTTAGGTTCTCAGATGAAACCCTCCGACCACGGGGAATCGCCAGTACCAGGGTCCCATCCTCCCGAGGTCGTTAACTGTCCCGATTCCGGTCCTCGCGCCCCTGTGGGGCGCTCCGGCATGAAGCCGCGGAATCTCGTTCAACCAACGCGAGGCAGCCATACCCTCGCCTGGAGGAGACGATGAGCGAGTCCCTCGCCAAGAGACGAAAGATCCAGAAGTACCTGGGCGACGTGGAGGTCGAGGTGGAACGCTGCAAGGGCTGCGGCTTCTGCGTCGAGTTCTGTCCCACCGGGGCGCTGGAGCTGAGCGGAGAGTTCAACAAGAAGGGCTATCACCCGCCGCTGCTGGTGGACCAGAACTTCTGCAACGGCTGTGATCTGTGCGGTCTGTACTGCCCGGACTTTGCCATCTTCGGCTACCGGATCGGGCCCAACCCCAACTTCAAGAAAGAGACGAAGTGATCCTCAAGACCAGGGGATCCAACGTACGGAGGACTTCGATCATGAAGGCAGATCCGGCAGGCGTTCTCACGGGACGCCACTACCTGGACGGAAACCACGCCTGCTGCGAGGGCGCTCTCGCGGCGGGCTGTCGTTTTGCTGCTGGCTATCCCATCACCCCGTCCACCGAGGTGGTGGAGCGCATCGCCAGACGCTTCCCCCATGTCGGTGGGGTCTTCATCCAGATGGAAGACGAGGTCGCCTCCTCCATCACCCTGCAGGGGGCTGTGTGGGCCGGGAAGAAGGCGATGACCGTCACATCGGGGCCAGGTCTATCGCTGATGATGGAGCACGTCGGCCTCGCCACGATGCTCGAGACGCCATGTGTCTTCGTCGATGTCCAGCGGGGTGGGCCGTCCACCGGCCTGCCCACCCTGCCCGGACAGGCGGACATGATGCAGGCCCGCTGGGGCAGCCACGGCGACTACGAGATCATCGCCCTTTGCCCCTCCTCGCCCCAGGAGTGCTTCGATATGACCATCGACGCCTTCAACCTGGCCGAGACATACCGGGTGCCCGTGTTCTTCATGATGGACGAGTGCGTGGGCCACATGACCGAGCGGGTGGACATTCCGCCGGCGGACCAGATCGAGATCGTGCCGCGCCGCTACACCTCCAAGCCCAGGGGCGAGTACCTGCCCTACGAGGCTGGAGAGAACATGGTGCCTGACATGACGAAGGCCGGCGACGGGCACCGCTTCCATGTCACCGGTCTGACCCATGACGTACGCGGCTACCCGGTGATCAACGCCGAGGCCCAGCACGCCAAGGTCACCCGGATCGTCGACAAGATCCGCAAGCAAGCGGACCGGATCTACCGCTACGAGGAAGACCAGGTGGAAGGCGCGGACGTGGTGCTGGTCTCCTACGGCATCACCTACCGCGTGGCCCAGCGGGCGATCGAGATGGCGCGGGCCCAGGGGGTCAAGGTCGGGTCGCTGCGTCTGATCGTGGCCTGGCCCTTCCCCGAGCAGCACATCCACGAGCTGGCCGGCAAGGCCAAGGCGCTGGTGATGCCCGAGCTGAACCTGGGACAGATGTACTTCGAGATCGAGCGCTGCGCCGCGGGGCAGTGCCCGACGGTCCTGGTGCCGCACGCCGGCGGTACGGTACACAAGCCCGAGGTGATCCACCGCGCGATCATGGAGGCCGTCCGATGACTCAGCAAGCCTCGAACGAGACCCACATCAACCCGGTCATCCCGTTTCTGCGCGAGGACCGGATGCCCCACATCTGGTGTTCCGGCTGCGGTATCGGCACCACCGTCAACTGCTTCGCCCGGGCGCTGACCGACTCGCGGCTCGAGCTGGACAACGTCGCCATCGTCTCCGGCATCGGCTGCACAGGTCGCGTGGCGGGCTACGTCAAGCTGGACTCGTTCCACACCACCCACGGCCGGGCCATCCCCTTCGCCACCGGGCTCAAGCTGGGCAACCCCGATCTGAAGGTCGTGGTCTACAGCGGCGACGGCGACCTGATGGCGATCGGCGGCAACCACTTCATCCACGCCGCCCGCCGCAACATGGACATAACGGTGATCTGCGTCAACAACCTGACCTACGCCATGACCGGCGGTCAGGTGGGCCCGACCACCCCCGAGCCGGCGGTGGCCACCACCGCCCCCTACGGGGCGTTCGAGCACCCGTTCAACCTGCCCTTCCTCGCCGACAGCTGCGGCGCGGTCTACGTCGCCCGCTGGACCGCCTACCACGTGCGCCAGACCACCAAGGCGATGAAGGAGGCCCTGCTGAAGAAGGGCTTCTCCTTCATCGAGATCATCGCCCCCTGCCCCACGCTGTACCAGCGGCGCAACAAGCTGGGCGACGGCCTGGCCGCCATGCAGTACTACAAGGACAAATCGGTGGTGAAGACCGGCGCGGACACGCGCGAGGTGGACCTCGGCTACCAGACCGACATCATCTGCGGCAAGTTTGTCGACCGCGAGCGCCCGACCTGGCTCGACAGCTACAACAACCGCAACGCGGCCGCCATCGGCGCCCGCTACAAGCCGTACCCCTGGCGGGATTGAGGTGACACCATGCAGATCCACGAGATCAAGATCGGCGGGTTCGGTGGTCAGGGCGTGATCCTGACCGGACTGATCGTTGGCCGGGCCGCCGCGATCTACGACGACAAGTACTCGACCATGACCCAGGCCTTCGGACCGGAGGCCCGGGGCAGCGCCTGCAGCAGCCAGGTGATCATCAGCGACGAGACCATCCTCTACCCCTATGTCGCGAACCCCGACGTGCTGGTGGTGATGAGTCAGGATGCCTGCGCCCGCTTCGCGCCGGAGATGAAGAAGGACAAGAAGTCGATCCTGCTCTACGAGAAGGATCTGGTGAAGCTGGAGGGGCTGGGCTGCGAGGGGGTCACCTCCTACGGCATCCCCGCCACCCGGTTCGCCGAGGAGATCGGCCGCAAGATGGTGCTCAACATCGTGATGGTGGGCTTCTTCACCTCGATCACCAAGCTGATCAGCGCCGACGCGGTGCGCGAGGCGGTCAAGAGCTCGGTGCCCAAGGGCACCGAGACGCTCAACCTCAGCGCGTTCGACAAGGGCTACAGCTACGGCCTGGATCTGCTCAAGGCCTGATTGACCCCCGCCTGGGCCCCCGGTAGGATTTAGTTGTGGTGCATCGTGGCTTGGGACTGGCTCTGGCTCTGCTTCTCACGGGGTGCCACGTCCTGCTCCCCCTCGCCTCTCAGCAGCCAGGCGAAGATGCCCGCAGCGACGGGAGCGACGGACCGGCATCGGCGGAGTGTCCGGGGTGTGCGGCCGACGCCTGCGTCGGCAAGCCGGACGGGGAACAGTGCGTCGGCGCCGCGGGGCAGCCGGGCAGGTGCCACGCGGGTCTGTGCTGCACAGGCTGTGTGAGCAACAGCAACACCTGCGTGGATGGGGACCCGGTGCAACAGTGCGGCCTGGGCGGCAAATCGTGCATCAACTGCAACACGATGGCGAGACCGGGCAATTGCATGGTGTGGGGCTGCGTGACCGGCAGCTGCACGTCGGTTCCCGTGCCCGATGAGACCCTCTGCCCCGGCGGCAAGGGCAAGTGCTACGGCGGCATCTGCTGCACCGGCTGCTATGACAAGGTCACGATGAAGTGCCTCCCGGGCACGGACCCCGCCGCCTGCGGCAGCGGCGGCGACTTCTGCACCAGTTGCCCGGTTCCGGCCGATTCCTGCTCGTCTCCGCTCTGCTCCAGCGGAACCTGCGGCCTGACCAGCTCACCGGTCGACGGGACCCCCTGTCCCGGCGCTCCTGGAAAGTGCTACGGCGGCGTGTGCTGCACCGGCTGCTGGGACGGGACCACGTGCCTCCTGGGCACGGACATCGCCGCCTGTGGAACCGGAGGCGAGATCTGCATCAACTGCTCCAAGACGGGCTGCCAGGTCGGGAGCTGCCAGGTCGGAACGTGTGCTGTCACCCCCGCTGCCGACGGGACGCTGTGCCCAGGCAGCGGCCCTCCTGGCGGCACGTGCCACGGCGGCAGCTGCTGCACTGGTTGCCTGGATACGAGCGGGAAGTGCCAGCCGGGGGACCTTCTAACCATATGTGGCGACGGCGGCAGCGCGTGCGCCGACTGCTCGTGGCTCCCGCCGATCCCCATCTGCACGAACATCCCGTCCGGTCTATACCACTGCGTCGGCGGCACTTGACCCACCCTGCCCGTCCGGGTCACTCTCCGTCGCATAACTGAACGATCGACGCACCGGAGAGAATATCTGCACTTGATCGCCCTGCTGGTCCCTGGTTCAAATCCAGGCCCCGCTACCAAGAAGCCTCAAGGCCTCACCGGAGCTTACCCGGTGGGGCTTTCGGCTTTCTGGGGCTCCGACCGGCTACTTTGACCGAGATGCCGCAACTATGAGCCAGGTTGAAGACCCTACCTTCTTGAGGTCCATGGATTCGCTCCACCGTTTCTACTGCGACCTCGATTCGCGTCGCCCCCAGCGTCTGCCTACGCACAGGGCCTCAAGTCGCTGATGCATCGTGGTCGGGATTTCTGGAGAGTCGACCAGTTCAAGTTGGGCGTCTGCCACACAGTCGAGGTCCTCGCGCACAAAGCCCATCAACTCGGCCTGGCCGCGGGCGTAGGACATCGAACGCGGGTCGCGCGGAAGCTCCAGTGAACCTTCCTCCGGGCGCGGAGGGGAGCCGCCCAGCTCGGTGACGAGCTCGCCGACGGCGTGGGCCAGACGGGTTTCTTCGCTGCATAGGTCCTGAAGCTGCTCTCGTCCGCCGGGATCCGATTGCTCGACCGCGGCCTGGATCGCAGCGGCCGCGCGATGGTGGAGCTCGACGACGCGCGAAAGCTTGGCGATGGCGACGGCATCCGGAGGAGCGGGTGATCGCCACGCCTTCGCCATTCGGCGGTAGAACTGGACAAGCGATTCTGAGATCAACGGAGTTTCTGCTTTGAGCGCGGTCATGAGGTTTGATCCCGCAACCCATGTGCCATCGGCAACCCTGGAACGTTCTCGATTGCGCTGACTGGCCAAGCAGTACGTTGCGACTGGAACATCTGCATCTCCACCCTCGTGGAAGTCAATGAGCGATTCGGCAATTCGGCATCTGGCCTCCTCAACCGTGGTCCTGCAGCCGCCCCAGAGCACTCTCAATCGACCGCTGCATCCTATCGGCCGCGCCGTCAACGGCTTGGTCCAAGGTCACCGCCTGGTGCGTGGGGCGGGCTTGACCACGGTGCTGCCGTCGCTGTTGACCGCCGTCTGCGCCAGCAGCCTGCCGTTGATCGACGCGCCCGTCCGCAGCGTGACCGACGTTTGAGTCAGAACGACTCCCTCGCAGTGCGCTGTCGTGCCGAGATCCACAAGACCGGCGACCTGCCAGAAGACATTCTTGGGCAGTGCCCCACCGGCCAGGAGGACTTTGGCGGCGCTGCTCATGGTGAGATCCTGGGCGATCTGGAAGATCCAGACGTCCGTCGCGCTCCCGGCGAGAGTGACATCCGTCGGGATCAGCAGACCGGTGCCCCATTTGTAGACGCCCGGGGCGAGGGTCATCCCGCCGATGTTCCCGGCGCTCAGCTCAGTGACGTCGGGTGCGCGCGCCGCAGCATCGGTGAATGCAAGCTCCATGTCGCCGACAGCCGTGGTCATGTTGGACGGAGTGGGCGGCGCGTAGTCGGCCGCGTACACCCTCCCGGTAACCTGCGGGGAGGTCGAGAACACATTCGTGGAATCTGCGGTCAACGAGAATCCCGTGATGTAGGTTGCGGCCACCGACTCGGCATTCTTCTTGAACTCCTCATGGACAACAGACGTTGCTCGGACGGAACTCAAGCCCTTTCTGCTGAAATAATGAGCAATTTCATGGCGTTATGGCGGACGCGCAGGTGGCGATAATGACGCGGGAATCGGGGTGTGCTGGCGGAATCATGGTTGCACGAATTGGCATACGTTAGTGATTCGCCAACGAATCACCATAGACATCAAACAAGAGGTTGCAGTTGTTGTTGCTTTGTTAGTAAACTACAAACGCAACGGCCGTACGGCAACCAGAATACTGTCACGGCTGTGAAGGAGGCATGGCCATGGAACGAACGCTCTCCAAGAACGAGGCCAAGGTCATCCTCGAGCTCGAATGGCAGGGGAAGTCGACCATCACCCTGGACGACCTGCACCAGATGCTCGACGGGGCCGAGAGCTACGCCCGCTACCTCGCCCATCGCCTGGTGAAGAAAGGTTGGCTCGAGCGCCTCCGGCCCGGTCTCTTTCAGCTCGTGCCGGCCAACCGAGGAAGAGAGGGAGTGGCCGACACCAACCCGCTCGCCGCCGGGGCCGTACTGGTCTCGCCCTACTTCTTCTCCTTCGGGACCGCGTGCACACATCATGGCCTGACAGAGCAGCGGTTTTCGGAGGTCTACGTAGCCTGCCAGGAGCGGCGCCCAGCCGAGAGCATTCGCGGGATCCGCTACGTCTTCGTTCATGTGCCCGAGCAACGGTTCTTCGGTTTTGAGGACGCCCGCGTTCTCGGTGCACCCGTACAGATGGCCACCCTGGAGCGCGCGTTGTTGGACGCGATCGATCGCCCTCGCCACGCGGGCGGCATTGGCGAGGTTTCCCGCATCGCGATGCGCGCTGCACCGCGAGTGTCCTGGGACGTGCTGGTCGACCTGGTAAAACGCTGGGGCTCGTCTTCGTTGGTGCAGCGCCTTGGCTACCTGATGGACCTTCACAATGCTCCTCTGTTGGAGACCACCAGGGCCGAGCTTCTCTCCGTCCTCCGACCCCGGAGCAAAATCCACCTCGCCTCGCGTCGCCGATGGGGCGCAACCGGCAAGCTGGCCAGCCCCTGGAATGTGGTTGTCAACGTCCCCAAGGAGGTCCTCACGACGGCCGGTGAATCAGGGCAGCGCCGCGTCTTCTTCGGCGCACGGGAGAAGAAACAGTGATCGAGGACAAGTTCGTAGACCTCCACGCCCGCAACAGTGGGCTGCGCGACAAACTGGTCGCCGAGCGGGATGTCGTGCTCACCTACGCCTTGCGCGGCTTGATCGACGACGGCGTGATGGACCACCTGGCCTTCAAGGGCGGCACCTGCCTGCGCAAGATGATCTTCGGCTCGGCGGGCCGTTTCTCCGAGGATCTCGATTTCACCCTCGACTCGGAGCGCAAAGAAGACGACGTGCTGATCGAGCTGGTCGAGAGCCTCAACCGCAAGCACTACGACATCTCCTTCGTCTTCGAGGAGTACTACAAGACCGATGGTGACACTTCTTTCGGCGGCGACATCACCTACAGCCACGCATGGAACGACGCCGGTCGCTTTCGCCTGCAGGTGAGCCTCCGCGAACGCCCGACCCTGCTCGTTGTGCCCACGGCGATGAAACACCAGGCCTACTTCAACCATCTCGAAATCGAGCTCCCCGAGGTGCGGTGCCTGCAATCTATCGAGATGATCGGCGAGAAGGTCCGCGCTGCCTATCAGCGAGCCAAGGTCCGAGACCTCTATGACCTGCATTGCTTCGCCACGACCCCGTTCAACGGGGAGCTGCTTCGACGCATGGCCGTGCTGAAGCTGTGGCAGGCACGCGATCCGTTCGATCCCGATGCCTTCTTCGACAGGCTGCGTGGAGGCAACTACGACTGGGAGGATCTCCGTCACCTCATCCGTACTTCGGATCCCGTCGAGCCCGAGAGAATCATCCAGTCCGTGGAAAACCGTTTCGCCGTGCTTCGCCAGCTGACCGAGCTGGAACATCAGCTCATTGCGGACGCCAAGAGTGGTTGGAACGAGCCGCTCGCAGCTCGGCTGCGGGCCGAAATCAGAGATCTGGCCGTCTGATTGAAACAACGGGCATGGATCCACGCCGAAGGCTCGTCAAGCGGCAGATATCCGTTTGCGGCCGGTCTTGTCGCCTCGACGGCCCTTGTCCGTTTCCGATGCCACCTCGCATGCCGACCTTCCATGGCACTAGACCGCCTTCGGGTTGAAGAGATTCGATGATCGCGCAGGACCCGGCTCTCGAGGCAAGGAGCGAAGGCGAAGTCATACTTTTGGTATTTCGAGCCTGAGCGACACAGCCTCGAGAGTCG
>Ga0180009_10004430_pt1 | contig 15489 bp, 19 predicted proteins | sample OS_PC_MetaG_FD_123537 | JGI IMG/M metagenome (GOLD analysis project Ga0180009, IMG submission 123537) | Groundwater microbial communities from the Aspo Hard Rock Laboratory (HRL) deep subsurface site, Sweden - OS_PC_MetaG | ecosystem: Environmental > Aquatic > Deep subsurface > Groundwater...
ATCCCATCTTTTCTGATCTCCTGAGATCAAAGAAAGGCAGGCTGATATGGCGCCGATTCCCCTGAGTGATGAAGATAAATGCACCTATTGCAAAAAATGCATGGAGATCTGCAGGTTCAGTGCCATTGCCGTTGTCGCCAAAAAGGTGATTACCTTTCCCGAACTATGCCACAGCTGCGGCGGCTGCATGGCCGTCTGTCCTGAAAATGCGATTTTGGAAAGCGACAGGGAACTTGGAGACATTGAAACCGGCAGTATCAAGGATATCTCTTTTATCCACGGACGGTTGAATGTCGGCCAGGTCATGTCTCCGCCGATCATAAAAAAGATACGCACCTTTGCCAAAGAGAAGATGGTGAATATCATTGACGCTCCGCCAGGCACTTCCTGCCCGGTGATTGCCGCCATGAAGGGCGCCCATTTTGTTCTCCTGGTCACAGAGCCCACCCCTTTCGGACTTCATGACCTGACACTGGCTGTAGAAGCAGTTAAAATTTTAAATATTCCCCATGGCATTGTAATAAATCGAGCCGGCATGGGAAATGATGGTGTCAAAGAATATGCTAAAAAAGAAGGCATCCCCATCCTTATGGAAATCCCGTTTGACCGGAAAATCGCCCAGATCTATTCCAGGGGCGAACTCATTGTTGAAAAAATGCCTGAATATAAAAATAAATTTATAGATCTGTTTGATCAAATTAAACGACTGGTCAAAGATCCGGCCGATAAAGGAGCTGGTATAAAATGAGAGAGCTGGTGATTTTAAGTGGAAAAGGCGGCACGGGTAAAACAAGTATAACGGCAGCTTTTGCCTCTTTTACAAACCATATGATCCTTTGCGACGCTGATGTGGATGCAGCAGATCTTCATCTGCTCATGGCCCCGGATATTCAACAAAAAACAGATTTTCAAGGGGGAAATGTTGCTGTCATTATTCCTGACAAATGCACGAGTTGCGGACTCTGTATTGAATTATGCAGGTTTGATGCGGTAAAGGACACCTTTGAAATTGATCCCATTGACTGTGAGGGATGCGGTGTCTGTTATGATCTCTGCCCGAAAAAAGCCATTGAGTTCCCCATAAAGACCTGTGGAGAATGGTATATTTCAAACACCCGCTTCGGCCCAATGGTTCATGCGCGGCTTGGCATTGCCCAGGAAAACTCCGGTCGTCTGGTGGCCCTTGTCAGACAGGAAGCCAGAAAAATAGTTCAGAAAAAAAATATGGATCTGATACTGACCGACGGCCCACCGGGAATCGGGTGCCCTGTTATTGCTTCCATGGGCCAGGCCAATGCGATCCTGATTGTGTCGGAGCCTACGGTTTCAGGGATACACGATCTTGCGCGGGTGGGTCAGCTGGCGGCTCATTTTAAAATACCGGCCATGGTCTGTGTAAACAAATATGACCTGAATTTAGACCAGACCCAGGCGATAAAGAATCTGGCAAAAGAAAAAAATATCTTTTTTGCAGGCCAGATCCCTTTTGATAAAACTTTTACTGAGTCCATGATTCAGGGGAAAAACATTATTGAAACCGATGAAACATCCCAGGTAAGCCTTGCCGTAAAAACAATCTGGAAAAATGTAATGACCCGGCCTGCGATGAATATTGAACGATTGGCCTGAACTTTTAACAAAACAAGAATTATTTAAGGAGTTAAACAAACATGAAAAACGGTAGAATTGCCATCCCCTCCAACGGACAGGGCGGCCTTGACAGTACAAGAGCAGGACATTTCGGTCATTGTGACGTATTTACATTTATTGATGTTGAAGAAGGCCGGATCAAACAGGTAACAACCCTTCAAAACCAGGAACATGTCCAGGGTGGCTGCATGGTGCCGGTCAACCTTCTGGCGGACAACAAGGTTACCGCTCTGGTCGTGGGGGGCATCGGCATGCGCCCGTTAATGGGTTTCAGACAGGTGGGCATTGATGTATACCATGATGCCGAGCGTGAACAAATCAGACCGGTTGTTGAAGACCTGATAGCCGGCAGGCTTCCTGAAATCAAAAATGATCAGGTCTGCGGCGGTGGCGGCGGACAGGGATAACGATAAGCATTGGGAGATTTATCATGAAAATAGCGATAACATCAAAAGGCCGGGGTCTTGACTCTGAAGTAGATCCCAGATTCGGCCGTGCAGCCTACATCCTTATCATTGATACGGAGACACTAGAATTTGAAGTGATTGATAATGCTAAAAATGCAAATGCCTTCAAGGGTGCAGGGATTCAGGCTGCTGCCAGTATCAGTGAAAAAAATGCCCAGGTTCTTTTGACGGGATTCTGTGGGCCCAATGCCTTTAAAATCCTGGATGCCGCAGGTATTAAGGTGGCAAGTGACCTTATGGGAACTGTCAGGGATGCGGTCAAAAACTTTAATAAAGGAAAGCTTTCTTTTACAAGTGCCGCAAATGTTGAGGGACACTGGTAAACAAATACATTGTTTGGTTTTATAAATTTTTATTCAACCCAAATACATGCTGCCGCATCCGGACCAGTTAAAAGCAAGCTGACAAAACAAATCCCATGACTGAATTGCTCAACATTATCCTGGGCTATATTAATTACAGATTATAAAATCTGATTTTTGGAGGATACAACAATGAAAATAGCTGTTACGTCTATGGGGACCGATCTTGATTCAATCGTTGACCAACGATTTGGGAGAGCAGCATACATACTTATTGTTGATAGCGATACCTTTGAATTTGAAGTGGTAGACAATACTGAGAATGTAACTGTCGAAAAGAACGCTGGAATAAATGCGGCGCAAAGGATAAGCAAAACAGGAGCAAAAGTCCTGTTAACAGGATGTTGTGGTCCAAAAGCGTTTAATGAATTAAAAAAGGCCAACATTAAAGTGGTCCAGCGTGTGAATATAAACATAGTCAGAAAGGCAGTCAGCCTTCTGATTGAAGGGAAACTCTTATTTGCCGAACGACCAAATGCAGAAAGTCACTGGCAAGAGCAAGAATAATTATCCCATTCCAAAATTTTCAGAACTTGATTTAGTCAATGATACCATTAGATTTCCAACCTATTGTAAACAAAAGATTTCCAAAGTTTGCTGTTATTTGAAAATAAGAGTTTACCTGGAGCCAAATGATATCAGCTCAAATGAATTAGCCCGTAAATTAAAAGTCAGCCCGGGGTTAATAAGCCGACTGATCAATGGGAAAACTGATGTTTCGCCGGCAATGGCCTTAAAGCTATCCGTAGTATTAGGTAGATCACCGGAAAGCTGGTTGCTTATGCAGGATAATTATGATCTCTGGAAGGCTCGAAAAGAAATTGACTTGAAAAGTTATAACACCATCGAATTTGTCGTTTAAAAAGATCCGAAAAAATAATACAAGTCTGGTAGCCCCACCTTTCCATGCTCTTGAAAACAAAATAAACACCGAGTCGCCTTTTCCGTGTCATGGTCTTCAGATTTTATTTGTTGGACCAACAGAGAGAGGATAACCAAGCAGAAACCTGTAGTTTTGACCTTGAGCTGATATCATAAATCCTTAACTCATTATTTTTTCTGCAATCTCATCAGCCTTGTGCATGATCGCATCCATGGCCTTGGTATCTGCCGGGTTAACTGCACCACAGGCCCTTATTGTGTGGGTCTCATCGCATCCAAACAAGGTAAAGTAAGTTACATATTTTTCACTCAGATCTTTGTATTGTTCCTGGTCTGCTCCCTGGGTCTGGATGTAGACAAGTTTTTTGCCTCTGGGTAACCGGCAGGGGTCCGGGTTGGTGATATAATCGGGTTTTGCAAAGGAAAAAAACCGGTCAAAGGCGGTTTTTAACTGACCTGTTATTTCACCGAAATATACAGGGGATGAAACGATGAATACATCTGTGTCATAAAGATTGTCCAGAAGGCCTGTCAGGTCATCTTTTAAAACGCATCTGTCTGTTTTCCCCTTGCACGAGTAGCATCCCTGGCAGCCTTTGTACGACATGCTGTTCAAGTGGTAATTTAAAATCCGGGCGCCTTTTTCTTGGGCCATGGTCAGTATTCTTTCGGCGATTTGCATGGAGTTGCCTTTTTTTCTCGGACTACCTGCGATATGAACTATTTTCATTTGCTTCTCCTTTTTTCGTTTTACTGTGATTTAACCTGTTCAATCATTTTTATTCAAGGCACTGTAATTCATAAGAGAGACCATAATTCCCTTAGTGCATATTGTAAAGTAGGCACTAAAATGATATATACCTACTCATTGGTAAGCATCATTGATTTTAAAGGATTATATCATATGGAAAATAAATGCTCTGGATCTTGTCCGCTGTCCGACACCCTTCAATTGATCGGGAACAAGTGGGTTATCCGAATCATCGGGGGGCTCCTGGATGGGAAAAAACGGTTTGGTGAACTTGGCAGGGAAATCAATGACATCAGCACAAAAATGCTGACCCAGCAGTTGAGAAAAATGGAAAAAGACGGCCTGGTGTCACGAAAAGTATATGCACAGGTTCCCCCGAAAGTAGAGTATACGCTTACAAAAAAGGGAGAATCCCTAAAGCCGATTTTAAAATCCATTATCGACTGGGGAGAAAAATTTAATCATTAGCAGTCGTACTGGAAATAGAGACAACTATTTTCAGGTGGTATCGTTTGAACCATGAGGATGAAGGGAAAAATTAAAATGAATGAAGACCGGCTGGTGAAGATTGAGACTAAAATTGCATTTCAGGAACAGACCCTCAATGACCTGAATGATGTGATTTTAGAGCAGCAGAAAAAGATTGAACGGCTTGCCGCCATCTGTGATGCGTTGGTAAAGCAGGGCAAGGAATTTTCAGAATTCCTCCCTGGGATGGATGCACCGGCAAACGAAAAGCCGCCCCATTATTAACCGCACACAGGTGCTGACAACAGCCATTGTTTTTTGACAAATTCAAGATCATACATATTTTATTGAGCAGTGGATTTATACAGTTGGTTTGCTTTTATCAATTTTGAAATTGTATATTTTCAATCCGGCAATTGCCCCGTAACCAAGAGGTGCGCATGAAAGAAATGGTCTATATTCTAATATTCTTTGGAGTTTATATTTTGTTACAGGTGTATATCCTCCCAAAAATGGGGATATCCACTTGAATGAAAGATGCCTGTCAGGTGACAGACAATAAAAAAAATAAAAATCCTGAAAAGACGGGGGAAAAACTATTTTAAAGGCAGGGTAATGATAACCTCGGTAAAGGTATTCAATTGAGAATCAACCGTTATGGTTCCGCCATGCTGCTTGATGGATCTTGAGGCGATAAAGAGCCCAAGACCAGTTCCCTTATTTCCTTTTTCAGAGTAAAACAGGTTAAATATCTGATCTTTCTTATCCTGTTCTATCCCTTTGCCATTGTCTTTAACATAAAAAATAATATGCGGGTCTTGAATTTGGATTTTAAATTCAATTTCAGGATTGTTCTTCTTTGGCAGGCAGGCATCGATCGCATTTTCAAGAACACTGACAAGGGCAGCAAAAATGGCTGTTTTATCAATAAAAAGATATATATCTCCTTTAGGGAAGGTTGTTTTTAATACAATATTTTCCTGATCTGCTTTCGGCTTAATCGATGATACGATTTCCTTTATCAATTCCTCCAACAAAACCTGTGCTTTATCCGGTTTTCTTTTTTTTGAATGGTATAAGATATTGAGCACCATCTGTCTTGTCTTTGAAATCTTTTCTTTGACGATTTCCCAGCCTTCTGCTATTTGCTGGTTATCCTTTTTTGCAAGGCCGGATTCTATGAGATAGGAACCACCGTCAAGTCCTGTTATCAGCTGTTTGATGCCATGGGAAACAGAACCGATGTGAAGCCCTAAAGATGCCAGGTGATCCTGGAGTTCACGGATCATTGTGACATCTGTGGACATCTCCATGACATGTTGAATTTTGCCTGAAGGATCGGTAATGGCAGATGTCTGGATGAATATATTTCGCACACTCAAATCTTTTAGAATAACATCCATTTCAGCGGTGTGGGATTCTTTGTCTAAAAATGTTTTTATCACAGGGCACTCGGGACAGGGCGATGTTCTGCCCTTATACACCTCATGACAGGTCATTCCCTCTTTATAGTTAAAGTGTTGTTTGAAAATCCTGTTGGTTTCAATAATCTTTAAGTTTTTATCCTGTATGGTGATATAGCTGGGGGATTCATTGAACAGTTGAATATATTTTTTTTCAGACGCTTCAAGTTTTTGGGTTTTCTCCTTTACCAGGAATTCAAGATTTTTTGTGTACCTTAAAATCTTTTTTCTTGTATCAATTCTGTCATTGGCTCTTTTCAGCGCAATCTCCAGGGCATCATTATCAATGGGTTTTGAGATGAAATCAACGGCATCCAGTTTTAGACTTTCAATGGCAAGCTTAAAATCCCCGTGTCCCGTGATCATGATGACTTCTGTTTCAGGCGTGATTTTTTTAATGTGCTTTAAAAGGGAAATACCATCCATCCCCGGCATCCGGATGTCGGTCAAAACAATATCAAATCTGCTGCTGTCTACTTTCCGGGCTGCTTTTTTCCCGTCATCGGCAGTGGTAACGTCATATCCCGCATCCTGCAGGAAAATTGTTAATACCTTCCGGATGCCTTGTTCGTCATCAACCAGCAGAATTTTTCCTGTCATCTTAGGTGTTCCCATTCAATTGTCCGATTCACATGGTTTTGTCATGACACATGTTTTAATCACCTCTTTAAGATATTCAGGATCAGCATCTTTTGCAACAAAAAATAACGGTTCGGGAACAGGGTGTTTAAGCGTGGCATTAAGCATTTTTATATAGTGAAAAAAAGCGGTTCGATCAACTCCTGAAAAGAAAACAATGGGGATGGTTTTAAATTCAGAATGGCTGGCAAGCTCCTGAAAGACCCGTGCCCCTCCCATTTCCGGCATCATGATATCCAGAACAATGACAGCAGGCCTGATATGACTTAATATATCAAGCCCCTGCACACCATCTTTTGCCAGTATGGGATCAAACCCCATGGCATTGACAAGGGCGGTGAGGTAAAACCGCATTTGGATCTCATCATCAATGATAAGAACCTTTGGTTTTTCTTTCTCCCGGATCATTTTTCAAGCCGGCCTTACAGTTTGTCAGCCCGGTTTACACTGGCAACAGGGCAGGCAGATCTTAACACAACCTGTTCAACGGTTGAACCCAGGAGCGCTTCATCAGGGTCAATATCCCTTGTGTGATGGGCCACGACAATCAGGTCGCCGCTGGTTTCCCTTGCAAACTTTAAGAGCTCAACATAGGGAACGCCTTCCCAGATGGAAACCTCATAATTATCAAAATCACCCATTTGAGAAACATATTCGCTCTCGATCCTGGCTCGAGCCTCTTTTATCTTGTCTTCTATTGATTTTTGCCCTGGTGAAACACCTGCCTGGGAAGTCTCCATATCAAGAGCATGGAAAAGATAAAGCTTGCATCCGATAAAATCCGCCATTTTATAGGCAAATTTAAACGCTGCCATGGAGGCCTTGGAAAAATCAGTTCCAAAGATAATTTTATTGAAATACCAGAAACAGGTAGCGCAGGGCCTGCTGATGATCAAAACCGGACACCGGGCTCTCTGGGCCACTTTCTGCATGGTTGTTCCCACGATTCCCCGGAACCTTGCCGCCCCGGTTTCATCCTGCCGTGTATGGGACCCCATGATGATCAGGTCAACGCCTTCTTTTCTGGCAAATCTTAGGATTTCTGTTGAAGGGATGCCCGCAAGGATTTCATACCGCGGCTCGCCATGCTTTTGAATGAGGGTTTCATAGGTGTTTTTCATTTCATCTTTAACCCACTCAATATAATCGGGACCCAGATTATCCTCTTCCCCGGTTACATAATCGGTTACAAAAAAACCGCTGCCATGGGAAGGAACCCCATACACATGAAAAAGGATCAATTGTGACTTGTACTTTTCTGCAAGCTCAAAAGCGATTTTTGCGGCAGCATCACAAGCAGGAGAAGCTGTTGTGGCAAAAAGTATTTTTTTAAACATGGTTACCTCCTTATGGAACATTGTAACGGGTTAAAATTAAAAGACAGTTCCCAGGCGATTCCTTCGACAAGTTCAAACAATGTGTAAAAGGTGTCATACTGGAAAATATCCTCTTTATCCCCAAAAACAACATGGTTTAATTTTCCTAAAGTTAATGTGTGATCCAATAAAGTTTCCACGTGGAAAAACTTTAAATCTTTTGTTGTACTGTTGATTCTTCCTTTCAAAGAGTTATAAAACGTCAGGTCTGGGTTTCCTGGAAAGGCTTTAATTTCAATTGTTTTATAAAAAAGCAAAGACTGTATTTCTTTTGTTTTACCCCCTGAACCATCATTTTTTAAAACAATCTCAAGAAGCGGTTCCAATATGTCGCTGATATTTTTTAGATCCGGATACCGGCGAACCATCATAAAAAAAGAACTCAGGGTAAAATTTTCATCAAGCTCTATGCGGTTTCCCAATAATTTCAGGACGGACGTCTTGATTTTTTTACTGTTTTTTTCAATCACACCGCTGGTATGGATAAAAATTTGTTCCATGGTTATGATGATCCTTTTTTAAACTCTGGTTCTTAAGGGAATCTTGATAATAAACTCAGAGCCCTTTTTTATTTCTGTCTTAAACCTTATCTCTCCATTGTGTTCTTCTATTATTTTTTTGGTTGTCATCAAACCAAACCCGGTTCCGTTCATCCCTTTGGTGGTGATAAAATCGTTGAAAACAGATTTTTTAATCGTGTCGTTGATGCCGCAGCCATTATCCCTCACACTATAGACAATCTGGCTGTTTATGGTCTGGACAAGAAGGGTTACCTTTCGGGTCAGACCCGGGTCAATGGTGTCGTCAAAGGCGTCAAACGCATTGGTTACAAGGTTTAAAATACTATTGTGCATGGCATCTTTGTCCATGAATGTCAGCTTTTTTTGCGTGCAGGGCACCAGCGTAAACTCGATATTTTTTTCTTTGGCCCTGTGGGTCATCAGCTGCATGACTTCCCTTGCAGGTGTATTGGGATTTTCCAGCTGGAAATTGAGCTTTGTTGTTTTGGCATAGTTTAGAAGATCCAGGGAAAGCTTGGTGATCTTATCGATATTTCCTTTCATCATTTCCCATCCCTGTTTTAAATACTGCCGGTTTTCATGCTCGATTCCCTGTTCCAGGACAAAGGAACTGCCTTTAAGGCCGCCGGCAATGTTTTTAATGGCATGGGACATGCCGGCAATTGTCTGTCCGATGGTGACAAGTTTTTCAGATTCATTTAATTTTTTATCTTTTTCCTCCACAAGGATTTCCAGATCATCCATGTAGCTCTTTATATTCTGACTGATGGCAATACGGTCCCGGGCTTTATTTATTGCAGACTCAAGGTCACCGCTGTCAATGGGTTTGGTGATAAAATCAGCTGCCTCGTATTGAAGACTTTTAACTGCCAGATCCATGTCACCGTGTCCTGTGATCATGATCACTTCGATTTCAGGATTCAAATTTTTAATCCGTTTTAAGAGTTCAATCCCGTCAATCCCCGGCATTTTTATATCTGTGATGACAATATCGGGGTGTTCCCGGATAAAGGTAGCAAGCCCTGCCTCACCGTCAGGTGCAAGACACACGTCATACCCTGCCGATTCAAGGGTGATTTTCAAAACTTTTCTGATCCCCTCTTCATCATCGACAAGCAGTATTTTTTTATTTTTCATGGCCTTGCTGGTCATTTAATACTCCTTTGGGGTTGCATGGAAACGGATGGTAAACGTAACCCCGCCTTCAGGATTATTTTTGACAGATATCTCTCCCCCGGAGTCCTTGATGATCCCGTAACTTATGGATAAACCAAGTCCCGTGCCTTCCCCGACTTTTTTGGTGGTAAAAAAGGGTTCAAATATTTTATCCATGACGGGTTTTGGAATTCCTGTTCCCGTATCTGCTATGCTGGCGCAAACCACACCCTGGTTGGATGAGGTTGTAATGGTAATCTGTTTTATTTTATCCTCTTCATTTTTTTCAAACCGGGTCACAATGGAATCCCTTGCGTTAAGAAGAAGATTGATGAACACCTGCTCCAGCCGAACCGGATCTGCAACTATTTGGGGCAAGGCATTGTCCAGCTCCCATTTGACGTCAATTTCTCGAAGTTTCAGTTGCTGGCTGAAAATATCAAAGGCTCTTTTGATGGTGTCGTTAATATTGACAGCCTCCTTTGAAAATTTTGATTTCCGGCCGAACAGACGCATGTGGTTGGTGATCTTTGAGGCCCTGTCCACATGGCTTTCGATCTCCTGGGACAGGGTATTTAAAATATGGGTGTCAATGGGTTCGTTTCTGCCAATCTTCCTGGAGATAAAACTTGAGGCTGTTTTAATGACGGATAACGGCTGGTTCAGTTCATGGGCAACACCTGTGGCCATTTCTCCCAGGGTTGCCATTTTCCCGGCCTGGATCAACTGCTGTTCAGTTTCAACAGATAGGGTGATATCAATGACCGTGACAAGAAGCACTTTTTGTTCAGTAAACTCTGCAGGGCTCACCCATATATTGACAAAAAGATTTTCCCCGGTTTTTTTGATATTGACAAGTCTTTCATGAAAGGGTTTGTTGATTTGACTTTTAAAATTTTCAAATGCTTCAGCTTGGGGAAACAAAATGGAAAAAGCCTTGTTTTCCAGCTCTCCTTTTGTATATCCGTAAATGGTCAAGGCGCTGTTGTTGCAATTCAAGATGTTATAATTGTCAATATTCAGAATAAATACGGGATTGGGAATGCTTTTAAAAATGGCCTGGTATTTTCGTTCAGAGTCTTTGACAATTTCTTCGAGTTTTTTCCTTCTGGAAATATCAATACTCATTTCCACGGCAGCAACAATATTTCCCTCTTCATCTCTTATGGGTGCGGTTTTCACAAACCAGTGGGCAATGGTTCCATCCTTGTTGATTCCGGATTCTTCGCTGAAATGGGACTTGCCGTCGATAAACGTTCGTTCAACCGGGCAGTTGTTGCATTTCCGGTTAAGATTTTTATAGGCAAAATAACAATAATCCCCATACTCAGGATTGAATTTTTTTAAGAATTCCTTGTTGAATTCAATCAATTTGTAATCCTTGTTCTGAACGGTGATGGTACAGGGTACCTGGTCAAAAAGATTCTGGTACCGGTCTTTTTGTTTATTGCATTCCTCCTGTTTGTTTTTAATTTTTTCTCCCATATCCTTTATGGCAAGGGACAATTTTCCGATTTCATCGCCCTGGACCAGACCGTTGACATCGTTGTGATAGGTTCCTTTGCCGATCAGAGCGGTATGATTAATAAGTTTATTGATGGGATTGGTCACCAGTCGGAAAATACAGAACCAGATGGTAATGCACAGAACAATGAAAAGATAGACTGCTGTCCAGGCTGAGAGTTTTTTTGTACCCTTGATGGCACTTGTTATGCTTTTTAAAGATACAATTACATCCAGGGTCCCGATTTTTTTTATCGCCTTTGGATGATAATGACAGTCGGCAGTAGCGCAGCCGGATTCATTTAATATGGGGTTGATGATGCCAAGGAAAAGTTCACCCTCAGGGGATTTAAAAATTCGGATACGTTCCTTGATATCGGTCTTTACAACCGGAATTTTTTCAAAATGGCAGGTTTTACAGGCAATATCTGATTTTTTTACAACCGTATTAATTTCACCATTGTTATTTGAAAACTTAATTTTCCCATGGGCATCAAAAAGCCGTATCTTTTCAATTTGATTATATTTAGACATGCTTTTCAAAACACCCGGCATATCTTTATTGGGATTATGAAGCATGGCAAACCAGGTAAAATTCAAAACCGTGTTGCAGAATTTATCAACATCCGATATGGCTTTTTCGATCAGAGCCTTTTTCTGGATATTGATGGTCACCTCGGACCAGATAAAAATACTGATAAAAAGAACCATACCTACAGGAATCAAGATTTTAAAGGCTAAGCCCATTTTCTGTATCATTCTTTTTTCCATCAAAGGTTCTCCTTGAACCATTATTTTAAAACATCCCGCACTATCTTTAACAATTCCTTTTGGTCAAAGGGTTTTGTGAGGCTGGCAACCGCCTTGGGGATCGCATATTCATTGCCGGACATCCCGCTGATGACAATAACCGGAATATTTTTTTTAACCTTGTCCTGGGCCAGTTTACTGAAAAACCGTGTTCCCCATTCGCCCGGCATATCCAAGTCCAGGGTGATCAAATCAAAGGATTCTGCACTTACAAGGTCCATTGCTTCCCGGGCATTCTGCGCAACATCAGTTGCATACCCGTTATCGTTTAGTAAACTGGCCAGATACTTTCGAATAACGGGATCATCATCAATTATGAGAATTTTCTTCATGTTCTCCTCCATCTTAATTAAGGTCTTTTGGGTTTGTTAATACACAGAACAGGACAACCGGCACGAAGAATCACCTGTTTAACAGTGCTCCCTAATTCATCGGTTTGAGATCCCGGGTTTTGCGAATCCTGGGCCATGATAATCAGATCTGCATAATTCTCTCTGGCATACTTTACAATTTCGATATAGGCGGTCCCTTCCCAGACTTCTATGGCATAATTCTCAATGCCTTCCATTTTTGAACCATATTTTTTCCTGGAAAAACGAAGTTTTTCACGGATTCGCGCTTCTATGGCATTCTGGTCAAAAACTTGTGATTCGGGTGTAAGACTCGTATTCTGGGCATGGAAGATGTGGAGTTCACACCCTGTTTTTTTTGCCAGTCTGCATGCAAAATCAAAGGCTTGATCAGATGTCTTTGAAAAGTCAGTGGCAAAGACCACATTTGAGATGGCGCCCCAGAAAGAGGCTGCTGCACGATTAACAATCAATACCGGGCATTGGGATGCTTTTACAACCGTTTGAAATGTGGAGCCGGCAGTTTCAATGTCATTTCCAAGACTTTTTTCACCCCCGGCACTGACACCCATCACAAGAAGGTCGGGTTTATTCCTTTGGATTTCTTCTAAGATCCTGCCGCAGGGATCGCCCAGGATTGTTTTTATTTCATGGTTCCCGGGTTTTGACAGATGCTCTGCATAATAGGTTTTTATTATTTCATTGACCTCAAGAATAGATTTTTCATCGACATCAGCCAGGGCTTCACCAGGATCTTTTTTCTCAATGACATGGAAAATTTTCAGCCACGCCTTGTAAAGGGTGCTGATATTAAACGCAACCCTGGCGGCCGGATCACATGCGTTTGTTGTGGATGTTGCAAATAAAATTTTTTTAAACATATCTGACCTCTGCTTGATTGTAAAAAATAGTTGCCCGTGGTTTTTTAGGTTTTTTCTGGTAATTCATATCATCCTTGCCTGGATTTTCAACCCCCCCTACTTTATGCGGTCAATCACTGAATTTCTCGGTACCGTGCAGATGGATGCGACCTGTTTGGGATCAAATCCCATACATAGTGCCAGCAACTGATTATAGTCAAAAACCGGTATGTTATATTTGTCAGTATTTTCTGCCTCATTGAGTTTCTTCTGGATATTATCCAGATACATCAGACAGGTGATACAGGACACCACTATAAAGTCTGCTTTTGTTTCCTCAATAATGGCATCCAGCTTTGTTTTTGCAAACTCGGTGGCCTCGGCAGGAGAACTTTTTGTAAAACCGCCGGCCCCGCCGCAGCACTGAAGCTCACGGCTGTAGCTGTCAACGATTGCTCCCAGGGCTTGGGTCAGTATCCTTAGCCCTTTGGGCTGGCGCGGGGAGTCTTCAAACCCGACGATTTCACTGGGAAAAAGGGTATGACAGGGATATTGAATCACGCCATGAAGACCTTCAAGATTTTTTTTGATGCTCTGGGAAATCTTGTGGGCTCCCACGTCATTATAGAGGACTTCAGAGATATGGCGCACGGCTGTCTTGCATTCAAGCTTCCGTCCTGTGAGCTCGATAAGTTCATTCACCCGGGCAAGCTTTACTGCATCATGGGCAAGATGATTCCGCCCCATGCGAAGGGAGCTGTAACACGAGCCGCATTGAACCAGAATATCCAGGCCTTTGGATTCTGCAATGGACAGATTCCACCCGCTGGATGCAAGATAGGAATCATCATCCGTGGAGGGGAAAGACCCAAAAGCAGGACAGCAGACATAGCCTTCAGCATCACAAAGATCCACACCCAGCTCCGGCATGGTTGCCCGGATAGCCCGTTCAACATCCGGCCGGATGGCCGGGGTATTACAACCTAAGAAAAGACAGAGTTCCATTTTTTTTATTCCTCATTAAACATATAGTCGTTTTCACTGACCACAGGTGTTTTCATCAGCATTTCCTGATAAAGTTTGAGCAGTTCAGGCATTTTTGTTATGGTTGAAAGTTCGGGCAACCCTAAAGATTCCCTCAATTCCATGTTTGTACCGACAGACTGGGTATACCCTCTTTTATAGATCTCAACAATGGACGGGGGCACCCGGGTCTCGTCATTTGCACTCTGCCATTTGCGTATGCCAAGGATCATTTCAAAGGGTTTGACATCCATGGGACACATCTCTTCGCACCTGGAACAGGATACACAGGACCAGGGGGTATCGTCATCCAAAAGATCGTCCTCCAACCCATACACCACCATGCGGGCAAGATTTCTCACCAGCAGCGGGGGATCGCCATGGGAAGCAGGACAGCCGGATAAACAGGTGCTGCAGTTAAAACAATGCAACAGGTCCCTGGTGTTGTATATTTGTTTCCACAGGTCTTTGTCTGACTCACTAAAATCCATAATACATCTCCTATTTGACTGCTGTAACCATTGGATTTCCGGACAGCTTGGCATCAATGACCGCCAGGATCTGTTTGTCACTGAATCCCATTATTTCTGCAGCATTATTCTGGCAGGCAACGGCGCACATGCCGCATGCCTGACATGTGGCACCATCCACAATGATTCTGTCAAGTGCCTCATCATATGAACGGGCGCCATAGGGACAGATATCAACACACCGCTGACATCTCACACAAATGGCATGATGGACCCTTGAAATCGTGTGGGCAGTGTGGATTTTTCGTCCGGACAGATAGGCATAGGTTTTCTGGGCTGCCGCCTCTGCCTGAAGGATGGCGTCTTTCAGGGTCATGGGCGAATGGGCAACGCCGGCAACATAGAGACCCACCTTAGCGAATTCAACCGGGCGCCATTTTGAGTCTGCTTCAACAAAAAACCCATCCTCATTGACCGGAATGGCAAAGGCCTTTCCAACGTCCCGGTTGGACGCTTCCGGGTCAACCCCGGTGGATAGAACCAGAAAATCAGGTGACAGTTCAATCTTAGAATTCAGGACAGATTCGGTAAAGGTGATCACAGGATTCCCTTGGGAAAGTTCAACTTTTGGCTTATTCTCCAGGTCAAAGCTCACAAAAACAATGCCTGCAAGGCGGGCCTGAGTATAATATTGTTCGGTAAATCCATAGGTCATCACATCCCGGTATAAAATAAAAAT
>Ga0180009_10004431_pt1 | contig 15489 bp, 12 predicted proteins | sample OS_PC_MetaG_FD_123537 | JGI IMG/M metagenome (GOLD analysis project Ga0180009, IMG submission 123537) | Groundwater microbial communities from the Aspo Hard Rock Laboratory (HRL) deep subsurface site, Sweden - OS_PC_MetaG | ecosystem: Environmental > Aquatic > Deep subsurface > Groundwater...
GACCACACGCTGGAGCTGACCTTCTAAGGTCCGCTTGATCTCAGCGACTCAAAGGGGTCCCGGGCAACCGGGGCCCCTTTTTTATCGCCTTTTCAGGCCCAGTCGGGAAAAGCAGATGGGGTCGTTCCGGTCTTTTTCAAGTGACGACAAGAAGCCCTGACCATGAATTTTGGGAAATCCGAGGCCGGGAGCCCCAGCCGGAGACATCCAGTACGTATCACCCACAAAATTCGAACCGCCGGGAATCAATGACCACCGACAGGGCCGGTGGCATGGGAAGGCCCCTGAAAGAGCCCGAATGGCTCTGGTTATGTCGGATCGCGTCCAGAAAATCCTCACGAGTAGTGAAAAGGATTCGCATAGATTATTAAAGACCCTCACCCCTGGCCAGGCCAGGGGCAGGCTCCTTGCCCTCTCCCAGAGGGAGAGAAAACCCCATCCCCTCAGTATAAATAGTAAAAATCGCCATACAAACTCCCTCCCCCCGCCAGAGGCGGGCAAGCCTGCGGGAGCAGCCTGCGCGCCATAGCCGCTTCGGCGGCGGTGCGAGGGCTGGGGTGAGGGAGATAACCGTCTCAAAGTGCAAGCGCGCGCAAGGGACGGATAAGGACGCCTCGCAGTCCGACCGGCAGGCCCCTTTGATCGGCCCGAAAAACAGGAAGGGCGGGACCCGTCCCGCCCTTGACTGCCTGTTCCGATCGATCGGTTGCCTTTCGTCGAGGCCGTCCCGTCTTATTTGCCCTGGCCGAAGACCTCGGGCGGTTTGGTGGTCGAGCCGGTTGCATTGGGGAAGTCCTCGGCCCGGTAGGCCTTCTTGTTCTGCTCGATGAGGTGGCGGGATTCTTCCATGAAGTTGTTGTATCGCTTCTTGCACTCGTAAAATCCGTGCCACCAGGCATAGTCCGGGGCCATCATCGCCGTGCCCATGCGGGCCCGGCGCCCCTCGTGGTGCCAGAGTTCGTAGTATTCCACTTCGAGCCGTTCGTCGAAAAACCGCTGGTTGTCGAGCAGGTTTTTGGCGTACAGTTCGTCTAACATCTGCTTGGCCGGTTTGAAATATACATCGTTGTATTCCCGAACCACTTCGTCCAGCTTGGCGTAATGGTCGTCGACCCAGACATTGCCGTGGCACTGAAGGCAGACGGCCTTCATCTTGTCCCGCTCGACCCGCCAGTCGGTCTTGGCCGGAAAGGGCTTGAAATCCTGAGGCCGGATGGTCAGGGGGGCCTGGGTTTCCCACGAGAGCCTTTCGGTGACGTCATGGGTGGTCAGGGTCGTACCGGAACCGGACATGTGGCAGGCGGCGCAGGTCGGGGCCCGGTAGTCCACGCCGGCCGACCAGGTCCCCGGCGCGGCCTTCCAGTTCCAATCGTTACCGAAGGCGTCGTACAAGGCGCCGTGCTTGGACTCCTTGTAAATCTCGATCTGGGGATGATCCGGCCCCAGGTGGCACTGCCCGCAGGCCTCGGCCTTACGGCCCTCGGCCACGCTGAAACGATGCCGGGTATGACAGGAGGTGCAACTGCCCTTGCTGCCGTCCAGATTGATCCGCCCCACGCCCGTATTGGGCCAGGTGGCCGGCGTCAGTTTGCCGTTTTCGATTTTGACCACCGTGCCGTGGCAGGTATAGCAGCCTGAAGTCCGTTCGATTTCGCTGTTCATGCCCTTGTTCAGCCAGGGGTCGATCTTCCAGATGATCTCGATCGTATTGGCATGCTTGCTCCGGTCGTACTGGACCGCCTCGTCCGGGTGGCAGCGGGAGCAGTCCTTGGGGGTCACCACGGCCGAAACGGGGACCTTGTATTCGGCCGTGCCGAAGGCCTGATCGGACCGGGCATACTGCCGGTAGTGATCCTGGGAGACGTCCGGGTCGAACTCCTCGGCCTGATGGCAGTCCAGACAGGTGATGTTGGCGCTGGCATGGCGGGAAGCGGCCCAGTCCGCGAACAGTCCGGGATGCTCCCGCTTGTGGCACTCGAGACAGGCCAGGGCCTGTTTGGACATGCTCCGCTCGATCCGGAACTCCTTGACCTTGGGCTGGTTGGGCGCGGCCTGTTGTCCCCGGACAAAGGCCGGATTTCCGGCCCAGGCCAGGCCGATTCCCATCAGGATCGAAACGATGACGGCGAATTTTTTACTCATCCGGCTCACCCCTCCTTTTCCGCCGGGGCGTCTCGCGTTGCCAGCCTTCTAAAGCCCCAGGCCCCGGTAGTATGCTTTGTATTGTTTGTACTCGTAAAAGGCCCGCGGGTTGTGGACCAGGTTCCTGTGACAGTCCAGGCAGATCTTTTCATACCCGGGCCGCGGGTAGAGCACGGTCCGATGGGCCAGCATGGCCCCGCGCTTGTCGGGAATGTGCAACAGGTTGCGATGGCATTTCATGCACTGGTAGTTCTTGATCGAAGCCCAGGCCTTTTCCCGGTTGGCCCGGTGATCGTATTCATCCATGGTCATGTGGACCAGGACGTCCTTGATGCCGTGCCAGGTCTTGGCATAGAAAAAGTTCACCGTGTCGTGGGGCGCGGGCAGGTGGCAGTCCATGCAGTCGGCCACGAAGCCTTGAGCGTTGTTGACATGGGTCGAGGTCTTCCAGGTGTTGTAGGCGTACTGGATTTCGTGGCAGGAAGCGCAGAACTGCGGCGTCGAGGTCCGGACCATGGTGTAGTAGGTCAGGCTGAATATCGGGAAGCCCAGGGCCACGCCCACGGCCAGATAGATCAGGGGTCTGATGAATCGCCGCATCCTCGCTCCAGTGTGAAAGGAGACAGGTGGCAAGAGAGCACGCCCGAAGGCGTGACGGCCGAAAATTTATCTTTATTTAATAAGTGTACCAGAACTCCATCGATTTTCAAGGGCCTGGCCGGATTCCGTGTGATTCGATGAACCGGGGCATATTGGATTCGAGCCGCCCCGAATTACTGAGGGTTGCGATTCCGGCCCCTCGCCTCAGACACGATTGGAGATCAGTCCCTTTTCCGCCAGAAGCGGCCGGGGATCGACCAGGTGTCGGGCGAACCACGGTTCGTAATCCTCGGCCCCCAGAACCAGGGCCATGAGTTCGGAAAAATGCAGGGTCGGTATTTTTGCTTTCAGGCTGCAACGGATTTCAAGATTGAGCTGGCACATGGCGCAGGCCGTGACCAGGCAGTCGGCTCCGGCCTGGATGGCCCGCCCCACGATCTCGTTGACCAGCGGCGTGGTGATGTCCGGACGGACGGCCGCCAGAAAGGTGCCGCAGCATCGGTGCCCGTGGCTCCACATGATCACTTCGGCCCCCAGTTTGCCCAATTGTTTCTCCAACAGATCGAACGGCAGACTGACCCGGGACAGGAGAGGCGGAAACATGGTCATGCAACCGTAGTAGGCGGCGACTTTCAGTCCGTCCAGACGCCTCGGGGTTTCCAGCTTGGGGGCGGCGCCCATGTCCCGGAGCCGGTCGAGGAAATGCAGCATGTCCAGGAAGCTGACGATTTCGAGATTCGGATCGATCTCCCGTCCCCAGGTTCGCTCCTGGGCCCTGCGTTGTTCGGGATGATCGGCCAGATGGGTGCGTCCGGCGAGCAGGTTCCGGAAACAGGAGGGGCACATGGTCAGCAGGGGCCTGTCCCGGGGCGCCAGACTCAGGTTGCGGGCCGCCAGGTTCCCGGCCATGTCCGGGTCCAGGCTGTGGGCCGACGAGGACCCGCAGCAGTTCCAGTCTTCCAGTTCGATCAGGCGCAACCCCATCAGCTCACAGGCTCGAACCAGGGACTGGTTGCTTTCCCGGGCCGACGTGGCCAGGGAGCAGCCGGGAAAGTAGGACAGGTCCAGGAAGGGTTCCATGCTCATGATGACCGCCTCCAGGCCGGCTTGAATATTTTCTCCAGTTCGTGGACGGCCCGGACCCTGGACGGACGAAGGTCCAGTTTCCTTTTGGCCAGCATCTTCAGGCCCAGGTCGGCGTCCTGGAGCCAGCTTCCGGAGTGCAACTTGAGACGGAGCATGATTTCGAGTTTATGGGTTCGCCCGTATTTCTCGATGCTCCGCAGGACCTCGCGATGAAATTCGAGGACGTCCGGTTCGGCCACCGGCGTCCCTTGCTCCAGGGCCATGACCCGCAACACGTCCATGACGGCGGCCACGTCGATGGCCATGGGGCAGACCGAGGAGCAGGTGTGGCAACCCACGCAGAGCCAGATCGTATTCGAGGCCAGGACCTCTTCCCGCAGCCCCATGTTGACCCGCCGCATGATCCCGTGGGGGCCGTAGTCCATGGCCCGGTAGAAGGGGCAGCCCCCCGAACAGGTCAGACAGGCGTAACAGCGCCGGGGTTCGGTGCCGGACCGTTCGGCAACTTCGCCGGCCAGGCCCCGGTCGGTCTCGTTCAGGTCGGTCCGGCCGGCCGCGGGGATGCCTCCACCGACCATGCCGTCCGCAAGTCCCTTTTTCGAGTTCCTCATGGTCGCTCCGCTGACCGGCATGTCTTCGCGGCCCGATCCGACTGCGCCGTCCCGTCGGTACCGGGCCGAGGGCGGCCGGGCCGACGTGCGGCCCGGTCTTTCCCTCGCTGGTAATTATGAACAGGCGTCTTGTTCGCTGCGTCCGCCTACCCTAGGATGGCGGCCAGGTCCTCGTCCGGCGTGCTGATGGGCTTGAGGTCAAAGTTCTTGACCAGCACGTCGAGCACGTTGGGCGTGATGAAGGCCGGCAGCGTGGGGCCCAGCCGGATGCCCTGGATGCCCAGGTGGAGCAGGGTCAGCAGAATGGCGCAGGCCTTCTGCTCGTACCATGACAGGACCATGGACAACGGCAGGTCGTTGACCCCGCAGTCGAAGGCCTGGGCCAGGGCCACGGCGATCTGGATGGCCGAGTAGGCGTCGTTGCATTGTCCGATATCCAGGAGCCTGGGGATGCCGCCGATGTCTCCGAGCTGCTTGTCAAAAAAGCGGAACTTGCCGCAGGCCAGGGTCAGAACCACGCAGTCGTCCGGGACCTTTTCCACGAACTCGGTGTAATAGTTCCGGCCGGGCTTGGCCCCGTCACAGCCGGCCACCAGGAAGAAATGTCTGATCTTGCCGGCCTTGACCGCTTCGATGACCTGGCCGGCCACGCCCATGACCGCGTTGCGGGCGAAGCCCACGGTGACCGCGCCCTTGTCCGTGTCTTCCGGGAAGCCCGGCAGGGCCAGGGCCCGTTCGATGACCTGGCCGAAGTTCCGGTCGGAGATATGGGGCACGCCGGGCCAGGCCACCTCTCCGCTGGTGAAGATGTTGTCCTGGTAGCTCTCCCGAGGCTTCTGGATGCAGTTGGTGGTCATGAGAATGGCCCCGGGAAACTCCGCGAACTCCTTGGCCTGGTTCTGCCAGGCCGTTCCGTAATGGCCGTGGAAATGATCGTATTTTTTCAGTTCGGGATAGCCGTGGCAAGGCAGCATCTCACCGTGGGTGTACACGTAAATACCTTTGCCCCGGCTCTGCTTGAGCACCTCTTCGAGGTCCTTGAGATCGTGACCCGAAACCAGGATGGCCTTGCCTTTTTTCGCGCCCAGAGGCACGGCCGTCGGCACGGGATGGCCGTAAGTCCCGGTGTTGCCCGCGTCCAGAAGCTCCATGGCCTTCAGGTTGATCTCGCCGCATTTGAGCACCAGGCCGACCCAGTCATCCACGCTTCGGTCCGTGTCCAGGGTGGCGGCCAGGGCCTCGTGGACAAAGGCATACACCGAGTCGTCCTCCTGGCCTAGAATCTGGGCGTGGTCGGCGTAGGCGGCAAGGCCCTTGAGCCCGTAAACCAGGGTCTCGCGCAGGGAGAGCACGTCCGGGTTCAGATCGGGATCGGATTTCACGCCCACGGCCTCGCCCTGTTTGATCAGCCCCTCCAGGGCGGCCTCGGGTTCGAAAGCCGCCGGTCCCGCGGTCAGGTCCAGACCGACCCGGGCCTTGAGGCCCTTCCTCAGTTCCACGGCCCGCCTGACGAGCGAGGCCAGACGATCCGGGTCGAAATCCACGTTGGTCAGCGTGTGAAAGAGGGCCTTGACCGTGAACACGTTGACATCACGATCGACCAGCCCCTTTTTCCTGCCTTCGACGGCGTAAAGGGACAGGCCTTTGACCGCATAAATCAACAGGTCCTGAAGCACGGCCACCTCCGGCTTCTTTCCGCACACGCCGCCTACGGTGCAACCCTCCCCCTTGGCCGTTTGCTCGCACTGGAAACAAAACATGTCGAACCTCCTTTGGTCTGTTCCGCCCGGATGACCCGCGGCTTTGTCTTGTTGGTTCAGAGCATAGCCGGCCGGCCCTTCCGGGGCCTTGATCTAAGTCAAGGGCCGGCATTTTTCCGGAGTGGGCCTTTTGTAATTTATCGACCCGGGCCGCGTCCGCCGCCCAACCAGCCCGATCAAGGCGCTCAACTTCCCCTGGATGCCCATATGCACTCCTTGAGCCTCTGTTTCATTCTTTCGAAGAGTCGAATTCCGGCTCCCAGCCGGTTCGTCCCAGGACGTCGCCGAAGCGTTCGCCCCGGCGATTGTTGGCCTTGTAATGTTCGATGGCCCCCTCGATCATGGCCAGGACCTGTTCGGCCCCGTGCAGTCCCGCCACCTCACGGGCCAGCCTCGGATGCCGGCCCAGCCGTCCCCCGACCTGGAATCGCCAGCCCGAATCCCCTTCCACGATCGTCCCGGACGGACAGGCCTCGATGCAACGCCCGCAGGCCAGGCAACGTTGATCGTCCAGGACCGGACCGCCCGCTTTGTCACTCAGGCCGATGGCCTCCTCCTGGCAGACTTCAACGCAGGCCCGGCATTGGCTGCACGGTTCTTCCGGCCGCACCCGAGGTCGTCGCGCCCCGATCAGGCCCACGTCGGCGATCTGGGGCCTCGAACAGGCATTGGGGCAGTCCGAAAGCGAGACCCGGAATTCATGGTGCATTTTGAGCGGCCCCCGGACCCTGGACTTGAGGAAGGCTTTGAGGTCCGCCTCCTTGAGTCGGCCTTCGATCCGGGCGGCCAGCCCGTCGTCGGCCGCGGTCCGGTTGGGGCAGCCGCCGGAACCGAAACAGGTTTCGATCCGCCAGCCCTGGACATCATTTTCCATGTTGTCGAGAAAACGTCGCTGGCAGGAGCGAACGTGTTCCAGACGGACGACTTCGGCCCCGACCCGGGACGCCTCCTCCTCGACCCGGCGGACTATCCGCTTGCGTACGAAAAACGGCGCCTTGGACACCGCCTCCCGCGCCGATTCATCCCACTTCATCTTGATCGTTCTCCTTTCGCTGCCGTCAGCATGCGCCCTCTCAGGCTCGACGGCCTTGACTTGGATCAAGTCCGGAACCGGGCCGGGGCACGACGGCGATCGAAAGGGATTGCATGGAGTCTCGCTTGTGGTATATGTGGTGATTATGGACTCTATCGACCGTTTTCGCCACCTGCCTCTTTTCGAGGGCCTGCCCGAGGACCAGATTCAGGCCGTTCAAGCCATCGCCCAGGAACGGACGCTGGCCCGGGGGGAACTCGTCTTTTCCGAAGGGGATGAAGGGACCGGCTTCTACATGGTCGCTGATGGCCGTATCAAAATATTCAAGCTCTCACCCGAGGGCAAGGAGCAGATACTGCACATTTTCGGGCCGGGCGAACCTTTCGGCGAAGTGGCCATGTTCGCCGGCCGGCATTTTCCGGCCTATGCCGAGGCCATAGAAAAGTCGGCCGTACTTTTTTTCCCCCGCCTGTCCCTGAGCGACCTCATCTCCCGCAACCCGGCCCTGGCCCTGAACATGCTCGGGGTCCTTTCCTTGCGCCTGCGCCGTTTTACCAACCTGATCGAAGACTTGTCCCTCAAGGAAGTCCCCGGACGCCTGGCCGCCTACCTGCTCATTCTAAGCCAGATGAACCAGGATGCCTCGGACCTGGACCTGGACGTGAGCAAGGGACAGTTGGCCAGCCTGTTGGGGACCATCCCCGAGACCCTCTCCCGAATCCTGGCCCGGATGAGCCAGCAGGACCTCATACAGGTCGACGGCCGCCGGATTTCCATTCTCGACCGGACGGCCCTCGAACAACTGTCTACGGCCGAACGCCGCCTGACCTGAACCAGGGGCGGTCTTCCCGCTTCCGGTTTCCGGCCCGAGAGCGGGGTCGAATCCGGCAAAGTCTCCGGCCCCTGCCTTGACAGTCATCCGGGGTGAACTTACCTTACACCTGTTGATAAGCTGTGAATTGCTACGCTTGGAGGGAGCAGGCTTATGAGATATGACAAAATGACACTCAAGTCCCAGGAAGCGGTGCAGGAAGCCCAGCAACTGGCGGAACGCCTCGGTCATCAGCAGATCGAGCCCTTGCATCTGGCCTCGGCCCTGCTGGACCAGTCCGAAGGCATCGTTCGTCCGCTTTTGCAGAAGCTGGGAGTTCAGCCCCGGGGTTTGATGCAGGATATCGAGGCGGCCCTGAACAAGCTGCCCCAGGTCCAGGGCGGCGCCCAGAGCTATATCGGCCCGGAACTGAAAAAGATTTTTGACGTGGCTTTTGCCGAAGCGGAAAAGATGCACGACGACTATGTTTCGACCGAGCATCTGCTCCTGGCCGTCCTGGCGGTCAAGGACAACCCGGCGGCCCGGATTTTTTCGAATCAGGGGGTGACCCGCGACTTGATTTTCAAGGCGCTGGTGGACATTCGGGGGACGCAGCGGGTCACGGACCCCAACCCGGAGGACAAGTATCAGGCCCTGGAAAAGTTCGCCCGGGATTTGACCGAACTGGCCCGCAAAGGCAAACTCGATCCGGTCATCGGCCGGGATGACGAGATTCGGCGCATCATCCAGGTGCTTTCCCGCCGGACCAAAAACAACCCGGTCCTGATCGGGGAGCCGGGCGTGGGCAAGACGGCCATCGCCGAAGGTCTGGCCCAGCGGATCACCGACGGAGACGTACCCGAGGGCCTCAAGGACAAGCGGGTCGTGGCCCTGGATATCGGGGCTCTGGTGGCCGGGGCCAAGTACCGGGGCGAGTTCGAGGATCGCCTCAAGGCGGTGCTCAAGGAGATCGAGGCCGCGTCCGGCGAGATCATCCTGTTCATCGACGAGATGCACACCCTGGTCGGGGCCGGCGCGGCCGAAGGCGCCATGGACGCCTCGAACATGCTCAAGCCCGCTCTGGCCCGGGGTGAGCTGCGTTGCGTGGGGGCCACGACCATCAACGAGTACCGCAAGCACATCGAAAAGGACCCGGCCCTGGAACGTCGTTTCGCGCCGGTCCTGGTTTCTGAGCCCACGGTCGAGGACACCATCAGCATCCTGCGCGGCCTCAAGGAGCGTTACGAGGTGCATCACGGCGTGCGGATCACGGACGGAGCCCTGGTTTCGGCGGCAACCCTGTCCGACCGGTACATCACCGACCGGTTTCTGCCGGACAAGGCCATCGACCTGATCGACGAATCCGCATCCAGGCTTCGCATCGAGATCGACAGCCTGCCGGCCGAGATCGACGAGGTCCAGCGCCGGGTCATCCAGCTCGAGATCGAACGCGAGGCGTTGAAAAAGGAAAAGGACGAGGCCTCCCGGGAACGGCTGGCCCGGATCGAGGAACTGCTGGCCGAACTCACCGAAAAGGTGGATGCCCTCAAGGCGCAGTGGCAGATGGAAAAGCAGAGCATCGGCCGCATCGGCCAGCTCAACGAGGAGATCGAGAAGACCAGGATCGAAACCGAAGCGGCCCAGCGTTCCGGGGACCTGGCCCGGGCCGCGGAGTTGAAATACGGCCGGTTGCCCCAGATCGAGGCCGAACTCAAGGCGGCCCAGGAGCACCTGTCCGAATCCGATCAAAACGACCGGATGCTCAAGGAGGAGGTCGACGCCGACGACGTGGCCGAGATCGTGGCCAAATGGACCGGCATTCCGGTCAGCCGGCTCATGGAAGGGGAACGGGAAAAACTGGTCCACATGGAAGACCGGCTGGCCCGCCGGGTGATCGGCCAGAAAGACGCGGTCCAGGCCGTCTCCCGCGCCGTGCGACGGGCGCGGGCCGGCATCCAGGACCCCAATCGTCCCATCGGCTCCTTCGTGTTCATGGGACCGACCGGCGTGGGCAAAACCGAACTGGCCCGGGCCCTGGCCGAGTTCATGTTCGACGACGAACAGGCCATGATCCGCCTGGACATGTCCGAGTACATGGAAAAGCATTCCGTGGCCCGGCTCATCGGAGCCCCGCCGGGATACGTCGGCTACGAGGAGGGAGGCTACCTGACCGAATCGGTCCGCCGACGGCCTTACTCGGTCATCCTTTTCGACGAGATCGAGAAGGCGCATCCGGACGTCTTCAACGCCCTGCTGCAGATTCTGGACGACGGACGCATGACCGACGGCCAGGGACGGACGGTGGACTTCAAAAATACCATCGTCATCATGACCTCGAACATCGGCTCCCAGTGGATTACCGACCTGGGCGGCCGGGAGCCCGTCGAGATGGAACGCCGGGTCATGGACGCATTGCGCACCCATTTCAAGCCCGAGTTTCTCAACCGGATCGATGACATCATCATCTTCCACTCTCTGAGCGAGGATGATATAAAGCAGATCGTGGACCTTCAGATCGCACTGCTCAACCGGCGCCTGGCCGAGCAGAAAGTGGCCCTGGTCCTGGAAAACGGGGCGATGGAGTTTCTGGCCCGGGAAGGCTACGATCCGGTTTACGGCGCCAGGCCCCTGAAGCGGGCCATCCAGCGCCATCTCCAGGACGAACTGGCCATGGCCATCCTGGAAGGCCGGTACCGTGAAGGCGACCAGATACGGGTCCACTCGGGAGACGGCGGTCTGGTCTTCGAATAATCGGACGGCCCGGTTCCGGGGCCCCGCTCGGGTCCCGGTCCGGGCATGGGTTTGGGGTCCTCACCCCGCGACATGGGAGGAGCATATGACGACCGTCAAGGGAGAATCGTTTAGCGACCTGGCCTCACTGCAGGAAAAGATGAATCGTCTTTTCAACGACAGTCTGAAACAAATCAAGGAAGTCGGCGAGCCGGACCGGGACAAGGCCTGGCACGCGGGAGTGGACATGCTCGAACTGCCGGCGGCCCTGGTCCTGCTGGCCGACGTTCCGGGCGTTCCGCGGGAATCGGTCTCCGTGGAAATCCAGGGGGAGACCCTGATCATCAGCGGTAACCGCCCGATCCCGGAGGAGATGTCCCAGGGCAGCCTCTATCGTTCCGAACGACATTACGGTTTGTTCGAGCGGAAGTTCAATCTGCCGTTCAATGCGGAGGCAGAAACCATTCAGGCCCGGATCGCCGAAGGCGTGCTGCGGGTGACCATCGCCAAGCCGGAGGAACAGATCACCAGGGTCAAGGTCAACATCGAATAGACACGGGGAACGAAAGGCCTGGATATGCCTAACCAAATCAAAACCGTGCTCTTGCTGGGCGGCCTGACCGCCCTGATTGTCGTTCTGGGCAACCTGTTCGGCGGCCGCCAGGGAATGGTCGTGGCTTTCGGCCTGGCCGTCATCATGAACTTCGGCACGTACTGGTTTTCCGACAAGATCGTCCTGGCCATGTACCAGGCCAGGGAAGTCGGCCCCGATGAGGACCCGGAACTGCATGACCTGATCGGTTCGCTGGCCGAACGCGCCGGGCTGCCCATGCCCAGGGTCTTCGTCATACCCCAGGAATCTCCGAACGCCTTCGCCACCGGACGCAATCCCGAACACGCCGTGGTCGCCGTCACCGAGGGACTTCGGCGGATGATGACCCGGGAGGAACTGGCCGGCGTGATTTCCCACGAACTGGGCCACGTCAAGAACCGGGACATCCTGATCAGTTCCATCGCCGCGACCATGGCCGGGGTCATCATGATTCTAGCCAACATGGCCCGCTGGACGGCCATCTTCGGCTTCGGCGGCCGGGACGACGATGAGGACGGCGGCGGTATGATCGGCCTGCTTTTTACCGCCATCCTGGCCCCCATCGCGGCCATGCTCATTCAAATGGCCATTTCCCGATCCCGGGAATACCTGGCCGACTCGACCGGCGCCGGATTCATGGGCCGCTCCGAACCCCTGGCCTCGGCTCTGACCAAACTGGGCCAGGCCAGCGGCCGTCTGCCCCTCGAAGCCAACCCGGCCACGGCCCACATGTTCATCGTCAACCCGCTTTCCGGTCGGAGCGCGATGAACCTGTTCTCCACCCATCCCCCCCTCGAGGAACGCATCGTCCGTCTGAGGGCCATGTCCCGGAGCGGCTCATGAAGCGGAGACGGGTCCGGGCCCGGTGGTGGCTTCTGCTCCTGTTGTCGGCCGGGGGTCTGATTTTCCCGGCCAGGCTCCCCGCCGCGCCCGGTCCGTATCCCAGGGAAACGCCCGTGGTTCGGGCCGTGAAGCTGGCTGGGCCCGCCGTGGTCAACGTCAGCACTCGGCAGGCGGGGTCCGAAGGGCCGAGTCCGTTTCACCAGTTCCGGGACAACAACCTGTTCGATCAGTTCTTCCGGGACTTTTTCGAGTCCTTCGGCCGCCGGGAATCCCAGGTGACCTCCCTCGGCTCCGGGGTCATTATCGACGGGAAGAAAGGCTTCATCCTGACCAACGAACACGTCGTGGTCCAGGCCTCGGAAATCCTGGTCCAGACCGTGGACGAGCAGGAGTTTCAAGCCCGCCTGGTAGGATCGGACCCGGACAACGATCTGGCCCTCCTTCAGATTCAGACAAAAAAGACCCTGCCCGATCTGCCGCTGGGGGATTCCGACGACCTGATGATCGGCGAAACCGTCATCGCCATCGGCAACCCCTTCGGCCTGACCCATACGGTCACCACCGGCGTCATCAGCGCCCTCAATCGCTCACTCAGGGCGGGGGGCCGGGTCTTTCGGGACTTCATCCAGATCGACGCCCCCATCAATCCGGGCAACTCCGGCGGGCCGCTCCTGGACATCAACGGCCGGCTGATCGGCATCAATACAGCCATCTATGACAAGGCCGAGGGCATCGGCTTCGCCATCCCCATCAGCAAGGCCAAGCGCATCATCCAGGAACTGATCACCTACGGCGAGGTCCATCCGGCCTGGCTGGGCCTGTCCCTCCAGACCGTGGACGCCAATCTGGCCTCCCATTTCGGCACGGGCGACCAGGGCGGGGCCGTGGTCACCCAGGTCGACCCGAACGGCCCGGCCGCCGACAGCGGTCTGGCTCGGGGCGACGTCATCGTCGGTCTCGACCATCACCGGGTCAGCTCCACGGACGCATACGAAGACATCCTGCGCGGTTACACGTCCGGCAACACGGTCACGATCAAGGCCTTTCGCCAAAAACGGGCCATGGAAGTCAAAATCCGGACCAGTTCCTATCCCATGAAAAAGGCGCGGGACCTGAGTTGGGACTTGTACGGCCTGGAGGTCGAGGACGAAAAAATCCAGGGGCAGCCCGTTGTGGCCATCAAGAACGTGCGGCGACAGTCGCCGGCCGCCCGGATCGGCCTGCGCCCCGGCGATTTGGTTCATCAGATCAATGAAGTCGAAACCAGCACGGTGGAAAAATACCTGAGAGCCCTGGCCAAATACCGATTCCGGCAAGGCCTGTCGGCCATCGTCCAGCGGGGACAGTACGCCTATCACGTCACCCTGACGCCCTGACCGCGCCGGGTCTGGCCCGGGCCCCCGTTCCGATCGAACCGAGGCGCCCCCGGAGAGCACGCATGCCACTCGCATCAACACCGGCCGGATTGGAACTGGACCCACGACTGCTCGACGTGGTCATGACCGACGTCGAGTTCGTGCTTTATTACGGCGACCAGCCCCTGACCACCCCGGGCGGGCGGCCGATATCCCACCCGGCCCCCCGGCTTCTCCAACATATTCAAAGGGAACTGATTCTGTCACCACGGTTGGAACCCGGACACCTGGACGCCTACGGGATATTTTCCGTCCAAAAGGACCTGATCGAAGGAGACCCTGTCGCTTCATGGCCCCCGGAGGCCATGTTTTACCGAGACCCGATGGTTACGAGGCTTTCGGCCTCCGCTGGGAACCCGCCTTCATGCCGATCGACCTTTGACCCGGACCGCCTGGACGAGGACGGCCGAGGCCTGGCCCTCCTGGTCACCGGACTCTCCGGTGTGCTCGGAAGCGTCCACCAGTTTTTTCAGGACCATTCCAAAGGCCAGGTCCGACTGGGCCCGGAGGCCCTTGACACCTGCCTCGACATCGTCCGGCGGGTCTGGGCGGAACTGCCGCCGGAGCGCCGGGCGGCGGCCCTGCTGGCCGGACTGGTAAATCGGGCCGGCCTCCTGCTACCCCTGTTGCTGGTCACCGGTGCGGTCACCCCTTCCGAATACGCCCACACGCTTTTCAACTTCCATCCGCCTCGCCCGAACGGCGAAACGCCCGAGGAACCCGAACCGGTCCGGACCCTGTCCGAACGGATCGGAGTGCGGGTCGTCAGGCCGGACTGGGCGAACCCGCGGGCCGGGTTCAATCGTCTTCACGGCCAGGCATCCGCTCTGGTCGAATATCTGGCCTGCTGCTCCAATTCCGAGACCGCGACCGGTCTTCGGGAAATGATCGCCTCGGGAGAAGGGTACGATGTCGAGTTCAAGTCCACCCTGCGCTGGAACCTGAAAGCGGGTAAAAAGGACGCCTCCGTGGAACACGCCTCCCTGAAAACGATTGCCGCGTTTTTGAACTCCAGCGGCGGGACTCTGCTCATCGGCGTCCGGGACGACGGGTCCGCGGAAGGCATCGAAACGGACGACTTCCCGGATGAGGACAAGTTCGGTCTGCACTTCTGGAACCTGGTCAAATCGAGTCTGGGGCCGGAAATGGCCCCCTTCATCCGGACCGACTTTGAAAAACTGGACGGGCGGACGGTCTACCGGGTTCGCTGCGCCCGGGGTCCGCGCCCGGCTTTTCTGAGGCAGAAGGGCTTTGACGAGGCCTTCTACATCCGGGTCGGCCCCAGCAGCGCCAAACTGGGTATTGCCGAAGCCCTGGAATACATCGGCCGTCGCTTCCAGGGTGGATGAGAGGCGAAATCCTTCGCTTTTCGTTTCGGGACGGCACACCGGCGGAGGCGTATGCACGTCGCTTGCACCCTGGGCGATATGTTATATAATGAAACAGACCGTTCGAGTGGGGCTCTCGGACGGCTTGCCCACCAGGACCGATCGTCCCCGGCGGATTCTTTTGGCCCGGATTCGTCCGGAGGCCTCACAAAGGGGGCGGCGGACACCATGGGCCTGCCAGGATTATCTGGCCAGCCTGTTTGACGGCGACCGGGCCGCCTGCGACGTCTGCGACCCAAATCCGGGCCAACGGCCGGGTCTCGAGGCTCGGCCTGATCGCTAACCCAACAGAAAGCGTACCCTTGAACGGGAAAAAAATCCTCATCGTCGAAGATAACCCCGTGGACGGACGCCTGCTTTGGCAGACCCTGGCCAATATCGGTTACATCCCCCTCGGGCCGATCGGTTCGGCCGAAGAAGCGGTCGATCAGATCAGGAGCCACAGTCCCGACCTGATCCTCATGGACATCGGCCTGGC
>Ga0180009_10004432_pt1 | contig 15488 bp, 11 predicted proteins | sample OS_PC_MetaG_FD_123537 | JGI IMG/M metagenome (GOLD analysis project Ga0180009, IMG submission 123537) | Groundwater microbial communities from the Aspo Hard Rock Laboratory (HRL) deep subsurface site, Sweden - OS_PC_MetaG | ecosystem: Environmental > Aquatic > Deep subsurface > Groundwater...
ATCAAGCGGATCATCCCGTAGTATGCGTCGATTGGTGCGATGCGTACGCGTACTGCCAGGGGGTCGGGAAAAGGCTATGCGGGAGGATTGGCGGGGGCTCAGAAGGCATCGACGACTACTACGACGCGACCAAGAGCCAATGGTACTACGCGTGTTCGTCGGGGGGCTCGTACGAATACCCATACGGTAACGACTATGACCCCAACGCGTGCAATCTCGAAGACAGCGGGCTCGGGACGATGGCTCCCGTGGGGTCGTTCCCGGCTTGTCAATCTTCTGAGGCCGGGTTCGGGGGCGTCTTCGATCTCTGCGGGAATGTGAATGAGTGGGTCGATGCGTGCTCCGCTGCTACGGGACCGGACGACATGTGCAATCGACACAATGGTTCGTATGGATCGTCGGCCGTCCCCTCGCGATGTCGGATGGCTGCCGAGTGGCGAAGGGACGAACGAACAGACTTCGTTGGTTTTAGGTGTTGCCGCGATTGAAACTACTGGGAGGCCCCGCCGCTTTGGGACTTGTTGGTGTTCGTCCAGTCCTCCCAGCCCATCTTGTTGAACGCGGCCAGATACACCGGCTCGCTCTTGAGCTGGAAGAGCGGGATCGAGTCGTGCAATCCGCCCCATGAGTAGATCGTCTTCTCGGCCGTGTAGGTACCGAAGAGGTAGTTTACCTCCGCAAACGCTGACATCCTGCCCGACAACGCACCTACCTCCATGTCCGCCGATACGACCGGGAACAGTTTGAGTGTACCCGGACCTTCCGGATCGGGCTTGACCTCGAGACTCGCTGTCATGGGCAGCTTCGCGTCCAGAAGCGCTATCCTTCCGCGGACACCTGCCTGGGCACCGCTCACACCGACCCCTGCGGACGCAACCGCGTTGACCTTGGCGAAGGGTTGGAGTCCAAGCTGCACGCCGAGCTTTGGGGACGGCGAATCGCTGTCGCACTCGTTGTTGCTCGTCGTCTTCGCTTCGACGTCGTAGCCATACTCAAGCTCGCCGAACGCCTCGAACGTCACGGGAACAACAACCACCACGACGGTGGCGGAGGCGTGGTCCGTGTCGAGGCTTCCCGTGGCGACTTGGTGGAAGTGCTCCGCGTCGGATTGGGCGAGGAAGCTCTGCTTCATGAACTCGACTTCCAAGGTTCGCCCTCCGGTCCCGTTGGCGGCATGCCCGTCTCCCATCGCGTGGACCAGCGGAAAGGTCTTCCCGAGAATCGAGACTTGCGCGTTGAACTCCGCGTTGGCCTGTCCGGCGAACGCGCAGGGGGTGTCATTCCCCGAGGCGTTCTCTTTGAACTCCGGGATGACCGACCATCCGGCGGTGTAGTCGTAGCTTGCACTAAACCACGAAGCATTGCCGAGCTCCTTTCCGCCCGACGTCGATTCGCCAACGCGATAGTCGCCATCACCGTCGGACCGGTAGGGAAGCCCGTCGAGCTGTTCCCTCAGAATGTCTTTCACCGTCGCGAGGTGCTGCGGGAACCCGCTCATCGTGCGCTTATTATCAGGCACCCTGAACAGCGGGTCGGGGCTCTCCAGCGTGTTCCCTCCCGTCATGAGAACGCAGTACTGAAAGGCGTTCTCCCGGGACTTGGTGAATTGATTCTGGAACCGCTGCGCGAACAGGGTCGGGGACCAATCGCAGTTGTAGCCGTTCTCCGAAAGGCAGCCGTCCTCACCACGCTTGGCCTCGTCGAGCAGAAGCGCGACGATTTGCTCCTGCACCTCCTGCGCCGCGCGGGCCAACTGGTAGCGGTCGAGGTTGAGTTCGGTCTCCTGCTCGGGGTTCGGACACGAGAATGCGTTGCCGACCGACGCGGGTAGGACTTCCGCGGCTTTACCGTAGTCGCGTTCCGCGCCGACCAGGGTGACGGGCAGCTTGACGGGTCCAGCACTGACACTGTCGATCGCGGTGGGCACGCCTCCGGGAGATTGCACACCCACGTAATCACCGGTGAGCGGCACCGTCGCGGTGGGCGGCGCTGTCACGAGCCGAAACGGAACCGCCATCTGATTGGTGACGACATTGCCTGCGCTCTCGAGCGAGAGGGCTTGGAGCGGTGAGGTCAGGTCGCCCCGCATGGATGAGACCGCCATCCGGTAGACGAACGGGTCTGGGACGACACGACCTTGGTCGGGCAGCGGGCTGATCACGCGCTCCATGGCGTCGTCGATTACATTCACGGGCTTGACGACCACACTGAGATCCATCTGCTTGTACGCGGCCAACGAGGTAATCAACGCGTACTTCTCCATCAGGTCGAGCAGCGTCTTGGTTCGCTCGTCGTTGGCACGACGCTCGGCCTCGGGCAGCGCCTTGCCTACCTCACCGCTGAGGGGCTTCTGCCGGTCGTGCATCGCCTTGTGGTAGTCCCACTCGTTGGCGAACATCTCGGCCTCGGGATGAAGCATCCGCTCAAGGGGAGTTGAGTGGACGAGATAGCCGGCCTTCTTCTGCAGCAATACCCGCAGGGCGTTGATGTCCTGGTCCAACGCAACCATGTCCTGTGCGGCTGTGTACGTGTTCGGATTGACGTAGTACTTGGAAGTCGGGTTGCGGAACCGGAAGTTCCCGGCGCAGGAGTAGTCCTTCGGACCGGCCTGCAGCTCGACCTTGCCGGCAAAGGCGCTTTTCTTCGTCATCTCGAACACTTCGAGGTCCTGGAGCAATCCCGCCTGCTGATCGCGAAGGAAAGCGGTGGAGACGCCGAAGAAGGGATTCTTTGCGATGAAGCCCTCAACCAGCGGGATCTTGTAGATGGGCACGAAGTACTCGCCATCGTCCTTGCCAGTCAGGTAGGTCCTGCCCGCGATGCCAGGAGCCTGCGAGTAAGAGGAGTAGGCTACTTGGTAGACACACTCGTCGTTCGTTCCGCAGGCAGCCGCGGCGTCCTCGTACCGCGAGTAGTCATAGAAGCCCTTCCAGACCCATTCGCCGCAGGGATTGTTCGCATCGCCGATGGCGGTCCCCCGGGCGTCCCAGTCAGGATGAGCACGGTGAGCGATGGCGTCCTGGGTGCTCATGGTGTTGATGAGCGATCCGCCTTCAGGTGTGGAGAAAGCGAGCATGGCGCCGCCGTAGGAGACGTCCGAGGTGTGGGCCAGGCGAGTGTCGGATTCGACGAAAGCGTCAAGCAGGCCGCTGCGCATGTCGCCCGGCGTGGTGGTGGAGAGGTTCTCCGGCCAGGTTGCCGGGTCCACGCGGTACATGGAGTGCAGCTGCGGGGCCGCGTCGACCGTATCCTTCATGTGCTTGCCGAGGACGTCGACGCAAGCCGCCGGCATCGGCTCGATCGGAAGGGTGTAGGGCACACCGGGCTGCAGGCCGTGCGTGCACGCCTCGAGTGACATGGTAGCGACGGGGATACTTCCGGCGGGGGCCGGGCCAAACGAGCCTCCCCCGAGGGCCAATGTCTGCCCATGGGCAGATCCGGCGATCGTGCCAGCGGCGGCGACAAGACAAAGACTGGTGAAGCGAACCAAGTTTCCATTGATCGTACGCATGACGTTCTCCTTGATCGGTTGAGCAGCGGGATGGTTCTTCGCTGCGTTCACCTGCCCCATCGGCCACCGCCGAATCCGGTTGCGTACTTTCGACACGGGCCATGTCGTTTTTCGGAAACTGCTTCGAATGCAGGACTTTTTTGTGCAGACGATTTGCGTATCGACGGGTCGGGCTGCACCGCGAAGCCGCGGAAACATGATGCTGGGCTCAGTCCCCACTTCGAGGGTGGGTCACCGACGGCCTGCTGCAGATGGCAAGCTCGTGATACCGTGCGCCAAAAGGTGGGCATCAATGCGTCGGTCTTCGAGCGTTCCACATCTGTACATCCTTGCCGCCTCCGTTGTCCTCGTCTCGACCCTCCGGGTCGGACCGGCCCATGCCGATCCCGACGACCCCGATGGCTTCCTTGTCGATGCCAACATCGGGGCCGCGAAGGTTGAGAGCGACAACTACCGGCTCGCCGCCGATGCTGCTCTCGGCTACTGGACCGGAACCTGGGGTGTGGCGGCCCAGGGCACGACGCTCGCCTACGACGAGACCACCGATACCGCGCTTATCGAAACGACCAAGCTCGATGGAGATGGCGAAGCATGGGTTCAACTCGGTGACTCGACCTCGCCTGTGAGGCCGGAGCTTCGCGTCAGCGTCGGGGGCGCGAACTATAGTTCCACCTACACGCCGGTTGGGCCTGGGACGTGGAATGACCAGACCTCGTGGATCTGGCGTGGAAGCTTGCTGCTGGGCCTTGCGTGGAGGCCTGATGAGAGCTTCACCCTTCACTTCGCCGGCGGCGGCGGCATGCAGGTCGAGTGGTACGACTACGAAACGGCGGTGCGTGGCAACGTTGGGCTGACGGATGACGAGAACACTACGATTCGCGGCCACGGGCGTCTCGACCTGCGCTGGACTGCTGCACCCAGGGCGCTGACGTTCCGCCTTCAATCGAGCGTGTCGTACTTCAGGCTCACGCGAGATACCTTCAGCGTGACGGTGGCCAGCGGGACCAACATTCAGGACGAGCTGGTTGAGTTTTCCCAGCTCGAGCTGCGCAACCGCCTCTTTGGCGATCTTGATTTCGCAGAGTTCGTCGGTTTGCGCCCGACGATTCACGTTGGCGTGGACTACGTCCGGCTGGCGGGGAGCGAAGGGTCCACGTCCACTGCGGTTCCGGTAGCCGGCGTGGGAATTCTGCGGCCCTGGATGTGATTGCTTTCGTCACGCCAAAACCGTCGTGCAGACGTCGGACGATCTCCTGGCTGGCACCTCCAGTGCTACCTTTCGCACCATGACGACGCCCCTCGACGTCCCCTCCCTCATCTCCGCCATCCAAGCCGGCGAGGTCTTCACCTATCGATTCTTCTGGGGCCACCGCCCCCGCAAGGACGGCAAGCTCTCCGACGCCTGCTTCAGTCAGTGGTGGTCGAGTTCCTTCGAGATCGCGGGCCACACCTACACGACGGCCGAGCAATGGATGATGTCGTCCAAGGCACGCCTGTTCGGTGACCACGAAGTGGCGGAGAAGATGATGGCCACCGCCGACCCGGGCAAAACCAAAGCCCTGGGTCGGAACGTGCGGGGGTTCGTGCAGGAGACCTGGGACGACGCGTGCTTCGACATCGTGACCGAGGGCAACGTCGCCAAGTTCGGACAGAACGGCAGGCTGAAGAAGTACCTCTTGGCGACCGGTGACGAGGTCCTGGTGGAAGCGAGTCCCATGGACGTGGTGTGGGGCATCGGCCTTGGAAGGGACGCTCCGGGCGCCAGTAGACCGCAAGAATGGAGGGGTCTGAACCTTCTCGGGTTCGCGCTCATGAGGACCAGGGCGGTGCTGCGAGGAGAGCTCGAGGCTCCGCCCCTGCCCATTCCGCCGGCCGGTTGAACTTTTCACGCAACCGTTTCGCCGAGTGTCCGATAGGAGGGCATGAACACGCCTCCTCTACATCCGGTCGACACGTCGCCCTGGAAGCACGACGAACCCCACACCATCAATCAAGAGAGCCCACCGCCCAGAGCGCACGTTGGATTCAGCGAGGTCCTCCGTCGCGTCCGGGACCAGCCTGGCGAGGATGACACCGAGCGGACGGGGTGGGAGAGGGCAACCCTGCTTCTGCGTGCGTGACCTACAGCTTCTTCCAGCAGATTGATCGATCCTCGTTGTTCACTTCCGAACAAGCGAGCGGCTCCTCACATCCGAGGGTGCAATCGCGCAGACACATTCCTTCGGACGCACCGGCGGTAATACAGATTCCACCGTATTGCTCACAGTCCGCATCGGTCTTGCAGATCGCTGTGCATATCGGAACGTAAGGGTCGACGTCCTCCGTAGGCCGTGCGCAGAACGCACTGCTCAGGACGGTGGCCGTGTCCGAGCAGTCGACCATGCCGCGCTCACACGGGTTTCCGACGACGGTTCCCTCGGGGGTCTCCTCGAGCGGAATCTCAAGATACCCAGTCAGCGGCTGACCCTCCACCGGGGTCTGATCGAACTGGATGTACCCACCGGCCGAGTGACCCAAAATGCGCTCGAACGACATTCCGTTGTACCGGGCGATGTTTGCCGAGTACGCGGCATTCGACATCGCGGGGCGCTCCATGTCGATCCTGCCGCCCTGCTGGGCCACGGCCCACGGCATCACGACGTTGAGTTTGAAATCATTGCCCCCGATGACGGCGGGAGGGACCATGCTCACCAGAAACAGGCCGTCGCCGGGAAAGGTGCAGCCAACGACGCCGTTGAGCGGGAGCCGCTGCATGCCGATGTTGGCAATGACGGTGGTCTTGCCCGGAGAGTCTATGTCGTCCTGGGGTACGCACTCGAACCGACCGATGACCGTCATCGGCGGCTCTGGAATGCACTCATGGTCGGCATTGCAGACGTAGCCAAACTTGCACTGGGCGATGGTTTCGCATCCTCCGGCCGGATCCTCGACGGTCGTCGTGCAAGAACAGAGCAGCAGGGGGATGAGCAGCAGGCGCTTCATTGGGCACCTCCGAGCGTTTCGCGGATCGTCTGCTTGGCCTCTTCTGTGGTCACGGCCGAGCTCAGGATGAAGCCGAACGTGTTGGTCGTCACACCAACCGGGGCAACACCCGCGTCGCCTGTAATCGCGCTCTCACTGACGGTGTCTGGTACTCCGACGTCCCCCTCGCCGCGGATGTAGAACAAACCCAACGTCGTGTCGAAGGAGCCGAAGTTGAGACCGAGCCCAACCGTGGCGCCGTACCGATCTATCTTCGAGTCGTACTGCGCGAGCAGATCGTTTGTCTCCACGACGTCGGGGCTCGTGGCAAAGTCGGTGAAGCCCCCAGCGCGAAGCGCGACTGCCTTGGACACGCTGAGCTCGGCGCCGAGGGACAGGTCGACCACAGACTGGACGTTCTCGGCATCGCGCTGCCGCTCGTCAACCTCGCGGGCGGTCTCCATGCTACGGCTACTGGAGATATGCACCACCGAGTCGGTGACGAACGCGTCCTTTCGGCCAGCGTAGTAGTGAACGTCCGCAGCGATGGTGAAAGCATCGGGCTGCTGCCAGGCCAGGCCCGCGTTGATCCTCATCGGCAGGCGAACCTCGTTGGAACCGTCGTATCGGATGGCGTCCTCGTACGAGAGCGGTTGGCTGGTGGCTGCATCCGCCGTGACGCCCGAGATGTCGCTCGTGCCTGAAGAACTGCCAGACAGGCGGATGGATGGCGCCGCGATGCCCAGGCCGCCGTGGAGGTTGGAGAAGAGCCGACCCTGGACGCCGAACGTGGGGACGAACACGGTGGCGGAGGATTCTTGCGAGATCTGGTACTTACTGGTGACAGGTACCGCGCCGCCAAGAGCTCCAGCGGAAAACGTTCCTTGCTCCGTGCGCTGAGCCCGGATGTGGACCATCTGCGCGGACAGTCCAAGACGCAGGTCCGGACCGATAGCCACCGCGTAGCTCGGACCCACGTAGTAGCGGGTGTGGCTCCTCGAGTACGCCCGCGTCTGCCGGATGGTGCCACCGATTCCTGGAGCATCGGCTTCGAACGTCGCCTGCACGGTGGAGCGGGTTGCCTGAGGAATGATGAGCGACAGACCAAGGACGTGATGAAGGTCGCCGGTGCCGATGTGGCGGACATACATGACCGACGAGGGTATCTCGACCAGATCGCTCGAGTTGACCGTCTCGTCCTTGATGTCCACGGCACCAAACGCGGGAGAGAAGCCCTTGGGGTTGAAGTAGCCGCTGTCGTAGGAGCGGGAAGTGTAGGCATACAGGCTTGCGGAGACGGCGAGCACGTCTCCAGGAAGATCGGCGAGGCCGGCGGGGTTCAGGTACGGCATGGCTGAGTCGTTACCCGCTGCCGTGCCCGTTCCACCCATCGTGGCCGTTCGGCCGCCGATGAGGACCTCACGGGGATTCTGGGCAAGCGCAGGCGTGGTCAGCGTCAATGCCGCCAGCGGGACGGTCCACCGAAGTTGTCGTGCCACGTTCATGATGGACGCCTGCCTACCACATGTAAGGGGAACCACTCTACAGAACCGGATGGAACCGGCTACCAAACAGCGTAGCCCCTGCGGAAGTGGGCGAAGGCCCGACGTTGCGACGGAGAACGCCGAGGAATTGGTGGTGTCAACTCGCTGCGGAAGTGAAGCCCAGGTTGGCACCGAGGTAGAATTGTGAACGGATTGGGTGGTAGATTGGAGCCGCAACTCTCAGTTGAATAGCCGGAAACGATCATCCAGCGACGACCGAAATCGTCCCTAGCCTGACCCGAGGACGTCTCACTGAACGAGGAGCGTAGGACAATGGTTCGATGCCGTCGATGCAAGCGGGAAGGACACACGAAACGTGACTGCTACGCCAAGACTGACGCGTACGGCAATTGGCTCGACGACGACGACGACGACGACGACGACGACGATGGCTACTACGACGATGATGACGACGATGGCTACCACGACGACGACGATGACGAATCTGGAGGCGACTACAGCGTCTATGTGATCCGTTGCAGCGATGGCTCAGTCTACGTCGGGGAAACCTGGCACACGATCGCACACCGCTTCGACCAGCACCGCAGAGGCAAAAAGTCAGGACGTTTCGGAGGCAGCAAACCTGTTTCTATATGGTGGGCTCGATGTGTGCGCGGACTATCCGACCGAAACGAGTCGGAACGAGTCGAGAAGGATGTTGCCAGACAACTAAGGCGGGAAGGCTACCATGTGCGTGGTGGACACTGAGTTCCGTTTCGCAACGATTTCGGCTGCGTCACTCCTTGCCCGACCCAATCCTCCCTGCAAAGTACCGTGCGACGACATCCATGCCGCGGCGTTGGGATTCGCTGCAGTAGGCACGCGGCCCATCCTCGGACAGGTCCGTAGCCTTCCGTCTGTACATCGCCTCCGAGTACGCGATCATTCGGCGTCGCGCATCCCGACGCCCCCCGTTGAGCAAGCACTGGCGAACGACGGACAACATCTCCAGAGCCGCGGTAACCTGCGGATCGTCGAGAATTCCGGCGAGGCTGGCTCGCCCGATCAACTCCCCGTGTGTGAGCGCAAGTTCTTCCGCAACCCCCTTTGCATCTCTGGGCGAAATGGGGTTTGCCTCGTAGAGAGCGGTGGCGGCCTGTGCAAGCAAAACGGCTCTCACAGCCGCGGGGACCAATGCGCCCCGAGAGCATTCAATCCGAGGAGCGACCCTCGCCTCCCGCACTTGCTCCGAACCGTCGCTCGTCCGTCGCAGTCTCAGGGTGGCGAGGGCCAGGTCCGCGCCCGCCGCCTCGTCAGTCCAGCGGAGGTCGCAAGCAACGAACGCGGGTTCACCCGCTACCAGAGTGGGCAGGTCAATACACGTGACGTTTTTGCAGCACGAAACGACGGAGTAGACTTGGTGAGTGCGCTCGATGGTGACGCCAGGGGCGGGGGCGACACTCAGCACGGCGTTCGTACCGACGGTCATGAGTGCCCCGCCGAGCTCGCCCGCGATGGCCGCAAGGGGTGGTTCTGCACTGTTCACGAAGTGATAGGTGCCGCGCCCGACAGCGCTCACCTGCTGCAGCAAGGCGGGATCTGCGTCCTCACCGTACCCGAAACAGCTGACGACCGCGGAACCGCAGACACCGCGGGTGAGCTGGACGAGCTGGTTTGGCTCGGTGACTCCTTCGGTCGGACACCCGTCCGTGAGCAGAAGGACGCGGCCGGGGATAGTGCCTGAAGCCAATTCGACAGACCTGGTGATGGCTTGACCCAGGTTCGTCCTGGATCGGGCACGGACGCCGCCGAGAGCTGCAATCGCCGCTTGCTTTCCTGCGGCCGTGGCCGGGGTTGGTGGCACGAGTACGGCGGCGCGGATCGAGAACAGCACGCAGGCGAAGGTGTCCTCAGGGCCAAGCGCTTGAACGACCGCCTTTGCGCTTGCGACAGCGGACCCGAGCTTGTACCCGCGCATGCTGCCTGAAACGTCGAGCGCCAGTACGATTCGCGCGGGCGTGCGGACGTCTGAGACCTCTGGCGGATCGACCCGAAAGACGAACGTGGCGCGTCGGTCTTCGTTTGACAGGGCTGCGAATTCGGAGAGGACTGCAAGCTCGAAGCGACAGGGTTCCATACTGTTCTCCTTCGCGCCCGGCGATGCCCTCGACGCGTTTGACTTCCGGCCCCAGTGTAGGCCTGCACTGCGACACGTCGTGTCGCACGCAGGGAGAAACTCAGTAGGTTCGGCTATGGGCGCGCGGTCCGTTTCGAACCTTGCGGCGCCATTCCATTCGGATCGTCATCCGCCGACCCTGCCACCTGCATGGACGCCACCGGACGACGCCGCGTAGTCACCGAGCCCCCCTCGTACCGACCGAGCATCTCCCGCGCAACCTGGGCCATGTGCTTGCGCAAGGACGCAGGCGCGAGCACCTCGATCAACCCGCCGTAGCTCGCCAACCACCCACGCAGCTCGAGCGTGTCCGCAACCGTCGCCACCACCAGGTCGTGCTCGTCATCGTGGGACGATATCCGCTGGTCCGCGGACAGGTGGCTCTCGTGCAACGTCACTGCGGCGTTCTTGCGCATCAGAAAACGCAGTCGGATCGGCTTTCCCAGCTGGAAGGCCACGGCCCCGGCGTCGAGGTGGGCCTGAAGATCGAAGTCCTTCGGCGTCCTGGACCGCGTGTCGAGCAGCTGTGCCCCGCGAACCCGGTGCAGAACGATCTGCCTCACTTCCTCGTAGTCCCGCATCGTGCACACCAGCACCAGCGCACCATTGCGCACAACCAAGCCCAGCGGGTTGACGTCGTATTCTTTATCACGCGTTGCGCCGCGCTTCCGATAGCGCACCTGGAATCGACGGCCTTCCAGCAGTGCCGTGTAGACGACGTCGAGCACGGCGGGGCTCACCGACGGAGGACGAAGCGGCTGCCCCCTCGGCACGACATGAACCTTGCGCAGCCAGCGCGCCATCGGGGTGGTCGAACGATCCTGCAGCGACGCTCGCGCACGATCGAAGTACGGTTGCAGGGCTTTCACCGTCGAGCGCGGGAGCACCTGTGTCATGTGCGAGCGCATCAGCTCAAGGGTGATCGCGGTGTGCATACCCATGGCCGGAATTTCGTGCAGCGGTGCGTTCTTGTCCCAGTACCATCCGAACGGCTTCGTTCGACGGTCGCAGGTCAGCCCCGGAAAGCTGGTGGCGAGCTGCTCGAGATCGCGCTGCACAGTCCTGCGCGTAACCTCGAACCCTTCCGCACGAAGCTTTCGATCGATGAACGCAGCGTCGACTCTGCGCCCATGCGGCACGAGCTGGAGCATCCGAAGGTAGCGCGCCACGGTGTCGGACATTTTGGTTCGACCGGCCACGTTTCCAGGGTACGCGGATTGGGCGGCGCTTGAAAGAGCGGCGACGCTGCGAGCGACGGGATGTGTCGCATGTCGGTGTTAGCTTCCTCGGTCCCGCATCGCGCACGAATTGGAGGAGGGACGAATGCGACACGACCTGATCCGGCCGGGACATGGACCGTGGGGACCCTGGAGCCCCACCCGGCGCGAGATGTTAGAGGAGAACAGCCCGATCTCCCTGTGGCTCAACCGTCTGCTGCTGCAGGAGCTCGCGCCGCGGGGGGAAGTTCGCCCGCTCCTGCCGAAGAGCGAGACAGAAGGCAGAAAGACAAAGGAAGAAAAGGCCCGACAGAAGATGGTGACGCGAGCCCAAGAGCGGCTGGCGGTCCTGGAGAACACCGAGCTCGATCGCAGCGCTCCGATGTTCAGGAACGTTGCCGAGATCGGCCAACGGCTCGGTCTGAGCGACCTCGAGCGCGAGCTCCTCGAGCTCGGCGTCGGCGTCCGTCTGGTGCACAGTGTCAGCTCGTGGTTCGACACCGCAAGGCGAACGAGGCGGCGCGATCTGTTCACCGTTATCGCACGCACCCTCGACGCACCCGAGCAGGATGTGCATCGCGCGCTCTCGACGAAAGCGAGCCTGGTTCAGGCGCGGTTGATCGAGCTGCCGGACGACCGGCGAGAGGCGGAGTTCGGTACCCCGGAGTGGCTGGCGGAGCTGTTCGGGCGCAACCACGCAGACTGCGACGACCTCTTTGCGAGCCTGTTTCGGGACGCGGCGCCGTCGTCGCTTTCGGCGGACGACTTTCCCCACGTGAGCGAGTCACTCGCCCTCGCGAAATCGCTGCTACGAAGTGCGCTCGCCAACCGGACGCCGGGTGTGAACGTCTTGCTGTACGGACCTCCCGCTGCGGGCAAGACCGAGTTGGCGCGCGTCATCGCAAAAGCCGCGGGCGTCCGCTTGCTCGAGATAAGCGTGGAGGGCAGCGAAGGGGAGGCGCTCTCAGCCCAGGGTCGATTTGACGCTTACGCGCTTACCCAGCGCGTGCTCCGCGGTTCCAGCGGCGAGCTCATCCTGTTCGACGAGGTGGAGGAAGCGCTCGAGACCAGGCGCATGCCGTCCATGATGCGGATGATGGAGGGGTTCGCGGCTGGCCGCGACAAGGGTTGGGTCAATCGCATGCTGGAAGACAACCCGGGCCCGGCGATCTGGATTACCAACTCGGTGAGCCGCTTCGATCCCGCGATGCTCCGACGCTTCACGTTTGCGATCGAGCTTCGCACACCGCCCGCGAAGGTTCGTCGCGCGATCATCGAACGCCACACGCAGGACCTTGATGTCAGCGACGCGTGGAGGGAGCAAATGGCGGAGGATGCGAGGCTCGCGCCCGGGCACATCGAGGCTGCCGCGCGCGCAGCACGCATGGTGGAAAGCGACGGGATACCGGTGGAACAAGTCCTCACGACGGTTCTCACCGCGGGTTGGTCGGCGCAGGGATTGGCGCCGCGACCGATGCCGACGCACGCGGACCTGGGAGCCTGGGATCCGGACCTCGTCAACACGAGCTGCGACCTCGCGGGCATCGCCGAGGCCGCAGCCACAGCGAAGCGGGGCACGATGTTGCTGTATGGTCCGCCAGGCACGGGAAAGTCCGCGTTCGCAAAACACCTGGCGGACAAGCTCATGCGCGAGTTGCTGGTGAGGCGGGCGTCCGACCTGCTGAGCAAGTGGCTGGGGGAGTCCGAACAGAACCTCGCAGCGATATTCGCTGAGGCCCTAGCATCGGGCTCGGTCTTGTTGCTGGACGAAGCCGACGGATTCCTTGCCGACCGAACGGGGGCGATGCATCGCTGGGAGCTGACGCAGGTCAATGAATTGCTGGTCCAGATGGAGGCTTTCGAGGGAATCTTCGTCTGTGCCACCAACCTGGTGGACGCGCTCGATGCGGCGGCGTTCCGTCGCTTTGCCCTGAAGATTAGATTCGATCCACTGCGTTCGGACCAGCGCTGGAGGCTGTATTGCGCGACGCTGGACCGGTTCCGGCTGAAGGCGGACGATCGGATGCGGTCGGCGGTGGACCGGGTGAGCGATCTAACACCGGGGGACTTCGCGGCGGTGGTGCGCGGCGCCGCGCTCAAGGGCGCACCGGACAGTGCGGAGGCCTTGCTGAGGGCGCTCGAGGAGGAGCGCAAGATGAAGCCGGGCAAAGCGCGCGACGAGATTGGGTTTGCTGCGCGGCTGGTTCGGGGCGGCCAGGTGACGCCCAATTGAGTCACCGGCTGCGGCGCCCGATACGGGCGCCCTACGAATGGAGGGGCGGATTACCAAACGTTACCAAACCCGCCCGCAAACAGCATAGGGGAGACACTTGAATGAACAACACCAAGATCCCGTCGAGTCCACGTCTGCTGTTCTTCTATGGATCGCTTCCCGCGGGATGGGAATCGAAACCCGGACTCTGCGCCTCCTTGCAGCACCTCGATACGGCGTTCCTTCTGGTGGGTGTCGGCAGGTATCCGCACGCCGTCGTCTCTTGTGTGACCGCCATCGAGTCCGCGATTGTCGAGGCCCTGCCGACCGCCGCTGGGGACGACTTGGAGGCGCTCGTGCGCCTTGCCGGGGTGCGCTGGGCCGTGCCGGCCCCGCTCCGCGCGGGCGTGCTTTCGATGAAGGCGCAGTGCGATGGTATCGGACGCGCAGGGTACAGCCCCCAGGACGATCCTGGGCCGGCAAGCGTCCTCGTGCACGGGCTTCAGTTTCTCGAACGGGTCTATCGAATGGAGTATGCGTTCGAGGTTCGCAGAAGCCTGCTCCCCTATCTGCGCGAGCACTTGAACATCGCCGAGCAGTTGTCCGGAAGTCTGGCCGACGCGGACGCAAGGCTCGCGTGGCACAGCTTCGCCCACGCGGTGCGATGGTCCGTGAGCGACAGCTTCATGTCCCCTTGGGATCTCGACGCCCGAGACGCCCGACAATGCGGCCATCTGGATTGGCCCTTCGACTTGCACCAGAATGCGGACTATCGGCTCGCCTGCCCAATCTGCGGGTCGGACCAAGGATGCGAGTTCGACTTCGACGGCGAAGAACATCCCGTGGTCTGGGTCGACCGCATGGAATGCAAAGAGTGCGGCTTTTCGCTCTCCCCGGACGACCGTGCCATCTCGGAACGATTGTTCTCCCGTCAGCTCGAGGACGAGCGTCCTCGCATTCTGAAGGAGTACGGGTTCGCATGCGCTTGCTGACCGACGATGCTCGTATCGAGAAGAATCCGCCGGAGATGGTGAGGTTCGCCACGCACTTGCCCGTCTTCGACCTTCAGGTCGTATCGCGGTGGGGTGCGATGGCGTACGAGCACGTGGTCGACGAGGTGGGTTGGGTGGGCCTTCGGATCACGCCAGGCACGCCGCTGCCGCGATGGTGGTTCGTGTCGCGGATCGAGGGACACGGCCTGGACGATGGGGTGAACGGATTCCGCGACGGCGCCCTCGCGCTGTTCGACGCTTCACCGCGAGAAGCACTGCCGGGCATACCCTTCTTGATTCGCGGCTCGTTCACGGACCCGGAGCTTGGCGCGTACACGGTCCGGTTGATCTCGCGTATCGGTGAAGGTCGCATCGTGTTGACATCGCTCAACCCGGATCGCTCGCAGTTTCCGGACATCCTCGTCGACGCCAGCCATGCCGATAGCGTCCACCTCGTGGCTCGTGTGGTGCAACCGCTGCTTTCCCAATACAGGCCTCTTGATTCCCGGTGAGCGTGCTTGCCTTGAGCAGTCGAATCGGTGACATTGTGTTTTTGGGCGAATCTACCAAGCCAACGTGCGGGACGACACCTGCGAGCCCCTCTGTGAACGGATGAGCAGACCAACCGTGGGGTGCTTTTCGAGCAGTCACTGGACGCGACGCCCACCTTGTTCGAAAAAAATGGACAACACGATGGCAAGACAAAGCACGCAAGACAGAAGCACGGTTTCGGGAACCGGCAAGGGCCGCCTCGAGCTGAGGCTCACACCGAAGGAAACGCAAGCGTTGGACGCCCTCGTCAAGTTGGCGCAGGACAACCTGGATGGGGAAGGAAGCGGGATGCGCGCATCACCATCGAGTGTGCTGCGTGCGCTGCTGATTCGAGAAGCAGAGAATTGCGGAAAGTGGAGGAATGCCGGCGTTCCTAGGCCCAG
>Ga0180009_10004433_pt1 | contig 15485 bp, 14 predicted proteins | sample OS_PC_MetaG_FD_123537 | JGI IMG/M metagenome (GOLD analysis project Ga0180009, IMG submission 123537) | Groundwater microbial communities from the Aspo Hard Rock Laboratory (HRL) deep subsurface site, Sweden - OS_PC_MetaG | ecosystem: Environmental > Aquatic > Deep subsurface > Groundwater...
GTTTTCTTGTAAGCTGTGCCTGTTTTATTCTTTCATTTTGTTTAAAAGAACATAAACCCGAGGAAAAACAAGTTCTTCGTTGACTTTGGCTCAGCTTTTAATTATCCTATATTAATGGAAATATATGATAAATTCGGCAGCGGGTGACGACAGATAGGTTAAGAAATATGGTGTTGAATGATAGTATTGTCAGAGGTGAAGGGGCTCGGGAAGGGTTATACTTGGATTATTTCGGCTTTCAGGAGGCCCCGTTTGCCATTACGCCGGACCCCGAGTTTTTGTTCCTTTCCCGGACGCACCAGAGCGTTATCGAAAAGCTGCTCTATGGAATCAACAATCGTTCCGGGTTTGTTCTCCTGACAGGAGAGGTTGGAACCGGAAAGACAACTATATGCCGCACTATTCTGGACAGGCTTGAGGGGAAGGCCGAAACAGTATATATCATCAATCCGTCGCTTTCCGGCGTCGAAATACTTGCTGCAATCCTGGATGACCTTGGTGTTGCCTCCTCCGCCGGTGCAACCAAAAAAGATCTGATGGACAGGCTGAACGCGTTTCTTATAGGAGCAGACCGTTTAAAGCCCGTTGTCATTATCATCGACGACGCCCAGACAATGCCGATGGAGGCACTCGAAGATCTTCGTCTGCTTTCCAACCTGGAAACCGACAAGGAGAAACTGCTTCAGATGGTACTTGTAGGTCAGCCGGAGCTTCTTACCACCATTTCAAAACCCGAGTTGAGGCAGTTGCGCCAGAGGGTTGCCATAAGCTGCACCCTTGATTACCTGAAGAAGGAAGAGGTTTCGGGCTATATTGAAAGAAGACTGTTTGTTGCAGGCAACAAAGGCCAGGTCCGCTTTACAACAGAGTCTGTTGAGAGGATCTTCAAAGCCTCAGCCGGTACTCCCCGCCTGATAAACAGGATCTGTGATTATTCCCTCATTGCCGGCTATCTGGCAAATGATCATACAATCCATAAGAGGTATGTGATACAAGCCCCAGGGAGATCGGAAGTCCTGATTCTGCCGCAGTAAAAAGTATGGCCGTAAAACCGTATTATCGTGCTGTTTTGGTATTTCTTTTTATAGTTTTGGTGCTCTTCGTATTTTACCGGGGATTTTGGGTATCCCGGGACAGAGAAGAGCCGGCAGAAGCTCCGGTTGCAAAGGATAATGCGGCGCCCCCTTATTCTCCCGAGACTGCCGAGACAAAGAGCGCAGCAGGCAACACTCCCGATAACGGCGCTCAGGCACCTGCTCTGTTACCGGAGCCTGAGCCGCAGAATCCCGAATCAGCGGTGAAAGATATGAGCGCACAGCCGGAATCCCAGTCCAGTTCATACACGGTATTGATTGCTTCACACAGGTTAGCGGATAATGTACTCCGGGAGGCTTCACGATACAGGGCAAACGGCGTGGATTCCCACTGGGTAAAAGTGGACCTGGGTGAAGAGGGAATCTGGTACAGGCATTTTGCCGGGCGATTTACTGGCAGGGCCGAGACCTTGCGGTTCATCCAGGAGAGCGGGCTGGCCGGAGCCAGAATTCTGGCCGCTCCATGGGCGATTAGTGTTGGCGAAGGAATGTCGCGCGAGGTAATTGGCGGCATTGCGGATATGCTGAGAAGCAACCAGTATGACGGCTATGTTCAGGAAATGAAAAACGGCGGTTACAGGTTGCTGGTGGGCGCTTTTGTCACAAAAGAAGGAGCTGAAAATGCCGCGCGGGAGATAACGCTCCCGGGCATCGTTCCCAAGATTGTGATGCGGTAACTTTACATGAATCACCTCCCGACTAATTGGGAGAAGAACCTTATTTATGAACACATCAAGCTTGATGGCCAATTGATTACAGGAGAAATGAATGAGTCTGCTCAACGCGGCTTTAAGAAAAAAAGATAAGAAAAACAAGCATCCCGAAGCTTCCGCGTTGTTTCAGAAAACGGGCAGGATTCCCGGAAAGTCGAAGCTCCGTATATACGGAATGATAGTATGCGTTGTGTTGGGTCTTGGATTGGCTGTTTTATTTATGATGGAAAGATATGTGCCTGAAAAATTGAGTTCACCGATTGCCCCGCCGCCCGATAACCGGGCAGTCAGGCAGGAGATAGAACCAGCCGGTTCAACTTCGGGCGGGGAAGTTGTGCCCCGTGGACTGGAAAAGACTGGAGCGCCCGTGACGGATCTGCCCGTAATTGCTGTTCCAGAAGAGTCCGGACAGGCCGTTGAGCCGGCAGTGAAACAAAAAACTTTGCAGGAAACCGATAGTATCGTTAAAAGAGCCGCGGTTAAAAAGGGAAAAAAAGCGATCGGGACTAAGGCATCCGGGAAGCAGGAGACTCTTAAATCTCCAGGGCAGGAGTCCACGAGCCCGTTTTACGAAAAGGCCGTTTTCTATCACCGGCAAAACAGGCTGAAAGAGGCTATCGTTATGTATCTGCAGGTGCTTGATAAAAATCCTCAGAATACAGACGCGCAGTTTAACCTTGCTTCCGCGTATCTGAAAAACAGAGAATTTGCGATGGCGCTGCCGATACTTAAGAGCCTGTCGGAAAAAGATCCTGATAATCCGCAGATCATGATAAATCTTGCCATCGCCCGGATGGGGATGGGTGAACCAGGCATTGCGGTTTCACTGCTCGATGCGGCGCAGCAAATCAAAGGCGCACCTTCTTTCGACATCTATTTCCACAAAGCCGTGGCATTAAGCCGGCTCGGGCGGTTGGATGAGGCGAGGACTTTTTATGAAAAGGCCGGGACGATAGATCCTGAAAACGTCCGGTTATTCTTCAACATGGCCGTGCTTTACGACAAGATGGAGTTGTACGGCGAAGCTCTTCAACACTACCGGTTGTTTCTGGACCGGAAAGGCTGGTCGTCTGATAATGAAAAAAAATCGGTGGATGACCGTGTGATGTTTTTGACCGGATTTATTGAAAGGCGGAAAAACATGATTCAGTACGGAAACGGAACAACATCAACCGGGGAAAATATAAAATGAAGAAACGGATAGGTGATATAATAGTGGATATGGGGGTTATAGGAAATGACCAGCTCAAAATGGCCCTTTATGAGTCCAAAAAGACAGGCGCCATGCTTGGGGATATTCTGCTGAGGCTTGACTGGATAAGCGAAGAACAGATGCAGATGGCTATAGCAGTTCAGAGCGGGGCCAAGATCATGGACACTTCCGACGTGTCGATAGATTTTGATCTGATCTCACGCATTCCCGAGGATTTTGTCGCAGCCAACAACATATTCCCACTGGCGCAGGAGGGACGGACCCTCAAGATCGCCACTTCCAACCCGTTTGATGTGCTGGTCAGGGATAACCTCTCCCGGATGACAGGCTGCCGGGTCGAGTCTTACATAGCGCCGAAAGACTGGATCAGGAACTCAATTGAGCTGTATTACAAGACCGCAGCGATAATAGATGAAGAGATTGAAAAAATCACCCTGTCGGGTGTTGTGGACCAGTTCGACTATAACCAGAACATCCAGCTTGCCGATCTGATCATAGAAAAGGGGCGGGTGCTCAATGCCAGCGATATCCACATCGTGGGAGACACAAACCTCGTCAGAGTATATTACCGTATCGATGGTGTTCTGCATCAGAAATATCTTTTTCCAAAACGGTTTCAGCAGGGCCTGGTCACGCGTTTCAAGATAATGGGGGACATAGACATCTCCAACCCCAATATTCCGCATGACGGAAGGATAAAATATTCCGGGAAAGGCGGTGATATCAACATTCGCGTATCCACTTTCCCGACGCATCTGGATGAGACGGTTGTGATGCGGCTCTTGATATACAGCGGCGTGGTGGGAAATCCGGAAAGGCTCGGTTTTGAAAAGGAAGATCTGACAAAATTCATAAAGAGCATCAGGCGGCCCTACGGCCTTATGCTGGCGACCGGCCCTACCGGCTCAGGCAAGACCACCACGCTTTATTCTGCCCTGATGACCATAAACAGCCCCAATGTGAGCGTCATAACCGTGGAGGATCCGATCGAGTATGTCATCCCGACAATCCGGCAGACAGCCGTCAATCCGAAGGCCGGGCTGACATTCGGAAATGCGCTCCGTTCGGCTATGCGCCAAGATCCGGACATTATACTGGTGGGCGAGATCAGAGACCAGGAGACGGCTGAGCTTGCTATACGTGCGTCAATTACCGGGCACCTGGTCCTGTCGACACTGCATACCAATGATGCGGCTTCAGCCATCAACAGGCTGATAGATCTTGGAGTGAATGCCAGCATGCTGGCTTCTTCCATAACAATGGTGGCCGCCCAGCGGCTTCTCCGGAAGCTGTGCCCACGCTGCGCCGTTGCGGCCGTTACAAAACCGGAAGAAAAGGAGATTTTTATAAATAACGGCCTTGAGCCGCCGGAAGAGATGTTAAAAGCAGCAGGGTGCGATGCCTGCAACAAATCAGGTTACAGCGGCAGGAGCGCCGTGTACGAAATAATCATAGTCAACAGGGAGATACAGGAAATGATCTTTTCAGGCGTTCCCCAGAGCGCTATAGAAGATGCGGCTGTAAAAAATGGCACCAGTCTGCTGCTGAAACAGGCCCTGAAAAAGGTTAATTACCGGATGACCTCCCTGGAAGAAGTGCTGCGCGTGGTGGCGTATGCCTAAGTTCCAATACAGGGCGGTTGACGGTTCCGGTCGTTTGCTCAAAGGCACTTCCGTTGCAGCCAATGTTTCTGAAATGGAAAAACAGTTGCGGGGGGCGGGGCTGACACTGATTGACAGCCGGAAGATCGTCGAAGGGATAGGAGCAGGAGCCGGAAAATGGTTATCCGGGAAAATCAAGCCCCGTATAATAATTGAGTTCTATTACCGGCTTTCCCAGACGCTGGAACTTGGTCTTCCTATCCTGTCGGCCCTGGAGGAGAATGAAAAAATCATTCCGTCCAAAGCGATGCGCAGGATTGTCGGCGAGATGAAGATCTCCATTGAAGCCGGCAACATGATGAACGAGGCGATGAGCCGTTTCCCCAAGGTTTTTCAGAAGCTGGAAATGGGCATCATACGTATGGGCGAACAGTCGGGTGGGTTGCCGAAGAGCCTTAAAAGCCTGGCCGAGTTTATGGAATGGAGGGAAGATATCCGTTCTACCATCAGGCGTGCCACTATCTACCCGTCATTTATCATTCTTTCAATAGGTGCAGTGATCGGAATGTGGGTGGGATATGTGCTGCCCCGTATGGCAGGCCTTTTGAAAGAGATGGGAGTTCCGCTCCCGCCCGTTACAAGGGCGGTTCTTGGCGTAAGCCTCTTTTTCCAGGGATACTGGCTGTATATTCTGACTGGTATAGGCCTTATGGTTGTTTTGTTCCTGATGTTCCGGAAGACGAAAAACGGAGCTGTATTTCTTCAGAAGTATATGCTGAAGATTCCGGTCATAGGGCCTGTTGCCACCAATATAGCAATGGCCCGGCTGAGTCAGAATTTTGCCACGATGTACGCGGCAGGCGTGACGCTTCATAATATCTTCGAGATTTTGGCGGACAATGTCCTCGGGAACCGCTACCTTGAAGGACGGCTCGAAGAGGCTTACAGGGAAATCCAGCGGGGACAGTCAATCGCGGCCGGTTTAGAGGCGGTCGGAGGATTTCCGCCCCTGCTGCTTGGGGCCGTGCGGAACGGTGAGACCACCGGGACACTCGATGTATCCTTTGCCAGACTCGGAACCTATTATAACAACGAGGTAAAACGGTCGGTTCAAACGATGGTAAACATGATAGAACCCCTCTCCATCCTATTCCTGGGCGGCGTGTTCGGCCTTATAGCCCTGTCTATTCTTCTTCCGCTATACGATGTAATGAGCCAGTTTAAATAAAAGGTTTCTCACTGTTTCGTGTGGGTGACCCCCACTCTTGGATGAAATTCGACAAACTCAGAGCTGCAACAAAAACTTATTTGACAGGATTTACAGGATTAACATGATTATTTGTCGGGCCGCTCCGGAAGAGCGGTCCGAAACACGCATCCGCTTCGCGGAGACCGGTAAGCGCAACCGATCACTTTGTAGATCAAATCTTCTCTTTCCACCGGATTGTCCCTCTCATCGCAGGCGATGACTTATTGCCTGATCCGCCTCAGGCGGACAGGCAACATCCTGTACATCCTGTTAATCCTGTCTAAAAACCTTAGTGAATAAAATTTGTGGTGAAAAATGCAATGAGAAAAAACTTGCAAGAAAGAAATATATTATTTATTATACACAGGGTGTGTGTACCCATATATGGCATAATTTGAAGGAGGTGCAAAATGCCTAATGTAACCATCTCTCTAAATGAAAACTTGTTGAAATTAGGGAAAAAATACGTTGAGAAGCATAATACATCGTTAAATGCCTTAATCCGCAAATTCTTAGAGGAGACCGTAAAGGATCAATCAACGGACTGGATTGATGAATGTTTTAATCTCATGGATAAAACTAAAAGTAATTCAGAAGGCAGAAAATGGAAACGAGAGGACTTATACGATGTCTAAAATTTTCATTGATACCAATATTTTAGTTTATTCGATGGATGATTTTGATTTAGAAAAAAAAGAAAAATCCAGATTTCTTTTAAAGTCTCTGACAAAGAAACATTACGGTGTGATATCAACTCAGGTAATGCAAGAATTTTATGTAGCTGTAACCAGAAAGCTTTGTGTTGATCCGGTAATGGCAAAAAATATATTACATTCTTTTGAAAGATTCGAAATTATTACCGTTACCCCAAATCTTATAAATGATGCCATTGACTGTAGTATTATTAACCAATTATCTTTTTGGGATTCTCTTATTCTTGTTTCGGCGGAAAGTGCAAATTGCAAAGAAGTTTGGACAGAGGATTTAAACGATGGTCAAATCATAAGAGGTGTAAAAATTGAAAATCCACTAAAATAATTTTTTGGTCGATGAATAAAGCACTGGCCGGGATTATTTGAACAGCAAAAAGAATTTATTAAGTGATAAGCTGCTCTTGTTCAAGCTGCTACCTCTTTCTTGGGAAGTGATGCCCGGTAAACTACATCCGGTGTTCTCCAGTCAAGTTTTTGATGCCGCCGCGACAGTTATACAATTCAAAATAATTCCCAAGCTCTATCCTTGCCTCACCGGAACGGATGAAGCCTGATACTGGGAACAAATTGTTACTATTTAATGAGCAGCTTGAGAAGTGAGAATGAAGCGTAGCGTAATGAGCATCCTACTCAAAGCTGATATTGGGTTCTTATTCCTGGAAAAAAAACTTTTTAGCAATGTGGTCATCCACAAAACCTGAATTGAAAGAAACATAAAGCCCACACGAGTAACCAATATTTGAGATGTACCCTTGAAGTTTTGCGATGTCACATTCTTCGCCAGGTTGCCCCTCTCTTTTAATCTCTATAGCAAGTAGATTCGGTCCTTTAGCCCCGCGCATATGGACAATAATGTCGGGGAATACTCTACCAGTTTTTCGAAGCAATTCCTTGCATTCATCACTCAATGGCATTTCTTTAAGTTGATCACCATTGCGATTGTATTCACAATCGACATTCCAACCAGGAAATTGTGCTGCCAAATTAACAGCGAATCGATGTGCTATGCACCTCTCGCCGAGATTGTGCTCCAACAAATATTTATCGTTTATTGGTAATGTGAGCAGATTTAGAGCATTATCGATCTTCGACTTTATTTCGTCTATTGTAATTCCATGTGGCATAAAACTTATCCTGGTATCTATCCAAAAATGTTTAGATTGATCTGCATAAAACGCGGATCATCATAACAACTACCCATTTCAGTAACACGGGTGGTTGAGAATACATTCAATTTAACTATTTTAACTAATCCGCCGACATAGTCAGCTTATATGGATACCCAAAAATCGACACCAAGTATCAGTTTTGATCGGACATCGAATTGCGAATCCTTGATTTTCTCATGGCCGTCCACCACCGCCACCGCCACCACCACCTCCGCCACCTAACAATGTCAGCTGAAAGCCTTTTTCGGCAACATTGCTATTACTGTCACTGACCCGAACCATAAAAGAATCACCAGGTAATGTTGGTGTACCGCTGATGGTTGCGCCCCCGGCAGTGGAGTCCCAGGGTGTAAATGTTAGACCCGAAGGGAGGGAGGATAGAGGAATAAGCTCGATTGTGTATAGAGGGTTGGCTGGGTCTGGATCTGGAACGCCTCCTTCGGCGTATATTGTTGCGTTGTAAGGAGAGTCTAAAACCGCTTTCGGGAGTTCATTGTTCAATATTCTGAGCCTGCCTGTGGTATAGCTGAAGCATCCGGCCTGATTACGGAGTTCTTCCAGAGATACTGCCCGGACCAGATCTGCGGTTCCGGAGGCAATGGTTCCCGCAAAAGCTCCTGAAACTGCTGGTGTTGTGTTTACAGTCATATCTTCTGCGCCGCTTATTATAAGGAAAGCTGTGTTTAATGCTGCAGCGCCGTATGAAAGGGTTGTGCTGCTGCGGCCGCAGATACCGCCCGTGGCGATGGCAGTCAGATTGTTGTCATAAATATAGATCAGCGAACGGCCCCAGCCATCAATGCTGCTTGATACAACGGAAGGAAAAGCTGTGGCATCAGGAAGCCTGCCATTTGCTGCCGCCCATGCAATCACAGATTGCGTTGCAGCGGTGAGGCTTTCACCGGTCCTATCATATTTGGCTTTTTTTGCCCTTGGTCCCACAAGGGTAAGGCCTGCGCCGATCAGGGCGCCGATAATCAGTATAGCGATAATCAGAGGCATCAGGGCAAAACCTTTTTTGTTGACAGGTCTCATTTCATATCTTTCTCATAGCGGATTGATTGTTAAGACAAAACTTTTTACGGCGCAATTGTCATTGGTTCCTGCCGGATCATTGTTGTCACATACCTGGATACTGATGTTATAGGCAGTGCTTGTTGTTGGTGTACCGCCGATGGTTGCGGTCCCGGCTGTGAATGTAAGGCCCGGAGCAGGGGGGGATGGAGTAACCAGGCTCCAAGTGTAGGGGGGAACACCTCCAGCAGCGTAAATGGTAACGCTGTATCGCCTTCACGCCCATAGGGCAACTCGTTGCTTACGATTCTGAGTGGCGGACCAAGGCATCCGGTTTTGACTTTCAGCTCATTTAAGGTGACCCACTCCGCAATGTCGTCGTATTCCTCGGCCCGGTTCAGTCGGTTAACTGCGGCATCGTAATTGGGGCAGTTTGCGGCAGTTGTGCAGTTGTCTACGGCGGGCTCACCGATATCATATACGCCGATGCAGGTCTCACCGGCAGGTAAGCCGGCTGGGCAGGGGACGATGCCGATCTGGGGGTTCACATTCTCCGAGCCTGTTGCAACCAAAAAGGCAACATTGGAAACCCTGCTGGTGCATGCAGGATCGCGGCATACGGTAAGATTTGTGGTTTTTCGCCCGCAGATGGTACCGGCGGTCTGCAACTGGTTATTGGCGTCTGCGGGAAAATAGTAAAGCGGCTGGGTGAAGGCATCTCTCCGGTTGGTGACTACCTCGCAGAACTCGTCGACGGCGATTGTATCCGATATGTTGTCACCCCAGATCGGGATTCTCCCGTTTGCCGCTGCAAAACCTACGATTGATTCTTTCGCCGCCTTAAGTATTTCTCTGCTTTCGGTGCGCTTGGCCCTTATGGTAAGAGGCCCCACCAGGGAGGCGCCGAATCCCACTATAAGGCCAATGATGACAAGGACAATGGCAAGCTCAATGATGGTAAAGCCTTTTTGTCCGGATGGTCTCATGAGACCTTTGCATAACGCCCCCTTTTGCCCGATTTCCCCTATTTCATCGTTAGGTTCAAATTTCAATCCTCGAAATACCGAATTTATTCCTGCGGTTGCAATTACCACCTTCCTTGAACTTGAGCAAAATCTGACATTCTTCAAAGGTTTCATAATTTATATCTTTGTCCGGCCTTAAAACACTCCGGCGTCGTCAATTATGTACGTATGTACGGCACCGGAGTGTTAAAAAAAGGCCTGAAGTATGATCAGAAGGCTATGTAAAAGTTGGCGATGGTGTTTCCGGCTGTATATACGGCACTCCCTGCGATCGAACCTGTGTTAACGACACCGTCATCATACTTGACGTCTATTTCCAGGCACGCCTCGGCCGGCAGGTTGGTGTACCAGATATAATGTCTGGCAGTTCCGGGACCAGGGTCAACCCACTGTACGCGAGTTGTGCCGCCGAAGGCGTTGGAGGGATATGGAGCTGCGGCAGTGTAGGCGCCTGAGACCAGGTTTGCAAGAACAAGGTCGGTGAACACACCGGGCGCCTCAGCTGCATATATCTGGCCGTTATTATCGCCAGGAGCGGTATCTACACCCGGCGGGAACAGGGTGCTGTTTTCATCTCCGGGGTACTGTCCATACTTGTCGTAGAAAGTCATGACGGCAGCCCTCATTTCATCGGCCTGTTTGACGACCCGTTTTACCTTGGCGTTGTTGATCATCTCCTGGCCCTTCAGAATACCGCCAATAAGCAGCCCTATGATCACCATGACTATGGCAATTTCAACCAGTGTAAAACCTTTCTGGTTGTTGCGTAATCTTAACTTTTTCATATTATGCTCCTTCATTATTTAGTTTTATACCGGATTCCGGTATTGTTTGAACCTATTATAAAACACTGATGGGAAAAACACAAGTTAATTTTTCAGGTTGTTTAGACTGAAGACTGAAGGCTGTTAGTCTAAGGTTTTTACGGAAAAACCTTACAGTCCATCTACCTTCAGTCTATCCGCCTGAGCATTAATCTATTCCCCTGCTTTCGGGCCGATTTTTTTGATGTATGGCGTGATGAACATTACCAGTTCCCTGTTTTCATGACGGTTTTGCATATGCCTGAAAAAATTTTTAATATATGGTATGCTGCTCAACACCGGCAGTCCCGCCTCATTGAGCTGTCGTATCTGGCTGATAAGTCCCGCCAGAACTACGGTGTTGCCCTCCCTGACACGGACAGTTGTGGCAAGCTCACGCAGATCGATGATCGGATTTGAGATGTTCTGGACAGAGGTTGCGCCTGTGGGGATCTCGACACGTTCCGTTCCCTGTATCCTTGTGATTGTAGGCACTATGTGAAGTGTAACGATCCCGTCTTTGGATATCTGCGGAGTAATTCCGAGCTGTAATCCCAGAATTGCCCGCTTGATTTTAGCTCCGATTGTAAGCACGCCGGTCTCCTGGTTTCTGTCCACGCTATCAATGTCGCCGTATGGAAACTGGTAGCCAACAGTCAGGACAGCCGACTGGTTGTTCAGCACTGAGATATGGGGATTGGAGATCACCGAAACATCCCCCTGCGTTTTTAAAAAATCGAGTACGGCTGTAAACTGGGATTGACTCGACAGAAATAGACTGCTGCCGCTGTTAATTCCTATACTTAAAACATCGGGCAAATTTTTAGCTACGTCTCCGAACTGGCCTGAGGCAGCGGAAAAGCCCACGGACATTTTAGACCAGTCAAGACCGTAACGGCTGTCATCGCTCAGGTTGACCTCCAGGATCCTGGCTTCAATAAAAACCTGCCGGTGCAGGGCCTCGGATAAAGAGTCGAGAAGCCTGACCATAGTTTCAATTTTAGCCGGTGTATCCGCCATGTAAATGATGCCGGCATTAGGATCGAGTCTTAAGATTCCGTCAGGGGACTTGATTCCCTCAAGAGCGGCGGCAATGCCGCCCCATACGTTGGTGTTTTTGGCTTCCCGCTTGCCTGTAACCTGGTATTTGCCCTTCACACCGGCGCCTTCAACACCGGAGGCGAGCATGTCGCCGCCTACATCAATGTCGGTTTCGCCCACCATGTCGAGATAGTCCATTTGATAGATACGCTCTTCAAATTTTTGCACATGCAACGTGCCGTCCTGAACTTTCCATGCGCATCCGGCCCCTTTTTCTATGATCATATCGAGGGCTTCTTCCATTGTCACGTTTTTCAGCCGGACGGTTACAAGCCGTGACAGGTCTACGTCCGAATCCACAGCGAGGTTCAGTTCGGATTCTCCGACAACGGCGCTGACGGCAATTCCCAGGCTTACCTGGTCAAATACCAGGGAAAAAAGCTTCGGCTTTTTTGTGAGGTTTCTTGAAACCGGCACATATGTTTCCGAAAAGGGTGGAGGGCCGGGAGGCAGGGTAGTCTTCTCCCTGTCCAGGATTTCAGACGGCTTTTGCATATTGTTCAAATACGGAGTTGTGACCGGTTTGGGCTCCTGGATGGCACATCCGGTCAAAAGCAGCGTCATGCAAAGAGCAATCACCGGTAAATATTTTAATTGTGTTGAAAAAAAACGCATGGTCACCTCTATTTGGCCTCAGCGGGCGCTTACTTACTAATGGAATAAAATACATTGGGCGCCGGTATGACCCGGTTTTGCCCTTTTCCGGCAAGGATAACTCCCCCTGCAGTTATATTTATTACGGTAAAGCCCATGATCTTGTCATTTTTATGCAGCCGCTTTCCTTCCATCAGGGCTATAAATTCAGGGCTGCTTCCGGCGCCTGTAACCTGTAAAATACCTGTCAGACGCGGAAGCGGGTTTTCTGCCGGCACTTCCGGTTTGCCGTCTCCGGGTTTGTTCGCCAGTGGCGTTACTTCAGGTTTTGCAGGAGGATCCAGGCGGGCGATCACTTTTTCCATATCCGGTTTTTCAGAAAGGTTGTTTGATTCCGGCCCGGTTGAATCCGCAAGCTGTTTCCATTTGGCGCTTGCGCGTTTGAGCCCCTCCGACCCTTCTGCTATCGGACGGCCGAAAAGATCGGTCAGCAGGTAGGCGTTAACGACGATCGCAACAATACCCGCTATTATAAAAGCGTCTATTATAAGCCGTTTGTAGGTGCCGCTCCGGGTCATGTGCCTCCTGAAGATTTCTGCGCGCCGTCATCTTGTGCAATTTTGTAACGGAAGAAAAAGGAGCCGTTTGTTACTGCCTTATTGAAAACAGGGTCGATGCTTATCTTAAGATCAACGGCCTTAAGAAAAGGCATCTCCCTGTTAAGAGTTTGAAACCACCTGAAAGCGTCTGAAAAGCTTCCTGTAAAGGAGATATCAACCGGCACCTGGCCTTCAGAAGCCGTTATCGGCTGCCTGTTGAGTGTTATCGGAGGCAGGTGGTGGTTCGATGAAAGCTTCTTGATACGGTTGTCGATAGTCAAAAGCCCTAAATCAACTGATTCTACATCAAGAAAAAGACGGTTGCCTTCAGCAGAAATGCCGGCAGTGCTTTCCGAATGCTGCTTCCAGAACTGTTCATCCATCCGGAGTGTTTCAATCTCTTCTCTTGCGAGTTTCAGCCGCTTGATCTCTGAAGAGTTGTACAAAGTAATTAGGAAAACGGCAGACCAGACAAAAGCGATTAATATCCATTTATTTCGCATGCTGTCCATCATTTCATATCCACCTTGATGTGAAACTTGTAGCCCTGAAGCGCCGGATCTCCTGCGCTTCCATCCACATCAAATCCGATATCCCCCATAACGGGTGGACGGCTTGGGTTCAGATTGCGGGCCAGGCCTTCAACCATGGCGGAAAGAGTCGATTTTATCTGGTCGGGCCCGTCGGCGCTGACAATCCCCCTTATGGTAACCTGAGAAGGGGATTCAAGGTTGAACAACAGTTCTCGGACTGTCACGTTTTCAGGCAAACTGAGTGCTATGCCGGAAAGGATGTCAGCAGGATCGGTCCTTTGTCTTTCATTTATGACAATATCGAGCATTTCGTTATAATGCGCTACGGTCCTGCGGTTGTCCGACATATCTTTTGACATGGAGGCGGCTTTCGGCGAAATATTTCTATTAGACCAATAGCTGAAATAAGCGGTTTCGGCGCAAAGCAGCATGAGAGTGATAATGCCCGTGATGATTCCGGTGAGCTGAACAGAACGCCAGAATTTTTCCATAACCACAATCCGGTGGCTTATGGCAGGTATCGTTGCAGAGTCGATGTCGTCAAGGGAAAAAGCCTCCAAAGGTCCGGGGATCGGATTTTTATTGCCGGCATCCCGGCCTTCTCTCCTGCCTGTTCCTAAACGCCGGATATTTTTTCCGATCTTCTCGGAAAGGCCCGTTTCATCTATATTCGTTGAGGAGACAAGGTGGAACCTGCTGATTTCCGATTTTACTTTCTGGGAAAAGAGATAAAGGGACTGGCTGATTTCAAATGCCAGAGCGTCAAGCTTCTCATTTTTGCCTTCGGAGGATTCGGGGAGTATAATGCTTCTGGAGAAGAGTAAGTTTCCGTTGACATAAAAGTACAGGTAGCTTTCAGCCGGCAGCGCGTGAATGATGCAAAAGCTTTCGCCGGGTTTATCATCTGCAGATTTGCCTAATTTGTCCTGCCAGATGTATGCCGGCGTTGTGATACGGTCCGGCCGGAGGCCCGCTTCGGACAGACGGTTGTAAAGACTGAAAGCGAGCGGCTCCTTCAGATAAAATGCGTAGAGACTGCCGGGGGCTTGGCCTGTTTTAAAGTAAGAGTAATTAAAGAAATCGGATATATCTGGGCTGGCCGGAAATGATTCAGCAAGCTTTCTTCGGATGAAGGGCTCCGCAACGGACCTCTTCCCAGATGTAAAAGGATAAATGGAATTCCCTGTAACATAATCAGGCAGGACCAGAATAATTTCTTTCAATTTTTTTGCTTCGGCAGGAAGGGGAACTGATAAAACATCAGCCGATGATGTCTCTGAGAACGGGATAATTCCTAAAATCTTACACTATCTTCTTTTCCGCCGTAAAGGATTATGAGCAGCTGATGATTATAAAATATTATGATAAGTTTGTTTTTTCTGTTCATGCCGTTTCGGGCTGTCTCCAATGCATTGTTCAATTTTAGGAGCCGTTACAAAATAACCATTACATTTCTGAGCATTTTGTTAGGAGCCGTTACAAAATAACCATAGCATTTCTAAACATTTTGTTACGGCTCCTTATGCCGGTCATAGCATTTCAATGTTACGGTTATTTTTGAACGACGGCTCAGCGGCTTTTAAAACTTTGTGTTCCGCATAAATACTCTGAGAAGTATAATATCTTGTATAATGAAATTACACAACAAATAATATTAGGATCACCTCCGAAAGAGTTGGTGATCCTCTTAGGATTCAAGGGTTCAAGGGTTCCAGGGTTCAAGTGCTACAAAGTGATGAACGGAGTAACATAACCTTGATGCATTGTGCCGGGAACAAGGTGAAGGGAGTTGTTTTTATATAGGGAGCTTTGTGGTTTCGCGTGAGAAATATAATTTTTTTGCCGGTTTTGCACAGAATTTCAGAGGTAAGAAACCGTCATTATCACTTGGCCTGCTTTTCCCTTACGATCACCGAAAGCAGTATGGAGCCTGCAAGTAACCCTACCACAACTCCAAGCGAGAGCAATGCAGGGATTTTTATCCAGCCCGAAATCAGCATCTTCACGCCGACATAGAGCAGGATTATCGAGATTCCTGCCTTCAGAAACCTGAAATATTGTATA
>Ga0180009_10004434_pt1 | contig 15483 bp, 14 predicted proteins | sample OS_PC_MetaG_FD_123537 | JGI IMG/M metagenome (GOLD analysis project Ga0180009, IMG submission 123537) | Groundwater microbial communities from the Aspo Hard Rock Laboratory (HRL) deep subsurface site, Sweden - OS_PC_MetaG | ecosystem: Environmental > Aquatic > Deep subsurface > Groundwater...
ATTTTTATAGGGATGCACTCCGAAAACATAGGTTTCCGCAGCGCACAGGGGGGCAGCGAAACATGCAATGATAAGGGCTGTTGCGAGAATAATTTTGATGCGCATACGCTCTCCTTTGTGGGTGATGACAGATACAATTATTTAACGGACCACGCCTCGCCCGGCGGCCGCAATGGCGCCCTCCTGCTTGCCAAACCGCGCAAGGCGTGAATTCTCAACACCTCGGTCAGTTGGCAAACGCCCCATATTTAAGGGCCTTCAAACATTCCCGCACGCTGTTAAAATCCGCGGGCGGCGCCCAACCGATGATCCCCGCCTTTTTGGCCGCATCGGAATCGGATTTTACCGCCAAAAGGGCGTCGCCGAATTTTTTAACCTTGGCTTGGTCTACATGCTTTGCAGCGGCCATGGGCCACTCGGGATACAGCTCGGTGCTGCGGACAAAGGGGAAGCTGTCTTTGATCGGGTTGATGATCTTGAAATCGGCCATGGAGATCTTGCCTTCCTTTTCCATGGCCTCCAAGGTGTCGGTGCGCACGGTGCCTGCGTCCATGGCCCCGTTCTTCACGGCCAGAACCACGTTGTCATGCTTACCGCCTTCCTTGAACTCGGCGAAATCCTTCTTGTAGTCGATGCCGTTCTGCAGCAGGAGCCGCATGGCCATCTGGCCGCCGCCAAAGGAGGAGGCCTTGACCACCATGAACTTCTTGCCCTTGAGATCGGAGAGCGTATTGATGGGGCGGTCCTTGCGCACAAAGATTACCCCGCCGAACTCCTTGACCGGCTTGCCGCCCGCCGAATTGACCTGCATGGCCACCGGTTTGGCGCCGTAGAGCTTTTCCATCTCCACGAAAAAGGCGGAGTTCGCCAGCATGAAATCGATCTTCCCGTCCCTGAGCATGGGCTCAATGGCGTTGAACTCCAGAGGCATGATGGTGACCGGCTCGCCCATCTTGCCGGTGAGATACTCCCCGGTGGCACCCCATTCCTCCATGACCTTGGGCGCGCCCCGCAGGGCCAGGATTCCGACCTTGATTTCCGCCTGCGCCGCTGCAACAAACATGGCGCTGACCAACAGAGCCAGACCCATCATCCCGATTCTTTTCATGCTGCTTCCCATGATACCTCTCCTCGCTGTATTGTTTTTTGCTTTTTCCGGAGAATCCGGAACCCCATACAGACACGACAAGGAACCTTCCTGCGCAGGCAAGGAGCCGGACACAGGAAGCACAATGGACAGGCAGTAACACCTACACAGGTTTTATCGTATAATTTTCAGGAGAAGGGTGTCAACGGGAATTATCCCGTGAGACAAAAAAGCGGCGCTGAATTCACTGGGCCAGACAGAGACCATCCCGGACCAGGATGGTTCTGTCGGCATGGCGGCAGGCGTCCGGATTATGGGTCACCATGATGATGGTCAACCCCTCCTGGTTCAACCGGCGAAGCAGGCCCATGACCCCTTCCGCGGTCTCGCTGTCGAGGCTGCCGGTGGGCTCGTCGGCCAGCAGGATGGGCGGCCGGTTGACAATGGCCCTGGCAATGGCGACCCGTTCCTGCTCGCCGCCGGAAAGCTGGTCCGGCAAACGGGGCGCCTTGGCCCCGAGCCCGACCTTTTCGAGAACCGAACGGGCCAAACCGTCTTGCTCCTTGGCGGAGATGCCGGTGATGGCCATGGGCAGCTTGATGTTTTCCAGCGCCGTCAGGTAGGGGATGAGCTGAAAGGACTGAAAGATGATGCCGATATACTCGCTGCGGAAATCGGCGCGCTGTTCGCTGCTCAGCCCATAGACATCCAGGGAATCCACCAGAACCTGCCCCCGGCTCGGATGGTTGAGCCCGCCGAGCACGGCAAGCAAGGTGCTTTTTCCGGAGCCGGACTGCCCCATGATGCTGATGAACTCGCCGTCGTCCACATGAAAATGCATGTGCCGGATGGCGCTCACCGTGTTCGCCCCGACCTGGTAGTCCTTGCCGATATCCCTGATCTCAATGAGATGCTGCACCGGTTTTTCTTGTGCTTGCATGACTTCTCCTTACAGAGCGCGGAGCGCTTCGCTGGGGTCAAGACTGCTGCCCTTCCTGGCCGGATAGAGGCTGGCCAGCAGGCTGAGGGAAATGGAAAGCAGTACGGCCAGTCCGCCGAACGGAAGATTCACCCCGGCAAAGGTTCCGCCGGGGATGACCACAGGCAGGATCGACCAGGCGATCAGATTGCCGGCGGCAAAACCAAGGAAGCCGCCGACAAAACCGACCACAATGGCTTCCAGCAGAATGATCTGCATGACATGCCCCCGTCGAAAACCGATGGCCCGGAAGATGCCGATCTCGCGGGTCCGCTCGTTCACCGCCCCCATCATGGTGACAAAAACCAAAAGCGAACCGATGAAGATCACCAGCCCGGCAACGCCGTAGCTGAAGGTCTTGAACAACTCGATGGATTGCATCTTGGCCATCACCGCCTGCCTGAGCGCCGTGACCTTGGCATTGGGAAATTTCTCGGCGATCTGCAAAACCAGCTCGCTGATCGGACAATCCCGGCAAAAGGCGGCGATCTCCACCAGGGAAACGACGCCCTTTTTGCCCAGAACTTCCTGCACGGCATGAAAATCGCCGATGATCATGCCGTCCTCCGCACCCCCTGTATGCTGAAGGATGGCAGTCACCGTGAAGGTCCGGGGGCCAAGCGGCAGGGTATCGCCGACGGCAAGATGCAATGCCGCGGCCGCCTCCGCCCCGACAACCAGATCCCCCGAAGCCGCCGGAGCGGCGCCGCCCAGATGCCACCAGGTTTTCAGCGGCAGCTCCACCGCAAAATCAACCCCCATCAGGAGCACCTGCCGCCCCATAACCTGGGCCGCGCCGAGAACCTTGGGGGCCACCGCCCCGAGATTCTCGCGGTTTTCAATTTCCCGGATACCCTTGAGGTCTTGCTCCTTAAACTCCTGGACTGCGTAGTTCACGCCGCCCACCGTGATGCCGCCATAGCTCAGGGCAAGATTCTCGCTTTTGGGAACCATGACGATGTTGGCCCCGAAGCGATCAAGCCTTTCCTCGATGTCCCGGGTCATGCTCTCCGTGATGGACAACAGGGTAACAATGGTGGCGATCCCCAGCACCAGGCCGAGCACGAGAAAGATCACCTTGCCCTTGCGGCGCTTGAGGTTGCTATACGAGATATGATAGAGCTTCATCTGTTTTTTCTCCGCGCAAGCGCCGCCGCTACTGGCCGCCGGCCGCCTCGGCCTCCTTTTTCATGGTGTGCAGCCGCTGGTGGTGGCCGACCTCATTGAGCAGCACCGCCTGCGCCCCCTGCTGCAGGAAAAAAGCGGAAATCCTTGCCGCGTCAAGCACCCCTTTGTTGAAGGTAACGACAACCCGCGAGCCGTGATCGTCCATCACCACCCCGCGCACCCCCTCCTGCTTTGTGAGTTCCGCCAGCACCCGTTCCGATGCGGCCCGCTCTCCGGACAATTTGTAAATTGCGTCCTCAAGCTGGCGGTTTTTCAAAAAAGCGACGGACCTTGGGATGACAACCATTCCCAGGCCAAGAAGAATGGCAAGGGAGACCAGGGTGGCCACGCGGCCGAACCCCATCCCCCGTTTTTTCACCCCCAGAACCCGCTCCCGCTTTTCCCGGTATTTTTCAAGATCGTACGCCATCCGCAGTGTTGCTCCTTACTTTTTATATGTGCAATACCAACTGTTCCGGTCGATGTCGGCCATGGCAATCACCAGCGTGTTCCCTTCAATGGTTCTGGCCAGGGGAGCCGGATTGCAGCCTCCTTTCACCTCGTTGATCCTGACCGAGGCAAAACGCATGCCGCAGTTGAGGCAGACCATTTCATCACCGCTCTGCTCGTAGCCATTGCCCGCGCGGTAACAGACATCGCAGGCGTCTATGGCCGACCGGATAACGCCGTCCTTGCTTTTCAGCACAAAAAAAGTCACCATCACCCCGTCGCCGGCCTGCACCTTGAAATGGTGGGCTTTGCCGTCATCAATGGACGCCACGGGGATTTCCAGCCTCCCCTTGGTCGGGGTCAGGGTCTTTACCTTGCCCCCCCACAAACCGGCCATGGCCGCACCGGCCAGCACCACAGACATCGTTACCGCCATAATCACTGCCGCCGTTTTTTTCACCGCGCATCTCCCTGTTTCATTTTTTCGGCATCAGTACCGCCAAACCCCTTCCTGAACAGCTCCCGCCAGGACGCCGCCGTTGCAGGACAGATGTTTTGATCGCACTCGGAGCAGGGCTGTGGCCTTGGCTCTCCGCCGGTCATTCCAGAGTGCGCCCGCGCCGCAAGAATGGTGTTTGGTAACTTCCAGTCAGTACAATGGGGATTGCCAATCCCCCACCAGATCCCGGCCAGAACGCCGAGCAACCCCACTGTTACGAAGATGTATCGCTTCCCGCGCCCGGTTCTTGCACCCATTCCCGCAGCCTGCCTCCTTGCAATGCCATTCAGACAAAGCAAGGCCCATGCCACCGCGACACAGAACACGGCAGCCCTTTTCCCGGCAGGTTTTACAGGGGTGACTCGAAAATGAAAGCGAAGGAGACAGTAAAGCAATGAAGAATATTCGCCAAGACGCTTAGAGAATATTCTCCACTGAACAGGAGCGATCAGATTTTGAATTTTTCCAGACGATAGATCAGGACATGGCGCGGAATCTTCAACAGCCGGGCAGCCTCGGAGCGATTGCCGTTGGCCTTGGCCAGGGCTTTTTTAATCAACCCCTGTTCAACCGCTTCCAGGGAAAGCCCCTCATCCGGGATTTCCGGAATTCCGTTTTCCGTTGCAGGCTGGGGGCAGGCAGCAAGCTGCAGTTCATCCGCCTCGATGAGCAGCCCCCTGCGCAGGATAACCGCCCGCTCGACAATGTTTTGCATCTCCCGGATATTGCCGGGCCAGGGATGCGCCTTGAGCCTGGCCAAGGCTTCGGCGGAAAAGCGCACCCCGGCGGGAGCGCCCACTTTCAGGAGAAAATGTGACACCAGCCCTGGAATATCCTCCCGCCGTTCCCGCAGGGGCGGAAGAGGCAAGACAATTACCCCCAGCCGGTAGTAGAGATCCTCCCGAAAGGTTCCCTGGCCGATGGCTGCGTAGAGATCCCGGTTGGAAGCGGCAATCAGCCGGACATCCACCGCTTCCGGCGCATCCGCGCCGACCGGGGAGACCACTCTCTCCTGGATGGCGCGGAGCAGCTTGGCCTGCAGATCCAGCCGCAACTCGCCGATTTCGTCCAAAAACAGGGTGCCGCCGGCCGCGGCTTGAAACCTTCCCTTGCGATTGCTCACCGCCCCGGTGAAGGCGCCTTTGACATGGCCGAAGAGTTCGGTTTCCAGCAGGTTTTCCGGGATGGCCGCACAGTTCACCGCCACCATGGGACCCTGCGCCCTGGGGCTGTGCTGATGGATGAGCCTGGCCAGCACCTCCTTGCCGGTGCCGGATTCCCCGCCGATGAGGACGGTGGCCTCGCTGTTGGCCGCCCGCCTTGCGGTGTCGAGCAATTCGACCATGGCCGAATTGGCGGTTTCCATCCCCTCGGTGCCGGTGAGCCGGTTGACCTCGCCGCTGAGCTGCTGTTTCTGCTCGTGCAGTTGCCGCATCTCCAGGGCTTTCCGGCAGGAAAGCCGCAGAGCCTCCCGGTCGAAGGGCTTGGTCAGAAAGGTGAAGGCCCCTTCCTGCATGGCCTTGACCGCCAGCTCAATGGAGCCGAAGGCCGTGATCACCAGCACCGGGGTCTGGGGCGACTCCTTTTTCACCGCAGCCAGGATCTGCAAGCCGTCCAGATCCCCAAGCTGCACATCGGTGATCACCATATCCGGGTTGTGCCGATGAAAAAGCGCCAGTCCTTCCCGGCCCGAGGCTGCGCCAAGCACGGTGAAACCACCGCGGCTCAGGTTGTACTCCGTAACCCGCCGCAGGCTTGCGTCATCATCAATCAACAGTATCCGGGGTTTCATCGCCTCGCCTCCGCCCTTAGCCTGCCTGTCCGGGATCCGCGCCGTTTTTCGGGGGGAGCAGAATCTCGAAGCACGCCCCGCCCCCCGGACGGTCCGTGGCCCGAAGGCTGCCGCCGTAGCTCTCCACTATTTTCCTGCTGATCAGCAGGCCAAGCCCGGTGCCGTCCCCCTTGCCCGAATAAAACGGCTCAAATATCCGTTCCTTTTCCGCCTCCGGCACGCCCGGTCCGTCGTCGCAGACAGCAATCAGCCACCCTCCGTCCGCACCGTTTTCGGCCAAAACCCAGATCCGGCCGCCCGGAGCGACCGCTTCCAGGGCGTTGAGGCCAAGATTCAAGAGAACCTGGGAGAACTTGGCGCTTTCCACCAGCAGATGCCGGGCCTCATCGTTTTCCGGCAGGAAAAAATGCACCTGTTTTTCCCGCAGTTGCCTTTCCAGCAACGCGCCGACATGGTGCGCCACCGCGGCAAGCGGCTCCAAGGCCTCTTCTCTTTCCTGGGGCCGCTCCTTGGCATAACGGAGGATTTCCTCCACCGTGTCGTGCAACCGCCCTGTTTCCTTGAACAGGATATCCACGAATTCCCGCTTCGTATGATCCCCGGGAAATTCATCGCGGAGAATTTCCGCCGTGCCCTTGATGGAGGCAAGGGGATTCTTTATCTCATGGGCCAGGGAGGCGGACAGTTTGCCAAGGGCGGAGAATTTTTGGGCCGCGGCCAGCCGGGCCTCCGCCTCGATGAGCTGAACGGTTTCATCATGGAGCCGGGCATAGGAAGCCTGCAGCTTTTCGGACAACTGCCGATAGCGTTCGCGCAACCGGGTCTGCCTTCCGGAGATCACCCCGACCAGCAGACCGGCCGCCAGATAGAGGATGATCTCCATCAGCTCGCTCACGGCCTGCGAGCCGTGCCCGACATAGAGGAGGACATGGGGGATGAAGGCTATGGAGGAGAGCAGGGCCAGACCCAGGCCGCCGCGCACGCCGAACCAGAGACCGCCCAGCACAATGGGAAAATAACTGAGCCGCCGGTAGGTGTTGTGATAGAAGTGCAGATCGCCGGGGGTAAAAAGATGGAGCAGGCCGATGGCTATGACGGCGACGAGCAGGGCCGGAAAAAGAAATTTATGGGCTGTTGATGAATAAATTGTGCTTTTCAGTTTATTCATTTACAGCCCTTATACGTCGAGTTCCGAGTGTTCGGTACTCGGAACTCAGCCATAGGGCGTCGCCCTATGACCGGTAGTCCGCGTTGATCTTCACGTAATCCAGGGAAAAATCGCAGGTATGGATATCCTTGCTCCCCTCGCCGGCATGCAGGTCGATGGTCACCACGAACTCCGGTTTTTTGAGCACCTCGGTGGCTCGTTTCTCCACCTCGCTGCCCTGGCCCAACCCCTGCTTCACCATGAACACCTCGTCGAAGGCGATATCCACCCGGCGCTGGTCGAATTGCGCGCCGGAGCGGCCCAGGGCGGCGATGATCCTGCCCCAGTTGGCATCCTCGCCGAAGAAGGCGGTTTTGACCAGATTGGAGTTGGCCACGGTCCGGGCCGCCTGATCGGCCTCCGGGTCCGAGGCCGCGCCCCGGACCCGGATGGTTACCAGCTTGGTCGCGCCCTCCCCGTCCCGGACGATCATCAGGGCCAGCTCCTTGCACAGATCTTCCAAGGCGGCGCCAAAGGCGCGCAACGCTTCGGGACGGTCCTCGGCAATGGGCGGGTGCTCCGCCAGGCCGTTGGCCAGCACCAGCACCGTGTCGTTGGTGCTGGTGTCGCCGTCCACGGTGATGGCGTTGAAGGTTTTGGCTGCCGTCTTTTTCAGCACACTGTGCAGCAGGTCGTGGTCGATTTTGGCATCGGTGAGGATAAAGGAAAGCATGGTGGCCATGTTGGGCATGATCATGCCCGCGCCCTTGGCCATGCCGAGAAGCTTCACCGGCTTGCCGTCGATAAGGGCGGTGCGCACCGCAATCTTGCGGAAGGTATCGGTGGTCATGATCGCCTGGGCCACATCAACCAGGCCGTCGACGGCAAGAGCCTGGGCCGCCTTGGGAATCCCCCGCTGAAAACAGGCAAGTTCCAGTTGCTGGCCGATGATGCCGGTGGAGCAGACCTGCACCAGCTCCGGGGAGATATTCAAGGCATCCGCCGCCATGGCCGTGGTCAGCCGGGCCAGACGCATGCCCTCCTCGCCGGTGCATGCATTGGCAATGCCGGAATTGACCAAAATGGCCTGCCCCTTGCCGGACTTGCACCGTTCCATGTCGAGGAGCACCGGCGCCGCCTTGACCAGGCTGGTGGTGAACACTCCGGCCACCACGGCGGGCTTGTCGCTTACGATCAGGGCAAGATCGAGCCGGTCCTTGCCGCGAATGCCGGAATTGACCGCCGCCGCCCTGAACCCCTGAACTGAAAAATTTTCCGCTGCCATATCACTGCTTCCCGCTGCTCTTGCCGCAGCACCGTTTGTACTTTTGACCGCTGCCGCAGGGGCAATCGGCATTGCGCCCCACCTTGTCTCCCTCGCGGGAAAAAGGCTTGTGCTCGTCCTCTCCCTCGGCGCCGCGACTGAGCTGCATGGGCTGGCGCTGCTCCCGCTGTTCGCGTTCCAGTTCGGCCACCTCCTCGTCCCGCACCAGTTGGAGGCGAAACAGGGTGCTGACGGTCTGGGTTTTTACGGCGTTGATCATCTCGCCGAACATGTTGAAGCCTTCCTTCTTGTACTCATCCAACGGATTCTTCTGGCCATAGCCCCGAAGGCCGATGCCTTCCTTGAGGTGATCCATGTTGAGCAGATGTTCTTTCCAGAGGTGATCCACAATCTGCAGCAGGACAACCCGTTCCAGGTGGCGCATGTTTAATTCGCCGATCTCCTGCTCCCGCTTGGCAAAACGGTCTGTCAAGGCGGCAAGAACCAGGTCGGCAAAGGCGGCAGGTTCGAGATCCTTTTTCTCTTCCTCGCTCCACTCCCCGGCAAAGCCGAACAGAGCGAACATTCTCTCGGCGACCCCACTCCAATCCCACTCCTCCGAGGGGATTCTCGCCTCGGCGAACTCGCCCGCCACCATTTCGGCCATTTCCGGGAACATGTCGGTGATCACCTCGTGGACATCATCCGAGCCCAAAACCTCGCGGCGCTGGCGGTAGATAACCTCGCGCTGCTTGTTCATGACATCGTCGTATTCGAGCAGGTGCTTGCGGATGTCGAAGTTGTGCCCTTCCACCTTGCGCTGGGCGTTTTCAATGGCCCGGCTGATCATGTTGTGTTCGATGGGCTCGTCCTCTTCCATGCCCAGCTTGTCCATGATGCCCGAAATCCGGTCCGAGCCGAAGATCCGCAGCAGGTCGTCCTCAAGCGACAGATAGAAACGGGAGGAACCGGGATCGCCCTGACGGCCCGAACGGCCACGCAGCTGGTTGTCGATCCTCCGGCTCTCGTGACGGCTGGTGCCCAAAATGTGCAGCCCCCCCAGCTCGGTAACCCCTTCGCCCAGCTTGATGTCGGTGCCGCGCCCGGCCATGTTGGTGGCGATGGTCACCTTGCCCTTCTGTCCGGCATCGGCGACGATCTCGGCCTCCTTCTCATGCTGCTTGGCGTTGAGCACCGCGTGGGGCACCCCCACCTTCTTCAGCATGGCGGAGATCTTTTCGGAAACATCGATGCTGATGGTGCCGACCAGCACGGGCTGACCTTTTTTGTGCAGCTCCTGGATCTCCCGGATAATGGCGCGATCCTTGGCCTTGGCGGTTTTATAGATGACATCGGCATAATCCTTGCGGATCATGGTGTTGTGGGTGGGGATAATCACCACGTCGAGGTTGTAGATCTTCTTGAATTCCGCCGCCTCGGTATCCGCGGTGCCGGTCATGCCGGCCAGCTTCTCATACATCCGGAAGTAGTTCTGGAAGGTGATGGAAGCCAGGGTCTGGTTCTCCCGCTCCACCTTGACCCGTTCCTTGGCCTCCAGGGCCTGGTGCAGGCCGTCGCTGAAACGGCGGCCCTGCATGGCTCGCCCGGTGAACTCGTCCACGATCACCACCTGGCCGTCCCGCACCAGATAATCCACATCCCGCTTGAAGAGGACATTGGCCTTCAAGGCCTGGTTCAGGTGATGCAGCCATTCGATGTTCCGGGGGTCGTAGAGGTTGTCCACCCCGAGCAGCTTCTCGCCCAGAGTAACCCCATCCTCGGTCAACGAGGTTGAACGGGCCTTTTCATCCATGGTGTAATGCTCGTCCACCTTGAACTTGGGAATAATCCTGTCCACTTTCTCATACAGCTCGGTGGACATCTCGGCCGGGCCGGAGATGATCAGCGGGGTGCGGGCCTCGTCGATCAGGATGGAGTCCACCTCGTCGACAATGGCGTAATGGAACTCGCGCTGACAGAAATCCTTGAGGTCGAACTTCATGTTGTCGCGCAGATAATCAAAGCCGAATTCGTTGTTGGTTCCGTAGGTAATATCGGCCCCATAGGCCTCTTTGCGGGCCGCGTCATCCATCTCATGCAGGATGGAGCCGACGGAAAGCCCGAGAAAACGGTAGAGCTTGCCCATCCATTCGGCATCGCGCCGGGCCAGGTAATCGTTGACCGTGACCACGTGCACGCCGCGCCCGGTGAGGGCGTTGAGATATACGGGCAGGGTGGCGGCCAGGGTTTTTCCCTCGCCGGTTTTCATCTCGGAGATCTTGCCCTGATGGAGGATGATGCCGCCGATGAGCTGCACGTCGAAATGCCGCATGCCCAAAACCCGCCAGGCCGCCTCCCGGCACACGGCAAAGGCCTCGGGCAACAGGCTGTCCAGGGGTACTCCGGCGGCAAGCCGCTCCTTGAAAAGCACGGTCTTCGCCACCAGGGAAGCGTCATCAAGCTTCTGGATCTCCGGCTCCAACTGGTTGATCGCCGCCACCAGCGGTTGAATGGACTTGAGCACCCGTTCGTTTTTGGAGCCAAAAACCTTTTTCAAAACAGAAGCAAGCATATTTCCACTCCAGAAGGTCAACGCCGAAAGCATGCGACACGGCACACCCCGGCGCGATCAGCATTGTTTTGTCCCCGTGCCGCAGGGCCGCGGATGCGGTGCGCGGAACGGTTGCTCTTTTATCTTTCCCAGATCAGGGCTTCTTCGTTGCAGTCCGGAAATTTCGGACACTGGATACAGTCACTCCACACCTTGTGGGGGAGTTCGTTCTTATCAATAGGCCTGAACCCGAGCCGCTCAAAAAAAACAGGCTGATAGGTCAGGGTGAAGACCCTGGTAATGCCGAAATGATCCGCCTCGGCCAGGCAGGCCTCCACAAGCTGCCGGCCAATCCCCTGGCGCTGGGCTTCTTCCGTTACGGCCAGGGAGCGGATTTCCGCCAGGTTTTCCCAGCAGACATGCAGGGCGCAGATGCCGAGCATCTGTCCGGCCGCGGAGTCGTCGCCGTCCTTGACAAAAACCTTGAAATCCCGCAGTTGGTCGTAGAGGGAACTCAAGGACCGCCCCAACAGCAAGCCCTTGTTGGCAAAATGCTGCAACAGGGCGTACATCACCTTCACATCGTCCATTCTGGCATCACGAATCATGACAACCTCGTAAAAAGGGAAACAATCCACATGTCCGTAATACTGAATCAAAGGGTGCGAGGCAACAACCGTCGCCGGTCACTTTCGTTTCCTGCTGTAATCGCGGCTTTGTGCGATTGCAACAATCATGACGACCTCTCACCTTTTCCGCCCCGCTGGCCGGCAGGAACCCGTTCGTTCTACCATACCCGGCCGCAAAGAAAAAGATTTAGGAGCCGCAGCAAGACACCCTAATGCTTTCTTGACCGTTTCCTCACGGATCCTTAGCAGTTCTGGCCAGCCGGACGACAACATTATTTTGGATATCACAACGGCTTCTCTAAAAAAATCAGGGGGTTTTCAACCGGGAAGCAGGCAACAGAGCGATATAGGCCTTGACCTTCTCTTCTTTTTCCAGCTTGGCGATGAGTTGGTTGGCATCGGCCAGCTTGTCGAATTTCCCCACGTAAATCCGGATGAAGGGATCATCTTCGTCCTCCGGCGGCAGGAAAAACGCCTCATAGCCACGGCCGCGCCATTCTGCGACATCCTGTTGCGCCCGCTCCTGGTCACGGACAGCGGCGATCTGCAGGGCAAAGAAAGAAGGTTCGGCCTCGGCCCATTCCGTTTCGGAAGCAGGAGCGGATTCCGCCGGCATCTCGATTGCCGGCTCCATGTTTTCCTTTTGCCCGGAAGAGGCGCCGGAATCGACAGGATCCTGTTTTCCCGGCGTGAGCGCCCCGGCAAGCTTTGCCAGCGGGGATTTCGCCGCCTCGCCCGGGGCGGGTTGAAGGATGGTCTGTCCGGCCCAAATGCCGATAATGAACATCCAGAAAAAAATGCAGCCGGTGACCAGGGTCAGGCTGAATATCCCCAACAACCCCAGTTCAAAACGGATAACAAACCCAAATCTGCCTTTCTGCCTTGGTGCGGTCATACCCAGATTATCCGTTGCCAGGCAACGCCTCCTCATGCTGATCTTTTTTACAGGACATTTCCAAAGCCCTACATGGATTCCGGCGCGCTCACCCCAATGAGACCAAGGCCATTGCGCAGAACGATGCGCAAGCCCATGGCCAGCCAGAGACGGGCCCGGCTCAATTCCTCATCCTCGGAAACAATCCGGTGCTTATTGTAGTAGCTATGAAACTGCCCGGCAAGGTCCTGGAGAAAAAAAACAAGCCGGTGCGGGGCCAGATCAAGGGCCGCGCCCTGCACCAGCCCGGGAAATCCTGCCATGGCCTTAAGCAGCAGAATCTCGTCATCCAGGGTGAGTCTCCCGATCGGCGCGTCCGCCAAGTTTCCCAAAACAACCCCCTTGGCCTCGGCCTGCCTGCGGATGCTGTGCAATCGGGCATGGGCGTACTGAACATAGTAGACCGGGTTTTCCTGGCTGGTCTTGGTGGCCAGATCCAGATCAAACTCCAACTGGCTGTCCGCCTTGCGCATGAGGAAAAAGAAGCGGGCCACATCCGCGCCGACCTCGTCGAGCAGCTCGTCCACCGTGACGAAGTTGGCCTTGCGGGTGGACATCTTCACCTGCTGCCCGTCGCGCAGCAGGGTGACGAACTGGTGCAGGACCACGGTCACCTTGTTCGGGTCATAGCCCAGGGCCTTGACCCCGGCCAGCACATCCGGCACCGTGGCGATATGGTCTGAGCCGAAGATGTCGACCATCCAGTCGAAGCCGCGCTTGAACTTCTCCCGGTGATAGGCCATGTCCGGCAGCCGGTAGGTGGGCTCGCCGGTGGACTTGATGATCACCCGGTCCTGGGGCAGGCCGAACTCGGTGCCCTTGAACCACACCGCCCCGTCCTGATCGTAGGCCAGCCCTTTTTCCCGCAGGGAGGCGACCACATCGTCAACCAGGCCGTTTTCATAGAGGGAATGCTCGTTGTAGTAGTTGTCAAAAACAATGCCCATCCGGCGCAGGGTATTGTTGATGTCGTCGAAGATGACCCGCTCGGCCTTGGTCTTGAAGGGCATGACCTCGGGCTCATCCTTGAGGGAATCGCCGTGCTCTTCGATGAGCGCCTGGGCAATATCCCGGATGTACTGGCCCTGATAGCCGTCTTCCGGAAAGGTGAAGGGCAGCCCCAGCGCTTCCAGATACCGGGCCCGGGTGGATTCGCCCAGCACCCGCATCTGCCGGCCGGCGTCGTTGTAGTAATATTCCCTGGTGACCTGATGGCCGGTGGCGGAAAGCAGGCCGGCGATGGCGTCGCCCAGAACCGCCTGCCGCCCGTGCCCGACGCTCAAAGGCCCGGTGGGGTTGGCGCTGACGAATTCCACCAGCACCTTCTTGTCCTTTCCTACGGTGCCGCGGCCGAAGGTCGCCTCGTTGGCGCAGACCTCGGGCAGCACCGACTGCCAGACCGTCTTGTTGAGGTAGCAGTTGACAAAGCCCGGCCCGGCGATCTCCACCCGCTCCAGCAGATCGGTGTGGGGGGCAAGCATCTCCAGCAACTGGGCGGCAACGGCCCGGGGATTCTTTTTGTCTTTTCCCGCCACCACCATGGCCAGGTTGGTGGCGAGATCGCCCTGACCCGCATGCTTGGGCTCATCCAGGGAATACCCGCCCGCCGCGGCGGCGGACCAGAATCCGGCCTCAACCCCCTGGTCAAAGCAGTGGTCTATCAATGTTTTCAGGCGTGTCTTGATCATCTCGGTAATCCGAAAAAATTTTTCTTTCAGTAAACAGGCGGTGTTGCCGGTGCTTCGCTGTCATAATACACCTGCCGGTTGCAGGAACCGAAAAGGCAGAGAATCTCATAGTTGATGGTCTCGGACCAGCGGGCGATCTCCTCGGCCCGGATCTCCCCTGCGCCCTGACACCCAAGCAATACCGCCGCATCCCCTGCCTTGACTCCGGGGATATCCGTCACGTCGGCCATGCAGGCATTCATGCAGATCATGCCCCGGATCGGAGCCCGGTGCCCGGCCAGCAACACCTCGGCCTTGCCCGTCATGCGCCGCAGATAGCCGTCCGCGTACCCCACCGGCAGAACCGCCAGCTTGGTGGGACGCTCGGTCACATACCTGTGCCCGTAGCTGACCCCCTGCCCCGCCGGAACCTCCTTGACCTGCAGCACCGTGGTGGTAAAACGCATGCCCGGCCGCAGATCGAGGGCTGAAGTCTGTTGCAGCCAATCCGCCGGATAACAGCCATAGAGGGAAATACCCGGCCGCACCATGTCACAGTGCATTTCTGGGTAGCGCATCAGGGTGGCGGAATTGGCAATATGGCTGATCCGCCCGTCACCGGCACCCTGAATCCCGGCCAGCAATTCCTGAAATAATCTATACTGATCTGTCGTCGTGGCGTCGCCTTCCGCATCGGCCTTGGGAAAATGGCTTGCGATCCCGGCAAGGTAGAGATTGGGAAACCGGCGCAAGGCAGCGAGGAAGGGCTCAAGTTCGCGGGGGAGAATACCAAGCCGCCCCATACCGACATCGACCTTGATCTGCACCCCTTTCCGGCAGCCGCCCTTTGCCGCGCAGGCGGCAAGCGCTTCCATGGCTTCCAGGGTGTAGACCACCGGGGTGAGGTCGTAGGCCACCGCCTCCTCCGCCCCCTGGTCAACCCCGAGCATAACCACGATCTCTCCGGTTATCCCGGCCTGCCGCAGACACACCCCCTCTTCTACCTCGGCCACACCGAAAGCAGTGGCCCCCGCCTCGGCAAAGGACTGGGCCGCCGGAATAAGGCCATGCCCATAGGCATCGGCCTTGACCACAGCCAAAATGCCCAGCGACGGGCCGACCAGTTTTCGCACCTGCCGGAAATTATGGCGCAGGGCGGCACGATCAACCTCCACTCTATTCCAGGAAGGTGTCCCCATACCAAGCAACCCGTTCTTTCAGCGAAGAATCTTCCGCGCGTTCCATTCCTGCCAGATGAGCCTGCTCGAGAAGAGGAGAGCCCAACCCACAGCAACATATATAACACTGAGTACCAGG
>Ga0180009_10004435_pt1 | contig 15480 bp, 12 predicted proteins | sample OS_PC_MetaG_FD_123537 | JGI IMG/M metagenome (GOLD analysis project Ga0180009, IMG submission 123537) | Groundwater microbial communities from the Aspo Hard Rock Laboratory (HRL) deep subsurface site, Sweden - OS_PC_MetaG | ecosystem: Environmental > Aquatic > Deep subsurface > Groundwater...
AGCGTCATGTCGATTGCCTTGTAGTTGAGCTCGACCAGTCGCTTGCTCTTCCTGCCATAGGTCTTGTCGACCGCGCGTTTGATCGCGGCGATCGCCGCCTCCTTCGGCAGGATGCCGGAAATGGCGAAGAAGCAGGTCTGCATGATGGTGTTGATGCGCCGTCCCATGCCGGCCTCGGCGGCGACAGCGTAGGCGTCGATCACCCACAGCTGCAGGTGCTTCTCGACAATTTGCGCGCGCAGTTTTACCGGCAACGTTTGCCATACCGCGTCGGGCCTGGCCGACGTATTGAGGAGGAAGACGCCGTTCGGCGCGGCGTGCTCGAGCAGTGCGTAGCGGTCGACGAACATCGGCTGGTGGCAGGCGACGAAGCCGGCCATGCCGGGCTCGACGAGATAGGTCGAGCGGATGGTCGCCGGGCCGAAGCGAAGGTGCGAGACCGTAACCGCGCCGGATTTCTTCGAGTCGTAGACGAAGTAGCCCTGCGCCTGGAGATCGGTCGCTTCGCCAAGGATCTTGATCGAGTTCTTGTTGGCCGACACCGTGCCGTCTGCGCCAAGTCCCCAGAACACCGCGTGCTGAAGCTGCTTCGCGGCATCGGTGCGAAAGGTGTCGTCCCACGGCAGCGACAGATGGGTTACGTCGTCATGGATGCCGACGGTGAATTCGCGCATACGATCTTTCACGGGCTTCGGCGCGGCTGCGGCCGCGGCCAGCGCATCGAACACGGCTTTCACCATGCCCGGAGTGAATTCCTTGCTGGCGAGGCCGTAGCGGCCTCCGATCACGCGCGGCATGGCGCATACGCCGTCAGCCGCCGCCTGTGCCAGCGCGGTCACCACATCCTTGTAAAGCGGCTCGCCGTCGGAACCAGGCTCCTTGGTACGGTCGAGCACGGCGATGGCTTGGGCCGATGCAGGCAGCGCAGCCCGCAGCGCATCCGGCGAAAACGGCCGATACAGCCGCACCTTCAATATGCCGACCTTTTCGCCGTGTTCAACGAGATGCTCGACCGTCTCGTGCGCAGTCTCGGCACCCGAGCCCATCAGCACGATCACGCGTTCGGCATCTGCTGCACCGACGTAGTCGAACAGCTTGTAATGCCGCCCGGTGAGTGCGCCAAAACGGTCCATCGCCGTTTGCACGATGCCCGGGAACGCCTCGTAGAACGGATTGGTGCGTTCGCGCGACTGGAAGAACACGTCCGGGTTCTGCGAAGTGCCGCGCAGCATGGGATGCTCGGGCGACAGCGCACGCGCCCGGTGCGCGGCGATCAGGTCGGCGTCGAGCATGGCGGCGACGGTGTCGGGCTCGACCGCTGCGATCTTCGCCACTTCGTGCGAGGTGCGGAAACCGTCGAAGAAGTGGATCACCGGAATACGCCCGGCGAGCGTCGCCGCCTGCGCAATCACCGCCATGTCCTGCGCCTCCTGCGGCGAGTTGGATGCGAGCAGCGCGCAGCCGGTGGCGCGGCAGGCCATGACGTCGGACTGGTCGCCGAAGATCGACAGCGCATGCGTGGCGACCGCGCGCGCGGCAACGTGCAGCACGAAGGGCGTGAGTTCGCCGGCGATCTTGTAGAGGTTGGGGATCATCAGGAGCAAACCCTGGCTGGCGGTGAAGCTGGTCGCCAGCGCGCCGGACGTGAGCGCGCCGTGCAGCGCACCGGCGGCGCCACCTTCGGACTGCATCTCGATGATTTTAGGCACCGCGCCCCACAGGTTGGGTCTGCCCTGGGAGGCCCATTCGTCGGCCCATTCGCCCATGGCGGACGCCGGCGTGATGGGATAGATCGCGATCACCTCGTTGGCGAGATAGGCCATGCGGGCAACGGCTTCGTTGCCGTCGAGGGTGAGCGTGGTTGTTGGCGCTTCAGCGTCTTTACAACCACGGCCTACCCCTTGCGGGTGGAGCGTGGTTGTTGACGCTTTATCCGAAGGTGTATCCCTTGGGATAGCGTCTTTAGAGCGTGGTTGTTGCCGATTCGTCGGCTTTACAACCACGGCCTCCCCCTCGCGGGGAGAACCACGGCCTACCCCTTGCGGGTGGAGCGTAATGGTCATGACGGGCATTTACCTGACAGGTTCGTCCTTCATTCTAGTCCCGACTCGGCGATGAGTCGTCTCAAGCCGGCGACATCAGGCGTCCTGTAAAATCGCAGCGTCGAAAGTCATTGGTGCCCGCCTCTTCCCAACCATGCCGCACAGCGTCGACCTCATCACCACGATTGCCGCCGCGCTCGGGCTGGCGCTGATTTTAGGCTTTGTTGCCGTGCGCCTGAAGCTGCCGGCACTGATCGGCTATCTGCTGGCCGGCATCGTGATCGGGCCCTTCACGCCGGGCTTTGTGGCCGACACCGCATTGGCCGGACAGCTGGCCGAGATCGGCGTGATGCTGCTGATGTTTGGCGTGGGGCTGCATTTCTCGCTCGACGATCTGCTGTCGGTGAAAAAGATCGCGCTGCCCGGTGCGGTGGTGCAGATTGCCGTGGCCACCGCGATGGGCATGGGCCTGGCCCACTGGTGGGGATGGGACCTGATGGCGGGCGTGGTGTTCGGGCTGTCGCTGTCGGTGGCGAGCACGGTGGTGCTGCTGAAGGCGCTGGAAAGCCGCGGCGTGCTGGCCACGCCGAACGGCCGTATTGCGGTGGGCTGGCTGGTGGTGGAAGACCTGGTGATGGTGCTGGTGCTGGTGCTGCTGCCACCGCTGGCCGCAACGCTCGGCAGCAGCGCCGGCGCAACCGATATGCCCTCGCTGCTGACCACGCTGGCAATCACGCTGGGCCAGGTGGCACTGTTCATTGTGCTGATGCTGGTGGTGGGGCGGCGCGTGTTTCCCTGGCTGCTGTGGCAGGTGGCACGCACCGGCTCGCGCGAGCTGTTCACGCTGTGCGTGGTGGCAGCGGCACTGGGCATTGCCTATGGTTCGTCGGCGGTGTTCGGCGTGTCGTTTGCGCTGGGGGCGTTTTTCGCCGGCATGGTGCTGCGCGAATCGGCGCTGAGCTATCGCGCGGCCGAGGAATCGTTGCCGCTGCGCGACGCGTTCGCGGTGCTGTTCTTCGTCTCGGTCGGCATGCTGTTCGATCCCAACGTGCTGAGGGAACAGCCGCTGCAGGTGCTGGCGGTGGTTGCCATTATCGTGTTCGGCAAGTCGCTGGCGGCATTTCTGCTGGTGCTGGCGTTTCGCTATCCGCTCAATACCGCCCTCACCGTCTCGGCGAGCCTGGCGCAGATCGGCGAGTTCTCCTTCATCCTGGCCGGCCTCGGCATGGCGCTCGGCGTGCTGCCGGTCGAAGGTCACAGCCTGATCCTGGCCGGCGCGCTGATCTCGATTGCGCTCAACCCGCTGCTGTTCCAGGCGGTGGAACCGGCGCAGGCCTGGATCCGCAGTTATTCGCCGCTGGCGCGCAAGCTGGAGCATCCCGACGACCCCTTGTCCGAACTGCCTGCCGACGTGGCCTCGCATACGCTGAGCGGCCATGTGGTGCTGGTGGGTTATGGCCGCGTGGGCCAGCGCATCGCCGAAACGCTGGATGCGCGCGGTGTGCCCTATGTGGTGGCCGAGCAGCAGCGCGAGGCGGTCGAAAAGCTGCGCAGCCGCGGCATTCATGCGGTGGCCGGCGATGCGTTCGAGCCGGCGGTGCTGATCCAGGCGCATGTCGCCCGCGCGCAGATGCTGGTGATTGCAACGCCCGACGCCTTCAAGGCGCGCAAGATGATCGAGATTGCGCGCACGCTCAACCCGCGCATCCACATCGTGGTGCGCAGCCACAGCGAGGACGAGGCCGATTTGCTGCGCCGCGAGCATGCGGTCGAGGTGCGGGTGGGCGAACGCGAGCTGGCCGACAGCATGGTGCGCCACGTAAGCGAACACATCGAAATCCAGATGCGGGCGAAGGAAGCAGCGCAGGAGACCGCGCCGTCCCGCCCCTGAACCGGGTGGCGCCGCCGCGGCGGCGAAGGGTTTATGCGAGAGCGGAAGCGGACGCCATGCTGCACAAGCGCGCCAGCTCGCCATAGCACTGGGTCTTCAGCACGTCGCGCCGCTGCATGCGCGATGGCAGCCAGCGCAATGCGCGCAGCCAGGCGGTGCGGCGCAGCGCGGTGATCACGCCGGTACGCACGCTGCTGTCTTCCTGCGCCAGCACCGACTGGATGGCTGCGCACAGTTCGGGCAGCCGATCCTTGAAGTGAATGGCGGTGGAGAAGAAATACGGCAGCCAGTCGCGGATTTGCGCTTGCGCCAGCGTCATCGCGCTGATCGGATCGTCCTCGAAGTCGATCGCGCCGAAGCCGTGTTCGGGCGACCACACCAGATTGCGCGCAAATGCCTGACTCAGATACTGGTGCGCCCGATGCGCCTGCAGGATGTAGCCGGCGCCGTGCTGCCAGTGTTCCATTTGCGTTTCCGCCTCGCTGCGGCGCAGCAGCATTTCGAGCGTGGTGTGGCCGATGTCGGAAATCAAGAGCCAGTGCGCGTCATGTGCCAGCAGCTGCGGTACGCGCAGACCGGCGTCGGCCAGGCTGACGAGGCGGCGTGATTCGTTGCGGATGCCGGTGGCACCACCATGCGGTCGCACCGGCTGCATCGCAGGATGCTGCAGCAGCCGGGCCATGCCGGCCAGCAGCTGATAGCGCCAGGCGGGCGGCTGCGGCACGCTGAGCTTGAGCCAGGCGGGCTGGCCCTGCCAGCGCACCGGCACGATGTGCCGCCTGGCCTGCCGCAGGGTCGCGATTTCCGCTTCGATGTCGGCCTGGCTGGTCAGCTGCAGGGGGGCGGCGCTCATCGCGCGGTCAGCGCAAATGGTCTGGCGTTTCGAGCGGCGTGCGGTGGGCCTGCTCGCTGTGCAGTTCGGGCTGGTACCAGCCGAGCTTTTCGCGCAGCTTGACGACATTGCCGACGATGATCAGCGTGGGCGCCTTGAGCTGGGCCGCTTCCGCCAGCGCCGGCAGCGTGGTGAGGGTGCCGGTGATGACGCGCTGGGTCGGCAGCGTGCCGTGTTGGATGATGGCGGCCGGCGTGTCTGCGGTGAGGCCGTGCTTGATCAGCGCCTCGCACAACAGCGGCAGGCCTTTCAGGCCCATGTAGATAACGATGGTCTGGTCGCGACGCGCGATGCCTTCCCAGTTCATGTTGAAGGTGTTTTCCTTCAGATGGCCGGTGACGAAGGCGACCGACTGCGCGTAGTCGCGGTGCGTCAACGGGATGCCCGCGTAGGACGCCACGCCGGCGGCCGCGGTGATGCCGGGCACCACCTGGAACGGCACGCCGTGCTCGACCAGGGTTTCGATTTCCTCGCCACCGCGGCCGAAGATGAAAGGGTCGCCACCTTTCAGGCGCAGCGTGCGCTTGCCCTCCTTGGCCAGGCGCACCAGCATCAGGTTGATCTCCTCCTGCGGCACCGCGTGGTCGTCGCGCTCCTTGCCGACGTAGACGCGCTCGGCATCGCGCCGGCACATGTCGAGGATCGGCTGCGAAACGAGACGGTCGTAGACGATGACGTCGGCCTGCTGCATCAGGCGCAGCGCGCGGAAGGTCAGCAGGTCGGGGTTGCCGGGACCGGCGCCGACCAGATACACCTCACCGCGGCTGAGGTCGTGTTCGGCGCCGTCCTTGATCATGGCGTCGAGTTCCTGCTCGGCCTCGACGTCGCGTCCGGAGAACACCATTTCGGCAACCGGCGACAGGAAGACTTTTTCCCAGAAGGCGCGGCGCTGTTCCGGCTTGATGACGGCGCGCACGCGGTCCTTGTAGCGCGACGCCAGCGCAGAGAGGCGGCCGTAGGCGGCGGGGATCATCGTTTCCAGCCTCGCGCGCAGCATGCGCGCGAGCACCGGCGATTCGCCGCCGCTGGAGACCGCCACCATGATCGGCGAGCGGTCGATGATGGACGGCAGGATGAAGCTGCACAGCGCCGGCTTGTCGGCCACGTTGACCGGAATGTGGCGCGCACGCGCTGCATCGGCGATGACTTTGGCAGCGGCCTTGTCCTCCTCGACCACGATCACTGCGTCCTTGCCATCGAGCAGCTCGGGCGTGAAGGCATCCGCGATGCGCTTCAGATGGTCGGCATGCGGCAGCCGCGCGAAGCCTTCGTGCAACGCGGGCGCGGCAACGTCGACATAGGCGCCGGCACGCAGCAGCAGCTCGGACTTGCGTGCAGCGGTTTCGCTGCCGCCCACCACCAGGCAGTGGCGGTCGCGCAGATCGAGAAAGATGGGCAGGTAGTTCATGGGGTCACTCGGCAGCGGGGGTGTCGTCTTCGGGTTCGGGTTCGGCGGACAGCGGCGGAATGAATATGAAGCGCAGATCGCCCGGACTCATCTCGACAAAATCAAGCGTCACGCCCTGCAGGTAGGGCGTGCTGGACGACGCGATCAGGATTTCGATGCCATTGACGACCAGGTGCTCGTCGGCCTCGCGCTCGATGTCGAAGCCCATGCCGTAGTTCACGCTGCCGTCGTCTTCCTGATAGGCGGCAACGCGCAGGATCATGTCGAACACGTCGGGGTTGTTGTTGGCCACGCGAATCTGCTCGGCTGCGGCGTCGGTGATCTTGATCATGGGTGCTCCCTCAAAGTCGTTAAGCGGCGGCGCGCGCCTTGTGCGCGCGCACCTGGTTCAAAAACGGCGCGATCCAGCCCTGCGCGCCACTGCCGCGGCGATGCACATAGCCGGCCAGCAGATTGTGCTGCTGGTAGCCGTCATGCCGGCCGTCGATGCCATGGCCGCGCGCCACCTGATAAGCATAGATGGCGTCGGCCGGCAGGTTTTCCAGAGACGAATAGTGAAATTCGTGCGCGGGGATCGGTGCGGTCTCCTGCCAGCGGTCGGCGCCGGTCGGCTGCAGGCGCGCATAGCCGCGTCCCACCGGCCGCTCGTGCATCACGGTGTCGCCCGGCACCACGCCCACCATCTCGTGCGTCTGCCCCTGCCAGCTGAGCTGCCGCGACAGGTACATCAGGCCGCCGCACTCAGCATAGGTCGGCAGCCCCGCTTCGATGGCACTGCGTATCGCCTTGCGCAGCGGGGCATTCGCTTCCAGCTCAGCCATAAACATTTCCGGAAAACCGCCGCCGATGATGAGGCCGTCGACGGCGGGCAATGCCTGCGCATGCAGGGTGTCGATGTCGACCAGTTCGACGTTGGCGGCGCGCAGGCTGTCGATGTCCTCGCTGTAGTAAAAGCCGAAGGCCGGGTCGTGCGCGATGCCGATGCGCACCGGTGCGGCGGTAGAAGCCGTGTCGGCCGGGGGCAAAACAGGCATTGCCGGCGCGCTGTCGGCAATCGCCAGCAGCCGCGCCAGATCGACCTGCTCGGCCACGCGTTCGCCGACGCGCTGAATACGCTTGCGCGCGGCGCCCTGCTCGTTGGCCGGCACCAGCCCGAGGTGACGCTCGGCAATCTGCATGCTGGCATCGTGCTGCACCGCGCCGATCACGTCGACATCGGTGTAGTGCTCGATGACAGCCCGCAATTTGGATTCGTGACGGCTGCCGCCGAGGTTGTTGAGAATGACGCCGGCGATACGGATGTCCGGATCGAAGGCCTGGTAGCCCAGGATCAGCGGCGCGACGCCGCGCGTCATGCCGCGCGCGTCGATCACCAGCACCACCGGCGCATCCAGCAGCTTGGCAAGCGCGGCATTGCTGTTGCTGCCGTCGAGATCGAGCCCGTCGTACAGGCCTTTGTTACCCTCGATCAGGCTGATGCGGGCGTCGGCCGCGGCACGGGCAAACTGCTGCTCGATTTCGGCACGCTGCATCATGTGGAAATCGAGGTTGTAGCAGGGCCGCTGCGCCGCCATGCCCAGCCACAGCGGATCGATGTAGTCGGGGCCTTTCTTGAACGGCTGCACCGCATGGCCGCGCGCATGCAGGGCGGCAGCCAAGCCGAGCGTGAGCGTGGTCTTGCCGGACGATTTATGCGCAGCCGAAATGAAGACGCGGGGCCTTGGAGCCCCGCGCTTCGGTGATTCGTTGGTGACGTCGGCTTGCTGGTTCATCCCGCGCAATCCCCTGCCAGGCCATGCCCGGCAGGCTGCAATCAGTGCTCCAGCTTGGCGACCGTCGCGTCGTCCAGGCTGGCCGGCAGCAGGCGCAGCACCTTGATCGCGAACACGGTCACCAGGAGTGCAATCGCCACGCCGCCCAGGCCAAGGAAGAGCTCGGGCATGCTGGGCGCGTAGCTGTGCACTTCGCCGTCGTAGAAGCTGCTCGACTCGTTGAGCCCCGGGAACATGTCCAGCGGGAAAGCCTGCGCGCCGATGATGGTGACGTACATCTGCGCCATGCCGCCGAGGATGACCAGCGCGCACGCGATCATGATCCAGTTGCGCTGGTTGCCGAGGCGGCTCAGCAGGATGACCAGCGGCGCGACGCAGCCGACCAGGATCTGGCCCACCCAGAACAGCGTGGTGATGATGCCGCCGTCGCGCAGGACGAAGGCTTCCACAGCGTGGTACTTGGCGAAGTAGAGGTTGGTCATGTGGTGGACGACGACGAAATACAGCACCGCCGAGACGAATACCACCAGCAGGGTCTTCAGCCGCATCATCACCGCATCACCCAGCGGGCGGCCGGTCCAGGCATAGGAGGCAGCCAGCACCATCAGGTAGATCGCCAGGCCGTAGGCAAACGACATGATGATGAACATCGGCGCCAGCATGGCGCTGCCGTATAGTTCACGCGCGATCAGGAAGCCGAACAGCGAGCCGGTACCGGTGGTGAGCGTGAGGCGCCAGATGAAGGCCGCGGTGCCCGCCGCCTTGGAATAGGACTTGACGTTGCGGTCGAGCATGGTCCACAGGTAGATGCCAACCAGCGCGAAGAACCCGGAATACAGGAACACGTTCCAGGTGAACATCGACTTGAAGTTGAAGTGCGTCATCGCCACGATTAGGCGATCGGAACGGCCGAGGTCGAGCACCAGCACCAGCAGGCCACCCAGCATCAGCGCCAGCGACAGGATCGCGGAGAGCGGCGCCAGCGGCTTGTACATCGGCTTGTTGAACACCGAGGCGATCGAGGCGACGTTGAGCGCACCCGAGGCGGCGACGATCAGAAACACCGCGAACACGTGCGGCAGGCCCCAGACGATCTGGTTGTCCATGCCGGTGACGACGTGGCCATAGTGGTGCATGTGGTTCCAGGCCAGCGCGCCGAACAGCACGAACAGGCCCAAGCCCCCGAGCAGCAGCCAGTATTTCATGCTGCTGCCTTCTACTTCGCGGAAAGTGATGCTTGCCATGTTGATTTAGATTCCGTGGTAGCGAACGCCAAGATTGAGATTGAGGTCGGCACGCACCTGCTTGGTCGGCAGTTCGCGCAGGCGCCTGGAAATCTCGCTGTCGGGGTCATTCATGTCACCGAACAGCAGGGCATTGTGGCCGGCGGCGGTACACGCCTCGGCGCACGCCGTGTTGCCGTCGCCGCGATCGACCTTCTGCACGCAGAACGTGCACGATTCGACGCAACCGATGCCGCGCGGCACGTCGGCCTTCTGGGTGTCGTTCAGGTGTTCGTGCACCAGCGAACGCGCCTTGTACGGGCAGGCCATCATGCAGTAACGGCAGCCGATGCAGGTGTGACGATCGACCAGCACGATGCCGTCGGCACGCTTGAACGAGGCGCCGGTCGGACACACGTCGACGCACGGCGGCTCGGCGCAGTGCTGGCACATCATCGGCAGATTGGTTTCCATCTGCGTCAGCGGATCCTGCAGTTCCAGCTTGCGGATCCATTGCGGCGCCTGCTTCGGATGCTGGCTTTCGGCCACCGGCGTCCAGCCGTTTTCGGTGCTGCATGCGGTGACGCAGTCGTTGCAGCCGTTGGCGCACTTGGTCGCGTCGACCAGCATGCCCCAGCGCACCGCGCTGCTAACAGCCTGGTCTTCGGGACGACCATGCGCCACCTGCACCAGGACGACGCCGGGCGCGACGGCGAGGCCGGCTGCGGTTGCCGCTGCCGTCCCCACAAAACGACGGCGCTCGGGCGAGGCCGGCGCCTGTTCGGACATTGGTTTCAGTTCACTCATGGTGCAAGCCCTGCCATCTCTTCAGCACTGATCTTGCTCGCCGCCTGCGCGGCCAGCTTGTGCTTGTAGTGTGCGGTTTCAGCATTCAGCGGATGCATTGCCGCCGAGCCTTGCGGCTTGGTGGAATGGCAATCGAAACAGTCGATTTTCACCGATGCATAACTGTGGCAGCTCACGCAAAAGTCGTCTTTCGACGCTGCAACACTGCCCGTCGTTTCGCTGGCGTGGCAGTTGATGCACTCCTTGAGACTGTATTTCTTGGTGCGGATGCCCTCGTGCACGGTCTTGTCGCGGTGCCCATCCAGAACCTTCATGTGGTTGCGCCGCATGTAGTCGGTGTCTTCAACGCACTGCTCACCCTTGACGGCTTTTTCGATCACCGGCTTGGGCGCGCCGCCGGCCTTCGGCTGGGTCTCGGACCCGGCCCAGGCCAGCGCCGCGGTCGTCAGCACGACCACACCCAGCGCCAGGAGGCGTTTCATCTTGCCTGCCACGCTTAGTCACCCATACCCATGATGATGTAGCCGGTCGGGCAGACGTCGGCACAGATGTGGCAGCCGATGCACTTGGCGTAATCGGTGTCGACGTAACGACCCACGGTGGGGTTGTCTTTCTTCTTCACCTTGAACACCGCGACCTGCGGGCAGTACACCACGCAGTTGTCGCATTCGAAGCACTGGCCGCAGGACATGCAGCGCTTGGCTTCGCCAACCACGTCCTTTTCGGACAGGGCGTGCAGACGCTCTTCGAAGTTGCCCAGCGCGCCTTCCTTGTCGAGCACGGTCACCTCACGGATGTGACGCGGCACGTTGGGGAAGTGGCCGAGGAACAGGTCGTCGTGCGGAATGATGTGGCGCGCCGAACGGTCTTCGAAGTTGTGCAGAATGTCCTTGCGGTCATCGGTGCCCCAGATCTGGCCCTTGACTTCCTTGTACTCGTGACCGGTTTCGAGCCACTTGCGGATTTCGTCGAAGTGGTGAACGTCCACTTTCGGGCGCTTGTCGAGTTCCTTCTTGCCTTTCAGGAAGGCATCGATGCCGTCCACGGCAATGGACGCGTGGCCGATTGCAGTGGTCAGCAGGTGCGGACGCAGCACGTCGCCGCCGACGAAGATGTGCTCTTTGCCGGGGAAGCGGTAGTTCTTGTCGGCTTTCATCAGGCCGTTGTTGTTGTTGAACTGCTCGAGGCCGGTGAAGTCGACGCCCTCGCCGATTGCGGACACGATCAGGTCGGCCGGCAGGTCACGTTCGGTGCCTTCGACGATCTTGGTTTCCTTGCCTTCCATCACGAAGTCGGCCACGCGCAGGGCGGTGGCACGACCCTTGTCGTCGACCACCACGCCCACCGGGGTGACGCCGCCGATGATTTCGATGCCTTCCTGCTGGGCATGCTCTACTTCGTGCTTGTTGGCGGCCATCTTGTCGATGGTGGCACGCGACACCAGCACCACCTCGGCGCCTTCGCGGGCGGAGATCGAGGCAACGTCGGAGGCCATGTGGCCGGCGATCACCGCTTCGGGACGGTCGTCTGCGGTACCGCTCTTGGTGACGTTACCGAGACGACGGGCAACGGTCGCGACGTCGATCGAGGTGTCGCCACCGCCGATGACCACGACGCGGTTGCCGACGTGCTGCAGGCGGCCTTCGTTGAAGGCGCGCAGGAAGGCCACGGCGGTCACGCAGTTGGGCGCTTCGGCACCGGGCACCGGCAGCGGACGGCCGGCCTGTGCACCCATCGCCATGAAGATCGCGTCGTATTGCTTTTCGATCTCGTCGAAGGTCACGTCGGAACCGATGCGGGTCTTCAGGCGGGTTTCGACGCCGAGGTCGATGATGCGCTTGATTTCGGCATCGAGCATTTCACGCGGGGTACGGAAACCGGGAATGCCGTAGCGCATCATGCCGCCGAGCTCTTCGTGCTCGTCGAAAATGGTCACGCCGTGGCCGCGCAGGCGCAGCTGGTAGGCCGCAGCAAGGCCGGCGGGGCCGGCGCCGATCACGGCGACTTTCTTGCCGGTTTCGGCAGCGGTCGACGTGTAGGTCATGTTGTTTTCGATGCCCCAGTCGCCCACGAAGTGTTCGACTGCGTTGATGCCGACATGGTCTTCGACCATGTTGCGGTTACAACCGGATTCGCACGGTGCGGGGCAGACACGGCCCATCACGCCGGGGAAGGGGTTGGCTTCGGTGACGCGGCGGAAGGCGTATTCCTGCCAGGTCACGCCCGCCGGCGGCTTTTCGATGCCGCGCACGATGTTCAGGTAACCGCGAATGTCTTCGCCGGCCGGGCATGAGCCCTGGCAAGGCGGCGTGGAAAGCATGTATTCCGGGCACTTGTGCGTCCAGCTCGACTGGAAAATCTTGTCCTGGGAAGAGCGGAAGCTGCCTTCCTTCTCGCCTTCCTTATAACGCCGCCATTCAATGCCTTCGGTTTTTGCTTTGTTCGTCGTGACAGCCATGTTGGTTCTCCTAACGCCTACGTTACTAAAGATAGATAAATCGCAATCAGCCGGCTGCGGACTCAGTCCAGCTTGATCGCCTTGCTAACCAATTGATGCACACCGCCCACCATGCTCATGTCGAAGCCATACTTGGGCAAAACCTTGGTGAACTGCGCCTTGCAGATGGCGCAGATCATGGCCATGAAGTTGACCTGGTGTTCCTTGACCACATTGTTCAGCGCCGTGGCGCGCGGCAGTGCGCCCTTGACGCGGACTTCCATCAGGTCGTCGGTCAGGAGACCGCCGCCGCCGCCGCAACAGAAGGTCGACTCGTAAATGGTGTCGTCCGCCATGTTGTGGAAGTTGTTCACCACCGACTGGATCAGCTCGCGCGGAATGGTGAACTGACCGCCCGGCTCGGTGCCCATGCGCGACGCGCGCGCCACGTTGCACGAGTCGTGATAAGTCACGATCAGGTCGTCGTTCAGCGACGGATCGACCTTGATCTTGCCCGACTTGATCAGATCGTTGGTCAGTTCACAGATGTGCTGCGGCTGCGGGTAATTGGGGTCGAGCTGCTTCTGCAGTTCGATCGAGAACGGGTCGTTGCCGCCGTAACCGATGCCGGTCAGCGTGTTCCAGAAGCTGTAGGCGACGCGCCAGGCGTGGCCGCATTCCCCAACCACGATGCGCTTGACGCCGAGTTCCAGCGCAGCGTCACGGATGCGCATGGCAACCTTGCGCATGTTCTCGTAGTTGCCGTTGAAGAGGCCGAAGTTGCCGGCTTCCGAGGCGTGCGAGGACAGCGTCCAGTTGATGCCTGCGGCATGGAACACCTTGGCGTAGCCGATCAGCGATTCGACGTGCGGCTCGGAGAAGAAGTCGGCCGAGGGGGTCACCAGCAGCACTTCGGCACCCTTGACGTCGATCGGCATTTTCACCGCCACGCCGGTGTCGGCTTCGATATCTTCTTCCAGGCCTTCCAGCGTGTCTTCCAACGCCGGGCCGGGGAGGCCGAGGTTGTTGCCGATCCGGTGAACCTTGTTCAGAATCTCGTTGGAATATTTTTGCCCCATGCCGACGTGGTTAAGGATCTCGCGGCCGGCCATGGTGATTTCGGCGGTGTCGATGCCGTACGGGCAGAACACCGAGCAGCGCCGGCATTCCGAACACTGGTGGTAGTAGTTGTACCAGTCGTCGAGGATGTCCTTGGTCAGGTCCTTGGCGCCCACCAGCTTGGGGAACAGCTTGCCCGCGGTGGTGAAGTAGCGGCGGTAGACCTGGCGCATCAGGTCCTGGCGCGCCACCGGCATGTTCTTGGGATCGGAGGTGCCGAGGTAGTAATGGCACTTGTCGGTACATGCGCCGCAGTGCACGCAGGCGTCGAGGAAGACCTTCAGCGAACGGTACTTGCCCAGCAGGTCGCCCATCTTGTCGATGGCGCGCTCTTTCCAGTCTTCGCCCAGTTCGTGCGGATAACCCATGGGATCCTGGACCGTCTTCGGCGCGAGAAAGGTCTTCGCGTGCGCAGTCGCGCCTTTCCGCAGCTTGGGAATCTCGATCTCGTCCTTGATTTCTGGGATGTCAAATTCAGCAGCAGCCACTTGAGAGTCCTCTGTCCGTACTTCGGTGTTCGTTAATCGATGTCAACGAATCAGTTGTTCTGATCCAGACGGGCCGCCCACGCCGCCACATGGCGATGCTCGCGCGGATTGTCCGCCTGGTTGCGCGTGGGACTGAAGAACAGACCCGGCGCATGCAGCAGCTTGCTGATCGGGAAGATCACCATCAGCAGCGCCACCAGGGCCAGATGAATCAGCAGGATCGGATCCTGCGGAACCGGTTGCACATCCAGGTACATCAGCCCGAGGAAGAAGGCCTTCAGCGCGACGATGTCGGTATGCACGACAAAGGTCATCAGCATGCCGGTCACGCCGATCGCAATCAGCAGCACCAGCATCAGGATGTCGGACGGCGTCGAAATGTAGCGTACGCGGTCGACCAGATAGCGACGTGCCAGCAGGCCCAGCAGACCCACCACCATCATGATGCTGGCGTACTTGCCGAACGGCTGGATGATGCCGACCCAGAACCATACCGGCTCGGTGAAATAGCGCAGGTGACGCAGCAGCACCAGCAACAGCCCGAAATGGAACAGCCAGCCGAACACCCAGATCCACTTGTTGGACTTGAACAGCGACTCGAACAGCACCACTTCCTTCGCCATCCGGTACACCACGCCCGTTTGCGTCGTCGGCGCAGGCGTGGTCGGAATCTTCAGCGGCGCAGGCGTGCGGCTGTAGTCGAAAATCTTGTACGCCAGGCCGACCACCAGCAAGAGGGTGGCGATGTAGAACATCCCGGCATAAATCATCGTCACTGTAGACAAGCGCTATCCCCTAAACAACGTTGTGTTTGCGAATCAAACGCACGACCTGACATGGCCGTCCGCATTCGATTGGGAAACACAGCCCGAAAATCGAATCGCCCCGAACAAGACCGGGGCGACCCGAAGGCATTACTGGAACTTAGATACAGCCAGTCGGCTTGGGCAGGCCGGCGATCTTACAAGCCTGCTTGGCGGGGCCGTAGGGGAACAACTCGTACAGGTACTTGTTGTTGCCTTTCTCAGGGCCGAGCTTCTTGCCGATTGCCTTGGTCAGAACGCGAACAGCGGGAGCGATCTGGTATTCGGCGTAGTACTCACGCAGGAAGTTGACCACTTCCCAGTGGCTGTCGGTCAGTTCGACCTTCTCTTCGACAGCCATGTACTTGGCGATGTCTTCGTTCCACTGCGAGAGGTCGACCAGATAGCCTTCCTCGTCGACTTCGACTTCCTTACCGGCGATGTTCACCATGGGCATAGCAATACTCCTTTGATTAAAAGTTACAGCCAAGACTGACAGTTGCTGTGCTCTGCGACCAGATCCACAAAACCGCCGTAATCCACGACATTGACTCCGTCCAGCACGCGCCCGGCCATGCCGCGCGCCGCCAGATCAGGA
>Ga0180009_10004436_pt1 | contig 15476 bp, 13 predicted proteins | sample OS_PC_MetaG_FD_123537 | JGI IMG/M metagenome (GOLD analysis project Ga0180009, IMG submission 123537) | Groundwater microbial communities from the Aspo Hard Rock Laboratory (HRL) deep subsurface site, Sweden - OS_PC_MetaG | ecosystem: Environmental > Aquatic > Deep subsurface > Groundwater...
CATGAGCATCTTGGCCAGTTCGGGGTCTTCAGGCACTTCGTCGGTCAGGCTGTTCTGGTAGAGCAGCATGCCGATGGGCAGGAACATGGCCGCCAGGGCGTGGTCGGAGATAAAGGCGGCCAGGGGCGAGATGATGATGAAGAAGATAAGGGTGATCCAGCGGACGTTGGGCACGGCCAGTCGCTTGAAGATCATCATGCAGACCCGCTTGTCCACGCCGGTCTTGACAAAGGCCGCGGCGAACATCAGGCTGCCCATGATAAACCAGCAGGCGTCGCTCCAGTAGAGCATGGTCACCTCTTCCCGGTCCACCACGCCGGCCCCCACAAAGGCCAGGCCGATGAAAAAGGCCACGATGGGCAGGGGGATGCACTCCGTGAAAAAACAGATGACCACGAAGGCGGTCACGGCAATGGCCACCTTGATCTGCCAGGCCCCCTTGTCGGCCAGGGCCCGGTTCTTCTTGTCCAGGTCCTCGTACTTGAGGTCCTTGGATTTGAGCTTGGCCGATCTTTCCATGAGGGCGCGATAGCCTTCGTCGGTCATTTGATCCTTCATGAAGGCCAGGGCCCGGTCGAGGTTCTTGGCGTCGGCGTTGACTCCGTTTTTCCGGCACCATTTCTGGTCGACCTTCAGGAAGCCGCTTCGTTTCATGGCCCCCATGTTCATTCGTTTTTCCATGATGTCCGCGGTCATGACCTGCCATTGTTCGGCGTCGGCCAGGCCGGTCTTGAACAGTTCCTTGGTGATGGCGTTCTTGACGACCTTGGGTGAAACATCGTATTCGACGGCCACGTCCTTCATGCTGTATGGCGCGGGTATCGCCAGCAGGACGATGAAGGCCATAACCGGTATGATGAAAAGCTTCCAGTCGACGTATTTATCGTAACCGGTGGCTTTTTTCTTTGCTTTGGCTGCCATCTTTCCCGACTCCCTCCTTGAGCGGCTGATTCATCCGCCTATGTGAAACCCGGTTTCCACTGAAACCGGGTGTCAGTTTTCCAGTATGATTCGGGCCAGTTCGAAAAAGACCTCCTGCTCCCGAACCACGCCGATCACTTTGTCGCCCCGTTTGACGACCAGCCGCCGGCTTTCTTCCTTGTAGAGCATGTCGGCCGCTTCCATCAGGTTGGCGTTCTCGTCGATACCCGGAGGCGGGGGCGACATGATGTCGCCGACCTTTTTCTTGCCCAGGTCCCTGGCCTGCTTGGTGAACAGCCCGGTCCAGAACATGGCGGAATACTCCATGCTGAAGGCCATCGAGGGTTTGGGGGCCGAAAGATAGGCGGGGCGGAGTCCCTCGATCAAATCCATGATCGATAGCACGCCAACCAGATCGTTCTTCCCGCCCATGACCAGAATGGAGCGGTGGCCGGTCTGCATGAGTCGGCTGGTCGAGATCAGACTCATGAAAGACCGGTTCAGCTTTTCGATCCCTTCCCGGATACTGCTCTCCGGGCCCACGGTCGTGTATTCCTCGACCGGGATCATCACGTCCCGGGCCCGTTTCTCGGTCTGCTTCTCCTTGCGCCCAATGGAATAAGCGTCCTTGATCCGGGCCGCCAGCCGGTCGATGTCGCACGGTTTGCTCAAATAATCGAAGGCGTCCTTTTCCAGCGACTCGAGGGCGGATTCCTCCCCGCCGTGACCGGTCAGCATGATGACCTGAATATCCGGGTCGATCCGCTTGATTTCAGCCAGGGCCTGGTGGCCGTCCATGCCGGGCATCCGGATGTCGAGCACGACCACGTCGTGCCGGTCGGATTTCAATATGGCGACGGCCTCTTCCCCGGTGCCGGCCACCGTGGTCAGATAGCCCCGCCGGTTGAGTATCCGCGAGGTGGTCTCACGAAACTGGACCTCGTCGTCAACCATCAGAACCTTGATTTTATCCATCCCTTGCTACCCCTTCCTTACTGGCTGCCGGCCCGCTTCCTATCCGGGACGCGGGCTCAGGTCTCATCGGTCTGCTTCAGAATCTCCCTCGGGGACTTCATGTAGGTCCTCGACTGGGCCATGCGGATTTTCTGTTCATGGAGCTGCATTTTTTCGTACGCTTCCCTGGCCTTGCCGATCAGGTCGTCAATGTCGCAGGGCTTCATCAAATAATCGAAGGCGCCGGCCTTGAGTCCTTCGATGGCCGACTCCACAGTCGCGTTTCCGGTCAGCATGATGACTTCGATCATGGGCCAGAGCCGCTTGATCTCCTTGAGCGTGGCCACGCCGTCCATCTCGGGCATTTTCACGTCCAGGATGACCACGTGGATGGGCCGGCCGGCGAGAAGGCTGAGGGCTTCGCGGCCGCTGCCGGCCACGTCCACGGTCAAGCCCTTTCTGGACAACACCTTTTGGGTCGTTTCCAGAAAACGCGTCTCGTCGTCCACCAGTAAAAGCTTCATGTCCGTCATAGCGTTTCCTCCTGAATTTTACCCGGATACAGCAGTTGGATTCTGCCGCGGCGCCGAACATGCGGGGCCGGCGCGTTCCCCGCGGCCTGCCGCGGGGTTGGCCCGCCGACTAAACAAATGAGCTTTCCCCTGACATGTCGGCGCCTCGCTGCTAAACCAACTGCAATATCCGGGTTTAAGCAGTCTTGTTACCGGAGCCCCGCATCCGTCAGACCTTGGGCAGCCGGATAAAAAACGTCGTTCCCCGGCCCGTCTCACTCTTGACTTCCATGTGGCCGCCCATCTTTCCGACAATGCCGTAACATATGGACAGGCCCAGTCCCGTCCCCTTGCCCACCGGCTTTGTGGTGAAAAACGGGGTGAAAATCTTCTCCATGTCCTCCGGGCTTATCCCCCCCCCGTTATCTTGAACCGACAGAACGACCTCACCGTCCGTAACCGGGGCGGCGGATACAACCAGCTCGCCTCCACTGGGACCGTGCCGTTCCACGATGGCGTATATGGCATTGTTGAGCAGGTTGACCACGACCTGCTCCAATTGACTGGCGTCGCCCGTAATCAAGGGGGTCCCCTCGTCAATCTCGACGGCCACGTGGATGCCTTCGACATTGGCCTTCCGCTTGACCAGGGTGATGATCTCGGGGACAAAAACCTTCAGGTCGATCTCCCGGATCGAGGACTCCTTTTTCCGGGCGAACTTGAGAATCCCCTGGGTGATTCCACCGGCCCGATCCACCTGAAACTTGATCTGGTCGAGGGAGTCATGAATCTGGGCCAGGTCCTCCGAAGGCGGGACGTCTCCCCGTTCTTTCATGTCCTCAAGAATCGTCTCGATCAGCGTCTGCTCGGACCGGATGATCTGCAAGGGATTGTTGATTTCGTGGGCGAATCCGGCGGACATCTCCCCGATTTCGGCCAGACGGCCGGCAACGATGAGCTGGCGCCCCAGTTCCTCTTTTTCCGTGTCGATATGCTCCATCTCCCCAACGAGGCGGCGGGAGACGTAGAGGGCCAGCGAAACGATCATCAGCCCCCCGACCAGAATGACCAGGATGACCAGATATGCGATCCGGTTGAGGTCCTTGAACGCTTCGGCCTTTTCCTGGCGGGCCACCAGCAGCCAGTCCTTGTTCTTCAACCAGGTAGCCGCATACAGAAACGTCTCACCCTGAGCGTCCTTGCGGACGGTCGATTCGACCGCGAGATTGACGGGCGGCATTGTTTCCAGGGTCGGGTCCTTGGACATCAGGTCGCCTCCGGACCGGCGCTGGGTCTGGAAACGGCCCTCCATGTTCAGGATGTAGGCCTCCCCGGTCTTGCCGACCCGGATTTTTTCGACCACGTTTTTGAAAATCGACGTGTCGATGGTCGCCCGCAGAATCCAGGTCCGGTCCCCGGTCTTTTTTACGACCGCGATGATGAAATGGGGGATGTTTCGATATCCCAGGAAGACGTCGCTGATATACAGCCCGTCCTTGAGGACCTGCCGGAACCAGGGGGCATCGGCGTAGTTCTTACCGGCCAGGGCGTAGGGTCCGTGGTAGGCCACGTGAACACCCGTCTGATTGAACACGCCGAAATCGGTAAACGCCGCCGACTTTTTCTGAAGATTCTCGAAGACCTGGCTCATGGTTTCCGGCTTGATCAGTTCCAGGATGTCGTACGAGTCGGCGGCGAACTGAAGATCGGATTCCCGCTCACTCAAAAACGAGTCGACGATCTGGCGGTGATCCTCGACGATGCGGGCCATTTTGGCCATGGTGGTGTTCTGAGCCGTCGTGATAAAATAATAAGAACCGATTATCAACAGCAGGACAAATGGAACAGCCGGCACCACAAGCATGCTGGCCAGTATTTTCCGTCCCAATAGATGATAGTGATTGTCCTTCAATGCCTTTTTCCTCCGGTCCGCTCCGGCAGACCCGGGCGTCCGTATCGTTTGAAGCTCCCGCGTCCCGTCGCCCGCTTTCCCCTTGACTCGTTTTCCGGCAAGCCGTTCCCTTTTTCTTTCCCAGGATGCATTCCGATTGATGGCCATGACCGGGAGGCAGCCCCTGATTGTTACCTTCCTGGGTGATGTGAGGGCCCTGGCTCAGGTCCTCCGAAGGTTGTTAGTGGATAGAGCAAGAGACATGCCAAGGCCCGTTCGACTTCACGATATTCAACTATTTGATTAATTTGCATATTTTAAACAGAGACCGTGTTTGCCCCAGGCGGGTCGTGCCCAACTGCCAGCTTTTTTTACAGCCTGTAAAACATCACCCTGCCACTTGACCCGGTTGGTTCGGAGCAGTATGTAGGGATATGGGATGAATGAAACCGGGACATCCGGACCGGCGGCTTCATGGGAATACGATGGACGTACTGCCTGTTGTGGTGATCATTTCAGTTCTGGGTCCGATCATCGGTTCGGTCATCGGCGTGGCCAGGAAACCGTCCCCGGGGTACATCTGCAACATGCTCTGTTTCGCCTCCGGTGTGATGCTGGGCGTGTCCTTCCTCGAACTGATCCCGGAGAGCATCCGGGTTTCCTCGGTCGGTGTTTGCGCCACCGGACTGGTGATCGGTTCGTTGTTGATGTACGGTCTGGACCGATTCATTCCCCATCTGCATCCGGAACTTTGCGCCCAGGAACAAGGCTGCAACCTGCGGCGGACTTCGATCTATCTCCTGGCCGGCATTTTCATGCACAACTTTCCGGAGGGCATGGCCATCGCGATGGGCGGGGTCACCCAGACCAAGGTATCCCTGGTCATCGCCCTGGCGATCGCCATACACAACATCCCGGAAGGCGTCTGCACCTCTGCCCCGTACTACCTGGTCAGCGGATCGAGGCTGAAAGCCTTTCTGGTCTCTTCCTCGACGGCGTTACCCATCCTGGCCGGCTACCTGTTGGCCCGCCACGCATTCTCCTTTATTTCCCTCCGGACGATCGGACTGATCGTCGGCGCCACGGCCGGTCTGATGATCTACATTACGGCCGACGAACTCATTCCCTCATCCTGCGCGGGCGAAAACCACGCCACGATCTTCGCGTTGATTTTCGGCGTGATATTCGTTGTGCTGTTGGGACTGATTTAGAAACCCGACGACACATGAGGTATCCGCCGTGGCGGTGAAAACCCGCCTTGGTATGCATACGCATGAATCGTCCCGGCAGGGTACCGTAATCGGGGGGAGAATAAACTTCGGGGAGCCGCCGGCAGGAGAACGAGGAAACGGGCGTCCCGTCAGTTCACGACCCAGACGTTCTGCTTTCTGGTCAGATGAACCACCTTGTCACTGACCCGGCCCATGGCGTGTTCAAAAACTTCCGAAATGCCTCGGCGGCCGACGACGATGGTGCCGCAGTCTCCTTGTTGAGCCTGCTCGACAATGGTTTCGGCTCGACTCCGAACCCCGGTTATAGTATGAATACCGATCTTTCCGGGGTCGAATCCGGATGCGATCAGACGGTCACGGGCCTGTTCGAGACGAGGCTTCACGCTTCTCAGGTGGTCCTGAATCCAGACATCCGCGGGTTCGCTCAAGGTGCCATCCGGGAACTGCTGGAGATTCGGCATGTCCACGCCGCGGACCACGTGCAGGAGCGTGAGTTCCTGGTCCGCCCCCCGCATCAAGCGTGCGTAGAAATCGACCGCGCGGTCCGATCCGGCCGATCCGTCAAAGGCGATCAGGGCGCCGCGATTTTTCACCTTTCCCACGACGAGCCCCAGGGGGAGATTGGTCATCTTGCTCATAAGCTTGGAAGCGACACCCCCCATCAGCAGTCCCCGGATTCGGCTCGTGCCCCGGCGTCCGATCATGACCGCGTCGTAACCCCGCCAGGACTCGGCGGCGATGTCCCGGGCCACGCCGTGAATCACGTCCTGGATGACGATTTGAACGTTTGCCTCGCTGACACCGGCTGCGACGAACACCTGGCGGACCTTTTCCATGAAGCCGGTCATGCGGCTTTTCTCGGCGGCCTCCCAGGCCCCGAAGCGGTCCAGGGCGCCGCGACTCAGCGGATTGGCCTCGATATCCCAGTATGTGGCGGGAATGCGATTAAAGGCGTTGAACAGAACGACTTCCAGGTTTCCCGGCGAAATCACATCGGCCGCATATCGGACCATGGCCAGTGAATGCTCCGAGCCGTCCAGGGCCAGCAGTATCTTCATCTTCTTCCGTCCGCTCATATCGGTACCCTCGGGTTGAACGTCCGGGATCATTTCGGCACATCCCCTTCCGGATCGGTAATCTTGTCAGCGACCGGCGCCACAGCCCCCAGGCGGTGCTTTTCGAGCAGGCCGCGGACGACCTGTTTCAACTGGCCCGGGTCCCCGGTTTTCTTGACCCAGGCCTTGGCCCGCAACATCAGGGGATGGTCGGGCTCAACACCGCCAAGACTGTGAATGACGATGGGAATGAGTATCTTGTGTCTTTGCAGCAGCTCGACGGTGGCCCCCCCCTCGAGATAGGGAACGTCCAGGTCCAGTACGATCAGATCGGGCTGCTCTCCGGAATGGATGGCCTTGACGAGTTCGAAGCCGTTTTTGGCCGTTCGGACCGCGTATCCTTCACGGCTGAATTCCCGGCTAAGAAAACTCCTCACGTTCGGGTTTCTTTCCGCGATCAATAATCTGGGCACTCGTTGAGTCACCATCCGCTCCTTATTACTTGGACCGGAGATGAGCAACACTCATGCCAGCGGCGACAGGGGAGGGAAAGGTCGCATTAACCTGTTATATTAACGGATGTTTTACGACATCCGACCCGCCGGAAGTATGGATCGGACCTGTCAGTCTTTTTGACATCGTGTAAAGGCTGGTTTTTCAAGCGTGATGCCGGGTTGCCGGTCAGGAGACCGATGTGCCGATTTTCAGGTCGTATTTATTGATTTTGGACAGCAGCGTGGGGCGGGACAGGCCCAGCAGTTTGGCCGCCCGGGTCCGGTTTCCATCGGTCAAAGTCAGGGCCTCCCGGATCAGGAGGCTGCCGAAACGGTCCATCAGGGCGTCGAACACGTTGTCTCCGGTGTGTTCGGCCATCTCCTGGCGCGCCCATTCCCTGACCGCCTTTTCGATCTTTTCGTCCTCGGCCGCCGCCTTGGGTCGGGCCTGGGGTTCCCCCTGGCCGGTGCCCGGAAAAATGTCTCCGGCGCCCAAGGGGCCGCCCCGGCTGAAGATCAGGGCCTTCTGAAGCGTGTTGGCCAGTTCCCGGACATTGCCCGGCCAGGCGTAGGCCTTGAGCACGGCCTTGGCGTCATCGGTAATACCGGGATTGGTCATGGACATGTCCGCGGCGAACCGGGCCAGGAAGTAGTCCGCCAGCAGCGGGATGTCTTCGATGCGCGCCCTGAGAGGCGGGGCGTTGAGGGTTACGACTTTGAGTCGGTAATACAGGTCTTCCCGGAACCGGCCTTCGGCCACGGCGGCCTCCAGGTCCCGGTTGGTGGCGGCGATGATTCGCACGTCCACGTTGATCGGTTTGCCTCCGCCCAGCCGTTCGATGCTTCGTTCCTGGAGCAGGCGCAGTATCTTGGCCTGAATCTCGATGGGCATGTCGCCGATCTCGTCGAGAAAGACCGTCCCGCGATGCGCCTGTTCGATCTTGCCCACCCGGCGGCTGACCGCGCCGGTAAAGGCCCCCTTTTCATAGCCGAACAGCTCGCTTTCCAGGAGGGTGTCCGGAATGGCCACGCAGTTGATGATGAGAAACGGATGGTCCGCGCGCAGGCTGTGCTGGTATATGGCCCGGGCGATCAGCTCTTTCCCGGTCCCCGACTCGCCCCGGATCAGGACCGTGGCCTCGGTCGGCGCGGCCCGGCCGATGGATTTGTACAACTCCTGCATGACCGGGCTCCGGCCGATAATGGCATCCGAGGGGGCCGCGGCCGGCGAAACGTCCATCGAGACCCGCTGCCGCATGAAATGGCCCGCCTTGAGGCCCTTGTCGATCAGTTCCAGGATGGCCGGAATCTCGAACGGTTTGAGGATGAAATCAAATGCCCCCATCTTGGTGGCTTCGATGGCCATTTCGGTGTTGCCGAAGGCGGTCATGATGATGACCGGCAACTTGGGCTCGACCTCCCTCATCCGCCTGAAAGCCTCCAGACCGTCTATGCCGGGCAGACGCACGTCCGTGATGACCAGGTCCGGCGCCTGGTCGGCGACCATCTCGCAACCGGTTTCACCGGACGCGGCGGTCCGCACCACATGCCCTTCAACCTTGAGAATCTTTTCAAAGCTCTGCCTGAGCTGGGCGTCGTCGTCAATAACCAGAATCGTAGCCAATTTCAGGTCTCCTTGATGGGTAGGGTCAGTATGAAGGTTGCGCCCGGACCCTCTTGATCCAACAGATCGATCCGTCCACCATGGTCCTCCATGATCCGCCGGGCAATGCTGAGTCCCAGTCCGGAGCCCTGTTCCTTGGCGCTGAAAAACGGGTCGAAAATCCGTTCCCGGAGGGAGTCCGGGATGCCGGGGCCGCTGTCCGAAACCTGGATGACAATCGTCTTTGCGTTCGCGTTCGAGGTCACGACCTCCTCCTGAATCCGAATCCGTCCCCCTTCGTCCATCACCTCGCAGGCATTGAAGATCAGATTCATCAGCACTTCCTTGAGCTGGTCCGCATCGGCCTGGACCTGAGGAAGCCTGACGCGACGCTTCACCGTGACCTCGACCCCGTAGGAGTCGAGACGATGCCGGATGAGCTGAAGCGAGTTGTCCACGACATCCGAAGGGCAGACCCGTTGTTTTTCCAGCTTGGGCGGCCGCGAAAACTCGAGAAAATTGGTCAGGATGGTGTCGATATGACGAATTTCCTCGGAAATGACCTCAAAGTCCTCTTTCTCGGCCAGGTCCACGTTGAGGCTTCGTTCCAGGGAAAAAAGCCGCATTTTGACCGACGTCAGCGGGTTTCGCACGCTGTGGGCCACGCCGGCGGCCAACTTGCCGACCATGGCCAGCTTTTCCGCCTGGACCAGGTGCTCCCGGCTCTGTTCCAGTTCGGAGTGGGCCAGGTTCCGGTCGCTGATCAGATTGAACATTCGGGTGCTCAGGGCCTCGACCTCGTCCTTGCCCCTGAACCGCCCTTCCGCTCCGTTCGCGTCGAGGGCCAAGCGCCGAATCGGTCCCAGGACCTGGCGGTAGAGTATAAAGCCCAGAATCGTGCCCAGCAGGACCACCGCCGGCATGGTCAGCCAGGCGATGGTTATCAGTATCCGGCTCTCGCGTTCGAATCTTTCGTTGGCCTTTTCCAGGCGATCGAGGTGCAGTTCCTTGTATTGTTCGCCCAGGTTGTAAATGGCATGAAACTGGTCCCGGGCCTCCCAGTGCAGGTGGGCGCCCTCTTCGTGCCTCCCCTCCTTGTACAGGTCGATGACCCGGTCCCGGATAAAGGCGTAGCGCACGTACCGGGATTCGATCTCGTTGAGTATTTTCAAGGCCTCGGGCAGAAATGCGGAGGCCCGGGCCGCGTTGAGCCAGTTTTCGTAGGCCCGATGGCGCTGGGCCAGCAGTTTCAGCCAGCTCGGATCGCCGTTCAGAAAATAATACGTCACATAGCCCTTTTGCATGACCAGCGAGGTCTCGAGATTCTGGGCCACGATCATGGCGGACAGGTCCCGTTCCATGACCTCGGCCTGAAGCCTCTGGGCCCGCTGGGTCATCCAGACCGTCAGCACGGCCCCGGCCAGATTGCTCAGGACCAAGGCCGCGATCAGCAGGTAAATCCGGCCTCTGAGACTGGGGAGCCAACTATTGGATTGCGTCTCGGGCTTTGCCCTCATAACCACCTTTCCCTCGAAGCGATTCCCAATCCGACCTCCCTCGCCTGGGCCGCCAACATATTAATGGCTCCCGGCCGGTTTCGCAAAGAGAATCATACGGGGCCTTGGCCGGGATTTTACAGCCCGAAAAGAAAACCGACAGTGCCAATCCGGGCTCCCGGGCGGCCCGTAAAAAAACGATAGGTTGAATTATCCAGAAAATCAAGCTATTTTGGGACCACGCCCTATAGCTGTCGTTGCTTGGCACATGTCTTGCTCAAGGTCCTTTTAACAACAGATGAGGAGGAAGCGATGGTCGAGTTTCGTAAAATCCTGTTTCCGGTTGACCTGTCCGAGGTTTCACCACGGCTCGTCCCTTACGTCAAACGGATGGCCGGTCTTCTAGAGGCCGAAGTCCATGTCGTCTTCGTAGCCCGAAGAATGAGCCATTACGCCAGTCTTTACGTTCCCGACCCGTCGATCATGGATTTCGAAAGCGAAATATTCAAGGGTGCGGAAAAGAGCCTGGCCGAGTTCATGGACAAGCATCTGGCCGAAGTTCGCTCACGGTCACTGGTCCTTTCGGGCGAGCCGGCCGAAGCGATACTGAAGTACGTGGAGGAAGAGTCCATCGACCTGATCGTCATGGGCACTCATGGCCGCAAAGGTCTCGAGCGGATCATTTTCGGCAGCGTGGCCGAGCATGTGGTGAAAAAATCTCCGGTGCCGGTCATGACGATCAATCCCTTCCGGGGGACCAGACCATGAAATGGCTTTTGATTTCCATCCTGGCCCTGTCGTTGCTGGTCCGTATTTATTACAGGCTTCAACCGGCACCGTGCCGCGGCAAGCATAACGACCAAGGAGGACGTGATTCATGTTAGTCAAGGACTGGATGCACAAGGAAGTCGTCACTATCGACGTGGGCGACAGCATGCTCGAGGCGGGCAAGCTCCTGAAGAACCACAACATCAGGATGCTGCCGGTACTGAAGAAGGGACAACTGGTGGGCGTGGTCACCGACCGGGACCTCAAGAGGGCTTCCGCTTCGGATGCCAGTAGTCTCGAGGTCCACGAGTTGCTCTACCTGATCGGAAAGATCAAGATCGGCGACGTAATGAGCAAGAATCCGGTCACCGTGCCCCCGGACTTCACGATCGAGGAAACGGCCGAACTGCTCTTGAGCAAGAAGATATCCGGCGCTCCCGTGGTCAACGGTGGGGGCAATATCCTGGGGACCATCACCCAAACCGATCTGTTCAAGGCGCTGATCACTCTGACCGGCCTGAGCAAGCGCGGAATTCAGTTCGCCATCAAGGTCGAGGATCGCCCCGGCTCGATCAAGGAAGTCGCCGACGTAATCCGAAAATACGGTGGACGTATCGCCAGCATCCTGACCTCGTACGAAGAAGCACCGGAGGGCTACCGCGTGGTTTATCTCCGGATGTACGGCGTGGAACGCGAAAGCCTGCTCAAACTCAAGGAGGAAATCAAGACCAAGGCCGAGTTGCGTTACATGGTCGACCTCAAGGAGAACGAACGGGAGATTTATTCTTAGCCCGAGAAAGGCCGGCGAGATGTACAACTTCGTCTTTTACCAGGTGGTGGACGTCATGACCCCCGATCCGATAACCATCGGTCCGGAAGTCACGATCGAGGAGGCGGAATCCGTCTTCGAGAAACACGACTTCAACGGGCTGCCGGTGGTCGGACCGGACGGGGCGCTCCTGGGCATGGTCACCAAGCTCGACGTGCTCCGGGCCTTCAACTTCACGGACCGGAACATCGTCCCCCCCTATGGACAGATCATGGGGCAGCCGGTCTCCGTAGTCATGACCGAGTGTCTAAAGGTGGTCGAACCGGAAACCCCGCTGACCCGGGTATTGTATGATCTGGTCGAGACCCGCCTGAAAAGCTTTCCCGTGGTGGAAGCAGGGCGCCTGGTGGGAATCGTGGCCCGGGAGGACGTGCTTCGGGCCCTGCGGTTGACGGCCAAGGGCCAGCGTTCCTCTCGATCCGCCAACCATCTGGGAGAAGCCGAGTCAAGCTGACGGCCGGGCGATTAATGAAACGGGGCCGCCGTGCCGGCGGGATATCCGGCACGCCGGCCCGGATGCCGGTCAAGTCCCCGTGACACCCGTGAGGCCATGGACCCCTTGTTGAATTTCGAAAATCTCTGTCTGGCCATGATGGACCCGGGCTTCTACCCTCACCCCGTTTTGGGACCGGAGCGTCGAGAGACCCACATTTCCGTCGTCTTCCTGACGGGGACCTGGGTCTACAAGTTAAAAAAGCCCCTGGATTTCGGTTTTCTCGACTTTCGCCGGCTCGAAGACCGCCGCCGGTTCTGCCGGATGGAAGTGGACCTGAACCGCCGCCTCAGTCGAGGCGTATATGAAGGGGTGGTCGCGTTGCACCGGGATTCGGCCGGGCGATTTTCATTTCAGTCTTCCGGTCCGGTAGTGGAGTATGCCGTCAAAATGCGGCAACTGCCCGAGACCTTGAGTCTGGATCGCCTCCTGTCCGCGAACAAGGCCCGGCCTACATTAGTTCGGATTCTGGGGCGCGCCCTGGCCGAATTCCATCGTCTGAGTCAGCGATCGCCGAACATCGACTCTTACGGTCGATGGGAGGTGATCTCGGCCAATGTCGAGGAGAACTTCGAGCAGCTCCATCCTTTCGTCGGCCCGGTCCTGGCCCCGGAGAAGTGGGAGTTCATCCAGGCGGTCAATCGCACGTTTCTGGCCGACCGACGCGGCCTTTTCGAGCGGCGTATCGAGGATGGCCGCATCCGGGACGGGCACGGCGACCTGAGGGCCGAGCATGTCTATTTCTTCAAAGGCATCCAGATCATCGACTGTATCGAGTTCAATGATCGGTTCCGGTACGGCGACGTGGCCCTGGACCTGGCCTTTTTGTACATGGACATCGAGCATCTGGGGTACCCGGAGTGGAGTCGCGCTTTTCTGGCCGAGTATGTGTCCTGCTCCGGAGACGCCCAGTTGTATGCCCTGCTCGACTTCTACGCCGCTTATCGCTCGATCGTCCGTCTGAAAGTGGCCTGCTTGCGCTCCGTCGAGGTTTTCGGCGTCGAGCGGGCTCGGCAGGAAGCGGAAGCACGGACCTTAATGCGGCAGGCTTACCGGTACGCGCTTCAGTTCGGCCGGCCCACGGTCTGGGTGATATGCGGCCTGCCCGCTTCAGGCAAGTCGGTGCTGGCCCGGAACCTGGCCGATGCGCTGGCCATCGAATACTTCGCTTCGGACGATCTGCGCCAGGAAGCCTCCCCCTCGGCCCGGCCCCGGGTGGTCCCGTTCGGCGAAGGCCCGTATCGGGAAGGTCTGCGGCAGCATGTTTACGCCCATTTGCTGGCTCGCGCCCAGGACACACTCAAGGCAGGCCGGTCGGTTGTTCTCGACGCCACCTTCTCCCATCGGAAATGGAGAGAAGACGCCCGGCGACTTTCCGAGGACCTGGACGCCGGTCTTGTCTTCGTCGAAACGGTCTGTTCGGAGGCCACTTTGAGGGAACGCCTCCAGGCCCGTGAAGGCCGATCCGGGCTTTCCGACGCACGGCTGGAGCACCTGCCTGACATGATGGCCGAGTTCGAGCCGCTGGACGAACTGGCGCCGGAAACCCGCCTGGCCGTGGATACCGAACGTACGGCCGTGTCCGTGTTGGTCGACACCCTGTCCCAAGGGTACACCCGGGCCTGCGAGCAGGTAGCCAGGCTCCTCTTGTCGATTGGTTAGGTCCGGGACGACAGATCGAAACGCCGGCCCGCGCCGGCCTCGATCACGCAAGGCCCCAGATGCCGCCGGAGAAACAGGGTCTCCTCCCGGCCCGAGCAGTGAAGTGGGACGACCCATTCCGGCGAAGCTTCGGCCAGGCAGGCCAGGGTGCTCCGCATTCGATCCGGCCCGGCCCCGGCCAGATGGAGGCCGCCGATCAGGGCCTTGATCCGATGGTTGCCCGTCATGTCCCGGACGTGTCGGATCGTGTTGATCACGCCGGCATGGCAGCAGCCTGTCAGCACGACCAGGCCCTCGCTTTTCAGGTCGATTACCAGGGCCATATCGTCCGCTATCTGGTCGTCGATAATCTTGTCATCGACCAGGCGGGAAAAATTCCGGCTACACTCCAGGGGTTCCCGCCTTTGGATGGAACCGGTGGTCAGGACCCCATGAAACAGCGGAACAGGCCCTGACGCAGCGATCACGCGCGCTCCGGCCGCGGCCAGACCGATCGGATCGAAGCCGGCCCCGATGCTCCTCAAGGCCGGACCGTCGGCCATGCGGATGCCCCACAGTTCAGGATGCACGAGCACGGGCACAGGGCGTTTCAAGCGGCCGAGCAGCATGGGCAGTCCGCCAACGTGATCGTAGTGGCCATGGCTGAGGACCACGGCGGCCAGGTCCCTCAGGTGCTTTTCCATCCAGGTCAGGTTGTGTCCCAGAACCCGGCCCGTCTGCCCCGTATCCAGCAGGACCTGCCGCCGGACGCCGTCCTCCTTGAACTCCACCAGCAAGGACAGGCCGTGCTCGGCCATCAGGTCGGCCGATTCGGTTCGATTGTCAACCAGCACCGTAACGGCCAGGTCCGATATTCGCCCGCTTCCGTCCGAGGGGTCGGGGCCGGAGGCCGGGCCGGCCGACAGATTTTTGTGCATCTCGATCGTTTCCCCCCACCGTAGAGGTAATTTTTTATAACATATTCCCGTTTCAACCGTGGCGGGGAGTTTTTTTACGATTACTTTTCCAGCGGACCGGCCCCGGACGGCCTTTTGGAAATCGGTCGCCCCTCCAGCTCCGTCCTTGACAGGAGTGCCTGTTTTGATTAATAGTTACAACGATCTTTAGTTTGAGCAACGAGGTGTGCATGTCAACAAGGCGCCGGTGGTTAACGGCAGTTCACTGTAGTTTGATTCTGCTGATCATTTTTTCCGGCTGCGGTCTGTTCGGCCGTAAAAAGGAATTCGAATTCAAGGACCCCTTGAAGCTTCGCGTCGCGGTCATGCCCTTTGACGACAGCGCCGGATTGGGCGGCCAAGCCCTCGGGCGCCGAATTTCCGAACAACTGACCAAGCGGCTTTCCCAGTCCGAGGGTCTGGTCGTCCTCCCTCAGGAGCGGATCGAGGAGTATTTGCGGGCCAATGAGGTCCCCACACCCCTGACCCAGAACACCGCGACGCTGGTCGGACGCATGCTGGGTCTTAACGCCGTGGTTCTGGGCTCCACGGCCGAATTGAGCCAGATACAAAAGCGGACCGGCTGGCTGCGGTGGTTCTCTTTTTTGAGCAGCAAGCACGACTTCGTGGC
>Ga0180009_10004437_pt1 | contig 15476 bp, 4 predicted proteins | sample OS_PC_MetaG_FD_123537 | JGI IMG/M metagenome (GOLD analysis project Ga0180009, IMG submission 123537) | Groundwater microbial communities from the Aspo Hard Rock Laboratory (HRL) deep subsurface site, Sweden - OS_PC_MetaG | ecosystem: Environmental > Aquatic > Deep subsurface > Groundwater...
GCAAAGCAGGGACGCGACCGCGTATTCCAGGCCATCCTGCCGCTCCGGGGAAAAATACTGAACGTTGAAAAAGCCCAACTGGTGAAAATAATATCCAACGAACAGGTGCGCACCCTCATCTCGGCCATAGGGACCGGCGTCGGCGAGGGCGAAGACGGGTTTAATATCGACAATCTCCGGTATCACAAGATCATCCTTATGGCCGACGCCGACGTGGACGGCCAGCACATAAGAACCCTGCTGCTGACTTTCTTCTACCGGCAGATGAGGCCGCTGATAGAACAGGGACATGTCTATATCGCCCAGCCGCCGCTTTACAAGGTTAAGAAGGGAAAGTTCGAGGCCTATTTTGACAACGACGAAAAGCTCCAGGCCTGGCAGCTGAAAGAAGCCGTCGCAAGCGTTTCGGTGCGCGGCGCCAAAGGCGGGAAATTCGAGGCCAAAGAACTGGGCGACCTGCTGGCGCTCTCCCTTTCGCTTGAGAACGCGCTCAGGAAGCTGGAGTCAAAAGGCCTCACTCTCACGGACTACCTCGTTTTCGCGGCCGAGGGCAAAATACCGCTTTACCGCGCAGAGACCGCCCCCGAAACCTATAAATACTTCTATACGGAAAGCGAATGGCTCAATTACGAGAATGAATTCATCGCCAGGCGCAGGGAGGCCCTCTCCAAGGACCTGAAGGAAGAAGAGATGGAGATGGAAGCCGAGAACCTGGGGCCGGAATTCCAGTCCCTGGGCGAATTCACCCGCATCAGCAATATAAACCAGAAACTGAAGAATCTCGGCTATTCGGTGGAAGAGTATGTCTCTGCGGAAGAAGCGAAAAAAGAATCCGCCTTTGAGGTGGTCACCGAAAAATCCGCCGTCAGGACCGGCGACATAAAGAGCCTGCTCGAAACCGTGCTGAAGATCGGCTCCGCCGGCGCCAATATACAGCGCTATAAGGGTTTGGGCGAAATGAACCCGGAACAGCTCTGGGAAACCACGATGGACCCGTTCAAGCGCAGACTGCTGAAGGTTTCGCTCGAGGACCCGGCCGAGGCTGAAGCCATTTTCACCACGCTGATGGGAGATAAAGTGGAGCCCAGAAGGGTGTTCATAGAGCAGAACGCCCTCGAAGCGAAGAATCTGGACATATAGGGTATTATCAGTAACCGGTAACCAGTAATCAGTAACCGGTAAACAAATAAAAACAGCGATAACCGGGAATTAGTGTTTAGGGGGTTCCCGATTTTACTGGTTACCGGATACCGCTTACTGGTTACAAGACTTTAAGGAGCAGCCATGACCGAACCGAAGAACCCGCCGGTTGAAAACCTTTTTACCAATGTCGTGGACCGCGATATCAGCGAGGAGATGAAATCCTCCTACATCGAATATTCCATGAGCGTTATCGTGGGCAGGGCGCTTCCCGACGTGCGCGACGGCTTAAAGCCCGTGCACCGCAGAGTGCTCTATACCATGGACGACATGGGCCTCCAGCACAACAAACCCTATAAAAAATCCGCGCGCGTGGTCGGCGACGTGATGGGCAAGTACCACCCGCACGGCGACGCCTCCATTTACGACACCCTCGTGCGCATGGCGCAGAAGTTCAGTCTGCGCTACACGCTGGTGGACGGGCAAGGCAACTTCGGTTCCGTCGACGGCGACCCCGCCGCCGCCATGCGTTACACCGAGGCCAGGCTTTCGGGCATAGCCGGAGAGCTGCTGGCCGACCTTGAAAAGGACACCGTCAAATTCGTTCCCAACTACGACGGCTCCATGAAAGAACCGTCGGTCCTGCCCGGCAAGCTGCCCAACCTCCTGGTAAACGGCTCCAGCGGCATCGCGGTCGGCATGGCCACCAATATTCCCACCCACAATTTAAGCGAGGTTTGCGACGCGACAATCGCGGTCATAGACAACCCGGAGCTGGAAACCAAAGAGCTGATGAAGATAATGAAAGGCCCGGATTTCCCGACCGGCGGCATCATCCGCGGGCGCTCTGGCATCAGGGACTATTTTGAGACCGGCCGCGGCTCCATAAAGACCCAGGCCCGGGCCGAGATCGAGGAAATGAAAGGCCACCGCGAAGCCGTCATCATCACGGAAATCCCCTACCAGGTTAACAAGGCCGCGCTTATTGAAACCATAGCGGACCTGGTCAAAGAGAAAAAAATCCCCGACATCTCCGACATACGGGACGAGTCCGACCGCCGCGGTATGCGCATAGTTGTAGAGATAAAGCGCGACGGCAACGCCCAGGTTGTGCTGAACCAGCTTTACAAGCACACCCAGCTGGAAACCTCGTTCGGCGTGATAATGCTGGCCATCGTGGACGGCCGCCCCCGCGTGCTGCCGGTTAAAGAGGTAATGCTTCAATACGTGCGTCACCGCCGGCTGATGATAGTTAACCGCACCAATTACGACCTTAAAAGAGCCCTCGCCCGCGCCCATATACTGGAAGGCTACCTGATAGCCCTGCAGAATATAGACGCCGTGGTGGAAATAATAAAGAAATCCAAAGACGCGGCCGAAGCCAGGGGCAAGTTGACAGCCAGGTTCGCGCTCTCGGAAATACAGGCCCAGGCGATTCTTGACATGCGCCTGCACCAGCTCACCCGCCTTGAAGCGGGCGCCATTGAGGAAGAACACAAAGCGCTGATGAAGCTCATCAGCGAACTGAAGGCCATACTCGCCGATCCCAAGAAAGTCCTCAGGATAATTGTGGACGAGCTCAAAGAGCTGAGGGAAAAATACGGCGACAAGCGCCAGACCGAAATCACCGGGGAGGCCGCGGAGCTCGACATAGAGGACCTCATCCCCGAAGAGAACGTGATCATCACCATGTCCCACGGCGGCTACATAAAACGCATCCCGGCCGACACCTATAAAGTGCAGGGCAGGGGCGGCAAAGGCATCATCGGCTCCGACGTCAAGGAAGAGGACTTCATAGAAAAACTCTTCGTGACTTCAAGCCACGCCACCATACTTATGTTCACCACGCGCGGCAAGGTATACGCCCTGAAGGGCTATGAAATACCGGAGGGCAACCGCACCACGCGCGGCAAGGCCATAGTGAACCTGCTGCAGGTAAAGGACGAGACGGTCACTTCGGTGCTGGCCATAGAATCCTTTGAGGAGGCCAAGGGCAGGGAAACCTATCTTGTGATGTGCACCCGCAAAGGGAACATCAAAAAGACCGCCATAAGCGATTTCGCCAACATAAGGCGCTCCGGCATAGCGGCCATAACCCTCGAAGACGGCGATATCCTGACCAGCGTCGGCCACACCGACGGTAAGCACGAGATAATCATCGGCACCAGACTCGGCATGTCCATCCGCTTCAACGAGGGGAACGTCCGGCCCATGGGCAGGAACGCGATGGGCGTGCGGGGCATGCGCCTGGGCAAAGAAGACCGGGTCATCGGCATGGAAGTGGCCGAGCCCAAGACCAAAAAATCGCTTTTAACCGTCTGCGGGAACGGCTACGGCAAGCGCACGGACCTGGACGAATACAGGAACCAGCGCCGCGGCGGCTCGGGCGTGATAACCATAAAAGCCACCGAGCGGAACGGCGCGGTGGTGGGCCTCTACCTTGTGCTCAACGACGACCATCTGATGGTGATGACGGAAAAAGGCAAGATAATACGCATGCCCTGCAAGACCGTGCGCGTCATCAGCCGCAACACCCAGGGCGTGCGGCTCGTGCGGCTGGAAGAAGGCGACAAAATAGCTTCGGTGGAGCCCGTAGTTGCCGAAGGCGAGGACGTCCTGACGGAAGAAAAGAAATAATGCCCGGCTTCTATAGCAACGGAAGGCAACGGAAAGCAAAAGAAAGCGTAAATATTCGGTGAACACATCATTTGCTCTTGTAGTGGCAAAGCTTGCTTTGCCTTTTTACGCAGAGCAAGCTCTGCGACTACATACCGGACGACGAGGACACAGGAAGGATACACGGGTTCACCGAATATTTACAGAAAAACTCTTACCCTTCAGTCGCTTTCTGTTGCTAGAATTTATAATTAAGGCTCAGTGCTTTGATGGCGCCGAAATTTCCGAAAGGGGCGAAAGAATAGTCAACGGCGACGTTCGCGAACTTAATGCCTGCGCCGCCGGAAATATTTCCCATATCGCCCGCGCCCGTCAGGCTGTTGGAGTAGCCGCCGCGCAGGAACATGGCGCCGAACATATTATATTCGCTTCCGACGGCAAAAGAGGTTTCCTTGTCATAGACAAGCCGTTTCACGTCAAAGACGAGCGTCATCGCGTCGAATACGCAGGCTGAAACCCCGGCGCTTACGGTCAGAGGCAGTTCATCGCGCTGCTCCGCGTATTTCAAGCCCCGCCCCATGTTTCTCACCGCCACGCCCAGGGATAGCGGCAGTCCGCCCAAGGCGGAGAGTTTGCGCATATAACCGGCGTCAAAGGCCGCCGCGGTTGCGCGGTACCCCGCTATGGAACTGACAATATATTTCGCGGTGAATCCTATAGTGGAATTTGAGTCGAGCGTTTTTGAAAAAGCCGTCGCCACCGAGAGGTCCGAAGATTTAAATCCGCCCGCGGCCCGTCTGTCAGCCCCCCGCGCCTCAAACCCTCCGTGATCAAGTCTGGTTATAGAGAAAGCGGCGGAGAAATTTTTAAACGGGACCGCGAGGGCGGCAAAATCATAACTTGCATCCATCAGCCAGTCCGCGTGCATAAATGATACCGCCCGCGTATTAACGGCGGCGAGACCCGCCGGATTGTAATAGATGGCATTGGCGTCGTTTGAAACAGCCGTGAAAGCCGAACTCATCGCGGCGGGGCGGGCCCCGGAGCCGATATTGAGAAAGTCCGCGCCGGACTCAAGAGCGCCGGCCAAGCGCGCCGAGGGGGTGAGCAGGAACGCCAAAACCAGAACCAAGACATACGGCCGCGAAGCCCAGAATATCAGGCTGTTCGCGAAGTCCTTTTTATTTCCGGCGTCCAGGCATTTCATAATATTCCCGTAATCTTTTCCACCCGCCGTTTTTCTGCCCCTGCCACCCCGTCTTTTACCCTAACACCGATATTCTATCCGCTACTTCACCGCCGCAAATTTTCCCGTCTTCTTCAGGCTCTTCCCGGCTTTTTCGGCCTCGATATAATAGTAGTATACGCCGCTCGGTATATGCCCGCGCCAGGCGTATTCGTAGGCGTAGCTCAAGCCGTTGCCGTCGTCTATGGCGGAGGGCGCCCCGGTTATAGTGTGTTCATGCGCCGGCCTGCCCGAGACTGTATAGATCTTTATAGTGACCTTGTCGGCTACGCCGCATTCCATGTGGAAGGCCGGCGCCGCTCCGCCTTTGGCCGGGTTAGGGAACACATAAACTTCGCCTAGTTTAAACGCCGGGTCCGGCCCGGACAGAACCTTCAGGGTTGCGAGTTCTGTCCCCAGAGCCGTCGCTTTCTTTTTCCCGCCGCTGTCGGCTGTAACGATGGCAACCTGCGGCAGGGTTTCACCTGACTGGACAAAATTGCCGGTTCCGCTAACCGCCGCGGTTTTTGCGAAGTAATGCCCGCCGAGTACCGCGTTGCCGGCCAGCTTCATATGCGAATACGGGGCATACAGGCAGGCCAGGAAATCGGCCCCGCCTGTAAAGTCTACAGCGGAGGCCGTGCCGACGAATATATTGAGATCTGAAGCCGCGCCCCCGGCATTAACCGAACTGCCGCCGCTTATCTTTATGCCACCCTCCACCAATATATCCACTTTTCCGTCCACGATGATGCTGGAACCGCCCGCCGCCTTCAATCCCTTAAAGTAATAAGTCCCGGTTGAAAGGAGTATATTTGCCCTGGAGTTAAGCGCTAGTTCGCCGTCTATCAGATATTTCGGATCCACCCTGTCATTATTGTTGATAACGGCGGCCCTTTGGACTATATCCGCCATGTATACGGGCTCAGGATAGACCGGCGCTGCGCCGCTGACTTTCCGGCCGGTTATCTGGGCCTTGCCGCGCACGGTTATCGTGCTTGCCGTAACGTCGCCCAGTATCCGCGCGTTTCCGCTTACGGAAACAACAGCGTTGGATTTCACAGTGCCGGAAATATCCGCCGTGCCCGACATCTCAAGCCCGGAAACCGCTATAAGCCCGTCCTCCCGCCATGTCATCACGGAAACCCTTATTTCTTTGGGTATTTCGGCGTTATTTACATTGTCTTTGGACCAGTACCTTATTATAAACGCCCCCTGCGCCAGTTTGAATGGCTCCATATAACTTCTGACTTCTGTCGGCTGACTTCTGACATCTTTTATTTCGTACATTATTTGTTTCAGGCCGGAGGTGACATCGCCGGAAACCGGGTCAAAGGCCGAAAGCGTCACAGGGGTGTCCGGTGTCAGAATCGGCAGGCCAAAGATTTCAAACTTCGGCTCGCCGAGACCTATAGCAGTAACCGGCGGTGTATTGTCCACGGCTATCTTTGCGGTCTTCATGACTTCAGCGTTTTGCACCCGGTCCAGGGAATAATACTCCACGGTATGCAGCCCCTCAGCCGCTATGGTAAAGCTTCCCGGATACACAACCCAGTTGCCGCCGTCTATTCTGTACTTTGTAAGCATCACGCCCGAAGCCGTGTCATTACTTACAGGGTCCGCAGCCGCAAGAACTATGCCCGAATTCCCGGTGACGTATATCTTCTCGTCGCCGGGAGCCGAGTACCGCGCGCCGCTTATAGATAGTTCTGTCGCCGGCGGGGTATTATCCACCCACAACTCGGCGGTTTTTACTGTTTCTACGTTATTCACATAATCCGTGGAATAGAAGGAAACAGCGCGTCTGCCTTCCGCGCTCAGTTTAAACGGGGAAACATAAACATTTTCCTCATTACTATACCCTATACCCTCTACCCTATACCCTGTAGTTTTCACGCCGGCTGAAACATTGTTCACTAAGGGGTCCGCGGCCGTTATCACTATGTCCGTGCGCGGGCTGATATACTGCCTGGCGCTCTTATACTGGTCGCCGGACACCGACAGCGCGCTGACCGGCTTTGTGCCGTCAACATGGATAACTGTGGACTTCACCACCTCGGCATTGCCCACATTGTCTATGGCGCGGAAGTTAAGGCTCCTTATGCCCTCCGCAAGGCCGACGGGGGCGGCATATTTATCCGCCAGCCCGGCGTCTATGCCGTAGTATATGCCCTCTACGCCGGAAGCCACAGCGTTGACAACGGGGTCCGAGCTTTCAAGCGCTATACTCCCAAGGGTGTTCAAGTAGAATTTATTCTCCCGCGCTATCCACTCGCCGCCGGCAACCGACCAATTGCTTATCGGCGGGGTATTGTCGCTCTGGACCTCAAGGATACGCTCGGCCTCCGTGTTGCCCACATTGTCTATGACGCGGTATTTTATCGTGTGCCGGCCTTCGGCGAATTTCAGCGCGGTCACGTATTTTACGTACGCTCCGCCGTCAACCGATACTTCTATGCGGTTGACGCCGGCGGAAACTTCGTTCATGACCGGGTCCGCCGCCGCAAAGGTCAGCTCGCTTGCGGGCGTTATGTAGCGCACCCCGTCCTTAATATAGAGCGGCTCGGATATGTTAAACGACGTTACAGGGGCGGTGTCGTCCACGTAAATCTGCGTGGATCTGACCACTTCAGTATTGTTCACATTATCTTTCGCGTAATAAGAAAGCGTTCGTATGCCCTCGGTTAAACCAAAAGCCGCGGAATATGTTTGTTCTTCCCCGCTATACCCTGTGCCCTCTACCCTATAATCTGTAGTTTTAACGCCGGCTGCCCCGCCGCCGGCAACAGGATCTTCGGACGTAAAGCCGAATTCCGTGTCCAGTGAGGCGTAGAAACTGCCCGGCGCCGCCCCGGCGTATTGCCTGCCGCCTATAACATTAAGGGCGCTTAACGGCGCTGTGGCGTCCAGGAATACGGCGCTGGACAGTTCGACTTCAAGGTTGTCGACATTGTCCCTGCTCCTGTAGGCAATAGTATACCCGCCGTCCGCCCCGGCAAGGCTGAACTTAAGCGGCGAGGTCAGGACCTGGCCGGAATTGATTGCATATGAAATTTCCTTGGGACCGGACGCCAATTCTCCGGGATCCGCCGCCGTCAGCCCAAATACCGCCGCGATGGAAACATATTCCAGATATGCGGGGCCGGCAACCCGGACGAACGCGCTCACCGGCGGCGTGAAGTCGGTTATGAAAGCAAAGGTTTTCGCCGCTTCAGTATTGCCCAGATTGTCAACGCTGTAATAATCCAGGGCGTGCCGGCCCTCGCCCAGCCCGGAAACCGGCAATATGGACGAATAAAGCAGCTGCGCCCCGCCGTCAAACCCGTATTTCGATTCTTTAAGACCGGCCGCCACTCCGTTGGAGCTTACGTCCACCGCGGACAGCGCCAGCCCCGCGGCGGAATTCAGATACACCTCGCCGTTCGCCTCATACTTCGCCCCGCCAAGTACGAGCGGCACGGTCTCCGGCGCGGTATTATCCAAAGCGACCGTGCTTCTCTTGACAGCCTCGATATTGCCCAATACGTCTTCGGCATTATAATCCAGGTAATAAACCCCGTCCGCCAGGCTCCAGTCCGGGGCAAAGGTAAAGGTAGAAACAAATGCCTCTCCCTGCTTTGGATTCGGGTTGTTAAATGTGAGTTCTTTTATTAACCCTAACCCCTCGCCCCTAACCCCTATCCGCTGTCCCTTCACCCCCAGTCCTATCCCGTCCTGCACGGACACAAGGTCGTCTATGCTCGTTAAAGTAAAAACCGTGTTTGAAGTTGCATAAGCAATTCCTTCACTGGTTACCGGCAACCGGTTGCCGGTTACTGTTAGTTCCGTCCTCGGCGCAAGCACATCATGTATCACCTCAAACGTCCCGCCGGCCAGGTAAGCCGCATTGTCGGCAAAATCCGTCGCGCTTACGGTCAGCCGCCATATGCCGTCGTCTATATCAAGAGGCTCGATGGACTGCCCGTCTGTGACCGCTATAACAGCGGGCCTGGCGCCGCTGGGGCTGCCCCTGTCTTCAACCTGGGTCAGCGCCGCCGTCACTTTCGGGGCCGGGTCAAGATCGTCCTTTACGGCAAAAAACACTCCTATCCTGTCCTTTGTTGCCACGAAAATACCGGCGACAGGCGACGAAATAACTATCTGCGGGATTGTCTTGTTTATATTGATCCCGCTTACAACGGCCTGCGCGGCATTCCCGGCAAGGTCGTAAACTTTGGCGGATGTGGAGAGGTTCACCCCTTCAGCCGCAAGCGTTATGTCGGCGGGGCATGTTTTAATCCCCGACAGGTTATCCGAGCAGGTAAATTTAACGGCGACCCCGGTGTTATTCCACCCGGCGGCATTGGGCGCGGGGGTTTGCGTATACGAAATGCCGGGCGCGGTCGCGTCTATATTCACGCTCAGGGCCGCATTTGTCAGGTTCCCGGCGCGGTCGGTGCAGGAACCGGACACTTTCTGTCCCGCGCCCTCGGCGGTTATCAGTTTATCCGCCGTGCAGTAGGCCGCGCCGGAAACCGCGTCAATACCGATAAACATCACTGTGACAGGCCCGTTGTTCCACCCGTCCGCGTTCGGCAGCGGCTTCTGCATGGCGGTAACCGCGGGGGAGGAAAGATCCACATTCACCACAGCCGTTGAATAACCCGTATTGCCGGCCGTATCCCGGCACCAGCCGGCCATCTGCCGGTTGACGCTCTCGGTGCTGACGATGAACGTCGCGCAGATCTCCACCCCGGATAAAGCATCGGTTCCGTTGAAAACCACGCGCAGGCCCGTATTATTCCACCCGGCTGAGTTAGGCGGCGGGCTAATCGCATATCCCGCCTGCGGCGCGGTCCTGTCTATTGAGAAGGAGAGGGTTTTCTCCGCCTCGGTATTGCCGGCTTTATCCCTGGAATAATACCTGATCATATAACTGCCGTCGGTACTGAAAGTCAACGGGCCGGTATAAACCTTTTCATCATTGCTATATCCCGCGCCCTCCACCCGATACCCGGTTTTTTCTATGCCGGACAGGGAATCCGTGGACGTCAGCGTAAGACTGACAGGCGACGAATACCACCCGTTTTTATAGGTCCCGGAAAGAGCGGCCGTGCTGACGGGCAAAGTCTTGTCTATGTTTATGCCGCCGATAGAAACGGCCTTTGAATTCCCGGCGTAGTCAAAAACTTCGGCGGAAGTGGAAATATTTGCGCCCTCGCCGCTCAGGATTATGTCGGCGGGGCAGGACCTGACCCCGGACAACGCGTCGGCGCAAGTGAATTTAATCGTCACGCTGCCGCTGTTCCATTCGTATTCATCGGCTAAAGGCGTCCGCGTGTATAAAATCGAAGGCGCTGTGGTGTCTATATTCACCGTCAAGGTGTGGGTGGACGACCAGTCCGCGTAGTCCATGCAGTAACCGCTCACGGTCTGGCTTGCGCCTTCAACGGATATGATCTTTTCAGGTTTGCCCTCCGAACTGCCGGCGGGCAGGCAGTACGCTATCCCGGAAACCGCGTCGGTACCGGTAAATACAACCGAAACCGGGACATTGTTCCAGCCGGCCGCGTCCGGCGCGGGCGCCGCCGCCGCGCTTACCGCGGGCGCGCTCAGGTCTATCTTAAAGGTTATGCTCTTTTCCGGTTCGGTGTTCCCGGCGTTGTCAACGGCATAATACTTAAGCAAGTGTCCGCCTTCCGCGCTCACCATAAAAGGCGAAGTGTAAACCGCAAAGGGCTTCCCGTCCAGGGAATAATATACGCCCGCAACGCCGCTCTTGGATGTTGATATCAGCGTAACCGTGACGGCGGACATATTCCAGCCGTTCCTGTTAACCCCGCCGATAATTGCCGTGGTCTGCGGCGGGCCTATGTCGAGGTAATAAACAGAACTCTGCGGCTTATCAATATACGTCAGGCCTCCGCCAAATGAGTAGAGGTAATTTTCGGTGGCCGCCGCCGCAAGCGCCACCAGACCCTTCGGTAATGCCGCCAGGCGCCTCCAGGCGCCGAGCGCGCCGTCCGCAAGCAACGGGGCGGAGTAGACCAGGTCGCTGACGCTCAGTCCGTCATAGCCCCCGAGTATGTAAATGTTCTTTGCCGTGGAAGCCGCGGCGTGGAGTGAAATACCGTTTGGAAGAGTGGAAACGACGTTCCACCGGCCAAGCGTGCCGTCGGCGTTTAAATCCGCGGCGTAAACCTTGTCGGATACATGCGGGGCAGGGCTTCCGGAAACGTAAAGATTACTATCTGTCGTTCCGCCGATAACAAAAAGCTTCCCGCCCGAAACAAAAGCGTTGTGGCCGAAAAGTGTCGTGGGCAGGGATACGCTCTCCTTCCAGGTCCCGATGGCGCCGTTGGGGAGAATATCGGCGTAATACACTTTATCGGTAGCCCCCCCCCGTCTCACTATTCCGCCAAGCAAATAAATGCGGTTTCCGCTTAACGCCACTGCGTGGGCCATGAGACTCAGTGGCATTGGAGTGGTCTGGCTCCAGGCGGCCAGGCTGCCATCCGGATTTATGGAAGAATAATAGACCTCACTCCTTGCGCCAAACATGCCTGTCCCGCCAAGGACGTACAGCCGGCCGTTGTAGGCGAATGAAGCGGGCAGCCCCAATCCCAGTAAATAGGGCAGGCTATTGGCCGCTCTACAGGTTGCCATGGTGCCGTCGGGGTTTAACGCGCAATAGTAAACTTCCTTCTGAAACCCTCCCCTGTCCCGTATGCCGCCAAAGGTGTCGCCGACGCCGCCGGCCACATAGACTATATTGTTCCAGAGCACGGCATTATGCACGAGCAGCCCCTGCGGCAGCGGGGTTGTCTCGCTGAACTGGGCAAAAGAAAAACGGCCGGCGGCAATGACCAGCGCGGTCATTAATGCCGTTTTCGCGATCTTAGGCTTCCAACTGTTGTAAGTCTGCATAATATGCGCCAATAAAAAAGCCGCCGGAAAAACCAATCATCCGCATTACTATTGCGGATTATCGCTTTTCGGCAGCTCAGCCGGCATTAAAGACTGTCAGACTTCTTTCGGTAGCCAGTCCGGCATCGAGACACAGTCTCATTAGCCCCACAGCTTTGCGCTCCCGGCCTTTCGGCGTTTGTCCGCCTTAGGCGGACGTTTATTCGGGATTGCCTTTATCGTATTAATAGTATAGCAGGTTTTCATGAAATGACAAGGGCCTTTTGGTTACATTAGGATATTATGTATAGTTGTAATGTGTTAGAGCTAAACGCTAAAAAAAACCTGAAGATCTTATTATATATATGCGCATCAGGCTTTTTTGGCCTGTCGGTTTCCCATGCAGCCGATGACGGGGGATTGCCGGGGTCGTTCCTGATGCTGCCGGTCGGGGCAAGAGGCGGCGCTATCGGCTCCTCTTTTGCGGCCTGGGACGGGAACGCCGCCGGCATATTCTGGAACCCCGCCCTGCTCTCAAAAACCAGGAAACCTGAGCTTAACCTCTCCCAGACCTGGCTTTTTGAGGATACCGGCCATTCTTTCATGGGCTTTTCGTATCCGCTCAAGAGCGCCCTGGCGTTCGGAACCGGCTATATAAGGCAGGCCAGCGGGGGGTTTGAGAGAAGAACCAACCCCTTTGATTCTCCGGTCTCGTTCTCCGTCTATAACGAGGCGTTCCTGGGCGCTTTTTCATTTAAAGCGCCGCTGAAGAAATTTCCGCTCTACGCCGGGTTTACGCTTAAAGGCGTCCGGCACAAGGTGGATAGCGATTGCGGTTCCGCAATGGGCGCAGATTTGGGGTTAAATCTGTCGCCATATAAAAATTTTTCGGTTTCCGCGGTCATGATCAACGCTTTGAAGCCGGAGGTAAAGCTGGTTTCAAGAAAAACCGCCTATCCTTCGGCCTGGAACCTGGCCGGCGCCTATAAACTGTCCGAAAGGGCGGGCTTTTCGCCGGTAATCGGAGTCAGTCTGCTGAAATATGAGCGCCAGGCCGCAAAACCCTCGGCGGGGGCCGAACTGGTCTATAGAAAAAACACAGCCTTGCGGCTGGGGCTCTCCGAAAACGGCATCTCCAGCGGTTTCGGGGTCCGCTCCGGAAATTATATACTGGATTACGCGGTGCTCTTCCATGAGATATCCCCGGTGCACACCATAAGCCTTGCGATAAAATTCGGCATAACCATGCAGGAACTGGAAGAATACATAAAGAAAGGCATACACCGCTTTGACCGTCAGGAGGCGGAGGGCCTGGCCCGCGCCTACGCGCAGAAAGCCGACATTCACTACAGGGAAAAGAACTATATCCAGGCCATAAAGATGTATGAGACCGCGGTTCTCTGGGACCCCGGAAATGGGGAGCTGGGCCTGAAACTGGAACGCGCCCGTTCCGACATGGACCGCGAACTCAACGCCCAGGTGATAGAGCGCAACGCTCTTATCGCTATGAGTTATTACGAAAAGGGCGACCTGATCTCCAGCCGCGAGTACTGGCAGAACGTGCTGGAAATCAACCCTTCCGACGCGCGCGCCAAAGATTATCTCTCAAGAATAGAGGTCCGCTTCACGGAGCAGGAGAAAGAGCGTCTCCAGGACGAGCGGAAGGCGGCGGAACAGAAAAAACTCCTGGACCTCCTGGCCGCGGCCAGTAATTTACTGAAGGAGGAAAAATACCTCGCTGCTGCGGAAAAGGCCGGCCGGGCGCTGGCCATGCTGCCTGAAAACCCGCAGGCGCTGTTGCTCATGAACCTTGCAAAGAACGGGTTTGCCCTGTCCGTGCAGAAACGCCTTGCCCGCAGCGCGGAATTGTGCGATCTGAAACTTTACGCCGAGGCCATGACGGTCATTAATTCAATTTTAAAGGACAAGCCGGGCCAAAAAGAAACGCTTGAAACAGCCAGGAAGTGCCGCGGGACGCTTGAACCCAAACTTACGCCGGAAGAAACGAAGAAGATGGAAAAGCTTTATTATATGGCGGTGGACTCGTATCTTAAAAATGATTTCGCGCAGGCATCCGTCCGCCTGGGCGAAATATTCGCCATAAACCCGCTGAATAATACCGCCAGGAACCTTGAGGAAAAGATCAAAAAGGCGCAGAAGGCAAGATAGGGTATAGGGTTTAGGGTAGAGGGTATAAGCATGTAGCCGCAGGCTTTAGCCTGCGCATCGGTATTAGGGTTCAGAGAAGAGCTGTAAAGAAGAGTAAATTTATGAAATTTCTGACTAACTTCAAAATCGTCTTCAAGTTTTTCTTTCCCTCTACCCTCTACCCTCTACCCTCTACCCTTGTCTTGTTGTTCTTGGCGACGGCGGCCCGCGCGGTTGAAATAACCGGCGGGGACTGGCATGGCGCGGACCTTAACCCCTTCGATTACGTCACGATTCCCTCCGATTACGCCACGCTTCGGGGGACATTCACCAATGTCGGCACATTCACGATAAACAGCGGCACCACCGTCTTTGTGGCGCAGGGGGCGCCGCTTGTGATCTATGCCTCAACTGTAACGATAAACGGCAAGCTGGACGCGACCGGAAGAGGCCTCCCAGGCGGTATAGGGGGCGATTATTTTCTGCCCGGGGCGGCAGGCTTCGGCGCAGGCCCCGGAGGCATTGGAGGCGGAAACGGCGGAGCCCCTGAAAAAGGCGGTGGAGGAGGCGGACATGCCGACGCGGATTTGGACGGGGTAAGCGGCGGCGCCGGGGCGGGCTCCCCGGGAACCGGCGGGCTGGAATACTCCTCCACCGCTACGATTTCAGCGCCTCTTTCACCCGATGATATTTCCATGGGTTCCGGCGGGGGCGGGGGCGGAGGCGGCAATGGCGTAGGTGAGATGGTAAGCGGAACCGGCGGGGCCGGCGGAGGGAGCATCTATATTGAAGCGCTCTATATAACTATAACCGGAACTGTCACCGTCCGGGGATTGAACGGAGGTTCCGGAATAAACCTGGATACCTGCGATGGGAAACCAGGGGGCGGGGGCGGAGGCTCTGGCGGCTCCATACTGATAAAATCACTTGAAACCCTGGCAATGGATAATTCCTACGTCGCAAGCGACGGCGGTTCGGGAGGATACGCGATATGCAACGGGGCCGGAACCACCAACCCCGGCGGCGGAGGCGCCGCGGGCAGAGTGATGATAATATACCGCGCGCCGTTTGCACAGACCGTAATCTCAACTTCCGCGGGCCCCGGCGGAATCGCGTTTCCCACGGCCAATTACGGAGTTGATGGCTCTTTCGGCACTGTCTCATACGGAATCGTTCCCTCTTCTCCGGCCGGCTTCGCCGTTCAACAGGTCTTTAAGACTTCAGCGGCTTATTCCTGGGACCCGAAAAACAACCAGCAATGGGGCGGCGTCGTATCATATCTCCCGGCGCCGGCCACTTATCAGTTCAGGCTTTACGAATCCACCCCTGCCCTGCCCCTGGATGCCTATTACAAGGATATATATGTCTCAAGCGCGGCCATCTCGCTCCCTGAGACCGGCTTAACCCCCAATACCACCATATACCGCATGCTGACGGCGTATACCGATTTCGGCGACAGCGC